>Ga0180433_10000495_pt1 | contig 67192 bp, 58 predicted proteins | sample SS_ome_8_FD_132980 | JGI IMG/M metagenome (GOLD analysis project Ga0180433, IMG submission 132980) | Hypersaline lake sediment archaeal communities from the Salton Sea, California, USA - SS_1_D_1 metaG | ecosystem: Environmental > Aquatic > Non-marine Saline and Alkaline > Hypersaline >... | reverse complement strand
TGCCAGCGCTTTATTGGAAGCGGTACTTGGTAGTCGCTGCGCCAGGTGCTTTACTCGACGGCCCCGTGGTTGCGCAGCGAAGCTGAGAGTGTCTCCTGCTTGGCCTCTACTGCCACGGACAAGGGCGTGGCTCCGTTGAGGTTCTTGGCGTTGACGTTTGCTCCGGCTTTGATGAGGGTCTCTGCGATCTTGGTCACGATCCCTTGGGGGTCTTGGCCTCTGGTGGGATGGAGCGCCAAGGTATGGAGCGCCGTTTGGCCTTTGCCGTTTGTGGCGTTGACATCCGCCCCACGAGCCAGCAGTAATTCGACGATGTCTCTCCGCAGGCGATGTGTTGCCAGATGAAGAGCCGTGTCGCCAGTGTTGGTCGCCGCACCGATCTTCGCTTCGGAATCGAGCAGCTTCTTGACGACCGCCTGACTGCCGCCCTCGGCTGCGAAATGCAGCGGACGACGTCCGGTCTTGTTAGCGGACTCTATCCGGGCTTTGGCGACGAGCAGCCGATCTACGAGTTTCTCGCGCCCGGCGTAGGCAGCCAGGTGTAGCGGCGTCGTCCCCTCGTTGTCGACGGCTTGCACTTTCGCGCCGGCAGCCAGGAGCAGTTCCACAACACGCAGGCGTACAGCAGGATCGACCTGAGCCCGGCCACCCTTGAAGACGACCTCGTGAAGCGGCGTCGACCCGCGTCGATTCCCGGCGTCGACGTCAGCACCACGGCTTAACAGAAGCTCGACCATTTCCGGACGCAGTGCCCGGACGGCTAGATGCAGCGGCGCGTCGCCGCGTTTGTCAGCCACCTTCAGGTCGGCGCCGCGATCCAGCAATTTGCGGGCGACGTCCACTTTACGCAGAACGGCGTAATGCAGCGGCGTGTGCCCGAGCTTGGTCTGAGCGTCAAGCAGTTCCGGCGAGGCATTGAGCACCGTCTCGACGGTCCACAGGTCGCCGGACTTGACCGCTTCGTGAAGGTCCAAGGGCGTGGCGGCAAGGCCACAGAGAGGCAGACTCAGCAGCAACCCAGTTACAGTCCCCAGTATCTTTCCGCTATTCATCGTAGGTCTCACCGTTCATTAGCCCGTCGAACGATTGCTGACGGGTACACATTCCGAAGATTCACGCAACCTGCAAGATTCGACATTGACACTGCTTTACGGCCCGGTCAACCGCCCGACAAAACCGCCCAGGTCCTCCAGATCAATAGTACCATCGGACACGAACTCGAACGCATCTCCACATGCTCCGGCAGCAACCTGCTCAAAACACATCTGAAACGCAGCGAAGTCCGCCAAATCGACGTCACCATCATCGTCGTAATCACCGTCTGTAGTGGAGGCTGTCACGGTGAAGGTGGATTCGCTTTCGTCGAACGATCCGTAAGCTCCGCCACCGTAAGAGCCGCGTACTCGTACCTTGTAGTCGGTTCCTTCCGCCGGCGGCGTCCACGGGGTGGAGTTGGCTCCTACGGGTGTTTCAGCGATGATGTCGGTCCATGTGGTGTTGTCGTCGACAAGCTCAAGATCGTCTATCCAGACCGTGTCACCGGGGCTCGATACCGAAACGTCTTTGTCGTATTCCCACTTCAGGACGTAGCTACCCTCCGGCAGAGTCGTTGAGTATTGCGTCCAGTCGACGTCGCCGGAGACGTGCAGTTCCCGGTCGCCGTCGACGTAGAAGTTGAAGTAGTCGTAATTGCCTTCAGAATCGACACGATACCAGAAGCTCACTTCGCCTCCACCCACGGTCCGCGTCATCCAGGAGATTTCGTCGTCGCTTATGTCGCCTGCCCGGGCTGATCTGGAGCCGCTGTGGGAGTCAGCGGTGGTGGTCCACCAACTGGCATCGCCGCCGGTGGCGTAGTCGGGCCCCAGGGTGGTGCGTTCAAACCCGTCGGTGACGATTCCGCTGTCGCCGTAGTTGTCGGTGTATTGAACGTGGAAGGCGGTCGCCGGGTTTCCGGTCCAGGTCACGTCGATGGGAACGCCGGAGCTAAGGATTTCACCACCGTTTGGATAGGTGACCTCAGGACCGGCCCACATTTCGACGTCCAAGCGTGTGGCATTACCGGGGTCAACCGTGATGTCCGTGACTGTTAGCGGATCGTACCCGTCGGCCTCGAACGTGAGGTCGTACGAGCCGGGCATCAGCATCCGGTGATAGTTGCCCACGTCGGGATCGGTATATATTTCGTGATCCCGGCCCACTACCGTGATGGTAGCTGCCAGCGGCAGGTCTGTCTCGCCATCGGTGACGATGCCGCGGATTCCGATCAGGCAAGTCTCGATATAGGCCAACATCGACTCACGGTTCTCATTCCAAAGGGTCGGTATCTGCGAGGCAGACGGTTCCTTGGTGTTACCAAGCTCGATGGTGATCTCGTTGCAGCCCATGTAGCGGTAGTTCCAATCCTGCATGCCGCCGTCGATGGAGTACCAGGCGGCACCGTTGGTGATGCCGTGGTACCATGATCCGTTCCACATGGGGCTGTTGTAGTACGAGTACTCCTCGCTGATGTAAATGAACATGGCATCGTCGGGCGTTGGCGAGGGGTTTGAACCCAGGCCGTCGTTGTCGAACGGATAGTTGGCAACGAGGGCACCGCCGTGGAAGTTGGCGGAGCAGGTAAACGACCTGCCGAAGCACCAGTTCATAATGACCTGGGTTTCGGTGGCCCGACCATCGGGCGTGTTGGGATCGCCGTTCATCCACTCGGGAAAGTTGCGGTTGAGATCGATGCCTTGGGCGTTGGCGCGGGTGCGCGACGCACGGTCATATCCGTCGGGGTTCATCAATGGCACGATCCACAGATCGATTTCATCGATGATATTCGTGGCCTGCGGATCACTTCCGTAGTTGGTCAGCAACCAGTCGATCAGGTTCATGCTCATCTTGGTGCCGACGATCTCGTCGCCGTGCATGGTGGCGATGTACTTGAACTCCGGCTCATCCTCTTCGACAAGAACATTGTCGGAGATACGGATGGCCCAGAGGTGTCGGCCTTGGTAGCTCAGACCCAGATCGTACCGTTTGCACAGGGTTGGATATGTGGTTTCGTAACCCAACAGGTCCGGGCCGATGTCGTCGTAGTCGGTCCAAGTATCTGCGTTGGTCGTACCACCCACAAGAACCACGACCAACCCGACTGCGATCGCAAATAATGAACGCTGCATCACTCTTTAACCCTCAACAAGCCCACTACGACCATGTGTGACGGCCAACTGACCGTGACCTGGTACCGGGGCACCTTTTGTGGCTGGCAACTTCCAGTGGCGCTGGGAAGCACCCTGAGGCAATAGCCAGCTGGTATAACGGCAAACCCAATAGACCCCACATGTTGGGACCGCCCTGGCGAGTCACCGACGTCCCCTGCTGGTGAACTCCGGCGGTGTTGACGCGTGAGACCAGCCCCACGAATAACGGTCGATCTCACCCTGTCTTCGGTTGCACCCCAATGCCCCCAACAGAAGACAATCCTATGTTGTTAAGGCCGCAACTGCAAGGCTAACGCTCTTCCCGCCCCGGCGACGGCCCCAAAAACCCGCCAAGCGTCCGAAAAACCGCATTTGCGACAAACTTGTACAACTTCCGACGTCTTGGGCCCGCTCCGTCACTGGAGTTGGGCCGGCTGTCGGGCCCCGGGGCTATCCCGCTTGCCTGTCGAGCTCTTCTTGGTAACGGTGCATGACAGCCCGTCGGGTTACGAGTCCCTGGATACGAGCCGGCTCGGACGCGTCACTTATGGGCAGGGACTCGACGTCACTTCTGGAGAACTTGTCGAGGACCTCGTCGAGCGTTTCTTCTGTGGTGACGGTGGGTACGCCTGGGCGGAGCAGTTCGCCAACGACGAGAAGCGAGACGGCTTCTGGCTGTAGCAGTGCGGTCCGCACATCCTTGCCGACGACCATTCCGTGATAGACGCCCTGGGCGTCTACGACGACAAAGTCAATTGCGTCGGTTTCGCCAGCCAGGTCTATCACTCTCTGCAACGGGTCAGCCGGTTCCACGGAAGGTGCCGGGAGGGAATCAACGTCGGCTACGGTGATGCGGCGCAGGATTGTGAGGTCGGCAACGGAACCCACTCGAACGCCCCGCCTTCGTAACTTCAGCGTATATATGCTATCTCGCAGCATCAATTTGGCGCCGGCGGTGGCTACGACGGCAGCGAACATCACCGGCAGAATCATCGTAGGTTCGCGGGTAATCTCGTAGATCATGACGATGGCGGTCAGCGGCGCGTGGGTCGTTCCCGCGACCATGGCAGCCATCCCCACCAGGGCGTAGACGGCTACACTGGAATCGTTGATCAATCCCTGATGATGGAGTGTCAAGCCAAAGGCACCTCCCGCCGTGGCGCCGAGAAGCAGTGACGGAGCAAAGATACCACCCGACCCCCCGCTACCGAGAGTGAGACAGGTAGCCAGCAGCTTGAGCAGAAACAGCCCGAGAAGCCATCCCACCGTCATGGTCATAAGCGCCGGGCTCAGCGTCGCTTGAATCACCGGATACCCGTTAGCGAAGAACCCGGGCATATCGCTCTGCGACGCCAGGTGAAGGTAGATTGCTCCGGTGATTCCGAGGCCCAGGGCTCCTAGAGCAGGTTGGAACTGCTGTGGAAACCGCAGTCGATCGAAGACGTCCTCTGTGGTGTAGAGTGCCCGGATGAACAGAACGGAGGCTGCTGCACAGACGACGCCCAGAATCAGAAACAGCGGCAGCTCGGTGCCGACGAAGATGTAGCGGCCTGCCTCTTGGGACCCTCCGAGTAAGGAGGCTACCTCGAAGATTGCGGTGTCTTGAGAGCGAAGAGCGTGCATCACCGAGCAACTGATGACGCTGGCGAACACCACCGGAGAGAAGGTGCGGAAGGAGAAGTCGCGCAGAAAAATCTCCAGCGCGAACAGAACGCCGGCGATCGGGGCGTTGAAGATGGCGGCTATTCCGGCTGACACACCGCAGGCCACGAGGATGCCCATCTGGCGACGCGGGATGCGAAGGTAATGCCCGGTGCTGCTGCCGATGGCGGCACCGATCTGGATGATGGGGCCCTCCATCCCTGCGGACCCGCCCGAACCGATGGTAAGCGCGCTGGCGACTGCTTTGGCGCCGGCCACTCGTGGACGTATCTCCCCGCCCTTGCGGTACATGGCATCCATTACCTCGGGAACACCGTGTCCTTTCGCCTCGCGGGCAAAGAAGTAGGTGATGTGGCCGACGAGCAATCCGCCGAGAGTCGGTAAGAGCACGACCATCCACAACTGACCGGCGAATAGACCGGTTTGACCACCGTGTCCGTAGGCGAAGTGGCTTGCGTATTCGATCAGGAAGTAGAAAATGTGCGCGAAGATCCCGGTGGCGGCCCCGATCAGAATGGACAGCAGGACGAGGAAGTACTCGTCTTTGAGTCCGATCTTGGAGACTCCGCCAACTATCTTAAGGCGGAACCGGTGGCCCCGGGCGGCGAATCTGGTCACCTTTGTGGTCACATCATGCACCTCTCAGGAACGACTGATGCGGCACGGTAGCAAGTGAGTTCCGCGCCCGCAAGGCAAACGGAGTGCTTTTGCAGAACTTGCGATTGTCGCGGGTGCGCAGTTCTGAAGATCATCTGTTGCGAATATCAGTCCGTTGATTCCGAATTGGGTTGTGGCGTGCGGTCGATGTCCTTTCTTGCAGGCGTGTGGCCTTTGGAGAGCGGTCTTGACGATAGTACCCAATGTAATGGGATACCATTTGTCTGGGACGGTGCGTTCCGGCACCCTGTTATAATGCACTCGTGGAATTCCAATTGCCCGACGGCGTTATCGCGGGCAGACTGTAGGTGGGATCTGTGAGCTTCTTCGGGAGTACAACAGCTCCGAAGCACGGGCCCACACGAGAAGTCGCACTTTACGACGTGGAAAAAGTTTGAGAAAGGAATGTTTTCTTCAATCCCAATGGATTCTGAAGCGTCTAATCAATAGGGCACTTTGTGGTCAGGCCCTTTCCCTAGCCGTCTCGATGGGAGTTGTTGTTGCCGTCTGTTAATCGTGATAAACCGCTTGGTTCGTCGGCTGGTTCAGCTTCTTCCGGCCCGTCGTCGCCACCATCCGCTCAGAGTTTACCAACTTTGGGAGACTTCGAGTTGCAGGGTGAGATCGGTCGCGGCGGTATGGGGACGGTCTACGAGGCTTGGCAGCGTTCTCTCGAGCGAACTGTCGCGCTGAAGGTCCTTGGCACGCACGTAGGCGCATCACCCAATGCGGTAACGCGTTTTCAGCGTGAAGCCCAGGCGGCGGCCAAGCTCCACCACACGCATATTATTCCCATCTTCGCCCAAGGCGAGGAAAGCGGTGTTTACTACTACGCCATGGAATACGTGAAGGGTGTCGGAATAAGTGACATCATCGCTAGCACGCGAGCCCGGCAAGAATGTGACACTGCTGCTGTTGAGGCAGGCACCGCCGAGACGGTCGCTCTTGAGCGCGAGCCCGCCGAGACGATGTCGGCGGAAGAAACCGTCGTTTTGAGCAGTCGCGAAGTGGACGCCGCCGCACCTAGCGACTCGGCTGTTAGCTTGGAGGCGCCCGCAACGGTCATGTCGTCTGCGGAGCACTTCAAGGACATCGCTCGACACCTTGCCTGCGTGGCTGACGCACTGGATTACGCCCACCGGCAGGGTGTTATTCACCGCGACATCAAGCCGCACAACCTTATTCTCGGCGAAGATGGGCGGATCATGGTCGCCGATTTCGGGCTTGCCCGGATCGCCGAGCAGCCCGGCGTAACCGTCACCGGGGAATTGCTCGGTTCGCCGCTGTACATGTCTAGCGAGCAGATCACCGAAGGACCGTCACAGGTGGATCACCGCACGGACATCTACTCGCTTGGTGTGACAATGTACGAATGGCTGACGCTCAAGCCTCCCTTCCCGGGCGAAACTCGCGAGCGAGTCATAAACCTGATTTTGAACTCCGAGCCGATCAGACCCCGACTGCACAACAAAGCCATCCCGCTGGATCTGGAGACGATCTGTCTGCGGGCGTTGGAGCGTGATGCGGACAAGCGATACCAAAGTGCCAGTGAGATGCGGGACGACCTGTTGCGATTCGGCCTGGGAGACGCCATAAAGGCCCGTCGGGCGGGTTTGCTCAAGAGGGTGAGCAAGTTTGTCGGCCGGCATCAACTGGCGTCGCTCGCTGCGGTCGCCTTGATCGTCGCTGCGGGGTTGTGCATTGAGTTGGTCGGATCGAGGCAGGAAGTTCAGACTCAAGTCCAGGCTGTCGAGGAAGCTAGGCAGGACACTGAGCACATTTTCGATCTGTTTCGGACCATCTCGCCGGAAGCCAGGGGCATCGCGATGGGTGCCGAAGCCGTTGGTCCCGTCGTGCATGACCTCTTCCAGGCAGGACAGCGGATAACCTCGTCATCCCGGAATGACGAATCGGAAGGACCCGATCCGGAAACTGCGGTTTCGCCACACGGCGTCGCCTTGCGGGCGGCGGACGAGTTGGCTGCCATCACCACAGCTGCCCTCCCCATGTTCTCCTCGACGATTCCCGGAACCGGATATGTAAGCCCGACCTATCCCGCGGAACACTCGCTACTTATGCAGGTAAGCAGCGTCGCCGGAACGGAGGTCAGGCACGAGCTGCTTTCACAGGTTCTCGATATAAACCCGGAGAATTTGCTGGCTCGCCAGATGTTGGCTGGTTTGTTGTGTGAGAATGGTCAATATCAGGAGATGCTCGCTCAGTCAGAACAGCTGGTGAGTCTTCACGGGGAAGAGGAATCTCCATACCTGTTCCGAGGTCTGGCCAGGCTGCTGCTCGGCGACGAACAGGAGGCCATCGAGGATTTCTCGGTGGCGGTCGGGATCAACGGTCTGTCCGGTTGGGCACGGGCGTTGCGGGGTGTGGCCTGGGTCCAGACGGGCGATCAGGACAACGCCATCCGCGATCTTGATGACGCCCTCGATCTGACACCGGAACTGGCGTTTGCGATGCTGGCTCGTGCCTGTGCCCATGCAGCCGCCGGCCGTCACGATGAAGCGGTGGCTGATCTCTCAGGCGTACTTGAGCTCGAACCGACCAACGCCGACATTCTGGCTGCACGCGGCGAACACCTCAGCGCGATGGGAAAGTATGCCCAGGCTGCCAGTGATTTCGACCGGGCTATGAAACTCGCCGGCAGATCGCCCGCGATCGCCTTCCAGTACCTCCTGGCCCGCGCCCTGGAAAAGGGAATTGCAGGAGAAGAACCCGGTACAACCGCGCCTGTCCGGCCCGAACAAGGCGAAGCCGTCACTGATGATGAGAGAAGCGAACCGGTCGGCATGGAGCCCCGAGGGTTCCTCGATCGACTGTTCAACCGGCCTGCTCGACCCTCCAAAGAGCAAGACGAAGGCCGAAGCGTTACCGGTTTCCCCATGATCTCAAGACGGAATCCAGAGTCCATATCTACCTCGACGGTCCCGCGCGAGCACCACCCGGATCGGGGCGATTGCTGACAAGATGAGTTCCCCTGACATTCTCGATCTTCGCCGGTTGATTCCTGAGGAGGACTTCTGGTTCAGTTTCAGCCGCAGCAGCGGACCCGGCGGGCAAAACGTCAACAAGGTGAGCACTCGAACCACTCTCTTTTTTGATCTCGATGGTTGCCAAGCGCTGACCGATTCGCAAAAGGGCCGGATCGCCACGAGGCTTGAGACGCGCATTTCAAAGGAAGGCATCCTGCGAGTGGTCGCGGCAAGACACCGCACGCAACTTGCGAACAAGCGAGCTGCCGTCAATCGCTTTTATGAACTTCTGGAAGAAGCGTTGCGACGTAGCCCGAAACGCAAGCCGACCGCAGTGCCGCCAGGCTCCCGCCGGAAGAGGCTCAAGAACAAACTCGCCAAAGGTCAGCAGAAACAGCTCCGGGCATCCGTGAGACGATCGCACGACGAGTAGAGGTATTGGCTTGTATCGCACTCGTCTGCCGGGAGGCGGTCTTCCGGAGACACGCGCCAAACTGCGTGCGACGGAGCACGGGATATGTTCCGGTCTTGCCATCCGTCCTCCGCCTGGTTCGTGTCCCCCACGGCTGAAGCCATGGTGGACACGCCTCACCCCTGGAAGTGGTGGGGCACCCGCGCGACAGTGGCACGAGCCGTGATCCGTCTCGGCGGCCTCCTACCGTCGCCGCCTGACCACAAGCAAGCTACCGAAGACGAGCAGGGAGAGCGTGGCGGGTTCGGGGACAATCTCGATGATGCCGTGGTAAGAATTCAGATTGTAGCCGCTCGTGTCGTTCCAACGGCCCTGGTGCATAGGTGCCAAGCGTATCTCGCCATAATCCTCATGGCCGGGGTGCCCCGTATCCGAGTCGCTGGGTTCACCAGAAGTCCAGAAAGCAAAAGAATCTTGGATTGGCTCTACGAAGTTGTCCGGGTCTTGCCAGATTCCGCCGTCCCAACCTTGCCCCGGGTCCGTCACCTCGCCAATCCACCGCCACTCTCCCTCAACCACCTCATCCGTGAAACCTATCAGCCCATGCTCAACGCCGAAAAAGGGTCCGAGGTCCGTGTAGAGCCAATTGTTCTCCTCAAAGTCATTAACGGTTACGAGGTGCCCGCCAACCGCAACTGCTTCAGCTTCAATCTCATGCCATTCACCCGTTGAGAATGTCAGCGTGTATTCGTGGTCACTGTATGATAGCCAAGTGTAGTCTGAGTAGTCGTAGCCGAGAGCAGGCGAGGCCCAGAGCCACGCCGCAAGAGATGCCAGTACGACTGTTCTGACGAAGTTCATATCACGGTCCCTTTCCGAAACAAAGACGTTCGAGCAACTGCCATCCTGTTAGTCCGATAAGGGTCTCTGCTGCCTTTCACACTCGAATGCAACGTCAAGGTTGCACTCTCGTGGCAACAGACAAGGAAAAAGAGTCCGCCTGCTGGCGTCTCTCTGCCCGGTGAAGCGTCTCTTCTGGTGGAAGGGATGCTTCGTCCGCCTCCACCGCGATCTGTTCGCACAAAGTAGCCAACAACCGCCCACGAAGCAAGTCAGGGTTAGTTATTCCGTGAGTTCCACGCCGAATCGAGAGTCGGTCGTAAGTCCTTATTTTACAGGAGACGTGTTCCGGGTCTGGGCGTCCCGCATATAGAATCGGGCGATGTTTGTCGGTCAGAAGCCCAACAAATCCGGTTCGATCAGTGTTCAGGTCATCGACGAATCCACTGGCTATCGGATCGTCAAGACCATTGGGTTGGCGTGTGACCCGGAGGAAGTGGCTCGGCTGATGGAACTGGACAGGTGCTTCATGGTGCGGCAGGACAAACAGTATTCGCTGTTTCCGAAAGACCAGCATGACAGCGCCGTGGTTCTGGATTCTATCCAAACGCTCCAGAATGCTTCGATTAGCACGATCGGGCCAGAGTTGATTTTCGGCCGGCTGTTTGATGAGATCGGCTTCGGTGGGATTCCTGAACCGCTGTTTCGAGATACTGTGATCGCTGGTAGCTGCTCTTGCTGCGTTCCCCTGGCGCGTTGTCTTTTTGGCGCAGGTCTTCTTGTCAACGTCATAGCGGGGTTTGTCCAGCCGTGTCGGAATCAGAATATCAGCAAGCAGGCGTTGTCGAGCCGGCCAGGTGTCGGGGTTTCGTTCCGCTGTTGGATTACCAGCGGGAGGATGTTGAGTCTGATGCCCGGTTTCGGTGGAACTGTTGGTCGCGTCAGGTGGGCAAGAGCTTTACCAAGTCGCTGCGGCGGATCTTACGCGGGCTCAGGAGAGGCAGGACGCAGATCTTCCTTTCCGCCGGCGAGCGGCAGAGTCGCGAGTTGATGGCCAAAGCCCGACAGCACTGTCAGGCACTCAAGATCGCCACGGAGTATTGGGATCATCAGTTTTTCAAGGGTCTGAGCACAAAGCAGCTCGAGATCGTCTTGCCGCGCGGAGTGCGGATCATCGGTTTGCCGGCTAATCCGCAGACGGCACGCGGATTTACCGGCGATGTTCTTCTCGATGAGTTTGCGATGCACGCTGAGGACCGGGACATCTGGGCGGCGATGTTCCCGACGCTGTTACGCGGCGACGGCGAGCTGGATGTTGCTTCGACGCCCAAGGGCTGTGGGAACGTGTTTCACGAGCTTGGGGGTAACGACCGGTTTTCTCATTCGACCATCACGCTGCCCGATGCGATTGCCCGCGGGCTTGACTCGGACGCAGAAGATATTCGGCGGGCGATGAACGATGATCTTCTCTACCGCCAGGAGTTTCTCTGCGAATTTGTCGACGAGTCGACAGCGTTTCTCACGCATGAACTAATTGGCGGATGTATCGATCCGACGTTGGAGTTGTGCGTTTCAGCGGATGAACTGGCTGATGAGCGGCGTGAGCTGTTTGTCGGTGTGGACGTCGGGCGTCGTCGTGACCTGACGGTGGTCTGGGTTCTGGCGAGTGACAGTGCCGAGACACTTACGACGGTAGCTGTCTTCGAGCTTGCGGGTGCGTCGTTTAGCGCCCAGCAGGACCTTCTGGATCAAGTGTTAAGCCTTCGTCTTGTAAGGCGGTGCTCTATCGACGCCGGTGGGTTGGGGATGCAACTGGCGGAGCAGGCTGTCGAGCGATTCGGTGGTCATCGGGTTGAGGCTGTCACGTTCACGCCGGCGCTCAAGTCGCAGATCGCGGGCGGTTTGCGTTTGGCTGTTGAAGCGAAGCGAATTCGCATTCCCAATGATGAGGGCATCCGCAACGACTGGCACAGCATAAGGCGGTTGGTGACTGAGTCTGGTCAGTTTCGCCTCGATGCTCCGCGGCGTGGAGGTAGTCACGCAGACCGTTTTTGGGCGGCTGCTCTGGCAGTCCATTCGTCGGACTCTGTGGGCGAGAGTGGGAAGCTCGAGACGTTGCGCACCGGGCCCGCGAAGTTTGCCCGCAAAGGGCTCTGGTAGGAGAAGGCAAGAGCGATTCGCAGCGGTTGGCGAACACGTCAGTTGATTGTTAGAGCGAGCTTCATTCAATCGTTCGTGTCGTCGGTGAGTTCCTTGATACCTGTCGCTGTGTTTGGACCGGTTATGCTGTGGTGTCGTGAATCACTCAGTTTGCATCCTATTGTGAGAAATACGGGCTTTTCGCGGTGGAGCGAGGACCCGACGTACTGGAACGGTTGGAGCCCCCAGCTTCATCCGGGCCGCTCCCTCACAGTCGAGGTTCGGCTCGAGGAACACATCCTGGTTCGAGCATCCACGGTTTCGAGACAGCGCCGGTGAAGTGTCAGCAGTTTACCAGGAACAGCACTGCGTTCCATCCACAAACCTATTACGGAGATGTTCATCATGAAATGGACTTGGAAGATTGCTCATGCTTTGCGAGGTTCGTCGGGGGACAGACCCAAGCCCGGCAGGGTGGTATTACCTCGGAAGGAGGACTCGATTCGCGACTATCCCAGTTCGGGACTGACGCCGTCGCGGCTTGTGTCGATTCTCCGTGAGGCTGACAGCGGGTCTCTGTCGGGACCGATGCAGCTGTTTGAGGAGATGGAGGAGAAGGACCCGCATCTACTGGCGGTCGCCAACACGAGACGTCTGGCGCTTACCGGTCTTGACTGGGCAGTGGTGAGTGCGGCTGACGTGCATGAGGGTCTGGACAGACGATCGGCGAACGAGGCGGCTTCCTTCTGCCGCGAGGTTCTTGCGGGTTTGGAGTCCTTCGATGAGATTCTGCAGCATCTCTCATTGGCGCTGGGCCGGAACATATCGATGGCGGAGATCGCGTGGGACGTGACGGATGGGTCTTTGAGGCCTGTGGATCTGGTTCCGATCGATTTCACGCGCATCGTCTTCGACGAGCTTGATCACGCTCGGGTCCTCACGGCTGACGCCCCGCGCGACGGAATCGAGCTCACTGCAAACAAGTTCATCATGCACACGCCACACAGCATCTCGGGTCATCCACAGAGAGGTGGGCTCTTGAGGGCGACGGCGCTGGTGTACCTGGCTAAGAACCTGGCTTTGAAGGACTGGATGATTTTCGCCGAGTTGTTCGGGATGCCGGTTCGAATCGCGCGTTTCGATTCGCAGGCGAGCGAGGAAGAGAAGCGTGAGCTTCTGCACATGTTGGAGTCTTTGGGCAGCAATGCATCTGGCATTTTCAGCAAGGCTGTCGAGTTGGAGATCATCGAGGCTAATCGCGGTCGGATCGGACCGCCGTATCAGAGTCTCATCGAGTTTCTAAACCGCGAGATGAGCAAAGCCTGGTTGGGGCAGACGCTGACAACAGATATTTCCGGCGAGAGCGGCGCGCTTGCGGCTACACAGGTTCACGACTTGGTGCGCAGCGATCTGTTGGCTGATGATATTCGCAAGGAAGGGCGTACCATTCGGCGCGATCTGTTGGGTCCGCTGACGAGGCTTGAGTTTGGACCAGATGTGCCTGTACCGCTGTTCAGGCGGAAGCTGAAGCAACCAAGAGATATGACAGAGCTTGTCAGCGTGCTTGATAAGGCTGTCAATCAACTCGGGATGAAGGTGTCTTCGAGCTGGACTCACGAGACACTTGGTGTGCCTCGAGCATCCGGTGAAGAGGACTCTCTGCAAGGGAGTCCTGATTGATCGCAACTGCCAGCAAGCCATGCGGGCGCATTGGACGTTATGGAGGAAGATCGATGGGAGCACAAGAGTACACATGCGAGGAAGACATGGGATCGAACCAGGGGAAACTGCAAGAGTCGATAAGCGAGGTTACTGCGTTGAACTCAGCGGCGTTGGAGGGAGGCGATATGCCCGACCGGGTGTTGCTGGCTCCTTGGGGGCCGGTCGAGAGCACCAGCGGGAGCTTCGTAGTCGATGAGGAATCTGGGCGACTGGTGGCGGAGAGCTTCACTGAACATGGTACGGATTTGCCGATCGACTACGAGCATCAGACTCTCGGCGGTGTGTATTCGTCACCGGACGGTCGGGCCCCGGCGGCAGGTTGGGTCAAGGGTGTCGAGGCTGAACCGGGCGTTGGCATTTTGGCTCGGATTGAATGGACGGACCCTGGGCGGGAGTTGGTTTCATCGAAGCAGTATCGATACCTTTCTCCAGTCGCAATGATCCGTAAATCTGATCGGAAACTGGTGGGAATTCACTCGGCTGCCCTGACGAACAAACCGGCAATCGTCGGAATGAAGCCAATCGTCAACCGGGAGCAGGCGCCGGAAAGTGGAGAGCCGCTCGGTCCTATCGATGATCTGCGTAATGCCATGAAGATGGCACCGGAGGCGAGTTCGGAAGAGATCGTGGTGGCTGCCAATGAGCGGCTGGTTCACCTTCAGCGTGAAGCAGCTGACCGTCATATCAAGGGACGCCTACGTGAAGCGACGGAGAGCGGGCGTTTGGTCGCATCGCAGCGTGATTGGGCGGGACGTCTCATCCGGCGGGACGAGGAGCTCTTCGAGGAGTGGCTTGCGACGGCGCCGGTTGTTGTGGCCCGAGGTATGACGCCGGCCCCGGGGACGGTGTCGGGCGATGTTCGCAGCAAGGCAGCCGAAAGCAGGGCTCGGGCGGAGTTCAAGGTCAGCCCGCTCCTGTCAGCTCTCACAACAGAGGAGGCGTACGTGGCTGAGGCTGTTCGGTCGGTAGAGGCGTGACGATCGGGTTTCTTCAGGCGGAAGTCCGGGCGGTGTGAACCGCAGAGTGTCAAGGCGATAGCGCTTTCAATCATCATGTAGCGTCCGGGCTGGAAGGTCCTTGTGGAAGAACCAACTCCCAAGCGCTGCGACAGAATAGAATTTGTCTAAGTTTCTCGGAAAGGACGACTCTTTCATGGCACTTTCAGCAAACCGTGAAGTAGACCACTACATTGACCAGGAGTTGCGGAGCTTCCAGGTCGCATCCGGCGGACACGTCTACAAGGGCGCGATTGTCGGATTGACGTCGGGCGGTTACGCGAGGCCTCTGACTGCGGGTGATCCGTTTGTCGGAGTGGCCTATGAAGAGATGGACAACACGTCGGGGACTGACGGGGCTGTGTCGGTACGTGTCTACACGTTGGGCGACTTCGGCATGACGTTGACTGGTGCAACGGTTGCGCACATCAGCCGGCCTGTCTTTGCTTCGGACGACGGGACTCCGACGTTTGTTGCATCAGGCAACAGCTATGTAGGCATTGTGCAGGATGTCATCGCGAACAACGAGATCATCCTTCGCATAGACCCTAACCGCGAGCAGATCAAGACCGTCACGCACTCAGTCGAGAACCTGTCGGCGGGGGTGGATGTTGCCGCGCGGGCAGTCCATGCGTTTGAAGCGGAGGGCTGGATCGTGTCGGCCAGGGTAGTCAACCAAGCCACTGCAGCCGCCGGCATAAACGACGGCAATACTTGTGTTGTGGAACTGGTATTGGACGGCGGAGCGGTGGCGTCGGAGACGTTCGATTCAACCACGGCCTTCCCGGGGAGCAATGCCACGCATTCTATGGGAGACGTGAGCAATGCACGAGCTTCTTCCGGCGATGTGCTGACGCTTGCCGTCACTAACGGAGCGACCGCCAACCCCGGCCCATTTCTGGTCGAGGTCGATTACGTCTAAGCGGGACGCATCCCGGGACCGTTCAATCATATGCGGGACCACGTTAGTCGGCGGACGTTTTTCGAGGGAACCGTCACACGGCGGTTTCAGGATCATCGACATCTTAAGCAAGGAGCGCCCAAGTGGCTGTAATCAACACGGGACTGTTAACCAGGGGATTGCGGAGCGAGTTTTTCGACCGTTTCGACGCGACGCAGACGTACTATCAGGATGTTGCAAGCCGGATTCAATCCAATTCAGATATTGAGACGTACAAGTGGCTTGGCTCGATTCCGCGTATGCGCGAATGGGGCACAGGGCGAGTGGCCAAAGGGTTGCGAGGTGAATCGTACTCGGTCGAGAACCTCAAGTACGAAGCTACTCTGGAAGTCGATCGGGACGAGATTTCAGACGACAAGACCGGCCAGATTCGCATTCGAATCGGGGAGCTTGCCGCAACGGCTGCTACACACAAGGACTACATGATCGCCCATCTGCTGAGCATGGGCGAGACGGCAGGTTACCACAGCTACGATGGCGTGCCCTTCTTCAGCAATAGCCACGTATCCGGGGCTTCGGGTACTCAGGACAACCTCCTGGCCACGGATGCGGCCAACCCGGACGATCCCACGCCGGCAGAGTTCAAGAGTGCGCTTAAGGCATCGATCGGTGCGATGCTGGGATTCAAGGACGACCAGGGTGAACCGATGGCGATCTCGTCGACCGGACTGGTGTGCGTGGTCCCGACGACCATGTACATGAGCGCCCTGGAGGCCATCAACGCGACGGTGATCAACAGCACGTCGAACGTGTTGGAAGGCGCGGCGCGCATCATCGCACTTCCCTGGCTAACTGACGCCAGCAGGTGGTATTTGCTCAAAGCCGATGGTGTGATACGACCGTTCATTTTCCAGGATCGCGAGCCGGTGGAGTTCACGGCTCTGACAGAGGACAGTGATGAGGGCTTCCGTCGTGAGAAGTTCCTCTATGGAGTGCGTGCCCGGTATCGGATCACCTACGGCTATTGGCAGTACGCCGTTCGGAACAACTTCTCTTCGCCTGTGTAGCGCGAACATCTCATCCTCCGAAGGTGGTGCAGGGAATACGGTGGCCGGACAACAGAGCGGATGGCGGAAGTGTGTAGGTGTCTGCATGTACTTGATCCGTTCGTTCGCGATTATCCGATCGCCATTTCCCTCGCCACCTGCCGGGCCTGCTCGCCGCGGGACTCCAAACCGCTGTGTTAAGGCGGCATGCGTGATCGACCTCAGGGATTAAGGGGAGCACCATGGACTACATCACGAACGAAGATATTGAACAACGTCTTGGCAGTGATGCCTACGTTCAGTTGACAGATGATGACGGTGACGGTGTGGCGGATACCGGGGTTGTGAACGAGGCTCGCCTTGGAGCCGAAGGTGAGGTCGACAGCTACCTGGCTAGGGGATACGCGGTTCCAGTAGACGCAAGCGGTGACTCGGAGCTGGCCGGTCTGTTGGCCTCTGTCACTTTGGACCTGGTAGAGCTCCGCCTGCGTTCGCGCCGTCCTCCGGTATCGCAGGAAGCTCAGCAGAGAGCTCAACAGACTATCGCTTGGCTTGCCGGCGTGGCTGATGGGCGAGTAGATCTGCCATCGGTGGGTAGGATATCCGTTTCACCGCCCGAGACGTTAGGGTCAACTACTACCGGCGAGACGCGTATTCTCTCCCACGATGAAATGTCAGACTATTGACGTTCCCGGGAGTGTCCGACGTGATAATCGCGGTGGCGTTGCCGGGTCGGTTCGGTTGCAGGATTGTGAACTGGAGCACGCCCCGGTCTTGTGTAGCGGTCGAACGATGTTCTTCTGCTGAACGGTGTGGGAAAGCGACCGCTATACAGCAACCGAGAATGCGCTAAGACAGTGCAGGAAGCTGACCGCTGCGCAAGAGCCACAAGTGCTCTAAGTCTGAGGGAAGGGTTTTGATCAATGGCCACGACGCCGGACAGGACGACGATAAAAGCCACTATTCAAGAACTGGCCAGCAAGCTTGTGGACAATCTGGTGGCTGACCCACCTACAGCGTCCAAACCGTTTCGCCGGATTGTCGAGGGACCGACAGAAAGCACCGGTTTCCCCCGGCCTTTCATGGCTGTGTACATCAAACACACAAAGCTGCTCGGTACGACTCAGAACGACAAGGTCGTTGAGGTGCAGATGGGGCTTCGGGTCGTGACCGATGTCACTGCAGCCGATCCACACGATGCCTTGCTGGATTTGGTGGGGGCTGTGGATGACTACTTCGACTCCATCGTCGACAGCGGCGTGATCGAGGGGGCCGAGGGCTTCGACAGACGGACCTGGTCGTTTGACTACCCGTCGTCCACAGCCGCCGCGCGAGTCGCCTCGGCTGAGGCTCTTCAGACCTTCGTCACAAAGGTCGAACGCGAACAGAACCGCTCACCAGCCACATAGGACCTGATCATGCTTTGGATTCTTGCCACCAGGGGTGCTTCAACGAAACTGCGTTCTTCGCCTTACACCGAAACGCCGATCGAAGGCGTTCACAGCGTTGTGTACAAGCCGGGCATCGCGGTGTTCGCCTTCACCGGCGGAGAGCTTTGGGACCCAGGGACGTTTGCACGGGGACTGCACCGGATATCGGGCTATGTGTTTTCTTATCATGGCCTGGTGGCAGAGACGCTGTTCGCCAGTCCTGACGATATTGACCTTGTCATATATTACCGGGCGGACAGCGGTCGGCGTAAGCGGACGATTACCGACGTCATCTTCATAGGTGACGCGACAGTGACAGTGCCCTCTGTCAATGAAGGCGTCTCAGAGCTGATCGGAGTTCCGTTCCGCGTTCAGGTTCCCGAGGGCGACGACGTCTGGGACCACGTTGTTGATGAGGAGGACAGTTAGCCATGGCTGACGACATGCGTGGTGTTCTGGCAGCAGCCCGGGCTGGGTTCGCTGCGCAGGACGAGGAGATAAACCGTGCCAGCCGGCGTCAGACTCTCAGTGTTGTGGCTCAGCGGGCCACGGGGATGGGTGATATCGCCCACACGTTTGATCTTGGTCGCAGATACAGATTGGTCTACGTCCGGTGTCATTTCTTCGGCAATGCCGGGACAGCCGCCCTTGCCATCTCGCTTGATTCGGAGGCGGGGTCGGCATACGACGCAACGCTGGCCACGGTGGCACAGGCCGGCACCGACAACGACGTCAACTTCACGGTCTCGGCCCTGGACAGTGCCGAGCCGTCTGCATGGACCTTTGGCGCTGATGATAAGACCAGAATCGATTGGACCAATCCTGACACCGGAAAGATCACTTGGGGGCTCGAGGTCGGTCTCGCCGTTGCCACGTAGACTCATCCGCCGGTGAATTCGCGCTGTCGGCGCCGCGCCGCAAGCATGACGCCGCACGCGAGAAGTATTCCAGTTGTCGGTTCGGGAATATGGGCGACCCAAGCTTCGCCAATTCCGCTAGGGTTGACTCCCATACCTACAATGGTCGTACCGTCGTACGACACGTCGAAGGCAATCTCCAATGTCCATCCGTCCAGACTCAGGCCATAGTCATTCACCAGGACTGTGCGCAGGGAACGCATCCCGTTGATTTCGTCCCAGATAAAAGCCTCGTAACCCAGGTCGGTCGTACCATGCCCGACGATGACACTTCCATCGCCTGATGTCGCGAAAGCGTAACTGAAGAACTCGCCGCCCGGCAGGTCGCCGAGCCCTCCTATCTCGCCCTCGACCCAGCGACAGGCTTCGTGGCCCAGCGCTGAGCTACTCGATCCTATGACAACCGACCCGCCCGCTGAGACGTCCAGGGCGCCGCTCCAGAAGTCACCGCCGGGCAGGTCGCCCAGACCGGTCATCACACCGTCCTCCCAGCGAAGTGCTTCGTGCCCGCTTGCACTATGCCCCGATCCCACCACGACCGATCCATCGGCAGATACGGCACGCGCCTGGCTGAGGGCAATACCGCCGGGCAAGTCGCCCAGACCGGTCATCACACCGTCCTCCCAGCGAAACGCCTCCCGGTCGATCTCCGTGGTGCCGATCCCTACCACGACCGAGCCGTCAGCAGAAACACCGTAGGCCTCGCTTGACGTCGAACCCCCGGGTAAGTCGCCCAGACCGACCATGCCATCGTCCTCGGTCCAGCGAAACGCCTCCGAAAGGTATGAATCTGGGCGACCGCTTCCCACCACGACCGAGCCGTCAGCCGAGACGTCATAACCATAACTGCCCCCTCCGGGTTCCCCGCCGGGCAGATCACCCAGAAGCGTCATCACCCCGTCCTCCCAGCGAAACGCGTACGTGCCCGGCGGGTGATTAAGTCCGACAACCACCGACCCATCAGCCGAAACGGCGAAGGCAAAGTCCCCGTTAATGGCCGAAAAAAACGGCGCATCACCGTCCGAAGCAAAAGCACCCGAGCACACCGCCAGCACCGCAACGACACCCGCTGCCAACAACAAGCGCATATTCCCACCTCCGCAAAAAGAAAGTGCAGTACCATTGTACCAGATTTCACGTGTCCAAATCCAGAAAGAAGGTGATAACGCTCACTAGGGGTGTAGCCATCGTCTGGGGCGCCCGGGCCAGTGCTGCGTAGTCCGCGCGCTAGCGGTCCTTAGGGGTTGCATTCCCGCCGGCGTGTTCGAGGATGGCGATGATGGTCACTACGCACAGGCATTGGATCATAAGAAGTGTTGCGCAGGTCCAGTCGACGCGTGGCAGAACGATGGCGGAGGTACCGGTGGCGGCAGTGGCCAGGTAGATCGTTAGGACGGCTCCTCTTTGGGTCATTCCCCGCCGGACGAGTCTGTGGGAGAAGTGTCGGCGATCGCCCCGTAAGGGACTCTCACCCAGGCGAAGGCGGTGAATGACCACGCTGGTAACGTCGTAGAGAGGAACAGCCAGAACCACGACCGGAACCAGTACACCCAGCGGTGCCAGACCTTGTTGCGGATCGTAGAAGGTCGTCAGGATTGTGAGAATCGCCATCAGATAGCCGACTACCAGACTGCCGGCGTCACCCATGAAGATGGTGGCGGGAGAGAAGTTCAACAGCAGAAAGCCCACCAGCGCCCCGGCGATCACCCAGGCGAAGACCGGCACGAATATCTGACCAGCGCCCATGGCAGCCAAGGCAAAGATGATTGCCGCGATACTCGCCACGCCGGCGCTGAGGCCATCCATGTTGTCGAGGAAGTTGAAGGCGTTGGTGATAAGAACGATCCAAAGCACGGTCACGACAATCGACACGGGTGTTCCCAGCAACTCGAAAGCTCGGATGCCCACTGGCCAGGCGATCAGGATCGCCACCGTGAACTGAACTGCGAACTTGACCCATGGACCCAATGACCGCCGATCGTCGATCAGACCGACGACGTGCAGCACAACCGCGCCGCCCGCAATCGCCAAGACCACGGGCAGTTTTGAGGAGATGCCCGAAAGGTGTGTCCGGATCAGCTCGGGAATCCAATCATAAGGCGGGGCGTGATTCAGCCACCAGGCTGTGATTACGCCGCCGAGCAAGGGAGCCATGATGGCCACCATCAGCGCGATCCCTCCACCGAGCGCCACTGGTGCGGCGTGTCCCTTGTGCCCACCGGGTTTGTCAACGAAATCGCGTCGGCGTGACCAGCGGCGCACAAGGCTGGTGGCAAGCAGGGACAGGGCAAGCGAACCGAAGAAGGCGGCGGTTACGATCCAGTACATACGCGTAAGTCTATCCCGACCGGCGTGCTCCCGCCAACAAGTTAAGTGATGTGGGGTAGGGCGGATGGTGTGGCCACGTTCCGCGGCCGAGTGCGGCGTGGCCAATCTCGCCGGGAGGTAGCCACGGTTTTCGTCAGGTCCGCTTGCTCACGGTTGTGGTTCGGTTTGCGGTGCTCACAATCCCACGCAAGCGCTGGCATGGCACCCGGCGAAGTGGATCGGGGTGGTTCTGCGTTTGTGGCCGTCGGTGATGGGCGTCGGGGAAAACGAAAGGAAACACGATCAAGCGAGGAGCTTCTCGACCGAGTCTATCAACCGCTCCATCCGAAACGGTTTGGTGATGTAGTCGTCCACACCGAGGGTTTCTGCCCAGACCTGATGCCGTTTGCCCTCGTTGCCGGTGATCATGACAACCAGCGGGCGATCACCGCGTTTTTTCTTGTTCTTAAGCCCTTCAAGGACAAGAAACCCACTACGTTTGGGCAGCATCGCATCGAGCACGATGAGGTCCGGGTCGAGCTCAGCCACCTTCTCGACGGCTGCGTTTCCGTCTTCCGCCACTTCGAGCGTGGCTCCTGTTCCATCTAGCCCGACGGTTATAGCGTTCACTATGTCTGGATCGTCATCCACGATTAGGATGGTCTTGCTTTCTAGCGGTTCTGCCACGGTGAGGACTCCTGACTCTCCTTAGTCTGACTCCATACACTATAGCAGTAATTTCCTCGTCCTGATGCTGTGGAGCCTGGATTCTTTACAAAACCTTACATTTGTCCCGGCGACTCGGCGACCGACATGCGGGCCTCGCGTCCGGTGGTGTGCCCACGAACTCCGGTCAAACCGAAGGGCAAGACCTGCCAGAAGTTTGCTCAAGCCATTCGAACTGCTCGCGGCAGGTTCTTGCCCGTAAAACCAGTGTCCACAGAATCAAGACTGGCTGAAGACCGGTATGTGCTACTCGTCTGGCTCGGTCTCATAGCCTTCAGCCTTGACGGGGGGACCGCCATTGGGCGGGCTCTGGCTACGCCTTTCTCTTCGAGGACGCCGTCTCTGTTCACGTTCTCCAAGTTCTTTCATCCGAGCTTCCAGCTTGCTGCGCTGTTCGCTGGTCAGTTCAGCCAGTATCAACTCCTCGAGTTCCAGGAGTACCTTTTCCCGATTTTCGCGTCCGGCCTCATCGCGGGCCACAGATGACATTCGCTCGCGCACCATCTCTCGAATCTGCTGGACCTTCTCATCTGCTATGCCCAGGTCGGGATCCCTAAGGGCAGCCATCATCGTCCGGAACCTGCCGCCCGGTCCACGACGATTCGGCTCATGCGCAAGACCGAGACGCCGGACGAGCTTCTTGAAGACAGGACGTTGCTCGTCGCTGAGGACCTTTTCCACCCCCTCGATGAATGTGGCAGTGGCTTGCATATCAAGCGGCGCCAGCTCCTTACGCAGCCTGCGAGATTCTTCCCGCAGTCTCTTGATCTCCTCGCGATCGCCGTTCGCGCGCGCAGCCTCCATTTGTTTGCGTAACTCCTCAAGCCGCTCACGCTGCCGGGCTTGCTGCTCACCGAGACCCTCCCCGGCGGATTCCCTGATTGAATTCAGGTGGTTTTCGAAAAGAACGTCGATCGCCTCTTTCTGCTCGGAATCAAGATTGAGCTCCTTAGCCATCGATTCCCGGAGCTGGCGGAGCGCATCTACAAGCTCGCGAGCGTCCCGGGGATTCATGCGACGTTCCCGGTCCCGTTGTGGCCTTGGCTCGTGCCGGGCGAATCCCTCCTGTCCGTGACGCCCCGTGGCGGACCTTTCCGGACGATTGGCCTTCTCATCACTCCGATGCGCGAGCGCAGTAGTCGGAACCACAGCAGCGACAACCACAAACGCCGGCAACAACCAGCGCAAACAGCAGCTCATTGCTCTTGTCATCGTTTCATACTCCCGCTTAATCCCCACCCTGTTCGGAATGTTTCCATAAACCCACCTACCCCCTATACGTTTATAACGCCCAAGAGGGGCTTGTATTCGCATGTTATTGTTTCTTACGCTTTTCCGGATTCGATGGGCCTGCCAAAGCCGGAAGAACCGGATACAATCAAGCCTGCGAGGCTACCGCGCCGCGGCGGGTGATACAATCCCACGGTCGCGGCCACGCCATGTAACTTCCGGTGAGTTGTGCACTTACACACTATCCTGGCATTCGCGTTTCTCTTCTTGCAGACGGAGCAGCCAGCCTCCTGGAGGGTCGTTGGTCCGGACGACGTCTTCGTGACGCTGATCCTCGTGATGGGTCAGCCGCTTTTCTGGGGTTCGGCATCGGCGCTGGCGGCGAGACGTGTGGGGCGACTCATCGCGGCGTATCCGGAAACCCCCCAGGTTGCCCAACGGTTCCATCATCACGCTATCATGGTCCTGCGGGCCTCGCTCGTGTTGATGTTCGGCGTAACGGTGCTCTTTACGCCCTGGCCTGACTGGTTAGAGCTGCGTGGGGTCTCGCCTGCATTGCAGGTGTTTGGAGACCTTGCGGTTCTGTTGCCGTTCTTCGCGTCGGCGGCTGCATCGTGGATCGGTTTCTATCCGCTGGATAGAACCCTGCGAAAGCAGCGAATGATCTCTCCCACTACTGATGGAATGACCGACAAAACGCGGTGGGGAATCTGGCAGTATCTGGACTTCAACTTCAGACACCACATCCTCATCGTCACGGTGCCGTTGACGATCATCCTCTTCGCGTTCAATGCGACTTACGGTTACGAATCGACGTTGCGGAATTGGACCGGCTGGATTTGGGCGCCCGATGCCCTGCTGGGAGTAGTGGCGTTTGCGGTGTTCGTGACCGCACCTCTTATGCTCATCCGTGTTTGGCGTACGCATCCGCTGGAAGAAAGCCCGTTGCGCGACCGTCTCGAAGCCGTCTGTACGCGTATCGGCTTGAAGTACCGCGACATTCTCGTGTGGACAAGTGACGGAATGATGATCAACGCAGCGGTCATGGGGCTCTCGCCGCGCGTGCGGTATGTTCTGCTCTCTGATGGTCTGCTTGAGGCTATGAACGCTGAACAGATTGAAGCCGTCTTCGGACACGAAGGCGGGCATGTCAAACACCGTCACATCCAGCATTTCCTGCTGTTTGCCTTCGTCGGATGGGCGGTGGTGGCTGGATTGATGGAGCTTCTGCTCAAGACAGCCACGGGGAACGGCGCGTGGTTTGGGATTTCCGTGCCGGTTATCGAAGGAATCGGTCTGGGGGCGACGGTTGTGTATTGGGGAGTGGGCTTCGGTTGGCTTTCGCGACGGTTCGAGCGCCAGGCTGACGTATTCGGAGCCAGGTGTGCAGCCCCGTCCGCCGAGAGATGTGAGGTTCCTTGCAGCCTGCATCTGGACACCGGCACTGTGCGGGAAGGCGCGGGCGGAGTTTGTGCGACCGGAGTTGCCGTCTTCACCAGCGCCCTTGAACGGGTAGCGCTGCTCAACGGCATCCCCCACGAGGAGCGCAACTGGCGTCATTCGTCGATTGGCAGCCGTATCCGTTTCCTCAGCACGCTGGCTGGCGACCCCGGTGAGGCACGACGATTCAGCCGCCTTGTCCACAGGGTCAAGTCGACCCTGCGATGGGCGACGATCGTCGGTTCGGTGCTGGCACTTTGCTACTACCTGATCGCCGATCCCGCCATCACCAGATCGGGCTCCAGCTTTGTGTAGCGGCCGAACGGTGTTTTTTTGCGCCTATCGTCGGAACGGCACAGGAAGCCGTCCGCCACACGAAGACGGGTGGCCCACCTCTTTGGAGGTGGGGGACACGATTGAGAATGGTTGCCAACGCAAGCGGCACCCGAGCCCGTCCCCGGACTTTGGGTGCGACCGCGCGCTGGTGCTGTTTCCGAGAAGGCTGTTGCGGTTTCGTCAGGGCCGCTCCCTCACGGTCGCGGTTCGGCTTTAGCACCCACGGCATCGAGATACCGCTGGTGAAATGCCTGTACCTCATTGGTAACGGCATTAGACGGTTGGCGGAATATGATTTTGTGTGGTATGACCCACCCGTTGGAAGCGTCGCGGGGGCGTCGGCGCCATGCCCGCGCGGCGGACTCAGTTGCGCCCGCTCGCCCGGCGACTCGGGCCGAAGGCGAGGATCAGCCCCACAACCCGGGAGGTTGACGTGAATTCAATATGCTGCGGACCGGAGGCTCTCGTGGACCACGCCACTGTCATAGACGGCAAAGCGATCAGCAAGCGGATCAAGGAAGAGACTCAGGCGTTGGTCGGCCAACTGGCCAAACAGGACGTCCGCGTGAGTCTCGACGCGATAATGGTGGGCGCCCCCCCGGGCGGGGAGATTTACGCCCGATCACAGCGGAAACGCTGCGCCGAGGTGGGCATCGAATATCGCCTACACACGCTGAATGAAAGCTGCGACAACAAAGACGTGCGCGACACGATCCGCCTGCTTAACGAAGACCCTTCCGTCACGGGCATAATCCTGAACCTGCCTTTCCCCTCCCATATAGACACGCCGGCGATGAAGTACTACATTGATCCATATAAAGATGTGGAAGGGGTTAATACCGCCAACATAGGACTGCTGTTCTACGATAGCCCGATCATCGCCCCGTGCACCGCGATCGCCGTGATGGAGATTCTCGACGAACTTAACTACCAGGTGCGTGGTATGAATGCCGTCGTCGTGGGTCAAGGTGACATCGCCGGAAAACCGGTGTCACTGTTTCTGCTGCACAAGATGGCCACCGTTACGAGCTGTCACATCGCAACTCGCGATCTGGCGATGCACACGCGTAATGCTGACTTGGTGGTGGCTGCCGTCGGCAAACCCAATCTGATCCGCTCAGAACACGTCAAGCCGGGTGCCGTGGTGATTGACGTCGGCATCAACACGGTCCAGAACGAGAAGGGCGAGAAGACCATCGTGGGCGATGTAGCGTTCGACGAGGTAGGGGAGGTAGCCGGCGCCGTCACTCCCGTTCCTGGGGGCGTGGGTCCCATTACCGTCGCCATCCTGCTGAGATCAGCCGCCCAGGCAGCCAGCAAACAGCTTGCGACGCCACGGCGGCTCTCAGACGTCTAACGATCCGTTGTGCAACCTGCGAGCCCCGCCCCGGCAGCTCCAGCGGATGTGCCGCCGGCGGTATCCGGTAATCACCAAGCATGCCGCGACCCGGTGTTGATCAAGTGCCAAAAGGAGCCTGCACGCCACAGACGCTCAGACACTGCCCTACACTTCCATGGCTTGACATATCGGCCTTAGAGGCATATACTGCGGTGCTCCGCTGAGCCTCTGGCCCTTATGCCATAAGAGTTTAGCGGTGTTCTTGAAAAGGTGATCCAAACGGTGGCTAAGCGCAGCACAAGCAAGACCAAGGCCGTCTCCAAAGCCAAGACAGCCAAGAGTAAACCCCGCTCTACCAAGAAAGTGGTAAAGGCCACCAAGGCCAAAACTGCAAAGACCAAGACGACCAGAACCAGCGCGGTCAAGGGCAAGGTTACCGGCAAACCCAAAGTGACGACGGCCAAGAACAAGACCGAGCGGCCTTCGTCGGCTGCTGCATCGGCGTCGGCGAAGAAGGTCAAGAGCAAGACTTCGACCGTTGCCGCCAAGAAAAAGACAGCCAAGCGGACGACCAAATCCGGGCCGAGTCGGCCTGTGGCTGAAAAAGCGGCTTCCCCGCAGGCCCGCAAGACCAAGGCCACTAGCAAAGCGAAGACCTCCAGCAAGACAAAGGCTGCGGTAAAGACCAAGAAGAAAAGCCGAACTTCATCCAAGAAAACGGCTCCATCCGTGGCGGTGAAACCGGCGTCTCCCCCAGCCGAGAAACCGCGCCGCATACCCAAGACTCACCTCACCCGGAAGCAGCTTGCAGAGTTCCGGGAATTGCTGTTGGCCAAGCGGGAGGAGCTCGCCGGCGACGTTGACAACCTTGCGCAACAGGCGTTGAGGGGCAATGGCACGCATGGTGGTGAAACGTCAAGCATGCCGATTCATATGGCTGACCTCGGTAGCGACAACTGGGAGCAGGAGTTCACTTTGGGTCTTATTGCCAGTGAGAAAGCTCTCGTGAACGAGATCGACGAGACGCTCAAACGCATCGAAGATCGAACCTACGGCGTTTGTATCGCAACCCACAAGCCGATCACGATCGAACGGCTGCGAGCCAAGCCCTGGGCGAAGTATTGTATCGACTACGCGCGACTGCGCGAAGAGGGTCGAGCCGTCTGACCGGGCCCCCCACCATGACTCCAGCCTCCGCCACAGCCACGGGCCTCGGTGACGAGCTTCCACACCGTGCGCTAAGAGACGTTCCCTCTCATCTTCGCTTCTGGCCAGTCGTTCTCGTCGTCCTGGCGTTGGACCTGTGGTCGAAATACTGGGCTTTCAGCTCGCTGACTCCCACTGAGGCATGGCGAGCGGTGCCTGGCGTACTGGAATTCCATCGCTCGCTCAACGACGGGGCTGTCTTCGGATCGCTCACGGGAATGACCCAGTTGTTCGTAGCAGCGTCTCTCTGTGCGTTTGTGTTCGTGCTGGCGCTTTTTTCGGGAAGTTCTCCGAAACAACGAAGCCTGCATGTCTCACTGGCACTGGTCCTGGCGGGGGCGCTGGGCAACCTCTATGACCGTGCGTTTGCCCAGGCTGACGTGATCTCGTTTATCGACGGCCGCAAGGTCATCGGCACCGTTATCGATCAGCCTGACACGACAATCGTCAAGGTGGGCGCCTGGCCCGACGGAAGCGGCGCCGCACGGTATGCCGCGTCGGACATAGCCAAGCTATCGCGTCAAGGAGTGGTCCGCGACTTCATCAGGTTCGTCCCTCGGTTTCCGACGTGGGTGCCCAGATTGGCGGGACGGGACGTTTGGCCTTGGGTGTTCAACATCGCCGATTCCGCCCTGGTCTGCGGAGTTGGTATACTCCTTATAAACTTCTGGTTCGACCGGAAGAAGCCCTCGACCGCCAGCAAGGGGACGCCCGCCGCGAAGGACGAATGATCCGGGACGTGTGCTTTTCTCGACCCTCTCCGTCATGACCGAAACCGACAAGACAGGTTCTCAGACGACAGATGACCTCGCGAGGCGCATGATGCTCCACGCGATGAGGTTGGCTATCAGAGGAGAAGGGCGCGTCGAACCCAATCCGATGGTTGGTTGCGTAATCGCGAAGAAAGACCGGATCATTGGCCAAGGCTATCATCGGAGCTTCGGCGGACCGCATGCCGAGGTGGAGGCTCTGCGAACATGCACCGAGAACCCTCGCGGGGCTTGGGTCTATGTCTCGCTCGAACCCTGCCGCCACCATGGTAAGACGCCGCCGTGTACGGATGCCCTGATCGATGCCGGAGTCGCCAGGGTCTTCATTGCCGCCAAGGACCCAAACAGGTCCGTCAGCGGCGAAGGAGCCCAAGTCCTGGCGAAGGCTGGTATCGCAGTTCATGAAGGCCTCTGTCAGCGCGAAGGTGTAGAGCTCATCGCACCGTTTATCACGTGCCTGACGAAAAAGAGGCCTTTTGTCATCGCCAAGTGGGCCCAGAGCCTGGACGGAAAGCTGGCTACTCGCACCGGTCATTCGCAGTGGATTTCCTGCGAAACCTCGCGTAAACACGTCCATCGCACGCGCGCCCGGGTAGATGCCGTGCTGGTCGGTTCCGGTACTTTGCTGGCTGACGATCCCGAACTGACAGCCCGGGACGTACCGCTCAGACGACGGGCTTTGCGGGTCGTGCTCGACAGCCGCCTGCGCATAAGCACCAGACACCGGCTTGTGACCACAGCACCCGAGTTTCCCACGCTGGTAATGACCTGCAGCGAGAAGTCCAATAGCCCCAAGGCAGAACGCCTCAGGAGGCAGGGCGTCGACGTGACAGGATGCAAGGCGCAGCAGCACCGTTTGTCATTGAAGCACTGTCTGAAGCTGCTGCTCGATCGCGGGGTCACCAACATCCTTGCCGAAGGCGGCCCGACCGTTCTGACGTCGCTCTTCGAACAGCGGCTTGTCGACCAGGCCCACGTGTTCGTAGCCCCGATTCTCATAGGTGGGGACAAAGCGCCGGGGCCATTGGAGGGTAAGGGGCCGCTGCGGGTCCAACAGGCCCTTGTTCCCCAAGCGATGACGACCCGTCGATCGGGAACCGACATGTTCTACTCGCTACGTTTCGATTCGCCGGTCGAATGATGTAGTGAAAGCGCTCCAGGTCGGTTTAGAGCTTGCTCCAGCGGACGTGCTGTGGGCCTTGTGGAGACGGCACTGGTGCACCGTCACACCTAGTTCTGCGGGTCTACCGGCCCGATCCAAACTGAACCGTGACCGTGAGGGAGCGGCTGGTCCGAACGGGTGCTGGCCGCTCCCTAACGGGCGCGATTCGGATAACCCACAAAACGGCGCACGATACAACACTAGGACCGCTCGCGTACTGAATCCGATCGGGTATTGGTGCGCCAGTATTTTCGTTGACCGAACCGCTGTTCCAACTCGCGATCGTAGGTGCCGTAGTCAAAGTAGGAGTAGCGAGGATAAATGCTCTCGGGGAAGCGTTCCCCCACCTCGCCCGTCTTGACGCAGGCACAGCGAATCACGCACCCACGGAGTGTGAGATCGATGTCCGGCTTGAACCAACTGAGCAATCTCAGCAACTTCCCGGCTCGACGCACGGAAGCGTTCGGTGGTTTCGTGTCAAACGTGTCCAATTGCTCCACGTCGAATCCGGCGGTTTGTAGAATCTCCCGGAGCTCGACGGGTGTGTATTCGCGATGGTGACGGTCCATCGTACCGGGTCCGAAGGCCTGACGCCCGAGCGATGGATGTCGCCCCCAAACCAACAAGTACAGCGACGTCAGCGAGACAATATTGGGCGTGGTCAGCAGGAGCTTTCCACCCTGCTTGAGAACACGATTGGCTTCGGCCAGCATGAACATGGGATCCACAGCAAGGTGTTCGAGCACCTCCATGGCCACCACCTGATCGAAGCTACCGTTCGCAAGAGGGTATGGTTCCGTCTCCAGATTAGCCCTGTGAGCCTCGAACTCGTACACTGATCCATCGCGATGGACCAGCCGCCGATCGCCCGAATCACCAGTCATATCCAGGCACGCGACACGATCGAAACCGAGAACCCCCTGGTAGACGGGTACGAGGTCTCCGCACGCACCGAGGTCGAGCAAACTCCCTCCGGGATTCGGCTCGACCCATTCCAGGCTCTTGGAATACCGCACAAGTTCGCCACAGAGCAGGTCGCGTTTCCGGCTCTCGTACCCCTCAATGGGTATGATCATCTTTCGAATGGTCTCAAGTTCCATCTTTGTTACACAGGGTCGTGCCGCGCTTCTAGAGCAAGCTCAGTCCTCATTCGCAGCGTTCAACCGTTAGTGTCCTCCGTGAGTTCCTCGATTCCGGCTACGGCGTTTGCACTGGTTGTGCTATAGTCGGGATTTCCCGTTTGCCGCTTCCGAAGCCACGATTGTACCGAACCTCCACCCTGTTTCATCCCCACCGGGCCATTCTGACGAAGATACGCGCGTTTGAACGGTTGAGCCAACCCATTCCCGCTTGTCAGACTGCTGCGGGCGACTCTTGCCCGTCGAACGGCGCGGCAAACTGCATACGATGGAGCGCTATTCGTCGTTGCCGCTGGTTGGGTCGTAGACATAGACTTGACGCAGAGGGCTTTGGGTTATGGGGCTTTCGACGACGAGGATTGACAGCAGGGGGTTCTCATGGTCGGGCTCGATCGCACTTATCTTCCCAATGGCAAGTGCCGCGGGTATGGCACCATCTGAGGGGTCAGCCAACACCAGATCGCCGGTTTGCACGATATTGTTTTGCACGTCCCGGCGATCGACGTCGCGGATTTCCATTCGTCCCTTGCCTCGCCCGGTCAGCAGGAAATCCTGATCGACCAGGACGAAGGCATCATCCGCAAACCGTCCTATCCGAACTCGCATCTTGGTGGTGACGTCGCTGAGCAACCTGACGCGGGCGGTGTGTGTGCCGAGGTTCTCATCGACCACGCCTATCAATGTCTCGGAAAGCAAAACAGCCATCCCATCGCGCAACCCATCTTCCCGACCCTGATCAAGCAGTAAACCGCGCGAAGTGACGGGCGCACCGGTCCGCACGCCCCGCAGCGTTCCCACGTTCACCAGGGCCGAGTCGCGCCACGGGAGCATATCGTCCGCCACAATCCTCGCGGGCACCAGCCGGCCTCGGACCCCGATCATGTCGCTGTCGACATCCCGAAGCCGGATCCCGGTTAGGATGGCGTTCTCCTGCTCAAGGCGAGTGATCCGTTCGGTCAGAGCAGCCACGTGACGCTGAAGGGCGCTCTTCTCGCGCTCCAATGCGTTATACACATGGCCTGAAACCGGTGCAGGAGAACTCGAGAAGGCGCCACCCGCAACGTCGGCGGCTCGACCGGCTGCATCCTGAAAGGGGACCAGGACTTGAACGGCACTGATCAGCCCACCTGTCCACGATCGAGGGGCAATCAGCGCGACGGCTGAGATGACGATTGCAACCGCCACAAACAGCTTTCTGTTCCTTGATGGAGAATACCCGTACATGTTTGTAGACGGTTAGCCCATTTCACCTTTCCCACGAAGCTCGAACCTGTTACCCGGTAGTCGGCGCACCAGCCCCTTGAGCTGCAAGGTCGTTAAGAGCGAAGTGACTCTTGCCACGTTCAGTCCGCTGGCTTGGACGATGCTATCGACATCTTCCTCGCCACTTTTCACAGCCGCGAAAACCGCTTGTTCGTTCGGGAGAAGGTGGACGGGCACTGAGGGCTCGTCGTCGCCTGCCCGCTTACCATCATTGTCATCCGCGGAGTATGACCTCATGATCTCACCGACCTCGAGCAGCTCGTCGAGCACATCATCGAGGCAGGTGATGAGCTTGGCTTTGCCGTCGCGAATCAGACCGTTGGTGCCCGCGGAGTGTTGAACCTGGTCGATCCGACCGGGCATGGCAAACACTTCGCGGTCGTATTCGGTGGCGAGCCTGGCGGTGATGAGCGCTCCGCTACGTTTGCCGGCTTCTATAACGACCGTGCCCAGCGAGAGCCCGGCAATGATCCGGTTGCGCGGTGGGAAGTTCTTGGCGTCAGGGCCCATGTCCATCGGCAGGCTGCTGACCAGGGCACCGTTTTTCTCGCCGGCGATCCGCTCGGCCAGCTCCCGGTGTTCCGGCGGATAGACCATGCCAAGACCGTGCCCCATTGCGGCGATGGTCCTGCCCCCGGCTGACAGTGCGCCGCGATGAGCTTCGCCGTCAATACCGCGGGCAAGCCCTGAAACCACCGTGAAGCCCGTCCCACCCAGTAGCTCGCCAAACCGCGCCGCTTGCTCAGCTCCATAGCGAGAGCATCTTCGCGTTCCCACAATGGCTATCGAGACAGCATCAGTGTGTTGGAGAGTGCCCTTCACATACAGGCAAGTCGGTGGATCGGGGATTCTTCTGAGCGGTGCGGGATACCTTTCATCCTCACAGCAGAGAATCTGCACGCCACATTCGCTTGCCCTGTCGATCTCGGCATCTACGAGATCTTCATCGCGGAAGTGGAAGATCGATTCAGCCACCTTCGGTCCTATGCGTTCAACGTGCCGTAGTTCAGCCTGGGACGCCGAGAAGATCGCCTCGGCAGACCCGAAGTGCTCGAGCAGGCTGCGGACACGGATCGGGCCGAGGTCGGGCGTCAGGTGCAGACGCAGGTGCTCTCGGGCGATGTCTGAGATGATCGTGTGACTATTCGTGCTGGTCATCCGTTGCATTCCACCGGTAACTCCCGGGGAGTGTATCAGCCGCACCGATTGAACTCCAGAGCTTGGAGCTGGGGAAGATGCGTAAGGTCCCCCATCCTTCGACAAAGGCGAAGGATAGGGGACGGATTGGCAGGTGGTTGCGGAACCTACGTCGTGGTTGGCCTGTCCGTCCCCCAAACCTGACGGACGCCGGAACACGAGTCGGCGAAGGACCGGGACATGGCGGGGGTGTTCATCTACAATAATACGCATGGACGAACGATTGCTGAACACCATTCGCGAGCACGTCTGGCAGTTTCCGAAGACGCCCGGGGTCTACCTGATGAAGGACCGCGAGGGACGCGTACTCTATATCGGCAAGGCGAAGGACCTGCGGTCGCGCGTGGGGAGCTACTTTCAGCCGTCGGCTGACCTGCTCAATACGCGTGGCCCGGACATCTGCCGCATGGTCGAGAATGTCGAGACCGTCGACTTTGTCGAGTGCGACGGCGAGGTTGACGCCTTGCTCAAGGAAAGCCGCCTGATCAAGGACATTCAGCCGCCCCACAACGCGAAGCTCAAAGACGACAAGACCTTTCCATATATCGAGATAACCGCGAGCGATGACTTCCCGGGTGTCTACATGACGCGCAAGCCCAGACTCAAGGGAAGCAAGCTCTACGGGCCTTTCGTTTCACCCACCGGATTGCGCGACGCGGTCAATGCCCTGCAGAAGGTGTTCAAGTACCGCACATGCGAGCTCGAGATCAGAGACGGCGACGACTCGCGGCGGTTTTTCAGACCTTGTCTGCTTCACGCGATCAACCAGTGCAGCGCCCCATGTGCGGCCCTGATAAGCAAGGAGGACTATCGCAAGGATATCGACCGCCTGAAGAAGTTCATGGTCAGTAAACGCAGCACTGTCCTGCGCAGACTCAGGCACGAGATGGCCCAGGCGTCGGATGGGCAACGGTTCGAAGAGGCGGCCGGCATTCGCGATCGCGTCAAGGCCATCGAGTCCTTGTCGCTTTCCGGCGATGTCGATCAGCACGTTCAACCGGAGGCGTTTTTCGTTAATCCGAAAGAGGGTCTGGAGAAGCTGGCTGAGATGCTCGGGATGGAGCTTGGGCCTCGACAGATGGAGGCGATAGACATCGCCCATCTGCAAGGCGAGGAGACCGTCGGTTCGTTGATCTGCTTTATCGACGGGAAGCCCTTCAAGAGCGGCTATCGGCGGTTCAAGATCGCCACCGTCGAGGGCTCGGACGACTACGCAGCCATCCGTGAGGTGGTTACCAGGCGTTATCGCCAGGCAGCCGGCGGGGAAGAGCTGTATCCGGATGTCATTCTGATCGACGGCGGGTTGGGGCAACTGCACTCCGCCCTGGATGCCTTTGGCGAAATGGACATCCGTCCGCCGATGGTCATCTCGCTAGCCAAGCGCCATGAGGAAGTCTACATCCAGGCGAGAAGTGCGCCCGTTCGCCTGCCGCGCAACCACGCCGGCCTTCGCCTGCTGCAGTCAATGCGTGACGAAGCCCACCGCTTCGCTCAATACTATCACCACACGCTTCGCAAAAAAAAGATGTTCGACAACGGACCTCGCCGCCAGCCTTGAGGGCCAGAGAATGCCGGTGACACAGCGTGGGTAAACAGCCTTACGGTCCGTCCCCCACCCCCGGAAGGGGTGAGGCATCGGCCCATGCCACCAAGACCCGGGCTACCAGCCCATCCGATTAGGCGCAGCCGGGAGATTCCTGTACCATCTCCGCGACCCGTGAGTTCCCCGTGGAGCATTAAGGAAGCAGCGAAATATGAGCAGCACAGCGGATCAACCGGCAGAGAAACAGAAGCTCGGGTGGAAGTTCCCGCGAACGTTCTGGTTCGCCAACGGAGCGGAACTCTTCGAACGCGCCGCCTACTACGGCATGTTCATCACGCTGATGAGGTATCTCAGCAACGACATAGGCTTTACGGATGTCGAGGCTGGGGTGATAAGCGGCACCTTTTCCAGCGTCCTTTACTTCCTGCCGACCTTCATGGGGATCATGGCTGACAAGATCGGCTTCAAGCAGGCGCTGATGATCGCCTTCACGCTGCTCACCGCGGGATACGGTCTGCTCGGCGCCTTCCAACTCAAGAGCACCGCCCTTGTCTCCCTTTTCCTGGTGATGTGCGGAGGTGCCATCGTCAAGCCGGTTATCTCGGGTACGGTGGCCAAGGCCAGCGACAGTGCCCACCGCGCTCGAGCGATGTCCATCTTCTACATGGTTGTCAACATCGGTTCGTTCAGCGGAAAAGGTCTGGCGGGTTTCCTCAACGAGAGATGGGGCTTGCAGTACATCAACTTCTATGCCGCGGCCATGTCGCTGGCGGCCCTTGTTCTTGTCTGTTTCTTCTACAAGAACATGGATACGAAAGGCACAGGCAAGACCGTCAAAGAGGCATTGCGCGGGCTTTTCAAGGTAATGAAGAACTTCCGCTTCCTCAGCCTGATTCTGATCGTCTCAGGTTTCTGGGCAATACAGGGGCAGCTATATGCCTCGATGCCCACCTACATCGAACGTTTGCTGGGCAGCCATTACAAGCCCGAATGGCTCGCCAACATCAACCCCCTCGTCGTTGTCGTTCTTGTCGTACCTATCACGCACATGGTGCGCAGATTCCAGCCCTCAAGCGCCATCGGTATCGGACTGTTCATCATTCCTTTCACCGCGTTGTTGGTAGCTCTGGCTTCCACCGTGGAGAGCATTTGGGGTCAATCGATCAGCTTATATTTCTTCTCTGTGCATCCGCTGATTCTGATGGTCGTGATCGGGATAGGCTTGCAGGGGTTGGCTGAGTGCTTTCTCTCGCCCAAGTTCCTGGAATATGCGTCTAAACAGGCACCCGAGGGAGAGGTCGGCTTGTACCTTGGCTATCAACATCTAACGACGTTCTTCGCGTGGTTCTTCGGTTTTGTGATGGCCGGCCTCCTCCTGCAGAACTACTGCCCCGACCCGAAGACTTTCACGCCAGAAGTTCGGCACGAATGGAGAATGGCGATTGATCATAAGTACGTCTTCACCATGGATTCTGCCCTGGAGGAAGACCTACAGGAAGATGCCGCCGTTTCCCAATCGATAAGAGGCGCCTTCCAGGATCACGGACTCGATGTGCCTGAGTCGGCCAGACTGACAGAGGAAAGAGAGAATGTCTGGAAAGTTACGACTGAGGAGGAAGAATTCACGGTCAAGGCAGTAGTCCTCAAGCACGACAACCGAGAGTGGACTGAGCTGTTGGTTAGCACCAAAGAGGATCGCGCGCCCGAACAGACGCCGCCTCTCCCGGAGGCTTACGCACATGCCCATTACCTGTGGTTAGTCTTCACCGGCGTGGGAGTCTCTGCGCTTGTAGCCCTGCTCGTCTTTAAGTTCGTGACAGGCAAGATCGACTCCAGACAGAAAGCGTTGTCGTAACGCGAAGTGGTGGGCTGGAAGATCGATCAGATAAAGAGAGGTTATCCACCCGCGTTTTGATCAGACAAGCCTCGGCGTCGGAATGGGAAGCCCAGGTTGTGAGCACGTCGTCTTTCGCTTCGTGCTCAAAGAGAGCGTACCCGTGCCATACTGGCGCCTTTTCCAATAAGGTGTTGGTAGTTCATCAGTGCTGTTTCGACACCGCGGATGCTCGCGCCGAACCGCGACCGTGAGGAAGCGGCCCCGACGAAAACCCAACGACCTTCCTGGAAACGGCATCTTCATACAGGGCTTGGTGTCAGACGGTCTGTGCCGGTGGAGGCACGCTGTCGTCGACGCGCTGCTGGGATGGCTTCTCCCCGTCGAACGAGAATAGAATCGGCTCGTCGTCGATCAGGGCGTGGATGTGTACGGGGCGTTTCCAGACTTCATACAGGGATTTAAGCGTTTCGACGGCGTATTTGATTTCGAGGTCGGCGCCTTCGTGACGGTGTCCCAGGTAGAGCTCCCCACGGTTGAGGTAGTTGCCGTCGAGCACATAAATGTAAGGCTGGCAGTGGTTGGTAAGCATGAACAGAAGCTGTTTCTTGATCTTGTCGAAATCGCGATTAACAACGACCATCTTCCCGGTGGCTGGGTCATGTCGATAGTGATAGAGCTTCTGGCTGTCCACGAACTCCGGGGTGAGGAACTCGTCAAGGAAGGTCACGTCGTTGTAAATGGCCCTGACCTGGAAGATCTTCTCCCTACCCGGTGAGTCCTTGCCCACGACGCGACCGGTCGGCTTCGTATCCTTACCCCACTTGCGGCGGACAGCCATGTTCTCGCAGCTATCATATTCGGGGCCATAGCGTCCGGTGTTCCACCGGTGTTCGATGTCACGGAGCAGTTCGATGCCGAGCTTGTAGGGGTTCAAGCGTCCCGGCGAGGTGGCAAGCGTTCCGGAATGGTGCTCACAGTAATCGATGACTTCGTGATCCTCGAGGATGTAGCGGGTCATCAGCGTGGAGTGCCAGTAGCTGGCCCATCCCTCGTTTAGGATCTTGGTCTGTCCTTGAGGCGCAAAGTAGTAGGCTTCCTCGCGAATGATCGACAGGATGTCTGCTTCCCAGTCTTCAAGCGGTGCGGAATCCAGAAGAAACCGCAGCACGTCACGGACAGGGGCGGCCGGAAAGCACTTTTGGGCATGGTGGTCTTGAGCTTCCTTCTTCTCCTTCGTGCGGGCGCGCTCTTCCGGCGGGTTGATATAGCGGTCCATATAGCCTTTGGCTGGGAAACGCCCGGATTCGGCGCCTTCGCGATTGTCCTCTTTCTTCTCGTCTGAACTCCTGTGAGCGAGTTTGCGTTTCATGAAGACCGAGTGTGGATCGATGAGGTTTTCAAGCGCCAGAAACGCATCGATGGTCTTTTCGACCTTTTCGATTCCATGGCGGTCGATATAGCGACGAATTCGCGTGGCGTGGTTGGCCATCTCGTCCATCATCTTGCGGTTGGTCTGGGCAAACCACACGTTGTTCTTGAAGAAATCGCAGTGGGCGTAGACGTGGCCTATGACGGTCTTGTGGTCGACCATCATGTTGTCGGTGAGCAGGTACGCATAGCACGGGTTATTGTTGATAACCATCTCATAGATCTTGCCCAGCCCGTACTTGTGCTGTTTGCGGAGTTTTTCATAGTCCATCCCGAACCGCCAGTGCGGATAGCGCCTCGGGAAACCGCCGTAGGCCGCCACCTGGCTCATCTGGTCGCCGGTGAGCATCTCGAAAACAGTTGGGAAAAAGTCGAGCCCTTCGCGTCGCGCATGTTCGGCGATGATCTCAGCCTGGTCGACGATTTCCTGGGGTAGCAGTCCTACCATGATCCACACTCAGAGTCCTGCAACTCGCTTGGCCCATACTCGGATACTTATCAACTAATGGGGGCTATGGGTAGCTTGTCACCCTTATTCACTGGCGGGCAAGCCGCCAGTGGCACCCTCATACGCACGCTAATACACACCTGCACACGCTTACAAATCATCATCTCAACCGCACCGCAGCACTAATGTCCCGGCGAAAAGAAGGTCTTTATACTGTCGTAGATGTCGTCTCTTGTGTTGACACGGCTCGTGATAACGGTCTCCTGTCCGTCAAGATGTTCGTGGATCGAGTTGATGAAGTTGCCACTGCCGTACGCGCTGGCCACCTGGCAGTATCCGAACATGTTGACCACGCCGAGCAATTGGTCCTTTATCAATTCACAGCAGTCGCGGCTGTCGGCTTCGCTGCTGTTGTCGCCGTCGGAAAAGTGGAACAGATAGACGTTCCACTCCGAGGGCGCGTAGTGCTGTCCGATGAGCTCATGGGCGAGCTTGTATGCACTGCTAATGCGCGTGCCACCGTCCTCGCGAATGTGGAAGAAGGTCTCGCGATCGACCTCAGCCGCCCTCACGTCGTGGACCACGTAACGGTTTTCGATTCCTTCATAGTTGCGCCGAAGCCAAGCGTCGATCCAAAAGGCCTCGAGCCTGACAAGCTCCTTCTGTTCGTCGCCCATCGACCCGGAGACGTCCATCATATAGATGATGACGGCATTGGACTGTGGGGCTTTGACGGTCTTCCAGCTGCGGTAGACTTTGTCACGCCGCTCGAAGATGATGCGCGGAGCGTCCGGGTTGTACAGCCCGGACATGATCTGACGACGCAATGCCCGTCTGAACGTCCGCTTGAAGTGCCTCAAAGACTCCGGTCCGGACTGGCGGATACCCGTGTACTGGTCTCGTACGGACGAAATGCGGTGCTTGCCTTTGGGCTTGATGCGCGGCAGCTCGAGCTCTTCGCCCAGCAGGTCAGCCAACTCCTCGAGCGTCACGTCGACCTCGAGGATGTGTTTGCCTTCCCCGGTACCGCCTTGCCCGGCGCCTTCACCATCGCCGCCGACCTGGTCTCCTGGTTTGCCATCACCGGTCCCCACACCTGAATCATCGTTATCGCCGTAGCGAAAGTGCGGGGTGTCGATGCCGTGAACGGGAATGCTGACGTAGTGCTTGCCTTCCTTGCCTAGGAGCTCACCGCGCGAGAGGAACTTGCGCAGATCCTTGCGGATCTTGCCTCGCACGATCCCGCGAAAACGTTGGTGGTCATTCTCGATATTCATGGGTCTAGAAGACAAGAGGCAGGAGTCTGCCTCCACCCATCGATGTATCTTCGATTGTCATCCTACTTTCTCCTCTCCACTGCCCGGATGAGCCCGAAGATTGTACGATCCACTTCCTCAGCCAACGCAATGCACGATTGCAGATGGTCCTTGTATGTAAGACCCAGTTCGTCCGCGATCACCAACTGGGTCACGACTTCCGCCACAGAGCCGCGAGCGATGTTCGAAATCGCACGTAGTCTCCCGTACTGCGCCTTCCGTAGCCCTCGGCAATGTCGGAAGGGACCGACACGACTGCTCGCCGGATTTGCGAGATCAGCCCAAAGCGTTCGGCATCAGGGAACATGGCCGATATCGCATATATCTGTTCGCAAAGCTCGATGGCTTTCTGCCACGCCACCAAGTTCCGGTATGACTTGATCGGCTCCGCCATGACATCGCCATCCGCCTCCCATCTCTTACCTATTGCCTATTGCCTTCCTCCTATTCCTCCTGTTTTGTGTCTCCGCGTGCGAAGATGCTGGCGACGTAGTTGAGCACATCGGTCGCGGAGGTTTCGTTGTATCCGAAGTACTTGATGAGCCGTTGCTTGACGACGTCTATCTTGGCCTGCGTCTCATCATCCACGACACCCGAGACCACGTTCTTGAGCTTGATGGTGTCGCGCTGATCCTCGAAGAGCTTCAGCTCGAGGGCTTTGTGCAGACGAGCGTTGGTCTGGTATTCGAACTTCTTGCCATCCAGCGCCAGCGCGCCGATGTAGTTCATGATCTCCTGGCGGAAGTCGTCCTTGCGACTTTCCGGGATGTCGATCTTCTCTTCGATGGAGCGCATCAAGCGTTCGTCCGGCTCTTCGTCCTTGCCGGTGTATTTGTTGCGTACCTTCTCGTGTTGCGTGTATGCCCGGACGTTGTCGATGTAGTTTGAGCACAGGCGGGCGACGGCGTCTTCGTCGGCACTGATGGCCCGCTGCACCTCTGACTTGAGAATGTCCTCGTATTCACTTCGCACCAGGGCGAGCATCTCGCGGTAACGAGTCTTGAGTTCTTCGTCCGTAATCAGGCTATGATGCGACAGTCCTGTCTCCAACTCGTTCATGAGCATGAACGGGTTAATGCACTTTTCCTGAATCGCCTGATCGGACACCAGACAGTTCGACAGCTTATCCTGGATATAGCGCGGGCTGATGCCCAACATGCCCTCACGCGGAGCCTCTTCGCGCAGCTCGCGGACCGAGTCTTCGGTGAAGTTCGGGATGCTCTTGCCATTATAGAGCTTGAGCTTCTGTATGAGCGTCAAACCCGCCTTCTTGGGCTCCTCATAGCGGGTTAGCATCGCCCACATAGCCGCCACTTCGATTGTGTGCGGTGCGATGTGAATCCCGCGAATGCGTTCGTTGTTGTAGTCCTTCTGGTAGATCGCGATCTCGTCGTCGAGCTTGGTGTTATAGGGGATGTCGATCTTGATCGTGCGGTCCCGAAATGCCTCCATCAGCTCGTTGGACTGGAGCTTCTTGTACTCAGGCTCGTTGGTGTGCCCGATGATGACTTCGTCAATGTGCGTCTGGGCGAATTTCTTGGGCTTGATCACGTGCTCCTGCGAAGCACCCAGAAGATCGTAAAGGAAAGCCACATCCAGCTTGAGAACCTCGATGAACTCGACGAGTCCGCGGTTAGCGATGTTAAGCTCGCCGTCGAAGTTGAACGCACGCGGATCGCTGTCGCTGCCGTACTCGGCGATCTTGCGATAGTTGATGTCGCCGGTGAGCTCGGTCGAGTCCTGGTTCTTTTCGTCCTTGGGCTGAAAGGTGCCGATACCGACACGGTCCTTCTCGCTCAGGATCAAACGTCGCACGCGAATGTGTTCGATCACCTTGCGCCATTCGCCGTCATGCCGGATGAGAAGATCGTCGAACATCCGCCTGCAAAACGGGTCCAACGCCCCGTCGATCTGGATGCGAGTGTCTTCGCCCCTATTGGAGTTCAGCCTGGCGAGGACAGCCTGCCGCGCTTCGAACGGAATGAGCTTCAACGGCTCCTCGTGCATCGGGCACGGGTAGACTTGCACTTCTCCGTTCTTGTCGGGAATATGCCACGAGAAAGTATACAGCGCACCTTCATCCAGGCGAGAGTAATGCTCAAGGCCCTTCTTGAGCAACCGGGCGATGGTGCTCTTGGACGACCCCACCGGTCCGTGCAGCAACAGGATGCGCCGCTCGGTTCCGTAGCAATGGGCGGCTGACTTGAAGAAATCCACCAGGCTCATCAGCGCATGATCAAGCCCGAAGATGGCGTCGGCGCCTTCGTCGATCGGGTCAGCAAAGAACTTGTACCGCGTACATTCCTCGCGCATCCATTTGTATCGTTCAACACCGAAGTGTATGATCATATCGTAAATACGCTGGAATGAGTTCCGCGCGATGCGCGGATTGTCCGCCACCAGCGCCAGGTACTCCTCGAACGAGCCCTCCCAGTGTTGCTCCCGAAAGCGATCAGTGTTGACGTTCTGATCAACGGCTGAGAGAATGTCCTCCATCGTACTCATAGCCACACCTCCATACCCTGCCCAGGACGATTGGTCAGGTTCGACTCATCATTATCCGCGCCTCCGCAGTCCTTCCGAAACGCTTCGACCAGGCGGAGCGCGCGGTTTCTCATGTCATCGGCGCTGACACGCCTGGTTTGCCCGGATTGCTCCGAATAATCCGCACCATACTAGGACCCACTTTAGAGGAAGTCAAACAACACGGTACGTAACTCTTTATTAGACAAGAGTTTACGGTAAGCCGGCCGGTGCCGGCAAACTGCCCACCTAACAACCGCTTTCAATATCGGTCTCATGGGACCGCTGTCTTGCTAAAAACCAGCATGTCCCGGTTGCTTACACGGTCTGAGACTCAAAACAGCAGAGCAAGTGCTTCGTCACCCGCAAGCATGAAGGTCCGACTGGAGCGAATGAGGCTCGATACCAGAGATATTCCTGATAACTTCTGTCGTCGCGTCATTGACCCAAGGTCGCGCCGGTGGACATACAGGAGGCGATCAGCGGATGATCTGTGGGCACCAGACGCTGCTTGTGCGCCACCTCGGCGATAGGCACGCTTGCCAGACGACCTTTCGCCATCACGACCATCACACCGGATTCGCCAGCGGTCAACAGTTGCGTCGCGTGGTGCCCGAACCTGGTGCCCAGCACACGGTCATGGGCTGTCGGAGTGCCGCCACGCTGTACGTGACCCAGTATCGTCGCGCGACATTCAAGCCCGGTCCGTTGGGCGATCTGTTCGCAGAGCACCTCACTCACGCCGCCTAGGCGGATCGGATCGGGCGATTCGTGCACCACGTGATCGACCACGACATCCCCACCAAGCGGCTTGGCTCCTTCCGAGACAGCGATCAGCGTATAGGACCTGCCCTTCTTGCTGCGCCTCAGACATTGCTCGCAAACCGCATCGAGCTTGTACGGCAGTTCAGGAATGAGGACCACATCAGCGCCACCGGCTGCCGCAGCATGAAGAGTCAGCCAGCCCGCGTTTCGTCCCATAAGCTCGACCAACATGACACGGTGATGACTGGAGGCCGTCGTGCGAATCCGATCAATCGCCTCCGTGGCGATGGCGACGGCTGTGTCGAAACCGAAGGTGACTTCGGTGTGCATCAGGTCATTGTCAATTGTCTTCGGGATGCCGATAATACGCACGCCACGATCCACAAAACCCGACGCGCAGGACATAGTGCCGTCTCCTCCGATGCAGACCACAGCGTCCAGCCGGTGTTCCTTGAGACTGTCAATGACACGCTGTGACACATCCTCGAAGACAACGGAACGGTCCTCGGCTCTTCCGACAGGAAACCTGAAGGGGTCGGCTTTGTTGGACGTACCCAGGATCGTCCCGCCCTTGTCCAGGATGTTCGAGACGTCGTCATAGCTTAGCGGTTCAATGCGGTTTTCGATCAGACCCAGAAACCCGTCTTTGATTCCGAAGACCTCCAGGCGATGTGTGGTAAGAGCGGTTTTGGTAACCGCCCGGATGACCGCGTTAAGCCCAGGACAGTCTCCTCCACCGGTAAGCAGACCTATACGCTTCACGCCGTGATCGCCAGCCATGACGAGTCCCCTTTCGGCTTGTTGTTCGCAGAAACCTACGCCCGCACTTGAGTGCGAGGTTACACACAATCCCACCTTCGTCCATGCTCAATAACTAGTTCGCCCATGCCAGCCCAAACGGGACATGATGCGTCCCGGGAGTTCACTCTGTCGGTTGATCCAATGCGTCTTGTGCTCGATTGATCTTGGCGCGTATCTCGGTCAGTTCGTTGGGTCTGAAACGCCGCACCTCGTCTTTCCAGTTGTGACGCTGGAGGTCCAAGGTCACCGCTTCGTCGAAGCCGCTCATGGCTGAAGCCAGTAGCTCACGGTCGCGCAGAGCTTCACCAGCCACTAACCGGCAGTCGGCCAGTAAAATGATGGTCCGCGGGTCTTCGGGATACAGCTCAAGCGTGTGTCGGGCGCTGTCAACAGAGGCGAAGTAGTCTTCGTGTTGCCCGGTGGTCATTGCCAGGTTTCGGAGAACCAACGTCTTAAGCCGGTGGTGGGATATATTGAACGGGTCCCGCCGAATGGCCTCGTCGAGTGATTGGAGAACGAAATCGGTCGCTTCCCGATAAAGACGCGGGATCGAAAAGAGGCGAAGCAACCAGCTCGCCCGCTCCGCGCAGGGGGTCGGGTCCAGAGGATCGGCGTTTGCCGCCTGAAGGAAGAGCACGCCGGCTGGCTGGTCGTTTATACTTGCGCTGGTGAGATGGCTGCTCTGGAGACGTGCTGATCGCAGCAGCGCCTGGGAGCGAGCGACCGGCATAACATGTGTGACGGCTACCGTGATGACGACGAGCATTGCCACCACCGGTGCCCTCCAAGCAAGCGATGTCTTCCGCCGTGTTGCGACGACACCTGATGGAGCCCGTTCAGCAATCACGCAGGCGAGCAGGGCGAAGAACGTTGTAGCAGTAGCCGGTGTGAAGAGGGCGAAGTTGACCATGTCGTGTAGCAGGAAGGCAAGAAGCCCCACTCCCAAAAGCACACAGACATGGGATTCGGTGCCGGCGGGCTGATCAGCCATCGAACGAGGTGCGGAAACGGCGAATCCAACGACCCAGGCTGATCCGATCAATATCGTCGAGTACGCAATAAAGGCGGAGTCGGCGCTCCCCACCAGCGGGACTCGACCAACGATTACAGCGATCGCCAGTGCGAGCCCCCATACGACGGTCCGCCTGTACGGCGAGGCGGACGGGGTGCACGTGAGCGGGTCAGTTGAAGGGACGGACAGTCTGCCCATCTCGCCGGGTGCCCCATCCCTTCCAGTGGTGGGGGACGGACTGCGGGCTTGTCCATCTGCCGGTGGAAGAGGCCTGGCACGGATCCTCACGCCTGTCACACCGGCAGAAGCGCCGGCCAACAGCACGATCATCCCTGCAAGTCCTGGCACACCCCAATCAGCCGCCGCCTGCACGAAGAGGTTGTGCGGGTTGGCTATCTCTTCCGGGCTTTCGATTGACTTGTATTGCGTATAGTGCCGCCCGAAGTTCTCTCGGCCCACGCCGGTAAGTGCATGGTCAGCAACGAGCTTCGAGGATGCTCGCCAATACATCCATCTGAAATTGAGCGAAGAACTGGGCAAACTGCCGTGGAAAAGGCCATGGCCCACGACGGCCATACAGGCGCCTAACATCAGACCCCAGCCAAGCAACAGTGCTTTGGGCCGGTTGCTGCGAACCCATCTGCCGCACACGCTCAGAGTCGCCCACAGCAACAGGCCGACGACTCCTGCCAAGAGCGCACCGCGACTTCGCGTCAGGCAACAAGCCGCAACGATCAGGATCGCACCCGCCACCGGGAGGACTACCCCGAGGGGTCCTGCCCGAATGGGGCGACGCAGCCGATCCACAACGATGGTCAGTGCGGCAAACGCACAGAGGACCAGGTAGGAACCGGCGATTCCGCTGTGGGGCAAGAAGCCCTGCACGTCGTGCGACTTCATCCTGCGCTCGAAAAGCTCGACTGTTGGAGAGTCAGTGTCGACGCCTTGACTCTCCCACAGACCGTCTTCCTTGCTTGCAAGGTACTGAGCCCAGGTGTCGTCGAAAGTGAGGTGTTGGTCGAAACACTGGACGGCTTGAGCGCAGGCTGACGCCAGCACAACGGCCAACAGCAGACGTCGACTCCAGGATTCGCGTAACAACTGCACCAGCACGATCGTCAGAATCGGATAGCAAAGCCAGTCAATCGAGGCGTTTATCGCCAGACGTTTGTTCCCCGCACCCAGGCAGGACGCCACCGTCGCCAGAGCGAGGATGCAAAGGCCCCACTCCAGACCCGTTCGGCGATATTGGTGGGCGAAGGCTGTTGTGCGAGTTGCCAGCCATGCGCACGCCGAACCCAGGATCAGCAGATCGAAGACGAGCGTCCGCAGGGGTGAGGGGTCCGCTACGGCTTGCAGCGCGCGAGTGATCACAGAGCCGGCGGAATCATACGACTCACCCACCAGCGGTCTGATACCGACCAGTGCAAGCAGGACGAAAAGAGCGGATACTTCGACAACTCGTCGCACGAGGACACCACGTCTCAAGTCACCCGCGGGTTCACGCGCGGAACCCGCAAACGCACATCCTACACGCAATTGTTCCGGTGGACAGCATTTGGGCGGTAGGTACAATCTGCCGAGGGTGGCGCCTTAACGGCGAATATGACCCATTGGACGGTTGGTTTGGCAAGGGAAACACCACATAGTCTAACGGCTTTGGGAAAGCGATCGCTGCCTGAAAGAACCACGGTGACCGGTCGCGAGTATGTGCTGCGCAAGGTGTTCAAGAACGACTTCTTCGCCGTGACAGCCATGTATGAGGCACAGGCGGGCAAAGTCATCCTGAAGGTCCACCGGCAGGCGAGCTTCCTGTGTATTCCCCTAGGGTGGGTCGGAAGGCTGCTGGCTGCCCACGAACAGGCGTGCTTCGAGCGATTGGCTGACGTGGAAGGTGTTCCGAGGTTTCTGGAGCGATGGGGTCGCACGGGTGTGGTTCGGGAGTACATCGAGGGCCACGCGATGCGAAAAGGCGAGCACGTCCCGGACGATTTTCACGAGCGACTGGGAAACCTCGTAGCCGTCATGCACCAGCGCGGAATGGCCTACGTGGACCTGGAAAAATGCGAGAACGTCTTGGTGGGTGATAACGGTCGCCCACACCTGTTTGATTTCCAGATTTCCTGGTATTTCCCTTCGCGATGGGGTGGTGAGCTTTGGGTCCTTCGTATGATGAGAAAGCGCCTCCAACGGGCTGACAAGTACCATCTACTCAAGCTGCACCGGCGCACACGCCGCGACCAACTCTCACCGGATATGCTGGCTGACTCATACCGTAAACCGTGGAACGTTCGGGTCTTCGGAGCCGTCAGCAATCCCTGGAAGCGATTAAGGCGGATAATCCTCAACCGGATCGCCCCGCACCGACACGGAGGGGAACGAGGCCGGCTGGACAACGAAGAACAAACTGTTGGAGTGAGCTAAAGATGCCTCTTGGAGAAGAAGACAGAGCAACTATCGACGCCTTTGTCGAGTACGTCGAGGACGCCACCGCTCATGATGAGCGTTACGGTGAAGTGCACGAGATCGAGAGCGACGAGTCGACAATCGGCCTGCGGCTTGAAGCCGGCGTGGCGAGTTGGTTTGAGCTTGCGGTGCTGCCCGATGATCTTGCGGTACAGGTGGCGTTCGTAACGACAGACCGGGAAGAGTACGAGGAGATCTCCGCCGGTGGAGAAGCTGACGGAGAGACGGTGCAGGGATTGATCCGCGTTGGGTTTCGAGAGGCTGGTCTGGACCTGCCCGACGCGGAGGTCGAACAATACCCCGGTAGCGAGGGCGAATTCGGTTTTGCGACCAGGTTCTCAATCGACTACTTCTTCGAACTCGACCAAGAGCCCTACCGCAACCGGACCCTGCGCATGCTAGAAGCCTACCTTGTCGCCTTTGGACCGATGCTCGACTTTGGTGAGGATGACTATGACGACGACGACAGCGACGACCTTGACGATGATGACTAAGCCCATCTCCGGGTTACATATATGACATCAAACGAAATCAGACAGCAGTTTCTCGACTTCTTCGCGTCCAAGGACCACTCGATCGTCGAGTCAGCCCCGGTTGTCCCGCACGACGACCCGACGCTGATGTTCACCAACGCGGGCATGAACCAGTTCAAGGACGTCTTTTTAGCTACCGGCTCCAGACCTTACCGGCGGGCGGCTGACACTCAGAAGTGCATCCGGGCGGGCGGCAAGCACAACGATCTCGACGACGTCGGCCAGGACACCTACCACCACACCTTCTTCGAGATGCTCGGCAACTGGTCGTTCGGCGACTACTTCAAGAAAGAGGCTATTCAGTGGGCGTGGGAGCTACTGACCGAAGTGTGGGGTATCGACCCGACGCGACTCCACGCCACCTACTTCGAGGGCGACAAGGCGGAAGGGCTCGAGCCCGACCTCGAATCAGCCCAGCTTTGGCGAACTACCACCGGAATCAACCACGACAACATCCACCCGGGCAACAAGAAGGACAACTTCTGGGAGATGGGCGACACCGGCCCTTGCGGGCCTTGCAGCGAGATACACATCGACCTGACGCCGGATAAGTCCGGGCGAAACCTGATAAACGCCGACGACCCGCGCGTGATCGAGCTGTGGAACCTGGTGTTTATCCAGTTCAATCGCGCAGGCGACGGCAAGCTCTCGCCGCTGCCGGCTAAGCACGTCGATACCGGTATGGGCTTCGAGCGACTGTGCGCCGTCCTGAACGACAAGAAGAGCAACTACGACACCGACGTGTGGACGCCGATCTTCACCGCCATCCAGAAGCGCACCGGCGCCCCGGAGTATCGCGGTACAATGCCCGGCGATGACCAGGACCCAAGCGACGCCCCCGGCGGCGGCGCAACTCACGAGCAGGTCATGATCGACGTGTCCTACCGCGTGATTGCCGATCACGTGCGATGCCTCACATTCGCCCTGACCGATGGGGCTGTCCCCGACAACGAAGGGCGCGGATACGTCCTGCGCCGCATCCTCCGCCGCGCCGTCCGCTACGGCAGACAGTATTTCGACGTGCACGAGCCGTTCCTGTGCGATTTGGTCTCCACGATCGTCGAGACAATGGGCGACGCCTTCCCCGAGCTTCGCACAGGCCCCGACGCCAGTAGCCCGCGCGACAACACCGAGCACATAGCCGCAATAATCCGCGACGAGGAGCAGTCATTCGGCAAGACGCTCGATCGCGGGATAAAGCTCTTCAACGAAGCAGCCGACTACGCCGTCAAGCACCACCATGGCCGGATAAGCGGCGAAGACGCTTTCAAGCTCCACGACACCTTCGGCTTCCCGATTGATCTCACCGAATTGATGGCTGAGGAACGAGACCTCAAGATCGACATCGGCGAGTACGAGCGGTTGATGGAAGAGGCGCGAAAGCGGGCGCGGGCAGTGTGCGGTGGTAACGAGGAGTTCATGCTTGCCGTGGCGGCGAAGCTGCCGGAATGCGACTCCAGTAATAAGTACCAAGCCAGTGAGCTTGAGACGAAACTCCTCGGTTGGGTTTGTGACTGTGAGTGGGTGAACGAAGGAGAGCTGACGTCAGAGGCACCAGCGAGAGTCGGCCTAGCCTTCCCGGAAACGTGTGCTTATCCCGAGCAAGGTGGCCAGGTCGGTGACACCGGCGTGATCAAAACCGAGACCGGTGTCTTCGATCTGCAGACCACGCAGGTTTGCGGAGAGAGCATCGTTCACATCGGATTGGTAACGAAAGGACGCATAAGGACCGGCCAGAAGGCGACGATCAGGATCGATCCGAAGCGACGCTCGACCATGAAGAACCACACAGCCACCCACATGCTCAACTGGGCGCTGCGGGAGGTGTTGGGTGATCATGTTCAGCAGAAAGGCTCGCTGGTCGATCCGGACAGGACTCGGTTCGATTTTGCCCATCCCAAAGGGCTGACTGCCGAGGAGCTTGCCGAAGTCGAGCGGCTGGTCAACCAGCGGATAGAGGCTGACGAGCAGGTGTTTACCGGCGAGGTAGACCAGGCAAAAGCCCGAGAGATCAACACGCTGCGGGCGGTGTTCGGGGAGAAGTATCCCGACACGGTCCGCGTCGTGTCGATCGGAGCCGACATCGACGCGATGCTCGCCGATCCGAGAAACCCCGAGTGGATGAAATACCCGGTCGAGTTCTGCGGCGGCACGCATCTAAGTAGAACCGGAGAGGCTGATCAGTTCGTGCTGATTTCAGAGGAAGCGGTAGCCAAAGGCATCCGGCGCGTGGTGGGCATCACCGGCGACGTCGCCAGACAGGCAGAGGCAGCGGGTTCGGCGCTTCTGAAGGAGGTCGACGGGCTTCCCGCCACCTCTTCAACCGATAGCGACCCGAGCGCCAATCTCGCTTCCTTTCAGCAGAAAGTCAGCGACGCCGTCATTCCCGTTCGCATCGCGAGCGAACTCCGCAATAGGATCGCCCTTCTCCAGAAGAAGGCCAAGGATATTGAGAAGCAACAGGCGTCAGCCTCCGGCGAAGTTGTCAGAGGCGCGGTGGCGAACTTGCTCGATCAGGCGACGTCGTGCGGCGAGGTGACGGTCGTGGTCGGTGAGGTTCCGCAGGCCGGCGCCGACGCCCTCCGCGGAGCCATCGACTGGCTGCGCAACAAGACCGAAGCGTCAGCCGTCCTGCTGGTAACAGCCAGTGACGACAAGGTGACACTGATCGCGGGCATGAGCAAATCCGTGGTGGCAAAGGGCGCCAAAGCCGGCGACCTCATAAAAGAGGTGGCTCCTCTGGTCGGCGGTCGCGGCGGCGGCAGACCGGACATGGCCCAGGGCGGCGGAAACGACCCGTCCGGCATCGAAGCCGTCCTCGAACGGGCAAACACCTGGATCAAAGAGAAACTCGCGTAGTATGTCCCCCACAACTAAGGGGATGGACCACCCGACTGTGAACAGCACTATAGTCGCCTACCATATGTCTCTTGTTGTCCACAGATTTCGCAGATTGGCGCAGATTAAGTTAGTCCGTCCCCGTCTATGAAATCTGCGCGGGTGCCCCATTCTTCGCGCAGCGAAGGGTGGGGGACGGAGGGTCCTGCGGCACGATGCCGTTTGGTCAGTCCTTCCCCCACCCTTTTCTGACGAAAAGGATGGGGCACCAGCGCCTTCGCCCCTCTGGGGCTCGCCATCCCTGTCATGTGCGGCGGCTGCTTTTCTTCTTGACCTTTGATCTGCCCTTGGGTTTTGGTTTTGCCTTTGCCTTTGGCTTGGGCTTTGGGGTTACCTTCCGGCGTTTTTCGGGGACGTCGATCTGCTCATCGCCGCGGAGGTATTTGCCCGTGATTGACTTCTTTGATCGGCGGATGGTGTCCAGGTCGCCGTGGGCCACGACCTTCCCGCCACGGATGCCGGGCCCCGGACCGAAGTCGACGATCTCGTCGGCTGCGTGCATCGTCTGCTCGTCATGCTCGACGACGACAACCGTGTTGCCCATGTCGCGCAGGTGCTCGAGCGAATCGAGCAGGCGGCGGTTGTCGCGGGCGTGCAGGCCTATGCTGGGCTCGTCGAGAACATAGAGAACGCCCACCAGCCCGGCGCCTATCTGGCTGGCCAATCGTATACGCTGCGACTCGCCGCCGGAGAGCGTCGGAGCGGATCGGTCGAGCGTAACGTAGTCCAAACCGACATCCTCCAGAAACCGCAGTCGCCCGCGAATCTCCTTGAGCGCGTCGGTGGCGATGATCTGCTCGGTTTCGGTCAGCGGCAGCGCGTCGAAGAACTCCCGGGCAGTGGTGATGGACATGGCGGACACTTCGTTGATGTTGAGGTCGCCGATCCTGACGGCGGCTGCCTGGGGGTTGAGGCGTCCGCCGCCGCAGTCCGGGCACACCGTCTTGCGCATGTACTTCTCGTAGTACGCCCTGATGAAGCTCGCCTTCGCCTTCTTGTGCTTCTCGCGCAGCTCCGCAATGACGCCGTCGAACGTTCCACCATGCCGCCAGCGCTGGCCCCGCGACCGCCATTCAAACGTGATGTGCGTATCCCCCAGACCATAGAGCAAGGCATGCCGTGCCTCTTCAGGCAGGTCCTTCCATGGCGTTTTCAGGTCGAACCCGACGTGGGCGGCTACTCCGCGATAGATGTGTCGCCGCCACCTACCGATGCGGGCGTGCATCGGCTCGATCGCGCGTTTCAAAAACGACTTTCGCGGATCGGGCACCAGCAATCCGGGCTCGAAGTCGAACGTGGTCCCCAGCCCATCGCACGTCAGGCACATACCCGTCGGAGAGTTGAAACTGAAAAGCTGTGGCGAGGGCGGCTCGAAGCTGATCCCGCAATCGGGGCAGGCGTAGTGTGATGATAGCAGAATGTCGCCTTCAGCCACGGCGGCCTTTGACTTCGATGCCCGTCTGCCCGTGCGTTTCGCCGGGGCTGGTTTCGTATCGCTGCCTGGAAGCACCTGAACGATCAACGCACCGTCGCCGAGCTTCAAAGCCATCTCGACGTCTTCAGCCAGCCGCGACCGGACGGCCGGCGAAACCGTCACCCGATCCACCACGATCTCGATATTGTGGCGGACGTTGCGGGACAGGTCGGGACGATCCGACAGGCTGACGATCTCGCCGTCAACCCGGGCTCTGGCGTAGCCTTCCCTGATCATGTCCTCAAACAGGTCGCGATACTCACCCTTTTGCCCCCTGACCACCGGAGCGAGAAGCAGAATCTTCGTTGCTTCCGGAAGATCGAGAATCCGCCCGATGATCTGCTCGCGGGTCTGAGCGCTTATTGGCTTGCTGCAGGTCGGGCAGTGTTGCGTTCCGATCCGAGCGAACAGGACTCGCAAGTAGTCGTGAATCTGGGTAATCGTTCCGACGGTGCTGCGCGGGTTCCAACCGCCGGTCTTCTGCTGAATCGAGATGGTCGGGCTCAGGCCGGTAATCTGGTCGACGTCGGGTTTGGCAAGCTGGCCCATGAACTGGCGGGCGTATGAGCTGAGCGACTCGATATAGCGCCGCTGGCCCTCGGCAAAGAGCGTATCGAAGGCGAAGCTGCTCTTGCCGCTGCCCGAGACGCCGGTAAAACAGATCAGCTTCCCGCGAGGCAGCTTCAGCGAAACGTCTTGCAGGTTGTGCTCGCGGGCACCTTTGACCGTGATGCTGCGCGGTTCCATAGCCAGACATGATAACCCAAGTGGACGATCAATGGCAGAGGGATGGGGCGTCGGGGCACATCCCACGCAGCCTTCTTGACGAATCTTGTCGAAGTGGGGATGGTGCGTCCGGGAGGCACCCGGCGCAGAGAAGGTGGGTGCGGGGATCAGGAGGATTGTGAGATGGGCTCCAAGCCGTCAGAAAAGCGACAAAGACCACAACCTGTCGTCAAGAAGCCAAGGACGATAGCTTTCGTCTCGGCTCTACCCGGAGAAGGGAAGACCACCGTTGCGTCGACCGCAGCCCACATCCTGCGACGAAGGCGCGCTGCCGTCGGAGTAATGATCCCGATCGCCCTGGGTTGCCGTCGCGAGCGGACCCGCCTCGTCTCGCCGGACGCCGAGGTGTTAGCCCATCACGCCGAAGCGCCGGAGGACCTGGCCACGATATCCCCGGCTGGCCGGACCGACAACGCACCACCCTACCGGAAAGATGATAAGGGCGCCGGTGGCGTGAACCTGGACGAAATCCTGAGTTGCTACGAGACGATCCGGCAGCGCAGCCGGATCGTGCTCATTGAGCTCCACGGAGGGCTTCTGCTGCCGATCGCCCCTGGGGTGGATCAGGCATCGCTGCTTGAGCAAATGGGCGCGGAAGTCGTAGTCGTTGGATCGTCGTCGGCTGACGCTTTCAACCAGGTGATGATGACCATCGACTGCGTGAAATCGCGAAACTTGAGCATCGCCGGCGTCGCGCTCAATCGGTACGACCCGGACCGTGCGACCTCGGCGGACGAGATGAACCCAGAATGGATCGAACTCTTCGGGCGGGTCGACCTGCCGACCATGATCCCGGTCGGCAAGAACCACTCTGTCGATCCGCCTCACCTGGACCGCAACCTGATCGAAGCCGTCAAGCCCATGGTGTCGGGCTGGCTGAATAAGGGAGTCGACTGAAGACCCCGGCTCCTTTGCCGACCTCGGTTTGGCTGGGCCAAGCCGCCCGAAGCCGGCAGATGCAGGCCACGTCCCGAATACAGATGTGGGCCGCGTCCCGGACGCACCATCTTGTGATGGCTGGTAGCTGGCGGCTGATACCCATGTAGGCCACGTCCCGGACGCACCGTCCTGCTGGAAGCTGGCGCCTGATAGCTGATAGTTGATCCCTAATAGCCGAAGTTCCGCGTTGCAAAATCGGCACAATCGGGTTAGAACCCGAATCACCATGAGTTCAACGTCCCACGACGTGATGATTGTCGGAGCCGGACCTGCCGGGGCGACGGCGGCGGCGCTGCTCGCCGGAAGAAGCCACAGCGTCGTGCTCATCGATAAAGACCGTTTCCCCCGCGGAACTTCCTCTCTTGGTTGGCTTAGCGTCAAGACTGACGCTGTCCTGCAGGAGATTGGCGTCCCACAGCAGTCCTACGGCCAAAGTCCGTTCACGGACATCACGTTCATAAGCGGCGATTTCACGAAAGTCGTTCGACCTGGTGTGGTCGACGCACCCGGATACATCGTGGATCGATCCGCGTTCAACGACATTCTGGTGAAGCGGGCGAAGAAGGTGGGGGTTGTCGTCAAGACGGGTAGTGATGTGATCGACATCCGATCGCTTGAGGACTCCGTTGTGGCGACTCTCAGCGACGGCAGCGAGGTGACCGCCCGCCTGCTCCTGCTAGCTTCCGGTCGGACGAGTCCTCTGCCGGAATCGTTGGGTTTCACTCTTCCCGTGCGCCACGCGCGAATGTGGACTGCTCAGATTGACGCGACGCTGGAGGACGATGCGTATTCGGGTCCGCCGAGCGTGAGCGTCGTCTTGGGGCTTGATAGGCCGGGCAGTTTCGCCTTGTGCTTCCTGACTCCCGGTCGTTTGTCGGTGAGCATCAACTGGCTTGGCGAACGTCAAGAGACTCTGACCAAGCTGGCCTACACCTGTTCGGGGCTCTTCGAAAAGAAGATATCCCCCGTCGATCTGTCGTCTCGGATCACCGATCTCACTCTCCACGGAAGCCCGGCGTCGGCTGCTTTGGACATGGACACTCACACGGGCAAGCACGCTCTTTTGATTGGTGACGCCGGCGGGTTTGTAGCCGCCGCCAGCAACGAGGGGATCTACCCGGCTATGTGGTCGGCACAGATCGCTTCCGAGGTCGTGGAGGCCGCCCTTACAAGCGTCCGGTCTCAAGACGAGCTGATGACCTTCGAGTCGAAATGGCGTACAACCATGGCTGACCACCTCCGCCCGCCCAACACCGACGTGCAGTTCCTCTTGCCTCTTGTCTTCTCGAACCAGCCGATGGCTGACCGCATGTGCTCTGCCTTTTTCTCCGGCGAGAATATCTGAAGCTCTGTCCAATCGTGGCGTTCAGTCGTTGATGTCGGCCCTGAGTTCCTCAGATTTTGACCGCCACACCCGGACTTGTCATGCTGCAGTTCCGGCTCCAGAGACGTGGGCTCGGTTCTGTGGCGTAATGTGTCCTGGCGGCGTAGCGCCAAGAGGTTATAGGACGTTCGGGTCACCCTCCGGCGTTCTGTGGGACGATTCAGAACAGTCCGGTGTCTTTTTTGGCCGATGTCTACCGGGTTGTCGCTCTCGGGTGATCGGATCGTTGGTCTTGAACGGACCGTCGATCCCTCATACAGTGGTGCGATAGAATGTGTGAGGAAGGTCTCTACCGCCCAGGGCATCCCGGGGAGGAGTCTTTGATGAACAGATCAACAGGGCGCGCGTTCGGCGCGGCAGCTGCGCTGTCGGCTGTGGTTTGCCTGATGCCCATGACAGCTCGAGCGGGTATCTGGGAGAACATCCCGTACGGGCTGGGATACGCGGGCTTTAATATCCAGGGTCAGCACAACTACCTGAGCGGTGGCAATGACTACCTGGTCAACAAGTTTTTCATCGGCAACCCGCTCGATTTCGGATCCTGGGAGCTGACGTTGAACGGTCCTATCTCTATCGATGTCAGCACCGGTGGGCGGCTCGTCGACGAGATTGAGTTCCACTTTCAGACGGCGACCAGCAGTGCCGGAGTGTCGCAACCGCTCAGTTACGATCTGGCCTGTGACGTTTGCAGCCAAACATCACGGATCAGTGGCTCGATTCTGATCGACGGCGATCTGACAATCAACGAATTCGGATGCTACGACTTTCACCTGGATTATTCGTCGAGGCAGTCCGTCGAGCAGGACGGCCGGTTCGACAACGACGACACGACCAATGACTTCGACATAGGCCCGATAGACATCTCCGGAAACATCTACGCCGATATTCTGGCGGCGATCTTCGGCCCGGTCTTTGAACAGATGGATGTCGAGAACCCGTTTGCGAACTTCAGCGGCCAACTTCAGCTCGAGAAGGCGATCGAGCGAATCTCGGCCGAGCAGGCCAAACAGGCGTTGTTGGCCGACGACCTGCTGCTCGATTCCGGACCACTGGTTACGTTCCAGCCCGACGTGGTCGGCCCGACACCCACTGGCGAAATATTGCTGGCGGACACGCTCTCCATCGAGAACGGCACAGCGCCACTTGCGGGCGTCGTCCCCGAACCATCCACCGTCCTGTTCATGATGCTCGGCGCTCCGCTAATCGGTTCCAAGCGACTGCGCGATCGAGTTTTCGGACGACAGTAAGCCATTGTCCAGAAATCCATAATGGAACAGGAGTGGCAGGACGCTATCCGGCGCTTTGCCACGCTTGAATTCGCGGACCATCCGAACCGCGCCCGTCAGGAAACGGCCACCCCCTGACGGATGTCATCCCTCGCGTCTCCGCTCCCTCACGGTCGCGGTTCGGCTCCGTAAGCGCCGGATGCCGTCTATGAACGAACCTCCGTCAAGTAGGCAGCGGGGCGAACGGCGAGGTAGGCACGGACCACGACCACGGCTGACACGAGCGCCAAGACCGGTGCCGTCAGATCGGGAACACGCTGCGGATTGACTACCTGAATCGCTTCTGACGCAAAAACCACAAGCGTAGCTGCGAGGCCGGCAAGCACACACGGATAGGCCCATCGGGCGCGCCGCAGACATACCGCGATCGTCAAGGCGAGCGCGCCGTACCGCAATACGCTCGTGGCGGCTTGAACAGCCGCTGTCGTCATCGATCCTCGCCACAGGATCTCGAAGGGAAGCCACTGCACCCGGCCAAGCCCTGCGTGTTGCTCCAGGTTACCACCTGTTGACAAAGACCCGACCGTCATTGCCACAATCTGACACCCAACCAGCGCAGCGAGAATCAGCGTCGGCAAGGCCGATCCGGGACGTCGGCGCCACCGCGAACCGGTCGGAACGTCTATCAAGAAAATCGCAGCCACTCCGCCACCGACGACAGCCACAGATCGCAGCACAATGTCCAACGCCTCAAACACGTGTGACGACGTGAATAGCTGCATAAGCTCGATTGTCCCCACCACGATCACGCCATCACGAACAGCCAGGACAGCAGCTTCAATCGCCCGGTGACCGGTCTCCCGTTTTCCAAAAGCCAGAAAATAGCCCAGCACGAAGAACCACACAGCCGCCGCAACCTGTGCTACCGCACCAAGCGACGAGGCACTCGCAAAACTCCAATCCGCCCGAGCAAAGGATCTGTGAAGACTGGCGGAATCGGTCACGAAATCAAACGGAGCAAGATGATACGCAAACAGACTGATCGCCAACACACCACCCAACGTTGACAGGGGCCTGTTTCGCAAATGGGATTGCACGAGCCCAAGGGAAGTCCGCCCCCATCGTCCAATGATCAATCCCATTCCGGCTCCAATGGCCGTCCCGAACGAGTTCAGCAGCACATCCGTAAGCGAAGCCACACGAATCGCGATCCCGGTCTGGAGGGTCTCTGCCAACATGCTGACAAGTGTTCCGACGACCGTAGCAGCGGCAACAGCCGTCAGTCGCCGCCGGTTCTGGGGCTGCCGCAGGATCAGGGCAACTCCGATCGGCATGTAGATCAACACATTTGTGACCACGTCCTCAAGCGTCGTAGACCGCCAGGTGAGTGCGAAAACGCCATAGCCGTTGGCGGAGTTGAAACGCGAGAGATCAATGTCAAACGGAATCAACGAACCATAAAGAACACCGGCAAGCAAAATGAAGGCCCAAAGACCGGACAGCACGAACGTATGGTTCGGATTATCGACCTGTGTGAATCCTCCAAGCGAATCAGCGTGCTCAATCGCCTTCGCTGTGGTCTGTTCGGTTGTCTTGGGCTTACTGGCCAACGCGTTTCTCTCCCCGGGCAATCGTGAACCCGATCCCCAACGGACCAGGCTCGCAACAGCCTATTCCTGGCATGGACCGGGGCAGCCGGTGCGTCACATGTTACCGCTTCCATCCGATGGAGGAACCCGATAAGAATGGGGAAGGTTACGGCCAGGCGGTAGTCGTTACCGGATGTGGCTTGGTGTAAGATAGCGCAGGTGATTCTTGACGGCTGAATGGCGTGGTGGGGTTTTGAGGGCTGCCGCATGCAATCAACATCCACCGATTAAGGTGAGCATCATCGCGAACCGGTGTAGGTTGTCGGACCGGCCCGAGAACTGCGGTTATCCATGGTAGGCATATGAACCGGATGGATCGACTCAGCGACAAAGAGGCTTGGAAACCAGTCCACGATTCTTCGGTCGATGTTCGGCGCCGGATCAACATGCTTGCGGTAGGGATGCTCGTCGTCGCAATAGCCTACCGCCTGTGGGTTGCTTTGGTCCTGCCCGTCGGATACGACGAGGTCTTCGTGATGGGCGTGGGCCTCGATCGTATGACCGAGTCTCTCGGCTCGCTTACATTCGGTGTTCCGGTGGAGCACAGCAGCGGCGTCACACCGCTGTGGTGGTGGCTGCAATACTCCGCGATGGTGCTTGCCGGAGGGCTTTCGCTTGTCGCCCTGAGAATCGGGCCAGCCGTTCTCGGGGTCGTCGCGCTGCTTGCGGCTTACCGCTTGTCAATGAAGACATTCGGGCGCCGCACCGCGCTTATCTTCCTCGCCTTCGTCAGCCTGTCCGACATCCTCTCTTTTACTAACGGGCGAGGCGAGTTCGCCGAATCGCTGACGGTCGTTTGCATTATCAGCGGTGTCTGTCTCGTGGGTCGTCCCAAACAGGGTCCGGCGCGCGGAGCGATCTGGTTCGTTCTCCTCATGACCTCGCTGAGCAAGGGGATGTTCGTCGTCGCCCTGATGGTGATGGCGGAATTGGCGGTCCTTGCCCGAACGGCCGGTGGCCGTTGTTCTCACGTGCGGGATATCCTCTTGGGGCTTGCACTAGCCGTTGTTCCCACACTGTTCTATCTACTGGCAGCTCAGCACTACTTTGCCCCAACGGGCGTAATCCACCATGAGGCTGTGGAGGCTTCGAGTGTTTTTGAGCTGACAGGGAAGCTGACGTTTGACTACACGCAGGTTAAAGCCCATGTCACGGGTAGTGTTCGCGATTCCGCGTTGGTCTGGCTGGATTTCGCCGTCTGGCCCACCACGGCGATATCAACGCCCCTACTGCTGGCGTCTGTGTTTTCTGCGGTGTGGAGACTGGGGAAAAGCGGTTTTCGCCCTCGCTCGCGACGCGAGCAAGCCATGCTCGCCCTGCTGGTGTGGGGAGTTGTCGGCGCGGTTGTCGTCGTTGGTCGTGGAACATTGGGGGCGCGGTTTCACCTGATGTATCTGCCGGCGTTTTGGATGCTGGCTGCTTTGTCGCTGGGGCGGTCGAGATGGCAGCCTGCGATCGGAGTAGTCTTGGTGGGCGGTGTCATCTGGGCGGCTTATGTCGGATTGGCTGCAAGCTGGGTCGACTGGCGGGGTTGCGAGCTGTCCATTTCGACTCTGGTGTTTGTGGGTGGCGTGCTGACAACCGCGGTCGCAGGTGTGCTCTGGTGGAATCAGCGCCGTCGACCGTCCTTGCGTGCCAGGGTTGTCGGCACGGGCGTGGTTGTCTCAGCCGCAAGTCTCTGTATCGCCGGGCCAACCACTTGGGCGTACTACTCACGATTCGAGCCCATGTCCATCTCGATCGACAAGCTCACCGGCGTTGACGAATTAGGCCTCCTCGACGCCTACCGCTCCGGTCGATCGGGCAAGCCCGCCACTCACAACAGGACGCTTCTTATCGATCTTGCAAACTACTACCTAAGGTTGGCAGACGACTGCGTCGCGACTGACCCCGCGTACCAGAGAAACCTGGAAATGGCGCTTGCCCGCGCGCGGCGTGAAACCCGCCGCGTGCCCGACGATGCCCGAGCATGGGCCTACGTCGGGGAAGCGCTGTTCCGTCTCGATGCTCCGGTCGAACAGACCCGATCAGCATGGAGGCGCAGCTTACAGCTCGCACCCAATGAGCGGATCAGCAGGAGACTCGAAGAGCTTGCACACTTTGACGGTAGTACTCACAAAGCCGCCGACACGCAGCCCGTCAGTCCGTGACCTCCTTTTCCGCTGGCTGAAAGGGCCCGGCGCACGACAGTGTGTCTTCGTCGACCTTCTGGACCGTTCCCTCATCGATATCCACGATGTAGATCGTGTCCTGGACCACGACAGCTTGGCGTTCTCCGCAGGTGACAACCGGGCCCTTGTTCCCGATGGCGGCGATGCACCCGACGTTGCAAAGAGTGAAGGCGATCAGTGAGGTAATGCTAATGAGCTTGCGCATTGGAGTATCTCCTGGATCCGAATGAACCGAATGTCCCGCGACCCGCACGCCCGTCGCGCGTGTCCGGTACTGCTCAAGACACACTCCAATAAGAGTGGTTAGTGGCGTCGCAAGGAAGAAACGCAGATCAAGCTGCATGGGGAAAAGCAAAGACCTCGTCAGGGCGGTCTTTGTAGTGCCCTGGCGAGGTCCTGCTCAGGAGGAGGAAATTCGTCACCGTTAGTTTATATCGAACAGAAAAGCCCGAGAACCCAAGGAATAGTCGGCAGAATTCCGTGGTTTTCCTGGTTACGAGGCAAAAGAGGGGCTACAGCATACCCAGTCCAAACGCAGAGGTCGGAGTCAAGAAACTCACTGTCGACAGCAATGACTGAACGCTACGATTCGGATACAGCTTGCCCTGGGCTGCTCTATTGACCGGATCATCATGCCATCCGCAAGGACTCCACCAAGACAAAGCAGTCCGGCCCCTTTTTCTCACGCCGCCGCTTCTCACCATAACGCCCCGCCCCTACGATGTGCGTTGAAGAAGTCGCGTTTGAAGACAGTATGCTGTCCAGGAATGTTCGATGATGATGAACATCGGCAGAGAGATTGTCGCGTCGTTTGCGGATGTTATCTTCCCGCAAAGCTGCGCCGTCTGCCAGGTGATGTCACGGACTGATGAAACCGGGCTTTGCCCGATGTGCCGTGGGATTGTCGATCAGGAGCGGGGCGTGCCCGCATGTCCGCGCTGTGGGGGGGCGGTCGCGCTGTTCGAACTGCATGATGGCAAGTGCGCAAAGTGCCGTTTGGAACCGCGGCACCACGTGTTCGGCAGCGTTCGGGTAGCTCCCTACGGTGGTCGCGTAGGAGCGATGGTCCGGGCGTACAAGTACCAACGTCGTTACGACCTGGAACCGATCCTGGGTGGCTGGTTGGCGGTTGTGGTCAAAGGCGCACCCTGGATTGATCGTGTCGAAGCCATTGTCTCCGTACCTACCCACTGGCGGTCTCGCCTCTTGAGGCCTCCACATGCGGCGGACACGCTGGCAGGCTGCGTCGCACGAGAACTCGGGCTACCTCATCTACAAATCCTATATCGTACGCGACCGGGTCCAAGGCAAGTCGGGCTCTCACATTCTCAGCGAATCGTAAACGTTCGCGGAGCTTTCGCCCTGCGGCGTGGAGTCGTGCTCAAAGAGGCCCGCCTGCTCATCATTGATGATGTGAAAACGACCGGTGCAACCATCGAGGAATGCGCCAAGGTCTTGAACAAAAGCGGTGCAAGTGAAGTCTACGCGGCCACAGTCGCCAAGGCTGAATATCCCAAACGCGCCGACCCGCCGCCAGGTGTTCCTCGGCCCCGCCGCATGTACCCTGGCTGATCGCTAGAGCAAGCTCTAGTTCTGTGTAGCGGTCGAGCGGTGTCTTTCTACTGAACGGTGTAGGAAACCGACCGCTGTACAAAAACCGACAGTGTCTTAATGGGCGTACAACTCCGCGAGGGCTTGCTCGTACCACTGCTTCCCGAATCGGTGTCGACCATGCAGGAGGGCCGCCCCCTGGGTGATAGGGGCGACGGGGGCTGAGTCTCTTAGAAAACCCACGATAGCGTCTTCCCTATCCTCGACGAACTCGATTGCGACATGCTCGCTGTCCTGGGGTCTTTTGCCGCAAGCCCGCTCGAAACGCCTTTCGAGCTCGCTGCGGGGCAAGGTGACAGTCGCGTCGAAGAGAAGCTCGGGCTGATCGAGCCTGCGATCACGGACCAGACCTGTGATGACCATTTCGCTAATCTCTGTCTTCTCAATCTGGAGTTCCTCGCACGTCTCACGCAGGGCGGCAGCAAAGACGTCGTAGGTTCCGTCCTCAAGCCTGTCTGGAGGCTCGAGCATTCCGCCGAAGGCGTGCAGATACCCGCTGTGGAGGGCGACCCGGACTCCACGCCGCCCATATACGATCCATCCGTCGGAGGTGATCACCGTAGAACTGACGCCAAGCGGGTCCGCCAGACATTCCGGATCGATCGAGCGGACAAAAGCCGCGCTTCGGACGTGGGTCCCGAAGAAGTCGCGGTAGCAGGTGTGGGCAAGGAGGAAATGGAGGCTGTCGGGCCCGGTCGTGACGCGGACAAGCCGGCCCAGGTCGCCGTTGTAGAGCAGCCGCCCTTCTTTCCGAGCCTTGTCGAACTCCTCTTCCCAGGTCGTGGCTATCAATCGTTCGATCTCGTCGGTGGTGGGCCGGGGTTCGTCGACAAAGCTGACGCCGAGCTGGTCGCGTGTGTAGCGGTGACACAACTCGACATTGAATGGAACGCCTGCCGGAGTTTCAGGATGGAGGTCGCTCAAGAATCTCCCTCGACACAAGCCTCGCACAGGAATTGCAGTGGCTGTGCTATGACTCACCGCCCATCACAAAACGTACACCATCAGAATCGCGAAAACAAGAAGCAGGACGATGACGAGGAACCATCCGCGTTTGGTATGTGCGTTTTTGTAGGTCGGCGTGATCCAGTCGCCGCAGTGCGGGCACTTTTGGGTCTCCTCGTAGACCGACTTGCCACACCGCGGGCAAAAAAGCAACTCGGCTTCGCAGTCGTCGTCAGAGTCGTCGACCCATTGCCCATCCGGATTGTCGTCGTCGTAGCAACTCATGGCGACTCCACACCCAAGCCGGGATCATCGATCAACAGTTATCGACTATTGTTCCGGTGGTCCAAACGCCTTTATCACACCAAGCAGTCCTTTGAACCGCTCAGTACCGCATCGCTCGCACAATTCGAAAAGGGCGCTCTCGACCGTGGTGATCAAAGCACCGGCGTGTTGCATCCGGAGCAATGCCCGCTCGTAGTCGGTGCGTCCGCGCGAACCGACGGCATCGGCGCAAACGAATACGTCATAGTCCATCGTGAGCAGATCGAGCACCGTTTGCTGCACGCAGACGTGCGCTTCGATTCCGATCACGACAATCTGAGGCCTGTCGATTGTCAGGATGGCTTCGCGGACACGCTCCTCGCCGCAGGAGCTGAACGTCAGCTTCTCGATGATGCGGGCTTTGCACGCTTCGAGGCATTGGGCGACAGGTTCGACCGTGGCTCCGATTCCCTTGGGATACTGTTCGGTAGCCAGCACCGGCATCTCGAACACGCGCACGCCTTCCAGCAACTTTCTGCTAGCTTGGACCACCTGCTCGCCGTTTCTGATTGCAGGCAGCAGGGCGGTCTGGATGTCGATTTCCAGAACCATAGCGCGATCGACGTCGAGTCTGTCAGCTCTAAGCATGTTTCGATACTCCTCCCTTGATTGACATCGAGTGTACGAATCCGGCACGAACACGTCAACGAAGGAGTGCGACCTGACACCCGAAGAGGAAGGGAGGCAGGTTCTCAAGGGTGTGAGTTTGCGGTAAGATTCCAAGCGACTCGACCTGAAACAGGAGGCCATCTACGCCGAGTCGCTTGTGGGGGCGGTACAAGTGTCTGAGAGTTCAAAGTTCAGCAAGGAGACCGAGCTATGAGTGCCACCATTAGTTGGCTGGGCCATTCGACGATTCGCCTGGTTCTCGCGGACAACCGGGTGGTCCTTATCGACCCCTTTCTCGCGGACAACCCTAGCTGCCCCGACAACCTCAAAAAGCCCACGCGCTGCGACATGGTTCTGCTCACCCATGGACACTTCGATCACGTAAGCGGCGTGAGCGACCTTGTTGACCTGTTCAACCCGACCATCGTCGGGAACTTCGAGCTCTGTGCTGCGATGGAGAAGACGCTCGGGAAGGGCAAATACAGCCCCATGAACACTGGCGGTACACAGACGGTCGACGGCGTGCGGGTGAGTTTGACGCCGGCTCTGCATTCCTCCTCGATTGATACGCCTCAAGGTCCGATGTACGCGGGCATGCCCAACGGGATCGTTGTCGAAGTGGACGGGCTGGCTTCGCTCTACCACGCCGGCGACACGGACGTCTTCTGTGAGATGGAGTTCATTCGGAAGCGCTATGCACCGAAGATCTGCATACTCTGTGTGGGCGGGTACTTCACAATGGACGCACAGGCGGCTGCCATGGCTGCGGATATGCTCCAACCCGTGTCGATCATACCGATTCACTACAAGACCTTTCCAGTGCTCGCTCAGTCGGTCGACGAGTTCAAGAACTCGCTACCCGAGCACCTTGCATCCGGGATGGTAGCGCCCGAGCCAGGCCAGGAGTTGGACTGGACCGCCACCGGGCTTGCTTGACGTTATCACCACGGTATTGGGCGTTTTAGTCCCCCGGCGATGAAGCGATGGGCCACTCTACCTGCCAACCCCACGGCACACTATAAGTACATGATCTTATCATGTGTTGTTGGTCAAGTGGTCGTGCTGCCGAGAAGTCGGCGAGACAGACACTGTCCATCGAAAGCTGGCGAAGCGGAGACACAGGCTCCGTCCCGGGAAGGTCCGATATTATCAGTCCAGACAACTCAGGCTTCCCGATTGCACAGAAGGGACTCACAATCTTTGACAAACGCGCTTCATGGGCTAAAATGGGCTTAGTTTTCACCTGTTTGAGTAGTGCGGCTTTGTTCAATGGTGTGGCTGCCTGTTTCCCTGGGTGCCACGAACTGACACGGATGTAACGGTAAGAGTGTGGTCAAGGATGGACCTCCTGGGAGATGGCAATGCTGCTGAAAACCGCACCGAGCGAAAGGGCAATCAAACCGCCCTCTTCCCCGGTTAAACGCTTCCTCGACCATTTGTTTATCGAATGTGGCCTTGCGGGTGCTACGGTAACCGCTTACCAGCGCGACCTTACCGAATTCTGGGATCACCTGACCGAACTGGATATTGACCCGAGCTTCCTCTCGATGGAAGAGGTGCAACAACATCTGATCCGGCTTCATGATCGCGGACTGGCCAGTTCCTCGGTCGCGCGCCATCTGGCAGCCATCAAGGTGTTCCTCAGATATCTTCACGCCGAGGGGATCATCCGTCGCGATTTGGCACCGCTCATCGAGTCGATCCGGAAGTGGCGCCGGATTCCGCACGCCGTCCAGCATGGACAGATCGAGGCCTTGCTAGACGCCCCCGACCCCAGCCACGAGTTTTACCTGCGAGACAAAGCTCTCCTGGAAACGCTCTATGCAACGGGAATGCGCGTGAGCGAACTTGTCAACCTCCCGCTCGACCAGGTCAACCTCAACCTCGGGTACGTCCGGTGTATGGGCAAGGGACGCAAGGAGCGGATTATCCCCATAGGGCGCTACGCGATCGATGCCGTCCGCAAATACGGCGGGCTTCTCAGGCCCCAGCTTCTGGGGCTCAGGCATACGCCGAGCCTGTTCTTGTCTCGAACGGGCAGATCGCTCGACCGGTCAGCCGTGTGGCGCCTGGTTCAAAAGTACGCCCAGGTCGCGGGTCTGAAGACAAAAGTGTCTCCGCACACCTTGCGGCACTGTTTCGCGACGCACCTGCTCTCCGGCGGGGCGGACCTGCGGATCGTGCAGGAACTGCTGGGGCACGCCAGCGTAACCACCACTCAGATCTACACGCACGTCGATAACGACCACCTCAAAGAAGTCCATCGCAAATTCCATCCCAGACCTTAGAATTAAGGGGCGAGTCCGGTATGAGCGTCGTGCCCGGTTCCTTGTGCGCTCACGGTGAGCGCGGAGGATGGATTGGCCTGCATCCCGTTTGGGGCGGTATGGGCAAACGAGTTTGCCCGTGGATGAGGCAGCGAGCACGCGGGCAAGCAAAGCTCGCCCGTAACACCCGGTACCCCATCCCCTTCAGGGGCGGGGGACGGGTGGATGTTCACCGTTTTCTGCTCTCCGTAGTAGTTGCCGGCGCGTAGCCGAATGCCGACCCCCGAAAGCTGATAGCTGAAGGCTGAGAGCTGAAACCTTGTGTCGATCATTGATTTTCGCAACTCGACTGACCTGCTAGACGATCGCCTTCTGTCCATGTGTCAGCAGGCTGCAAGCGGCTGGCGCATCGGCAATGTCACTCTGCGAGTCCGCTACAGTCGTGGAGCGGACTTCTCGGGAACCTGCATCTACTCGGATCGCCGGGTCTTCGTGAACCTCGGACGGCACCTCGTCTATCCCTACCAGATGGGAACGCACGTCGCCCGGGCGAAGTCGGCGAGGGGTTGCTGGTCCAAGCCGGTCTATTCGGTCGAGCTCGCCAGCGGCTATCAGGTGGTTCTTTTCGTCTTCTTGCACGAGATCTATCACCTGCTGGTCAAGCGTGCCGGGCGCAACGTCCGACAGAAGGAATCGATGTGTGACCGATTCGCGGCGCGCGTGCTCGTGGACTATTACGGCGCCAACGTCCGCACCGAGAAAGGCGATCTGGCCCAGCGGGAAAGCTGGGACTTTCAGGACGTCGAGCGCTTCGTGGCTGCCGCAAGGGACCGCCGCACCAAACCCAAAGCCGCCCTGCGCCCGACAACCCAAGAGCCCCGCCGCGAGAAAGACGAACAGCTTCTACTCTTCCCTCTGTAGCGTGCCTGACATACGGCTGATCCCGCACCGGTGAGCTCCGCCGGTTGCAGGCGTGGCGGGGGCCTTATCATTTTTGTCAGAAAGGGGCGAGGGAGGGGCTGATCGAATGGTATTGCCTCGCGCGTGCCCCGTCTTTTCCAGGGGCGGAGGACGGATGACAATACCTGGTAGGGTCCGCTGTGAGTTTGGGAATTCATCGACGAATGCCCTCACGAAAGGCCTGGCTCGGAACGAAATCCTAGGAATCCAGTCTTGAGAGGCGTCTCCTGGCAGCATCCTTCGAAAGATTCCCAAACTCTGTGCGGACC
>Ga0180433_10000493_pt1 | contig 67305 bp, 74 predicted proteins | sample SS_ome_8_FD_132980 | JGI IMG/M metagenome (GOLD analysis project Ga0180433, IMG submission 132980) | Hypersaline lake sediment archaeal communities from the Salton Sea, California, USA - SS_1_D_1 metaG | ecosystem: Environmental > Aquatic > Non-marine Saline and Alkaline > Hypersaline >... | reverse complement strand
GATCAAGGGAAACAAACTTACGTAATCACTCTCGACTTTCCAAAACCTTTTTCATCTTTCTCAAGGCCTTTTCTTCTCTCTTTACCTTTTCCCCCCTGCCTTCTCTGTCATAGAACATCCGGCCTTTTTCAAAACCGACCCGCTCTTTCTTAAGCGGGCTCCTAATGTATCAACCTCTCTTGTCACTTCCAAATATTAAGAGAGAAAAAAGAAAAAAAAGACCTGAAGTTGAGGGGAAAACGATCGAGGCCGAATGAGGGAAGGTGATGGGCTGGTGAACCGCTGGATTGCAGGAAAAAAGTGCCCACAGCACTTGCAGGAACGTATAGTACCCAGAGTGATTGCCCTACCTGACCCGTGAAATCCAGACACCTGTTTCAGGGGCGGTACAACTTCACGCTCTTAGCCCTCCAATGTACGCTCAGGCTCACCTAACGGCAAGGTATCAGGCTCGAAGGATAACTGGCGGTCACCAAAAGCAAACGCTTTGGCTGCTGCCACAAAACCGACGAACAACGGGTGTGCGCTACGAACCCTTGACTTGTACTCCGGATGAAACTGCACGCCGACAAACCACGGATGGCCACTGATCTCGATAATCTCAACGAGGTCGCCGTTGGGCGAGGTTCCGGAAAAAAGCATCCCGTTTTGCTCTAACAGCTCACGGTACTCGTTATTGAACTCGTAACGATGCCGGTGACGCTCATTGATAAGAAACTTGCCATAGGCTTTATTGGCTATGGTATCCTCCTTAAGTATACAGGGATAGCTTCCCAGGCGCATCGTTCCGCCTTTCTCCTTAACCTTTTTCTGATGCTCCATCAGATCGATGACAGGCTGGCGGCACCGTTTACTGAATTCAGTCGAATTAGCCTCGGAAAGTCCGCAAACATTTCTTGCGAACTCTATCGTGGCACACTGCATTCCAAGACATATTCCCAGAAAAGGAATATTATTTTCACGCGCATACCGTATAAAACTGATCTTTCCTTCTATCCCCCTGTCACCAAAACCGGGAGCAACCAGGAGCCCGTGAACATCTTTCATGGCTGTTGCTATGTCGCAACCGCTTTCTTCAGCGTCTTCAGACCGTATGAAGCGCACGGTAACCTTGACATTATTGACCGCCCCTGCATGCACAAAAGACTCGAGTATCGACTTGTAGGCATCGGGATATTCGGTATACTTGCCGCATACAGCAATCGTCACCTCTCCGTCCTCCGGATGCTTCACCTTATCGCAGAACTCCGTCCAGTAGGAAAGCTCAGGGTCCTGAAACTTCTTGATGCCCAGCTTCTTCAATACCCGCTTGTCAAGCTGCTCATCAAGCAGCATAATCGGCACGCCGTATATGGTTTCGCAGTCGCTCAGTCCGATAACGTCTGCTTCATGAAGGTTACAGAAATGGCCAACCTTGTTTTTAATCTCGCGTGAAAGAGGCTTTTCACTGCGACAGACAAGGATATCCGGCTGAATACCGGTCTCAAGAAGCATCTTGACGCTGTGCTGCGTCGGCTTGGTCTTCATTTCACATGCCGCCTTGATGTAGGGTACCAGCGTCAGATGAATATTCAGCAGATTTTTCGTCCCAAGGTCAAGCTTCAACTGCCGCATGGCCTCAAGAAAAGGAAGCGATTCGATATCACCTATGGTGCCGCCGATTTCGGTAATCAGAACGTCAAGATTCGCATTTTTCGCCAGCTCGTTCATTTTCGCCTTGATCTCATCGATCACATGCGGCACAACCTGAACGGTACCGCCCAGATATTCGCCCTGACGCTCCTTGTCAATAACTGCCTTGTATACCCTCCCCATAGTGAGGTTGGACGCCTGGGATGTAGGCTCGTCAAGAAACCGTTCATAGTGTCCGAGATCAAGGTCTGTCTCGGCGCCGTCATCCGTCACATAGACCTCGCCATGCTGGTAGGGAGACATCGTACCCGGATCCACATTGATATAGGGATCGTATTTCTGAATAGCCACACGCAAACCGCGCGACTTCAGCAAAAGACCGAGAGAAGCGGAAAGTATTCCCTTGCCCAGCGATGATACAACCCCGCCTGTGACAAAAATATGCTTTACGTTTTTGGGTCGTGCCATATCAGTAACAAAATTTAACTTTCATTTATCAATCAGGTCTCCTGAAGCAACTCGTGTGATCCATCGCAGAACGGTTTGTTTTTTGATGAACCGCAACCACATATTGCAACTGTTTTCGCTGTTTCAATCTCAACCTTGTAGGAGTGCATACCGGTTCCATGGTGAGAACCGTCGCAGTAGGGAAGGTTCCTGGACAAACTGCATGCGCAGTACTTTTTCAATCCCGGCTCCTCGTGCTGGATATACGGTTTATTTCTCTTCTCCATTGCATCCTCACTCGTTAACGTTCACCTCAGGAATCAAAAAGTTCAATCTGATCCTCAGGCCCGGATAGGGCTTCATTTTCTTCTTCATCAACACTTTTCGGCACTCTCGCGGTAGCGGAAATCGTATCGCCCTGCATCAGGCGGACAATTCTGACACCCGAAGTGTTGCGACCGGTCAGTCGGATATTGGAAACATGCTGACGATTGACAATACCGTTCGAGGTGATAATAATCAGATCGTCACTATCATTGACATCGAGCAGTCCGACAAGATGACCGACCTTCTCATGCGCTTTCAGGGTAATGACGCCCTTCGCCCCCCTTCGGGTCAACCGATAATCCTCCACCTTGCTTCGCTTACCGAACCCGTTATCAGTCACCGCGAGCAGGGAAGTATCCGGACGCTTCGAGGTAACCATGGAAATACATGTTTCTCCCTCATCAAGGCTGATCCCCTTTACGCCCATCGCAGTTCTTCCCATCGGACGAACATCTTTCTCCGCAAAACGCACCGCATAACCTGTGTTCTTGGCCAGGATAATATCATGTTCACCGTCAGTCAGGCGGGCATCGATAAGTTCGTCGCTATCTTCTATAGTTATGGCGGCTATACCGTTTCGGCGAGGCCTGGAAAAAGCCTCAATTTCAGTTTTCTTGATACTACCCTTCGCTGTCGCCATTATAATAAAGAGAGGGTCGTCGAAAGTCTTGACATTGATATATGCCTTGATCTTCTCGCCCGGCTGAAGCTCCATAATGTTGGCAAGAGACCTTCCCCTGGCCGCCCTGCCCGCTTCAGGTATCTCGTATACCTTCAGCCAGTGACATCTCCCCTTGTTGGTGAAGAAAAGGATGTAATTGTGCGTTGACGCCACAAACATATGCTCGACAAAGTCCTCATGTCTGGCCTGAGCGCCTGTCACTCCCTTGCCGCCCCTTGCCTGACGACGGTAGCCCGACACAGGAAAACGCTTGATAAAGGTTTCATGAGTGATCGTAATAACCACATCCTCCTGAGCGATCATATCCTCGATGGAAAACTCTCCCTCCTGCGGCCTGATCTCTGTACGTCTCTCATCGCCATACACCTGCTTTACTTTCAGCAGCTCATCCTTGATAATCTGCATCCGCTTTTCAGGGTTTGCGAGAATAAAACGCAACTCCTCGATCAACGCCAGTGTCTCGTTATAATCCTTTTCGATTTTGTCACGTTCCATTCCGGTAAGCCTTTGAAGGCGCATTTCCAGAACAGCCTTGGACTGTAGCTCGGTCAAGCCGAATTTCTCCATCAGCTTTTCCTGTGCGACGCCGGCGTTAGGAGACTCGCGAATGGTCGAGATCACTTCATCGAGGTTATCGAGACAGATCTTCAGACCTTCGAGAATATGAGCCTTTTTCTCGGCAGCTGCCAGCTCATAGGTGGTTCTGCGGAGAACAATCTCATTGCGGTGCTTGAGATACGCCTCCATCATCTCCTTCAAGTTGAGCACCTTCGGCACACCGTCAACAAGAGCAAGCAGAATAACGCCGAATGTATCCTGCATCGGGGTATGCTTGTAGAGATGATTGAGCACCACTTTGGCAACAGCGTCACGCTTCAGCTCGATAACAAGCCGCATACCGTCACGATCAGATTCATCCCGGATATCAGCAATCCCTTCTATTTTTTTCAGGTGGATCAGCTCCACGATCTTTTCGATCAGGCGGACCTTGTTGACCTGGTAGGGAAGCTCCGTTACTATGATCGACTCCCGACCGTTTTTCTGCGTCACCTCGACAACCGCACGAGCACGGATAACAACCTTGCCCCGACCGGTATGGTAGGCCTGCTTTACGCCCTCATATCCATAGATAATACCGGCAGTAGGGAAGTCCGGAGCGATAATATGCTCCATGATTTCATCAATAGTAATCTCAGGGTTTTCGATCATCGCGATCAATCCGTTCACAACCTCGCTGAGATTCTGCGGCGGAATATTCGTCGCCATTCCGACAGCAATGCCGGATGCACCGTTAACCAGCATGTTGGGCATAGCCGAAGGAAGAACAGTAGGTTCTTCAAGCGAATCATCGAAGTTCAGCGAGAAGCCCACAGTCTCCTTTTCCAGATCCTTCAGCATTTCGCCCGCTATGTTCTTCATGCGCACTTCGGTATAACGCATGGCGGCAGGAGAATCCCCGTCAACTGATCCAAAGTTACCCTGTCCGTCAATCAGCGGATAGCGCAGGGAAAAATCCTGAACCATACGCACAAGACTGTCGTAAACCGCAGTGTCTCCATGAGGATGAAACTTACCCAGAACCTCACCGACCACACGAGCTGATTTTTTATACCCTTTTCCTGCCTGAAGACCAAGTTCATGCATACCGAACAGCACCCTGCGGTGAACCGGCTTAAGACCGTCACGAACATCGGGCAACGCGCGGCTGACGATAACCGACATGGAATAATCGAGGTAGGAGTCCCTCATTTCATCTTCTATGCTGATCGGTAAAATCTTGTCGCGCTGCATATCTTTTCTAATAACTGATTATTGTAGGTATAGTAGTGGGCGTAATGTAACAGAATACCCCGTTAAAGGGAAGACGAAGAGAGAATTTCTCATCCGCCATCGGCAACAACCCTGTCACCCTCTACCTTCAGAGTCTGTTTTGGAGCGTCGCCCCACAACGATTCAAGGTCATAAAATGCCCGCTCTTCAGGCATGAAAATATGTACGACAACATCGAAATAATCAATCAGTACCCAATGAAGGGTATCTCCACCCTCGATATGCAGAGGGCGTTCATCTTCGTGCTTCAACTCGTCGACAATATGCTCATAGGCTGCTTTGGCCTTCCTCTCGGAATCAGCCGTCGCAATCACAAAAAAGTCAGTTACCGTACTCACATCCCTGACATCGAGTATAACGACATCGTCACATTTTCTTTCCAGCGAAAGCTCTGCCGCTCTTTTGGCGAGCAGTTCACTTAACGCCACCTCTTTTACGTCCACTATCCTGCCTTCTCCACCATCTTGCTCAACCATAAACATCTATTTATCTCCAGGGCACTTCTATAACTTTTTAGAGGCCCCCTCTATTATTAAAACATTCACGCCTTACTGCTTTCCCGGAACGGAGAACAAGTATAAACGGGTGTATCAAAATATAGTAATATTCAAAGCTTTCTGAAGCGGTTGATTATCTGTTTTCCAAACACCTCTATAACAAGACAATCCCCTCAAAAATTCAGTCCCCTTCGAATGCCCCTCACAACAACCTGTTCAGACCGCTGAGTATAGGGGGTGTGTTGTAATCATGCGGCACACCTGTTACCTGTTTGAACGGAATTGCTGCAGATAATCGGGGGTAACCATTTCAAGAGAAGGAACCTCGCCGGCCATATACGTCTTTTCCGCGATCGGAATCAACGAAACAGCCGTAAAAAAATCAGCCTTTACGGCATCCACTCCTGCTCTCCTGCACACCTCTTCCAGCTGGCCGATGTCCTTTGCGACAACCGCGCACCGCCCCCTGTATCGCTCGAGAATCTCTCTCAGAGTGTCAACATGAACGAATGCTGTCTTTTCCACCTCTTCCGGCCCTTTCCCGTTCGCACGATACACGGCGTAGTACCATTCACCTTTCCTTGCGGGAATAACCGGTACCAGAAAGCGGGAACCGACCTTTTCACAGGCAGAAGCTGCAAACGCCTCCATGGTCGATACGGTCACGAGAGGACGTCCAAGCCCATATGCCATCCCCTTTGCCGTTGCCATACCGATACGCAAAGCGGTAAAAGATCCGGGCCCTCGAGAGAGCGCAAGAAAATCAATGTCACTCATAACCATTTCCGCAGCAGCAAGCACCCGGTCTGCCAATGGAATAATAGACTCGGCTGTCCGCTGCCATTGATGAACCGTTTCTTCAACAACACCCACGGGACCGACAGCCGCCACGCTGATAGACTGATGTGTGCACTCTATGGCAAGGATCTTATGGGATAAAGTCAAAACTCAAAAATCAAAAGTCAAAAAAGAAAACCGCCAGGAAACACCCGTACACAAAAAACATCCTCAGCACCGCAATTAACGACCGGATATTCTTCAAACAATTCAACAGATCAACAAATCAACACTTCAACGCTCCAGAACGATTCTTCTCTCGTCTTCCCCGACGGCTTCAATAAATACTTTTTTTGCGTTACCGGGAAGTTCGTCGGGAAATTTTTCACCCCACTCAACAACCGATATGGCCGGGCCGTCGATATACTCCCCGAATCCAAGCACGTCGAGCTCTTCAGGAGTCTCAATACGGTAGAGGTCGAAATGCTGCAGCTTCACCGGCTCGCCTCTCAGGCTGCCGTTATAGATATTGAAAATTGAAAAGGAAGGGCTCGACAACTGGTCATCGCAGTTGAATACCTGTGCGATCCCGCGCATGAACTCGGTCTTGCCCGCGCCCAGATTGCCACTCAAAGAGACGACATCACCCGGCTGCAAGCCGGCAGCGAACTGCCTGGCGTATTCTCGGGTCTCCTCAACCGAACGGGAGTAGAATTCTTTCATGGGAAGAAAGTCAAAATTCAAAAGTAAAAAGTAAAAAGTCAAAAAAAACAAACACCGTGATACCCCCTGCGAAATAGATACCCTAACTTCACGGGACTGATGCAGACGCTATTTCATACACTGGCTACTATAACCAAGAAATGAAAGTACTTTTGCAGTCGACAAATTTAAAAAGATATTCGGCAATGTGATAGTAACAAGGTTATAGCAACCCTCATGGCTTAACATTTCCGTGCCGAAGGCACCTTTTTACCTTTTGCCTTTTGACCTTTGACTTTTTCCTTTTGCCTTTTGACCTTTGACTTTTTCCTTTTGCCTTTTGACCTTTGACTTTTACCTTTTGCCTTTACTTAAGCCTATGCATGACTAAACCTGTCATAATCTTCGGATAAAAGTACGTGGACTTCTGCGGCATAACCTCGCCGGCCTGCGAAATATCCCGAACCTGCTCTACCGTGGTCGGTTTAACCACAAACCCGACCTGCATCTTGCCGTTGGAAACGTTCTCGAAAACCTCACGGTCGTCCTCGATATACACAAGATTGGTCTGGCTGCGCATCGCCTCCGGCGTAATGCCAAGCACACGCTGCAGAATCAGTTCGTGCAGCACGACCACGCTGAGTTGCAGCAGAGGAGCGGGAACAGCGTCACCGAGCAGGGTTTCCGGAGGAGTTTTCAGCCTGATGCCCCAGACCCCCGTAGAAGTCACGACACCATAGGCATGGTTTGACGTTTCTCCGTCGAGGTAGCGCTTCAGTTCGTCCCTGCCGCTGAGAGGGGTTATCGAAAAGTTTGCGCCAAGCGCATCGAAGAGCGCATCGGCATTGAAGGTATCAAGGCTGTGTACCATCCTGTGCAGCGGAAAAATGATCAAACCCCTGTCGAAGATGTTGGCGAGATAGACAAGGATGAAATTGTATGGTTCCTCTCCGGTGTGCGAAGGATTTTCCTCCGCCCGAAGATTACGATAGTTCACTCCTGTCTCGTAGCGATGATGACCGTCGGCTATATAGACCTGACGCTCCAGCAGAACCTGCTGCACCTTACCGGTAATATCAGGATCGGTAATCTTCCAGAGCCGGTTCCGCACCCCCTGGAATGCGGCATCGACTACCGGTTCATGCGATATTGCATATTCCTCGATAAGCTTGTCCGCCTGCATCTGGTCATCGGCGTACAAACCGAAAATACTGCTGATATTTGTCTGTGTCCGCTTGAACAGGTTCAGGCGATCTTTTTTCGGCCCCGATAGTGTCCGCTCATGAGGCAGCACCTTTTTTTCGCTGAACTCGTGCAGACGCAAGGCGCAGAAAAAGCCTTTCCGGGTATAGGTATTTCCTTCAGGGTCAGTATAGGTCTGGAAATAGGGATAGAGCGCAGGTTCGTCGTCCTGCATCAGAGCCCCCTCCCGCATCCACTGCGCCAGCCGTTCCGCAGCGGCACCATACGGATCGTCTTCCTTCGGCAACTCAAGCCGAACCGCATTGTAGGCTGAACTGTCGTACAGTTCCTGCTGCATCGACGGAGGTATAATATCATAGGGCGGGCAGATGATGCTCCCCATGTCACCTGCGGTTTCAGGATCGTACCGCAAACCTTTGAAAGGACGGATTTCAGGCATAATGGTAGTAGTATTTACAAAATCTATAACGGGTTATTCTTTCTCCATCAAGATAAAAAAAGCCAGACACATGGGCCAGCAAACTAAACGCGATACAATCAAACAAACAATCACCCTCAAGAAACCAAATAAACGTCAATCATTGTCGGATCATCTTTCCACTCTTTAAACTCAAAACATATAGATTTTTCAACTCTTTTTGCATTATCCGATGAAACAATAAGGTCAAGCTGATATTCCCCAGGACCAATTATATGCTCATAATCACCAAGAGGATAAGCGACACTCAAATAACAAGCAGGTTCATCTATATTATATTTTCCATCCTGAACAACGGCACCATTATAACGACTATCAGATTTCCGAAAAGCCGGGTCACAAATAAAACCAACATCACAATATTTTTCAACTCCCGGACTTATATGCGGATAAAATAACCTTCTCTCTTTGCCCTCATTACTCCAACTCAAATTCATAGCAGGATTCCAATCAATTTTCCGAGAAGCATTTTTCCCAATAAGTTTCTTAGCATATACAGCAACATTTGTAGCAGTTGTACTACCAATATTTTCCACCTTCAAACGCAAATAAATTGCATTTCCATTTGAAACCTTTTCAACTCCACCCCAAAAAAGTTTTTTCCGAATAAACTGCGGCACAGATTGACAATAGGGCTCAATATTTTTTATTGAAACACATAAATCAGCCCTATTCCACCACTTTAAAAAAGGATTCTGAAAAAGAGCAACAATTACAGCTCCCAAAGTACCCACAGCAACAAAGACATTAACTAATTCTGCATCAATATTTAAAACAAAAAGCTGCGATGGCAAAACAAAAACAATACAAAAAAATCCTAAAACACAGAAAAACCATTTAAAGGAAAAACGCCCAATAAATCCGGAAAATTTATTGCCATCACATTTCATATAAAAAATAAATACTAATTATAATTCCAATTAAAGAACGACTACCATCCTTTTCAAATCACTTCCTATTGCGTAACCGTGCATATGCCATCGCATGTGCTGTCAGCGAAGTTGCAAACATCGTAAAACTAAATTCAGAATTCGGCTCGGTGAATTTGCCTTTGAGTCCGCCGGCCTTGTCGGACATTATGAGGCAAGCTCCATCATATAAACGCTCACGCATAAGCCGTTCGCAAAAGAGCCCGTATCGTTTTGCGTATGAAGCTTCTTTGAACTCAGGAAAAACCTCGAAATGCGGTTCGTCAACCCGAACCGGAGTTGTTGATTTTGGAGCATCTTCCAGCAGCATCAGCCAGCCAAGCCAAGGCTTTTGCGAAGGCTTGAATTTTCCTTCGCGGTATGCGGTAAGCAGATCGGTTGAGTTACCAAGAGCTTCTTCAACCCTGTTATTAAAATTGTTGCCAAATGACGGGCCGATATGAGCTTTCAGTTCAATCGAAGCCAGTAGTATTCTGTCAACAACAACCAGCAAGTCCCAATTCTTGGTTGGCCTAAAATATCCCGGCAACGTAGTTGACTTGACATGGATTGCAGAATCGGGCAACCCGGCCTCAGCAAGCAACTCGGTCAACAATTTGATAAATCCATCGAGGAGCTTGCCACCCGTTACCGCACTCCGGTTCCCTGCGTCTTTTTTTCCCGTCGAAGAACCCTGCTTCTTGTGCTGTCGGGTTCTTACTTTCCAGAAGTGGCGAACCGCTTTTGCAACCCTTGTGTTCAAATCCATACTTATACGCTTTTTGCCTGCGTTACGATTTCCGCCGTGGAAAACAGGGATGCCGTTGCCTGACGAATGCGCTTCTCGGCCATTGCATAGTAATGCGGATCGATTTCCACACCGATTGAATTCCTGCCCCATTTCGCAGCCGCTACTGTTGTCGTACCTGTTCCCATAAAGGGATCAAGCACAGTGTCGCCGACAAAGGAAAACATACGAATCAGACGCTCAACCAACCCCTCGGGATAGGGGGCGGGATGAGTTCTGGTTGACGCACCGGTAAGACCAGTCCATATTGACTGAAACCATTGCCTGTGGTTTTCATCAGATATGACCGACAGCACGCGCGTAGCAACCGAAGGTTTACGATAGCCGCCTGGCTTGCGCTCCATCAGGATGTACTCGATATCGTTCTTGATCACTGCATTCGGCTCATAGGGTTTTCCCAGGAAACCCCCGCCGTTCCCGTTCGCCTCGTAAGAGGCGTTTGCAATCTTGTGCCAGATAATAGGCGACAGATTATCGAAACCCATCTTTCTGCAATGCTCCTGAATGGACGCATGAAGAGGCACGACAGTATGGCGTCCGTCATTTTTTCTCCTGGAAAGACAGACGTCACCGACAACGCAAATCAACCTGCCGCCCGGAACAAGAACCCGGTAGCAATGTTCCCAAACCTTGTCGAGCTCAGTAAGAAACTCTTCATAATCAGCCACATCACCCAACTGATTCTCATAATCTCGATACTTCTTCAGTGTCCAATAGGGGGGGGAGGTAACCACAAGATGAACTGATTCATCTTCGATAAAGCCTAACTTGCGAGCATCTCCAGTGACCAATCTGTGATTTGTCTCAATCTGTTGTACTCCCGCTTCGATTTCGCTGATCAGTTGTCGATCCTTTGCAATACGAGGTATATCGGTTTGAGGGTTTTCAAGCGTGGAAACCGATAAAGGCAAACACTGCTCGTGAGTCTTGGTTGCTATATCAAATATTGTATTCAAACTGTATTCATATTTTCATTCACTGTTATCTGTATCTTTGAATATAAAAACATTCTGAACCCACATGTAAAATGAGCGATCCCATCTGCACGATTTAACTGTCCTTCATCTGATCCAACTTCAACAATCTGAATAACACAACATCTTCGTAACGTCCTTCAAGCTTACGCGCATTCCTTTTCCTCCCCTCCTCCTGAAAACCGATATGCTCATAAAGCCTTATCGGAGCTCTATTTGAAGCAAAAACTTCAAGATCGATGCGTTCAAGGCTATTCTGGAAAGCTTCAAACAATGCTTTCTCAAGTACCGCCTTTCCGAGGCCCTGTCCGCGATACCCGGGCAGCAAACCCATCCCCTACCGGCCGGTATGGGTAAATCCTTCATTTTTGAAGGGTGTGATATCGCATCAGCCGACAACAACAAGATGCTCGCCGCGGGAATTCAGGACGGAGCGGATGAAACATCGAGTCTGCTTCTTTGTTAAGCCGGTAGCACTGGACAGGAAGATGTGTTCACGTGCGACGACGCAGTAGATACAGGCTGCAAGCATGCCTGCATCGGCTTCCGCCGAAGGAAGAATGATGATATCCGTAGTTGAATGCATAAAGCAAGATCAATTTTACTCGTTGCTTTAAGAATACAACAATAGATTTAAATCAGTTACTATTGTAACTATTGTAGTGTCAACCCATGACCTTTTCCGCGGATTGGATAACAAGCCGATCAGAAAGTTCTTCGGAAACTGTGTTCGGATATTCCGGAAGGTTTTGCTGAAAAACATACACATACAGTTTTGACAAGCCGGGATAGAGATACTCTTTGCCGATCCGGCCAAGCTCCTCTGGATCAAGCGGCCTTTCCGTATCAACAAAAACCGCGGCATACAGCGACCCGCGTTTCTCAAAAATGAACGGGTTGCTCCTCAGAAATGATCTTGTCGCGTTTGAGTCTGCGAGTATCCTGAATTCAAATATATCCGGGGAGGAGTCAACGAGCTTCTGAGCCCATTTTCTCTTGTATCGAAGTACACCGTCGTGCAGAAATGCTCTTGATCCGCCTAATCCAATCCAGGGAAATCCCTTTCCCTCCAAATAGAGCAGGGAAAAATAGTACAGCGCCCCTGTCGCGCCGAACTTGAGATACTCCGGGTCGCCGTCGCGCACCCCCAGAGATTTCATACGGGGTACCGCCTCGAAATACGAAATCATGCATCCGGAAATCGGCTCGCCCTGTTTCATCACCAGGAGCAGGTCACAATGTTCGAGGCGCTTTCTCATGAGCTCGTAGGGCGCCACAAAAGCGCTTCTGCCATGAACCCTGAGGATATGAGGCAGATACATATTGTGATAAAAATCATCAAACCTTTTGATATCCCGCGTGACCTCATACTCAAGGCCGTTTGTCCGGATTCTTCTTGTGTCCGACTTGACTTTCTCGGCAGTCATGCTCCCTGAATCGACGGGCAAAGCAACCTCCCCTATCACCCAGTCAGGTATGGAAAACCGGTTACCTGATCCGAGTATCCAGCGCTGAGATTTGTGGACCTTGACGAACATCATGGCATACCTGCCATCATTTTTCCCGCTCACCCTGTTGGCGTTCCACAACCAGGCTCGACAGAGAAACCTCTCGCGATAGTCTTCCCCGAAAGCAAGTCCGGCAAGATAGTTCCTGTCCTTCTCTCCTGCGGCGCACAGAATTGAGAGTGGCGAGCGACTTCCGGGCTCTTGCCCTTCAAGAACCCGGAACTCAACCCTGAGTGTTCGAAACCACTTAAGACAGAACCGCAATGACGTGTAGAGTGAACGGAAACTGCGAGGAAGTCTACGCGATATCGCCTTGATAGTAATTCTTTTTCTGTTGCTTCTCATCACGTGCGAACCTGAATCAAGCGCTTCGCATAGGACCTCAGTGTAAAAGCAACCATCAGGATGAAAGCAGCAATACTGTCTGATGTCCCTATTCTCCAATGGTCGCCAAGCCATGTATTAAACCGCGGGCAGGGTGTCAGCTTCCTTCCCCCGCCGGGATAGATCGTTATCTCCCCCAAAATGACTCCTTTCCTGGTGTCGTACAGATCAACTCTTGCAAAATCAATGCTTTCACAAAGATTCTGCGCCGCCTGAATCATCTCACCGAAACCGGCAGGCATTTCCGGCAAAGGATCAGGGCGTGCTTCACTGTATTTTGTCAAGACAATTTCATTCCAGTCAGGGTCAAAGAAAACATTTTCACCATTGTTCCTGAATACCGGAGAGCCAACGTTTATTGCCTTCACAACGCCATGAAAAGTATACAACCTGTAGTCCTTCAAAGACTTTTCATCTTTTGACTCAAGCAATTCTTCAATAACAATTTTAGGACGTATCTGCCGATAGGCCCACTCATTTCTGGAATAGTCCCGGGAAAGCCACTCACGGCACAACCCAATCACGTCAGCCTTGCTTATTTCATACCTGGCAGCCGAATGCGTGTTCAGGAAAGAACCGTCCTGATTCACAAGATCCCGCCCGTCTTTGAACTGGTAAAACCTCGAGTCATAGCAGAGGATATTCCACCTGCATCCATGATTTGCTTTAATGAGATATCTTGGAGGCAGCTCATCGAAAGGTATTGTTTCCGGCCTGTCGGTAACGAAAAGCAGTTCAGCCGTCTTCACACCCCTTGATCGGGCAAACGCTCTAACCGAGTATTTGTCCTGCATGGTAACAAAAAGAGGATTTCTGTCACATAACATCCTCCACTTTACCTTCGCAGAAAAATCTATACGAAGCGACTCAAAAAAACGCATAACACACAACAAAAAATCAGGTTTCAGCAGGAATAAAAACTTTTTCCAGCCTGTGACACGTTGCTTTCCCGCTCACGCATATATGCATACCATTTCAGCAGGAAGCACACCTTGCACACAAAGCATTCAAACTTTACCACCGATGCAGACAGGTAGTGCTTGTGTCCCCTTATCGCTCTATCCATCAACATCCATTTTTTCAAGCCGCTGGTTGAGCTTTGGAGTCATTGGACTGTACCGCCCCGGCATGCAGTTTCAACCCAAGTGCGCGTATAACTCTAAGGATGGTATCGAAACTCGGAGTCCGCTCCCCTGACAGTGCCTTGTAGAGACTTTCTCGTTACAAACCGGCCTCCCGAGCCACCTGTGACATTCCCTGCGCCCTTGCAATATCACCAAGAGCTTTCGCTATAAACGCGGCATCACCATTTGCCTCCTCAAAACAGGCTTCAAGATAAGCAGGCATACACAATAATCACCAGGACAAACCGGAATACTGTCGATACCAGCAGGATAGCCTCGTTTTTATCCATAACTGCCACCATGGAATTCTGGCTGCATCTCACAAAGCAAAAAGCATCACTTCTCAGCGCTCAAATTAATCCGGCGAAATGTTTCGAAACATGTTCCGTCAGACTGAAGGGTTTCTTCGATCATGCGCTGCACGACATAGTCACGGAATGATGAGCGCTGATCCTCGGGAAGGAAGGGGACAAGGCTTGGCTGGTCGAGCCATTTGATCATGGTCTCCTGGTCTGGAAAGTAGCGGTCGGCATTCTCACCCCATACCCTGACATTCTTCAGTCCGCCGGATTCAGCAAGAGCAGCATACTCATCGATTTCAGGCATGTACCACGGCCACTCGAAACCTGCAAAGCTCTCCTCAAAACGTTCATGCGCCGTAGCCTCCTGAATCACGTTGAAAAAGCTCTGGCAGTTGCCGTCGCCTGCGAAGTTGAAACGGACCCGGCCACAGGAACGCAGCGCGCGACTGACGTTGTGCAGGAGTTTCCGGTGATCTTTCACCCAGTGCAGCGTCGCATTGGAAAACACGACGTCGAACTCCTCGATAAAATCGAGATCGTCAATATCCATGAGCACAAAGCACAAATTGTCTTTTGTCTTTTGCAAAGCTACATCAATCATTCCCTGTGACGCATCGATACCGACAACGTTACCGTCAGGGAGCATCTCCGCGATCCGAGCCGCGAGTGCCCCATCCCCGCACCCGAGATCGAGAACTCGCTCATTTCCCTTGAGATCGAGTTCGGCAATCAGACCCATTCCCCATTCTTTCTGGTGGGACGAGGCCTGTTCATACTTTTTTCCGTCGAATTCATGCGCCATCGCTGTTCTTACGACTGTGTTGCGAAAAATTCAGGCACCGGATGATGGATGCTGCCTGCTCGACATCCAGAAATCATCATATCCGTCCTTCACAATCACGACGATCTTCTGACTGCGGCACAGTTCGAGCACCGCAAGAAAGGTCACAACAAGCACAAGAGGCTCACTGACTTCTTTAAGTATCGTTCTGAATGAGATCTGTATCGTTTCCCTCAGTTTCGAGAGAATCAACGCACTCTGTTCATCAACGGTTACCGGAGCTTCGTCTACGTTCTGCACATGCACTTTCGGCATATTCTCCATAACCGATTTATAGGTCATGATAAGATGATAGAGCGTGGGACGGTTGACCGGCTCATCGAGTTCGTCGATCACTTCCGGCTCGAACGATTCATAATACCCTCTGGCAAACATGGCGCTCCTCGTTTCCTCGAGCGAACGCATTTTTTCCGCCCCCTCCTTGATGCGCTTGTACTCCATGAGGCGTTCGACCAGTTCCGTTCTGGGGTCGAACTCGGAAGCATCGCCCTCTTCGGAAGTTTCATTTGGCAGAAGCATTCTGGCCTTGATGCTCATCAGAAGAGAAGCCATGTAGATGAATTCGGCGGCCACTTCGAGATTGAGGCTCTGCATGGCCTCGAGGTATCCGATAAAGTCTTTGGTAATTCTGGAAATCGGGATATTATAAATATCAAGTTCGTCCCTCTTGATAAAGAAGAGAAGCAGGTCAAGCGGACCCTCAAACTCATCCAGGCTTATTCGAAACATACTGCTTGCTCTTTGGGTAGTTTAGAAGTATAAAATAGAAATTATTCCATAAATAGCTTTAGCTTTCCATACAACGTCGTATTTCCGGGCACTCATAGACATCAGATGCATAACATTTTTCTCACACTCCTGACCACGTTGCTCTTCCTGGTTTTCACGTGGTCCCCGGTTCATGCCGAAACCCCGAAACAGTCCTACGAGAAAGGATATGAACGGCACATGAAGAGCCGCCACCTCGATGCCGCAAAGTATTACACAAAAGCAATAAACGGAAATCCTTCATATGTACAGGCTTACCAGATGCGTGCCGCGGCATATCATTCACTGAAGGATTACGAGCGCGCTCTGCAGGACTATACCAGGGTTATCGAACTTGGGGAAAAATATTTCAGACCCGTGGCCTACTTCAACCGGGGAGTGGTCAACTACGACTCAGGACGCTATAAAGCCGCAATAACAGACTATAGCTGGGCTGTGTCATACGATAACAAAATGGCGTTAGCCTACCTGCACCGGGGTATAGCAAAGGGCCGAATCGGCGATAAACGCGGGCAGGTAAGAGATTTCCTCTACGCTGCCCGCTATGGGGATTTTGAGGTTAAGCAATGGCTTGAACAACATGCGCCGCATGTACTGGAAAGACAATGAGACGAAATGCGGTTGAGCTGTTGAGCTGTTGAGCGGTTGAGCTGTTGAATTGTTGATCCGGAATTCAATTACCCTCTTGTACAACAGCGATATACGAACGAGCCTGAAACCACGGGAGGATCAGAAAGCGTAGCTCGCGTTCTTTACAAATCAACGCATCAACAGCTCAACACCTCTTACAGTCCAAACTGCTTGGTATCAACCATATCCATACTCAGAAGCGACCAGAAATCGACAGCGAGCCCCTGCAGGATATAGTCGTAAGGCAGCCAGCCATATCCATTGTCTCCCCAGTCCGTCCCCCATGAGTTCCTGATCAACAGAGCCCCTTTTGTCTTGCTCTTCTGACAGGACGTGTTGATTATCTCTTTTTTATCATCAAACCCGACCGCGACGATGGCGTGTCCCCACTCAGCCTTCTCATTGCCACAGGGAAAAGGAATACATCCTTTGTCATCCGAGCTGTTGAACGAAGGAAAACCGAAAAAGCCGAACATGGACGGGATACCCGCAGCCAGAAACCTTTTCACGCTTTCAAGCACCGCTCTTTTGTCCATATTTCCACTCTGAGGATCATGACAAAAATATCGTAACGCCTCGAAATTATCAGCCACGGCATAGACAAAGCCCGTCGGCTCCTTGTCATAATCGGGATCGACATCCGTATACTCCCAGTACTGCTCATGCGGGACACCGCACAATACAAGCGCACCCATGGTATTTCTCAGCCAGGCTCCGGTATCTCCGGTTGCATGCATAAGATTGCGGGTAGCTTTATACACAAAAAGCCTTGATCCATCGATATGCTCATCAAAGGCTCTGCGTTGCAGATACTCAACGACGCCCATGGCGGCATGTGCGGTACAGGAACCGATTTTCCCCTGATTCTCGACTTCTGAGCACCACCCTCTCAAATCCACGGAATACGGCACAGCAGATTTCAACGCTTTTTCGCCCTGCCTCAGCTTCAGTTTTTTTGTCATATCGACAATTTCAGGAGTATCTACAGTATAGTCTCTTAAATCAGGCATCGGAGAAAGCCATCCAGTTCCAAAAGATTGCGTTGAGCCGCAGAGTTGCACGCATACATGTTTCGGTATCATAACTGCCTCCATATTTTTTTTTAGCGTTTGCATACATGACCACTGATCCGTACTGCCATTCACAAAGTGATCTTCCGGCTTGTCGGATGGAAAGGGGTAAGCCGAGTGTAAAAATTACGAAACAATTCTTTCCGCAAAAAGGAAAAGCCGGCAGAATTCCGGCTTTTCCTTTTATTACTGGAGCGCAGCACGATATGCACAATCGCTATATCGCCGTACCTCCGCGTTCGTCAGTCCTTATGCGTATGCATTCCTCGAGAGGTGTCACAAATATTTTCCCGTCTCCTACCTCACCGCTGCCATGTCTCGCCGATTCTACAATAGTCTGAATTGCCGGTTCGACAAACGCATCATTAAGAGCAATCTCTATACGTATTTTTGGAATCAGATTCGGAACAATCTTTCTGCCGCGATATATATCGATATCCTCCTGCCGGCCGTGGCCTGAAATCCTGCTGACTGATATCCTGGAAATATCCGACTGGATCAATGCCTCACGAACGGTATCCAGCTTGTCCTCCTGAATTATGGCTGTTATCAGCTTCATAGTATTGAAAATTAATTAAGGTTGATAAGACCATAACCGTGCTCCCCATGCAGGCTCTGATCAAGTCCGGTCATTTCATCAGTCTCTTTCAAGCGGAAACCAATGGTTTTTTCAATAATAACGAGCAGAATGATCGTGACAATAGCCGCGTAGACGATCGTAATCACCACTGCAGCTGCCTGAACACCAAACTGCTGCCAGACAGTCCAGCTGCCTCCCGCGGCCACCGCTGCATCAGCCATCCAGGCTTCACGAATGAAAAAGGTGAGTGCGAGAGCACCCACAATACCACCGATCCCATGAATACCGAACGCGTCGAGACTGTCATCATATCCTGCACGGTTTTTCACCTGAATGGCCAGAAAACAGAACACAGACGCGAGAATACCGATCACCATTGCGCCACCAGGCTGAACGACACCTGCTGCAGGGGTTATCGCAACAAGACCTGCAAGAATACCCGACACAACCCCGAGAGTCGTTATTTTTTTGTACAGCAGCGACTCTATGATCATCCAGGCTCCCGCTCCAGCTGCCGCCGCAATCTGTGTGACGGTAAGCGCCCTTCCTGTATCGAGATCACTGGCAACAGCGCTGCCCGCGTTGAATCCAAACCACCCTACCCAGAGCAATCCGGCACCAATCATCGTCATAACCAGATTGTTGGGATGCATGACATTTTTCGGATATCCACGCCTTGAACCGAGAAACAGTGCGGCCACAAGAGCGCTGATACCGGAAGAGATATGCACGACGGTACCTCCCGCAAAATCTATAGCCCCTGCCGGCCCCATATTGAACAGAAAACCATCTTCAGCCCAAACCCAGTGACAGATCGGGCTATACACCACGAGACTCCAGAGCGCAATAAACACGACATACCCTCTGAAGCTGACTCTTTCAGCAAAAGCACCAGCTATCAGGGCAGGCGCGATGATAGCGAATTTCCCCTGAAACATGGCAAACACATATTCAGGAATACCCGAATCCAGAATTGAATCGTCAATTCCTCGAAGCAGCACATAGTCAGGATTCCACCCGACAAGGCCGCCCAATACACTTGGCCCGAAGCTCAATGCATACCCCAGAAAGGGCCATAATACCCCGATAACAACCATTGCAGCAAAACTGTGCATCATGGTGCCGAGAACATTTTTTGTGCGCACGAGCCCCCCATAGAACATTGCCAGCCCCGGCACCATGAGCAGAACAAGAGTCGTTGCGGTCAGCATCCATGCCGTTGTGCCGGAATCTGTGACCCCGTCTGAAGCCCAGACCGTATCAGCAACGATCATAAACAGCAGCAATAACAATCCGGTACTGATCAGCTTTTTACCCATAACCATTACGTTTAACAGATATTTCTATAATCCTTATTTTTTAATAACAACGAGACTAAATTAAAAATAATTTTAAGTCTAACAAACGATAAACTATAAATAATTACCTCATTGTAGCCGATAGCACAAAAAAGTAGTCATTCCACAAAAAAACACTGTTCTACCAACGCATTCTTTACCGATATCCAAACACCCATGGGTTTACCGGTCAGGAGGAACAGACAAGAGCACGGTTTATTCTGCCTGTGAAATTTTTTCTTTTGAAATACGCAGATCGGTAGAGTAAATTACAACATCAGCCAATGGTTGGCTGATCGCTATCGGATAACGTGTGCTTTTGGTTATTTGACAGCGGTTCTCTTTCTATCAAAGCACACGTCATCTTATATCAAAAATGAACATTTACATTGGCAATCTACCCTACAGCTTATCTGAAGAGGAACTCAGCGATGCATTCGCTCAATTCGGTCAGGTAGACAGAGCGAACATTATCATGGATAAAGAAACCGGCCGCTCGAAAGGCTTCGGATTTGTTGAAATGCCAAACGACGATGAAGCACAAAATGCTATCGATTCTTTGCATGACAGTGATCTGAACGGCCGCTCTATCAAAGTCAATCAGGCAAGGCCCCGTGAAGAGCGACCCCCTCGGAGAGACAACTACTGATCGTTCAATAAGACCGCATACATACAATGGCTGCCATGCTTTGCCACGGCAGCCCCTTTATGGCCAGTATAACTATCCTGGCCAGGGGGAGGAATGCGGCAACTCTTTGGTCACCAAACTCCATCCACGATCCTGATAGTATCGCCGATCTTGCAGGGTGCGGAAAAGAAGATGACAAACGATGCTGTTGTGTTGCTCAGTATCGACCAGCCTGCAAAGAGTCCAACTCCTACAACAGCGAACATTGAAGAAAGAATAACAAGCGCAGCCTGAAGATCAATTCCCCAGATCAACACCAGCGACGAAAGAAACGTCGACACATAAAACAACCTGGATCAGCGCGGCAATGCATGTCGCCTCTATTTATTAATAATAACCCCCAGATCCTCCAGAAGAGACTGAAGATCTTCTTCATGCTCAACCTCGTCCTCAAGTATCTGTACAGCAATATTGTACGTCACCGGATCTTTCATTCCAATCTCTTCGATAATACTGTTATAGGTTGATATAGCGCACTGCTCACCTGAAATATTCTGTTCGAGAATCTTCTCGACAAATGGATTCTCCGGCTCATCATAACCGCAATTTGTCCAGTCGAACCATTTTTTCGGTGATGTAAGCGGCACCCCTCCAAGCTGGATGATGCGGCCGCTGACCAGATCAGCATGACGAAGCTCATCTGCGGCGTGCTGCAGAAGCTCTGCAATAACTGCATCTTTCATAGGGCCTTCAACAATCTTCGCACCGATCCAGTACTGATAATAGGCAAGCCATTCATCGGCAAATGCCTTGTTCAGCAGCTCAAGTACCCGATCAATATGCTCTCCGACGATTTCACGACCTCTGGTTCCCATTCTTTCTCCTTTTAATTATTGGTAAGTAACAGCATTCCGCCCGACAGACAGCGGGGAATTCCTCTCCCTCCCGCCTACTTGTTATGTTCAACAAGATCAGCCAGCGCTTCACGAAGAGACGGATGCGTAAAGCGATAGTTCTGCTCCTTCAGAAACCCCGGAACGACCTTGCCCCCTTTACTTGCGTATTCAGCCCCTTCCCCCATCAGAATCTGCAAGGCAAACTTCGGGACAGGAATCAGAGACGGTCTGGAAAGCACAGATCCAAGATCTCCCGCGAACTCTTTCATGGAAACCGGATGCGGAGCAACAAGATTTATCGGCCCCTTATATGAAGAATCCTCTACAGCCTTGCGGATAATCGCAACTTCATCATCTACGTGAATCCAGGAAATACACTGTTTACCTGAACCGACAGGCCCGCCAAGGAAAAGGTTAAAAGGCAGAAGCATCTGCTGAAGCATTCCTCCTTTGGTTGAAAGCACAATACCCGTTCTTAACAGCACAAGCCGCACACCTTCCGGCACATTCTCAGCCTCCTTCTCCCAATCGATACAGATCTTAGCCAGAAAATCTTCACCTTCCGCCGCGGCTTCATCAAGGTCAGGCGAGTCACCACAGTTTTCGTAAGAACCGTAATATCCTATGGCAGATGCGGAAATCAGGGATTTCGGTTTTATTTCGGCCCCCTGGATAGCCTTGACAAGATTTTTCGTTCCCACGACTCTCGAATTATAGCACTCAACCTTATGCTCCTCTGTCCAGCGCGTCTCGAGAAGAGGTTTTCCTGCAAGATGTATCACCGCTTTTGCTCCGCTGATATACCGGGTCCATTCTCCATCGCTATTGTCATAATTCCAGGCGGCATATGCCGCCGCACCGGGAACCTTTGAAGAAGCGCTTTTAGGAGAACGCGAAAATACAACCACTTGCTCACCTTCGGCGATCAGCTGATGTGCAAGTTCAGAGCCAATCACACCTGTAGCACCGGTAATAACGATATGATCTTCCATAAGTTCAACCTGTGGTTTGTAGAGTGAAAATATTCCTTAACATCTTTTTATTGCTGTGTTTATTCAAAAACCCACTTGTCAGGATAAAAATTCCCGATTTTTCGTCATCTCCGGCCTCCCCTGCGAAATCCGAACAACTGTTTCACGAAGCGGCACGACAATCCCAACCAGCTCAGCAGCTATCAAACGTATGCGCTTTTTTACTTTTGCCTTTTGACTTTCCCAGTCCAATCACTCAACCGTTACCGATTTAGCGAGGTTTCTCGGACGGTCAACATTGCAGCCCCTCAGCGTCGCGATGTGATAAGAAAGCAGTTGTAAGGGGATTACTGAGAGCAGCGGGGTTACCGGAGCTGATGCAGGAGGAATATAAATAACATGATCGGCAAGCCTGCCGATTTCGTCATCGCCATGATTGGCAATAGCGATCACCTTGCCCTTGCGACTTCTGACCTCCTCGATGTTGCTCAATACTTTGGCATACGAGTTATCGCGTGTCGCGATAAAGATAACCGGCATATCCTGGTCAATAAGCGCAATAGGACCGTGCTTCATTTCTGCAGCCGGATACCCCTCGGCATGAATGTAGGAAATCTCCTTGAGCTTCAACGCCCCTTCAAGCGCTACGGGGAAATTGTACCCGCGCCCGAGGTAGAGGAAATTTCCGGCATCTTTATAGTTTTTAGCTATTTCCAGAATAAGGTCATTCTGCTTGAGAATTCGTTCCACTTTTTCAGGAATACCGTTAAGCTCTTTGAGGTAGAGCTTCAATTCATTACGAGACATGGTACGCCCCTTGCCGAGCGTCAACGCAAGAAGATAGAGTACCGTTACCTGGGCGGTGAACGCCTTGGTCGACGCAACACCGACCTCCGGACCGGCGTGAGTGTAAATCCCGCAGAGTGTTTCACGGGCTATGGTTGAACCAACTACATTACAGATCCCCATAACCAAAGCCCCCTTCTCCCTTGCAAGGCGCAATGCGGCAAGCGTATCGGCGGTCTCGCCCGACTGCGAAATAACGATTACCACATCATCCCTGGTAATCACCGGATTGCGGTAACGAAACTCCGAGGCATAATCAACTTCAACGGGAATCCGGGCAAACTCTTCAATCAGGTACTCCCCGATCAACCCCGCATGCCAGCTTGTCCCGCATGCGCAGATAATCACCCTGCTGGATAGCTTCAGGCGATCGAGATAATCCTCTATACCTCCCAGGCGAACCTGACCCTCATCAAGCCTGACCCGTCCCCGCATAACATCCTGAAGCACCTTTGGCTGCTCAAAAATCTCCTTGAGCATAAAATGCTCAAACCCCCCTTTTTCAATCTCGGCGAGTTCGAATTCAAGCTCACTTACATGCTTTTCACGGGCTATGTTCTCTATTGTCTTGATAGCAAAACCGTCATTTCTTGTAACAACAGCCATTTCTCCATCAGCAAGGTAGACAACCTTTTTGGTATGTTCGACAATGGGAGCGGCATCAGATGCTATATAGTACTCGCCTTCACCGATACCTATAACCAGCGGGCTTCCCTTACGGGCGACAACAATGCTGTCCGGCTCCCGCTCTGAGATAACACACAGCCCGTATGCTCCTTCCACATGATAGAGCGCAGAACGGACCGCAGCTTCCAGGGCCATCCCGGGATTATCCGACCAGATGCTTTCTATAAGATAAACAAGCACTTCTGAATCGGTATCGCTGCTGAAATGAACCCCTTTTGAAATCAGCTCTTTTTTAATAGCCGGATAGTTCTCAATGATCCCGTTATGTATAAGCGCTATCCGGCCGTCACTGCTCACATGAGGGTGTGCATTCCGGTCGCTGGGGTCGCCGTGCGTCGCCCACCGGGTATGACCGATGCCTATCGTAGCCCCGTTGAGAGGATTTCCTGCATCATGCAATGATCTTCTCAGCTCATCGACGCTTCCTTTTTGCTTGAACATCTTCAAACCGCCGTTCAGAACAGCAATTCCCGCAGAATCGTAGCCCCGGTATTCCAGACGCCGAAGTCCGTTCAAGAGCAACCCCGCCGCATCACGATGGCCGATATATCCAACTATTCCACACATGAACACTAGTTTATTTGAACAGAGAAAAAGCGCCGGCAGCTGTCAAAAAATTTTCAGCATCTCATCATGAAGCGCCTCCGCTTTCCGGCTCACTGAGTCCTCGAACACGTCAGCCGAATCAAAGTTCCCGTCAGGATAAATAATCCCCCTACTGACATTTATCAACGCACCCTGGAGGTTTTCATCCACTCCGAGAGTAGCTGAATCCCTGAGTGAACCGCCCTGAGCGCCGACACCGGGGATAAGAAAAAACAGTCCCGGCGCCGCCCTGCGAAGATCCCTCAACTGACTGCTTTTCGTTGCTCCTATAACAACTCCCGCATTGCCGTTCCTGTCCCACTCCTGCACTCTGGCCAGAACACTCTCATAGAGGGTTTCCCCGGACTGCAACTGTTTTTCCTCAAAATCGGCGGAGCCGGAATTGGAAGTCAGGCACAGTACAAAAATCAGTTTCTGATCATATGCGAAAAACGGCTCAAGAGAATCGAATCCCATATAAGGAGCTACGGTAAGCGCGTCGAAATCCCAGTGCTCAAAAAAAGCCTGCGCATATTTCCTGCTGGTGTTTCCGATATCGGCTCGTTTTGCATCAGCGATAGAGAGGCAGTCCGGTGGAAGCAGGTCCAGCGTGTCCTGCATATCCTGAATACCTTCGAGGCCTCTTGCCTCATAAAACGCGGTATTTATCTTATACGCTACCGCATGTTCCTTTGTCGCCTTGATCACAGAGCGGTTAAACTCCAGAACAGGACGCTCCATTGACCGGTACAGTTCAGGAATCCTATTCTGATCGCTGTCAAGACCGACACACAAGAGAGACTTCGTGGTTGAAATCCGGTCATTGACCTTGTTTCGAGCTGCATTCATAAATATGTTGACAGGTTTTACTTTACAGGTATCAGTACGCAAAAATCCCTTAACCGCATCAAAAAACTATCTACACAATAGACTTAAAAAACACAAACGACGCAACAGCCGATCTGTTGTGCTTTTGTAACCGCCTACCGGACTGAAACTTATTACATACGGAAAGCATTTGATGCATAGTTTATAAAAATACTCTTTATAATTCCGGATTAATACTGTTATTATTATGTGCACCTCTGTTTATTTATTCCGCGACTCAATTGCTTCGTTGCACGGTACTCGAAATACTCATGTACTCTCTGTACATTCCGGTTTCTGCGCTCCGTTCGCCTTGCTCTTGAAACGCTCATGACAATACAGAGCGGCGCCCTTAACAGAATATATATTTGCTAATTTTTTTACGAATTGATGCCAAACAACCTGTTTAAACCACAGAATCCCTATAAAAACGATCCTGAGAACAACGACAAAAAACCAAAATTCTCGCTGCTCTACTATGTCGTCATTGTCCTGCTGCTTATAGGTCTGCAGCTGGCCTTCTTCTGGTCCGGCTCCTCCGAGGAAATCCCCTACAGTGAATTCCGCAGCTATATAGAAGAAAATAAAATCGAGTCCGTAAAGATTGCGCCCGAGCGCATATACGTAAACCTGAAACCAGGCGTGATCCCGTCCGTCGCCAAAAACGGAGACGGCTCACTCTCTGCCGAACCCACTGAAGTGTACGTTACCCCGGTAGTGGACGACGGACTTATAGAGCTCCTTGAATCAAAAGGAATCAGTTATCAGGGTATACCCGGAAACACCTGGATCGGAGAACTGCTGCAATGGATTCTCCCGTTTGCCCTGCTGATCGGGATCTACTTTTTCGTCTTTCGCCGCCTTGGCGGACCGGGATCACAGTTCATGAACATCAGTAAGAACAAGGCCGCCCTTTATGAAAACCTCGATGAACATACCCGGATAACCTTCAAGGATGTTGCGGGACTCGACGAAGCCAAGGCAGAAGTCATGGAAGTTGTCGGCTTCCTTAAAGACCCCAAGAAATACACGAAACTGGGCGGAAAACTTCCAAAAGGAGTGCTGCTCGTAGGTCCTCCGGGAACCGGCAAAACCCTTCTTGCCAAAGCGGTTGCAGGAGAAGCTGATGTACCGTTTTTCAGCATCAGCGGCTCTGATTTTGTGGAAATGTTTGTCGGTGTCGGCGCGGCAAGGGTACGCGACCTTTTCCGTGAGGCGAAAGAAAAAGCGCCCTGCATCATCTTTATTGACGAAATAGATGCCGTAGGACGCAGCCGGGGAAAAGGAGCCATGATGGGTGCTAATGATGAAAGGGAAAACACCCTTAACCAGCTGCTGGTGGAAATGGATGGTTTCGCAACAGACAAAGGGGTCATCCTCATGGCCGCGACCAATCGCCCCGACGTTCTGGATAATGCTCTTCTTCGACCGGGACGGTTCGACCGCCAGATAATGGTTGACAAACCTGACCTGAAAGGACGTGTCGATACCTTCAAGGTTCATACCAAGAAACTCTCTCTCTCGCCTGATGTCAACGTTAAGGTACTGGCTTCCCAGACTCCTGGGTTTGCCGGAGCCGAGATCGCCAACGCGGCCAACGAGGCTGCGCTGCTTGCCTCCAGACGAGGAAAGCAGAGTATTGAAATGAAAGACTTCGAGGATGCTATCGAACGGGTGGTCGCCGGTCTCGAAAAGAAAAACAAGGTAATTAATCCGAAAGAGAAAAAGGTAGTCGCCTATCACGAATCAGGTCACGCGATCATCAGCTGGATGATGGCGGAAAATGACGCTGTGCAGAAAATATCGATTGTTCCACGGGGCATGAGCGCTCTGGGCTATACGATGAACCTGCCGCTTGAAGATCGCTACCTGATGACAAAACACGAACTCTATTCACGTATCTGCGGACTGCTGGGAGGAAGAATTGCCGAAGAAATCATCTTTGACGAAATCTCAACCGGCGCTCAGAATGATCTCGAAAAAATCACCGAGATAGCATACAACATGGTGGTTGTCTACGGGATGAGCAAAAAACTGGGCAACATCTCTTACTATGAAAGCAACAACCCCTATTACGGCGGGCCGGGCGTGGACAAAAAGTACAGTGAGCACACCGCGCGCCTGATAGATGAAGAGGTTCACCAGTTAATCGATCAGGCCCAGCAGCAGGTCAGGGAGATACTGACAGAAAATCACGACAAACTTGAAATGCTTGCGCAGGAACTGCTTAAAAATGAAGTCCTCCACTATTGCAAAATCGAGGAGATTCTCGGCAGAAGACCAGGCGCAAGCGATGATGATGCAATGTCTGAAGAATGCGGCAAAAAAGCAGCTGATAGAGAAACCGGCCCTGACAGCAATGGAAAAACACCTGTTGATGAAGAGGAGCTGAAAAATCTTGAAGCTGCTGTCGAAAAAATCAGGCAGAGCAAGAATGCGGAGGAAAACTGAGGCAAGAAAAGAATCAGGAAGCAGCCTGGGCCCTGTGAAATCCGAGCATCTGTTTCACAGGATGCATGACTTCAGAAATTACATGGAAAAAAGAGTTCTGGCCACCGTTTACGGCCTTGTTCAAGGCGTAGGATTCAGAATGTTTGTGGAACAAAGAGCGTCACAAACGGGATTGAAAGGCACGGTAAGAAATATGCCGAACGGTACCGTCGAGATTGACGCCCAGGGGCCCGAAGGACTTGTGAATGAACTTCTGAAAAATGTGAGGACCGGTCCGCCCGCATCAAAAGTCTCCGCTCTTGACGTCGTGCCACAACCGCCGGATCATACTATGAAAGGCTTCAGAATCATGCAATAGGCCGATCATAGACCAAGGACAGTTCACCACATGTCGCGACATGCGGTAACAGCGAAAAGCACAGGTTGAAAGACGTTGCCTGAATCGGCTTTGCAGAAAAAGAGGAGTGGGTCCCGAGGGAGTCGAACCCCCGACCTACTGGGTGTAAACCAGTCGCTCTAACCAACTGAGCTAGAGACCCATCTGATAATCGAACCTCAAAAGGACGATATTATACTACTTTTTTTATTGAAGATCAAACATTTTTCATGCGCCAGTCAGCAATGGCCTGACCTTAATTTGTAAGCCGAGCTGAAAAAGTATAAATTCATGCCGGAAAACAAGAGGTGTACCACGCAATTTGCCGTAATAAAAACATGAAATCACTATCTATCCTTGGCAGTACCGGATCAATCGGATTAAGCACGCTTGATGTTGTCCGTCAACACCCGGAGAAATTTAACGTAACCGGTCTGGCCGAAGGCCATGATATCAATCTGCTTGCCGAACAGATCAAGGAGTTCCGACCGGACATTGTCTCTGTGAGGGATAAAGCATCTGCAGGACTCCTGCGTGAACAGCTCGGCTCCGAAAAACCTGAAATACTCTGGGGCATTGAGGGCGCTGCCGCTGTTGGCGCTGCTGAAGGCTCGGAAATGGTTGTCTCGGCTATTGTCGGAGCGGCAGGGCTTGTGCCCACAGTGAGCGCAATCAAGGCGGGTAAGGACATCGCCCTTGCAAACAAGGAAACGCTGGTTGTCGCAGGACAGCTTGTCTCGGATCTTGTGAAAGAACATAAGGTGACGCTTCTGCCTGTCGATAGTGAACATTCAGCAATTTTTCAATCACTCTCCGGCCATAGAAAAGAGGACATCGAGCGTATCATCCTGACCGCTTCAGGAGGACCTTTCAGACATACGTCCGCCGAAGACCTTCGTCATGTCGGTCCTGAAAAAGCCCTGAAACATCCCCAATGGACGATGGGAGCGAAAATAACCATCGATTCCGCAACGCTCATGAACAAGGGGCTGGAAGTTATCGAGGCCCACTGGCTGTTCGATATGCCGGCAGACAAAATAGGTGTTGTCGTTCATCCGCAAAGCATTATTCACTCTATGGTAGAGTATATCGACGGCTGCGTTATGGCCCAGCTCGGGGCGCCCGACATGCGGGCACCGATAGCCTACGCACTGGCATGGCCTGAACGGTGCGAAAGCGGCATCAAAAAACTTGACCTGACACAGATAGGAACCTTGACTTTTGAGCAACCTGACATGGAAAGGTTCCCCGCGCTTCGCCTGGCGTTTGACGCACTCAAAGCCGGCCAGACGTTTCCTGCCGTGCTGAACGCGGCCAACGAAATTGCCGTCGCCGCTTTCCTGGACAAAAAAATAGGTTTTACCGATATCCCTGCTATTGCAGACAGAACCATGCAGGCTCACGATCCTTACACTCCTTCCGGTCTTGATGAATATCTTGCCGCTGACAGGTGGGCCCGTGATACAGCGAAAATAATGACGAATTAAGAGACAGGTGCCCCTCAGGGGCTTTCGACAAAGTTTGTAGAGAAGGAAACAGAGAATATTATGGACTTTATCAGTACGACGTTTTACTTTATTTTAGCGATTTTCGTTCTTGTCACCGCTCACGAGCTTGGTCATTTCCTTACGGCCAAACTATTCGGTATGCGGGTAGACAAATTCTATATCGGATTTGATTTCTACAATCTCCGGTTCTGGAAGAAGAAAATCGGAGAAACCGAATACGGCATCGGTGTGTTCCCGCTTGGAGGATATGTGAAAATCGCGGGAATGGTCGATGAGAGCCTCGATACCGATTTCCAGAAGAGTGAGCCTGAGCCCTGGGAGTTCAGAGCTAAACCGGTCTGGCAACGCCTCATCGTTCTCGCCGGCGGCGTGACGATGAACATGATTCTGGCTGCCGCGATCTTCATCGGAATGGCCGCGGTTTTCGGCGAAAGCAGAACGTCCGCCGTCAACCCCGCCTATGTGGAAGACGGTTCGGTCTATGCCTCCATGGGCATGCAGACTGGCGACCGCTTTCTTGCCGTCAACGGCAAACCTGTCGGCTTCTGGGAAGAGGTGCTTTCACCCCGGAACTTGGCGGGCAGCACCCTGAGCTATACCATAGCTCGCGATGGAAAGCGAAAAAACCTGCAAGCCCCGCCGGACATTCTTACCCGGATCAACGATAATAAGGCTTTGGGCATTCGCCCCCTTATGGCACCGGTAATAGATCAGGTGCTTGAAGACGAACCCGCAGACAAAGCCGGCCTGAAGTCGGGAGCGCTCATCACGTCCATCAACGCTACGCCGGTCTATGACTGGACAGAAGTTGTCGCTCTCATCTCTGATAATCCCGGCAAGACAATCAACGTCACATGGAAGTACCTTGAAAATCCTTCCGGAAGCACTGTGGATGTTTCGAAAATCAGAGAATTCGGTCAGCAGACTATTTCCGAGGTTACCCCCGGAGCAACGGGAAAAATAGGCATCTCACTTCTTCAGACACTTACCATTGACCACCGCCGTCTCAACCCTATCGAAGCAACAGTCTATGGTCTGGAGCAGACCTGGAACATGACCGTCACAACAGTCAACGGCTTTGGAAAAATCATTTCAGGAAAGGAGGATTTCCGGAAATCACTTGGCGGGCCGATAAAGATCGCGAAAATTGCCAACCAGAGTGCCGAACAGGGCTTGAGCAGTTTTCTCTACTTCATGGCGCTTCTGTCGATTTCACTTGCCTTCATCAATATCCTGCCTGTTCCGGCTCTTGACGGCGGTCAGTTTGTCCTTAACGCCATAGAAGGCATTATAGGCCGCGAGATACCTTTTGAGATCAAAATGAGAATTCAACAGATCGGCATGGCTCTGCTGCTGACGCTCTTTTTATTCATTATCATCAATGATATTATCAACCCCTGATAAAGAAGAGGGACGAAGTAAAGGCAGACTATGCTTGATAAACTTGAAGCGTTAAAGGACAAATACCTTAGGCTTGAAGAACAGCTTTCCGATCCGGAAATCATTGCCGACCAGAAGCGTTTCAGAAAGCTCAACAAGGAATACAGCGACCTGAAAGAAATTGTTCAGGGCTATGATCGCTACAAGTCCAACATGGTGCAGATCGAAGAGGTACGCAGGATGCTCAAACAGGAAACAGATCCTGAAATGAAATCTCTTGCACTGGTCGAACTTGAAGAGCTTCAGGAGCTTCAGCCGGAACTCGATCAGCAATTGAAGCTGCTGCTGTTACCAAAGGAGGAAGCTGACTCGAGAAACGTCATCATTGAGATCCGGGCAGGAACCGGGGGAGATGAAGCCGCGCTTTTCGCAACGGACCTCTTGCGTATGTACCAGAAATTTGCCGAACGCAAAGGATGGAAATGCGACATGATGGAGTTTAACGAAGCGAGCATTCCGGGAGCATGTAAGGAAGCCATACTGAGTATCAGCGGTCACGACGTCTATGCAACCATGAAGTTTGAAAGTGGTGTTCACCGTGTACAGAGAGTGCCTGAAACAGAAACGCAGGGAAGAATCCACACATCGGCGGCCAGTGTCGCCGTGCTCCCGGAAGCTGAAGATGTCGATATAGAGATCCGCAAGGATGACCTTCAGCTCGACACTTTCCGAAGCGGTGGAAAAGGGGGGCAGAACGTCAACAAGGTCGAGACCGCGGTCAGAATAACCCATACCCCGTCAGGTATTGTCGTAGCCTGTCAGGAAGAACGTTCTCAGCTTCAGAACCGCGAACGGGCGATGAAAATGCTGCGGGCCAAACTCTACGACCAGCAGCTTGCCGAAAAAAACAGGGAACGCGCGGATCTGCGAAGATCGATGGTCACGACCGGCGACCGCAGCGCTAAAATCCGAACTTACAATTTCCCTCAGTCGCGAGTAACCGACCATCGCATAGGCTATACCAGCCATGCGCTTCCGCAGATACTCGAAGGGAATCTGGACGACATCATTGAAGCACTCAAGCTTCATGACCAAACTGCCCGCCTTCAGGCAGAAGCCATTTAGCCGGCTTAAATCATCATACGGCCAGCACAGATACAGTATGATCAAAAACATAAAATGTTAGTATAGAGTATGAAAGCACACGGGCATACTAAAGGAGAATACCTGTTTCACGCAGATCTTGAAAAAACCTCTACGTACCTTGCTGATCAGAAAAAGGTGATGGCGTTCAATCCCTTCTGTGAGCATGTAGAAGCAACTGATATCGAGAACATTTACAAATGGCATTTTCAGGTTACTGATCCTCGCGACAATCCTTTTCAGGTCATTTTTTACGTTCAACAGCATGATGAACTGCTGGTCTCGTTACCTGATGACTATCCTTATGAAAGCGAAATAAGCCTTCCCGATGAAATCGTCCAAAAGTATACAACAGGGAAAAAAATTCGCTGGGAACCGTATAAGATGACATATAACGTCAATGACCCGGATAACTATATTTTCGAAGGAAAAGTCAATGCTGAAATGACACTTTTTGAACATCATGAAAACCAGACAACGGTCAATTTTTTAATGGATGTCGATATTACCTTCGAGCTCTATCCGATATTCAGAATATTCCCTGAAAAGATCATAACAACCATGACTAACGCAGGCATGTCTATGATCATGCAGATATCAGCAAACCAGATGTTCCAGAGCATACTCAGCGACTTCAGAAGCATTCACCGCTAAACACAGATCGTTAAGCCAGAAAATCGTGCCAAAAGATTTGCAACAATTCACGACCTTTCGCCGTTTCTCGATCCCGATTGTCAGTGTTTTCTTCCTGATATGGCTGGCTACATGATCAGCGAAGGCATGACGCCTGTCGATGCGCTCTACATGACAATCATTACCCTCAGTACTGTCGGGTTCAATCAAGTGCAGACCCTTTCCGAGGCAGGCCGCCTGTTTACCCTGGCGCTCATCATCGGAGGAATCAGCCTGTTTTTCTTTACTTTAACCTACGTTGAGCGATTGTTGAGCATGCTGTAGATGCAAGGCACACGGGACGCCGCTGTAGTGGACTACCGCAAGTTCCCTGTAACGAAGCAGATGCAGCATGACCGACAATCCCATTGGGTTTCAACACATGCGATTTTTCTGCAGTATGGTCGCGCAACCCATCGGGTGAGATGTTCGCTGTGAGAAAATTCAGCATAACGCATTATATGGTATAAAGTTGACAGCATAAAGCATTTGTTGAAACGATCAACTTGGGTTTTAGCAATGTTGCCGTATGCTTCCTTTCAGGTGAATGGCACGCACATTGGGAACCACAAAAGAATCGTCGCATGCTACTGCAACCTCAATGAATCATCACCGCTTCAGGGAAAAACGTTCCGGGAAGCAGACCGCTACAACAACTGTCAGGTTAACGTTGTCAGCTATAAACTTCCGGCAGGAGAAAGACACTCGACCCCGAAACCATCCGAGGTTATGCAGAAAGACGGCACCCGTATCGCGATAGGCCATTTGCCACCTATCCCCACCTTCCAGTCCAAGAAACTAATTGCGACTTGCTTTGTTTTATGTAGTAGGTGAAACAGCATGGTTTCACTATCTGCAACGTACGTTTTGCGATAATCAAACAGGGTGAATCATGACCAGAAAAAGTGATTTTATGGACAAGATTTTCGAGCAGATGAATACCCGGGATGCACAGATCGACAAACTCAGGGTTCAGATTGAAGAAACATCTACCGATCTCAAGGAAGAGTATCACAAAACGCTGAACAAGCTTAAGGAACAGAAAACCCCCTTCAACTCCATGATCGCATCGTAAAAAGAATTTTCTCTCTCCTGACATTGTTGCAAGAACATCAAGGGTGGCCATACATGGCAAACTCCCCTGGTGAAGTGCTCATCACAAGTAGCGGATCCTGACCATGAGAAACATAGTCTATACCGGAAAAGGCGGCGTCGGCAAAACCACAATCGCAGCAGCTACGGCGTTGAAAGCCGCCACAATGGGCTACAAAACGCTTGTTATCTCTACAGACCCGGCGCACAGCCTGGGTGACTCATTCGACATAGAGCTCGGATCGTCACCTGTAGCGATCGCAGACAATCTTTACGGTCAGGAGGTCAGTGTCTATGGCGACCTGTCGCTTAACTGGGAAATAGTACGTGAGCATTTCGCCCACCTGATGGAAGTCCAGGGGATCAAGGGCATCTACGTCGAAGAGATGGGGGTTCTGCCCGGCATGGAAGAACTTTTTTCGCTTTCCTACATCAAGAAGTACAACGAATCAGATGAGTATGACCTTCTGGTGGTAGATTGTGCTCCCACAGGGGAAACCCTGCGCCTGCTCTCTATCCCTGAAACCTTCGGCTGGATGCTCAAGCTCATGCGGAACATGGAAAAGTACGTTGTAAAACCGCTTATCCGCCCTATATCCAAGCGTGTCGGCAAACTGCACGATGTCGTCCCTGAAGAGGATGTCTATAATCAGGTTGATCATCTCTTTTCCTCTGTCGAGGGAATCATCGATCTTCTTTCAGACGGCAGCAAAACAACTGTCCGTCTGGTTATGAATCCGGAGAAAATGGTCTTAAAGGAAACCATGCGTGCCCTGACCTACCTCAACCTCTACGGGATAACGGTTGACCAGATAGTGGTAAACCGCGTTCTTCTCGATGAGGTTGACGGGGAGTTCCTGAGTGAATGGAAAGCAATACAGAAAAAATATCTGGATCAGATCGACAGGACTTTTTCACCGATACCGATCATACAGGTACCCTTTTTCAGACAGGAAGTCGTTGGCCTCGACATGCTGGAAAAAGTGGGGGAAATAGTCTACAGAGATTCCGACCCGCTTGATATCCTCTACCGTGAAGAGCATGTCAACATCAAAAAACAGGGTGACGGTCACTACATCATGAAACTGCGAGCCCCGTTTATCTTCGATAACAACATGGAAGCCAATATCGTGCAGGTAGGGGAATTAATGACCGTACGCATCGGGAACTACCAGAAAGGCGTTATACTCCCCGCCTTTCTGGCCGGACTCCGTGTCAGCAGCGCAAACTATAAAGAGAAATGGCTTGTCGTTGAATTCAAAAAGAAGGAAAAAGACGCAACGAAGTCCGAATGACGCTCTGATAATCGCTTCCGGCAGTCACTCTCCGTCAGGCTCAAAATCAAGCACGATCGAGTTCATACAAAACCGCTTTCCGGTAGGAGGGGGGCCGTCATCGAAGACATGGCCGAGATGTGCACCGCAGCGTCCGCAGATTACCTCTGTCCTCACCAGCCCATGCGAGGTGTCAGGCTGATAGAAAATACTCTTCTCGCGTACCGGCTCGAAAAAACTCGGCCAGCCGCAGGTATCGGCAAATTTTGCATCTGAACGAAACAACGCATTACCGCACGCCGCACAAAAATAGGTCCCCCTGCCTTCAAAATCCAGGAATTTCCCTGAAAACGCCTGTTCGGTCTCTTTTTGCCGTGCGACCCGGTAGACCTCTTTCGTCAAGACCTTTGCCCAGACCGAATCGGGCAGATCGAGCGTTGCTGTATCTGTTCTCGAATAGTAGGGGTTACCCAGTTTTTCCTGTTTTGAAATCATGGAATCGTCCTTTTCGTTTTCAGGAACGGTGGCTCCGCCGCAACCTGCCAGTAGAGCTGGAAGCATCAGCAAAAGAAAAAGCACTGCTTGCGGAGCTTTAAGGAATCTGACAGTACCATGCATACTCAGCTCTCCCATGGTTGTATTACGTAGTCGCTGAAGCTCTTTAATAAAATCAGAAAAAAAAATGTAGCTTCCTGTGACTATCTGAACACAGGTGTAACGCATATGAAAATCCCGGGAAAATCTTTTCTCATAGCGGCTCTTTTGCTTGCATGCATTCTCTTTCCATTCCAGCGTGAGGTAACCGCAAAAACCTATTATCACGTTACTCTGAAAGCATTTCTGGACCCTCATGATCTATCGGCAGTGGAGTGGGCATGGGTAACGCTTGTTGCAATCCCGAAAAATGAGGCGTATCCCGAAGAAGCAGCTCTGGCGGAAAGCTATGGAGGTTCGCTTCGCGGAAGCGTGCTTGCCTTCGTCCGCGCTGCAGCCTGGAGGTCTGAGCACCGCTACACCATTGAAAAGCGCTGTAAGGACAGGCCTGCGGAAATGAAAATCTCATGGAACGAAAGCTGGAACGATAAAGTTTATGCGATGGGAGGCCTGGATAATCCGAATAATCCTGACGAGCTGCATTTCGGGTTTACCACCAGGCCCATCTTTTTGCAGAACAAACGGTGGTTCGATCCGATGAGCAGAAGCTATGCCGCACTCGGTCCGGTCCGGCTGGAAGGAGAAGCTGCGGAAGAGATCAGAGGGAATTTCATCCTCCGCCCTGTGAACTACCGCGATGCCTTGAAGCATTACAATTTCTGCGGAAAACAGTGGGTAGAGCAATACCGCTCCGAGTTCAACCATTTCCACCTGCATGAAGAGTTCTATGACGACGATAATGAAATATTCAATCAGACCATCGGGAAGAAACATATCGTCTACCAGGTGCTCCGAACCTCGTCAAGAATACACCCGAACTGGAAACAGCAGCGAATGTAGTCAATGATGCCTATCCATATCGGGGGGAGGGCGACTGTTTTGTAATTTTGCAGGATCCCGGTGACAAACAGTTAAACTTATTCGCGGGTTATTTTTTTTTGTAGATTATTTTCCTGTCATTTTTCTGGTTATTGTTTATCCGAACAAAAAAGAATGAGTGTTACAAATATACTGGTAATCGGTTTGGGAGGAGTAGGGCTCCATGTTGCGCAGCGCCTTGTTCATGATGGATACGGTGTTACGGTAATCGAATCGAGCCCCCAGCTGATCAACAGCGTTAACGACAAGATCGACGCGAAAATCATTGAGGGAAACGCCATGGAGCTTGCCTGCTGGAAGCGGGCAAAAGCAGAAACCATGGATCTCATGATAGCCGTTACCAATGAGGACTCGGTCAATATGATAGCCTCCATCATCGCTGACCGGTTCGGCATTCCGCGTAAAATTGCCCGTGTCCGTTCCCCCGAATACGGTTATGAAAACTCGTTTCTCAACAAAAGCGATTTCAAAATCGATCTGGTCATACACCCCGAAGAACTGGTTGCGCAGGAAATGGCACGCCTTGTCATGCGGGCCTCGGCAAACGACGTCGTCGACATCGGTGAAGGCGAGATGAAGGTTGTCGCCATGCGCGTCAGCCAGGACAGTCCGGTGGTCAACAAAACACTGAAAGAGATTGCCCTTCTGCACAATGATTTTCAGTTCAAGATCGTTGCCGTTGCACGAGGCATCGCCACCATTATTCCGGGCGACGATGACACAATTCTTACAAACGACCAGATCTTCATCATGCTGAACGGCAAGAACCTGTCGCGGCTGATGAATCTCATGAACGTTCGTGAACAGAGCATTCACAAGGTCATGATCGTCGGCGGCGGTATGGTTGGTGCCCGGGTGGCACAGCTACTCGGCAAAACCGTAAAAATAACACTCATAGAAAATGACAAGGAGCATGCAGAAGAGCTTGCCTCTTCGCTGAACAACACCGATGTTCTGCTTGGTGACGGAACCGACGTCAATGTCATGGTGCTTGGCGGGCTGATGGAAATGGACAGCTTCATTGCAACAACAGGCAACAATGAAACAAACATCATCAGCTGCCTGCTGGCCAAACACATCATGAACAGAACCAATGTAGACGCCAATGCAACAGTTGGAAAAACCATCGCGCTGGTAAAAAAAGAGGACTATCTGGTTCTGGCGTCAACTATCGGTCTCGACGTTGCTCTGAACAAAAAGATCTCTGCCGCCGATGAAATCATGAAGTTTATCAGAATGGGGGAATTGTTCTCACTTGCCCATCTTCACGGTGTCGACGCAGAAGTCATTGAGCTTGCCGCATCACCCAGGTCCCAGATCACAAAAAAGCCCCTGAAAAAAATGCGAACCATGCTGCAGGACAAACAGATTCTCATTGCCGGCGTCGTGCGTGACGGGCTATGCGAACTGACGGATGAACACACGGTTATCGAACCGAACGACCTTGCTGTCGTGGTTTCAGCGACAAAGAGCCTCAAGGACGCACGCGAGCTTTTCAATTAATACCATCACAATGAAACCCGTCTTCGCTCAATGAATTTTCCAGCGATATCTCACGTTCTGGGCGCTCTTCTCATGTTTATCGGCAGCACCATGCTCCTGCCCCTTGCCTGCGCCCTGATATACAATGACGGTGATGCGCTCTCTCTGTTGATATCAATGGGGAGTACGGTCTCCATAGGATTTCCCCTCTGGTGGAGTTTTCGAAAACACCGTGACCTGACGCTGAAAGACGGCCTTTTCATTGTCACGTTCGGCTGGATCCTCGTCTCATCTGTTTCAGCGCTGCCGTTTATTATACACGGCACCATACCGTCATTCACCGACGCTTTTTTTGAAATGATGTCCGGCTACACAACCACCGGCTCAACCATTCTCGACGACATCGAATCAGTCCCTCACGGCCTGCTTTTCTGGCGAAGCACGACCCACCTCATCGGAGGCATGGGCTTTATCATGGTCACCATCATCATTCTGCCCCTCCTCGGTATAGGAGGGATGCAGCTCTACAAGGCGGAAGCCGATCCCGGTCAGGTCATAACCGGCGAAAAGTTTCTTCCTCGCGTCAAGCAGACCGCCGTGTGGCTCTGGGGAATCTACCTTGCCCTGATTCTCATCCAGTCACTCCTGCTCTGGATAGGAGGCATGCCTGTTTTCGACTCTCTCTGTCACGCTTTCGGCACGGTTTCCACTTCCGGTTACTCGACAAAGAACAGCAGTATCGGCTATTACGACAGCGCATGGATCGACTGGATAACCATCATTTTCATGTTTCTCGGGGGCATGGCCTTCATGATGCATTACCATATCCTGAAAAAGGACTGGGAACCCGTCCGTAACAACACGGAGATACGCTGGTACATCGGTTTTGTCGTGTTTATCAGCTTGCTTGCCACACTGATTCTCTGGGCTACCGGAAGCTATAGCGGATTCTTCGATTCCATACGCCATGCAACCTTCCAGGTTGTTTCAATCCTGACAACAACCGGATTTACCACCGCAGACTATGAGCTTTGGCCTCAGTCTGCACAGATGCTCCTCATGATCGCCTGCTTCATCGGTGCGTGTGCGGGCTCGACCACCAGCGGCATCAAGGTGGTACACTACGAAATCATCTGCAAATACCTCTACGCCAACGGCAGGAAGTTCCTGCAGCCTTTAGCCGTAGTGCCGATAAAGATCAACCAGAAAAATGTAGCCTCTTCCGTCGTAACACTTGCAGTCAGTTACTTTATTCTCAACATCTTTATGATCTTTGTGGGCAGTGCGATCATGACCCTGATCGACGACATGGATTTCTTCAGCTCCATGAGTGCGGTTATCTCTGCGCTTTTCAACATAGGGCCCGCCTTTGGAGAAGTTGGCCCGACGCACACCTTTTCCCATGTCTCAACCGCAGGCAAATGGTTTCTTTCCTTCAATATGCTTACCGGACGCCTTGAGATGTTCACCGTCATGGTGATGTTCTACCCGTCCTTCTGGAAAAAGTAATTCAGCACAAGTCAAAGGTCAAAAGGAAAAAGTCAAAAAAAGAAAGCGCTTTTGAGGTGTTGAATCGTTAAACTGTTGAGCCCTTGAGCTGTACACTCGATATACATCGATTCTGCTAATAACAAATCAACAGTTCAACAGCTAAACAACTCAACTATCTTTTCAACTGCGCATAAGATGTTCGTCGTTCGTATGACCTGACGCATCCCAACCGAGGTTTTTATCCTTGTGCAGCTCTTCCCGTTCATCCATCATCAGCTGTTCGAGATCCTCGATCCTCTGTTTGGTCGCACGGATAAGTTCCTTTTTATCATGCCGCATTTCCGCAAGCTCATACACGTGGTTCTCTTCATGCCGTCGAAACGTATTCATTGCTCTTCTGACGTGATACTTGCGATGTCCCAGTCGGCTCAATGCATCACCACCGATACGTAAAGCGGAATCAAGAGTGTCGAGATATATTTTACTGACGCCCATGTCGATCAGTTCGTAGGAATCGTCCCACCCGCTTGCGCGGGCTATTATCTCAAGATGAGGAAAATATTTCCGTGCTGTTCGGGCGATTTCCACCACCTTTTCTGTGTTATCCTCGGCAATAACAAGCAATTCCGCCTCGGCAGCCCCTGCAGCCTCCAGAAGACCGCTGCGTGAAGCGTCTCCATAAAACACCTGCAAACCCATTTTTCGAAGCAGCTCAACATTATCAGGATCAGCGTCAAGATAGGTCGCCTCCTCGTCATTGGCCTGCATAAACCTGCCGACAACACTGCCTACCCTGCCAAATCCTGCAATAATGACACGGCTCCTTTTATCAATCCTGTCAGGCACTTTTTCAGGCATCTCTTTTGTACCGAACCTCGGTTGAATGAGCTTTTCGTTCAGCAGAACGAGCAGAGGCGTCATGGCCATACTCAATGCCACAACCGCGATAAGCGGATTGACCAGCGATGCCTCGAAAACACCATTGTTGAGACCGAATGAGAAAAGGACAAAAGCAAACTCTCCCCCCTCAGCGAGCGCAAGAGCAAAAAGAAGTATGTTGTCAAAACTCATTCTGAACACTCTGCCGATGGCAGCAAGTATGAGGAACTTCAGAATTATGAGCGCAGCAACCAGTTCGAGTATAACCAGAGGATTGGATGCTATGACAAGAAAATCAATCGATGCCCCCACGGAAATAAAGAAAAGCCCCAGAAGCAGGCCCTTGAATGGTTCAATATTTGTTTCCAGTTCATGGCGGTATTCGCTCTGAGCGAGAACAACGCCCGCGATGAACGCGCCAAGGGCCGGACTGAGACCAACCATGCCCATGAGTACGGTGATGCCTATGACAAGAAGCAGGGCTGCTGCCGTAAACATCTCCCTGAGCCTGGTTAGTGCAATAAGACGAAACGCCGGATTGACAAGATATCTCCCCGCAAGAATAATCCCCGCAACCACCCCGAGTACGGCAATAGTCTGTCCCCAGATCGGCAGCCCGTCCATCCAGGCCTGGAACGCCTGAGTAGCTCCTTCGCCATGCGCTTCATGTACAGCAGCATGACCTGTTGCGAGCAGGGGAAGCATCGCCAGAATAGGAATAATCGCGATATCCTGAAAAAGCAGTACCGAAAAGGAATTCTGCCCGCCGTCAGTCTTCATCAACCCTTTTTCATGCAGCGTCTGAAGCACAATAGCGGTCGATGATAACGCCAGAACAAGGCCGAGAGCCAGAGAAGTCTTCCACTGCAACCCGAACATAATCGCTATTGCCATCACGATCAGTGCGGTAATAAAAACCTGAGCGCCGCCCATGCCGAAAATAGAACCTTTCAGCTTCCAGATCATAGAGGGCTTCAACTCGAGTCCGATCAGAAAAAGCATCATGATAATCCCGAACTCCGCGAACTGCATCACATTCTGCCCTTCCTCCCCGATCAGACCAAGAACAAACGGACCGATGATAATCCCGGCGATCAGATAGCCCAGCACAGATCCAAGCCCGAGCTTTTTGGCTACAGGAACCGAAACGACTGCCGCGGTGAGATAGACAAATGCCTGGAAAAAAAAGCCTCCTTCATGCATAAAAAACAGATCTGAACAGGTTAACTGAATCGCTCGTTGAGATACTCCTGAGCGTCCCTTGAGGCAGGATCGAAGGATTCATCAGCGAGCATCCTCAACATAGCCTGGTAATGTTTCGCATGCTCATCGATGCTCTTCTGCTTCATCACATTGGTGCCGTGGATAACATAGGGCGGCAGATACCGCATCCCGCACAGACGCGCTATCTGCTCAAGAGGAACCAGCAGCTCCTTCATGGTGTGCCGGTTGTACCCTTCTCTGGAGTAGGATGCTTTACTGCCGCCAGTCGTAACGATATGGCATGCCCACTTCCCCTTCAGCGCGTTACCGTTCCGGCCGAAAGCCCATCCGTGAACAAGGACCAGGTCCATCCACTCCTTCAGGAGCGCGGGCATGCCGAAAAGAATAAACGGATACTGAAAGAGAACGAGATCGTGTTCTTTGAGCAGCTCCTGCTCAGCTTTCACATTGATATCCATATCCGGATAGAGCTCATACAAATCATGAAAGGTCACCCCTTCAATTGCTCCGACCTCTTCAATCAGCTTGCTGTTCACCCGCGACTTTTCCAGAGCGGGATGTGCAAAAACTATCAGAATCTTTCTCAATACCACCGTATTTTACAATTACCTGTAGTGAGCGATTGTTACAGATGAAGATACTTTACTCCTGCCTTTTCTTCATGAACTTTCAGACTTATTACCGTAACTTTCAAAAAAACCTGACGTCCCAGTCACACGGCAGGAGCTTCGAAAAAAACAACAATAACAACCATGGCCAATACAGAAAAAAAAGGGGGATTTTTCTCAAGATTCAAAAAAGACAGCACCATCGAGCCTCCGGAAAAGCCACCGGAAGCCGCTCCCGCAAAACAGACCAAGCCGATAGCAAGCGCGCCATCCCCTGCAAAGACAGCACCAGCCGAGGACATTTCCGAACAAACCCGCAGTGACGTCCTTGAACCTGTTGATACAGCGGCATCAATAGAAGCCTTTTTTAAAACAATGCTGAGCCTCAGCGTCGAGCACCTTAAAATGGCTGACAACACAATCAAGGCCGCCACCGAAAACCTGGACAAACTGACGGATAGCCTTAAAGGAAAACAGCAATAGAAGCCTATGTCCCTTGACGACGCACGACTGTTTATTGACCGGGTAAGATCAGATGATGATTTTTCGACACGACTCTCTCAAACAGAAACTATTGAAAATCGTCTTCGGATCGCCAGAGTGGAAGGATTTGAGTTCACCATCGAAGAGTTCGAAAATGCTCTTGTTTACTATGGCGGCGAGCTCATGAACCCTCGTCTTGCCCGGTTAATCCATTCCGACACCGGCTAACTGCACCAGCCGGACGTAAAGCAGACCGCTGGTTCATGAGACGTGCGTTTACCGCAAAAAATGAGCCGGGACAAAGAAAAAACAGATCTTCGCCTTATTTCGGGTCAACTGAACAATTAGACGGCTATGGAATAGTGAGCAAAAAGCCCGGTTTCGGCACTTCCGCTCTTTTGGCTCATTATGTCCCTCCAGACGAATTTCAGAAGCCCCAGAGAGCCGTATTCTGCCATTTTGGCGGCAGACAACAACAACAAGCTTCCGATTTGACGTAAAAACTGAACCTCCAGCAACTTCTGCAGGTTCATGACAAAAATGATCAGCGACACCATCGTTGCGCTGGTGCTCAGCAGCTTGCCTTTGATGCGCTGCATACTGAACTTTCTCTTTACCTGCCCGAATTTCCCCTCTACGGCGTTTCGGATTCCCTCATCCAGCTTGATCTACCGTTTCCTTTCTGCCTATAATCACTTATATGATAATAACTTAAAACTTATTCAGCAGACCCTGTTTCCGTCGCGCGGCCTGCTTTGCGGCTCCGGCAAGCTTTCCGCCGTAATAACCGAGCAACGTCACCACCGGAAGCGTCGCGAGCAGAAGCACGATGTAGACCCAGTGCAACCAGTCATTCTGGAACATGATTAACAATGTAACACCTTTCAATCAAAAACACTTCAGCAAGAACCCATAGATCAGCCCTGCTGTGTTTATTTTCTGCTACGTATCCCTGCGATCCCCGAGCTCATCTGTCTTTGTTTTTTCACAGAGAGGCACCTTGTTGAAATATGCCGCCCTGCCGATAATGTGGGCGGCAACCGGGGCCGTGAGAAACAGAAAAACGATAATCGCGACGGCGCGGGAAGCGATGCCGAAATCCTGCCAGTATATGCCCGTACCGATAAGTACCAGCCCGATACCCAGCGTCGAGGCCTTGGTGGTTGCCGACATGCGGGTATAGAGATCGGGCATTTTCAGGATACCGATTGCTGAAAGGAGAATAAACAGTGTGCCCAGCAAGAGAAAGATGCCGCTTAGAATTTCAATCATGTTTTTGCCTCCTGCCTAGGTAATAACCGAACGCCACCGTCCCGAGAAACGCCAGAAGCGCCACAATGATACCGACGTCCAGAAATGTCGTGGTGTTTTTCTGAATCGAATAGACCGCTATGAAAGCAATGGCATTAGCCGAAAGAAGGTCCAATGCCACAATTCTGTCCTCAATGCCCGGGCCGATCACCAACCGTAGAAAAATGATCAGAATTGAAAGACCGATAATGAATACTGAAGCCTGTACGGCCCATTCTATAAAGCTCATCGCATCACTCCTATCAATCGTTTTTCCAGTCCGTTTTTCAGCTCACGGCGAAACTCATCTGCATCCGTGACATAGAGAGCATGCACGTAGAGAATTTTCCTGTCAGGAGAGACATCAAGGCTCAGCGTTCCCGGAGTAAGGGTCACCAGGTTGGCGAACAGCGTGATCTCGATATCGCTTTGCACATCGAGGGGCACCGCGATAATGCCCGGTTCCATGTAGTCCTTGGGCGTCACGATGTCAAAAGCAACCTTCAGATTTGCCTTGATCAGTTCCTTCAGGAAGTAGAGCACAAACATGATCACCAGCGGGATCTTCCTGAAATATTTCGTATCACCCCACGCGAAACGGGAGAGCCAGAGTATCAGATAACCGACGATCATGCCCCCGGTGAATGTTCCGGCGCTGACCTCTCCAACGAGCAGCATCCAGGCGATTGCCAGCAGTATGTTGAAAAGAAACAGGTTCATGGACGTTCCCCCAGTACCGCCTGAATGTAGTTCCCCTGATCCAGCAGTTCGACAGCCGCGCTCTGGACAATCACGAAAAACGGTTCGAACCAGAACCCGAACACGACCGTAACAGATCCGAGTATGACTATCGGCACTACCATCGCCACTTTCTTCATGCTCGAAATGAGCAGATATCCCTCATCTTCAACGCTGCCCTCTCCCCGTGGATCGTCTTTCCAGAACGCCTCATTCCAGATCTTGATCATGGAATACAGGGTCAGTATGCTGACAAAGAGAGCAATACTGACCAGCAGATAGTGCTCCGAATCAATTCCCGCCTTTATCACAACGAACTTTGCCCAGAACCCCGACAGGGGAGGAATACCGGCAAGCCCCAGAGCAGGAACCAGAAACAATACCCCCAGCATCGGATAAAAACGGTAGACCCCGCCAATCCTCCTGAGATCCCAGGATCCTTTCAGGCGGTTGACAAGCCCGCTTATATAGAAAAGATTTGTTTTGGCGACAATATTGTGAACAATGTAGAAGAGTGCTCCTGCGATGGCGAGCGGAGACTGAATCGCCAGAGCGAAAATCATATAGCCTATCTGGCTGATAATATGAAAAGAGAGCAGCTTGCGCATATCATATTGTGCTACCGCTCCCAGCACTCCTACAACCATCGTAAACGCTGACAAGACAAGCAGGAGCTGATGGATCAAGGCGGCTTCCTCATGGATGAGGACCGTAGTAAACATCCGCATGATCGCATACACTCCCACTTTCGTCAGGAGACCGGCAAAAATGGCAGAAACAGCAACAGGTGGTGTGTGATACGAGGCTGGCAGCCAGAAGAAAAGCGGAAAGATCGCAGCCTTGATCCCGAAAGTGATCATGAAGAGCACCGCGACCACTGAAAGCAGATCCTTGTGACCGAGCATGGGAATCCTGACGGCAAGATCGGCCATATTGAGCGTACCTGCAATACCGTAGAGAATACCGACCGCGGCAAGGAAGATCGATGAGGAAAGCAGATTCAGCGTCACATACTTCATCGCGCCTTCAAGCTGCTCAGGCTTTCCCCCGAGAACAAGCAGAACAAAGGATGAGATAAGCATCACCTCGAACCAGACATAGAGGTTAAAGATATCCCCCGTCAGGAACGCGCCGTTGATACCCATCAGCAACAGTTGCAGCAAAGGATGATAGAAAAAATGCTCCTTGTCTTTATCGATGGTTCCAAGGGAATAGAGCGCGGTGGTGAAACCGATCAGCGCGGTGGCTACCACCATAATCGAAGAGAGCATATCGGCTACCAGGGAAATGCCGAAAGGCGCTTGCCAGCCTCCGATCTGCAACGAGAGAATTCCCCCTGACTGAACGTTGCCGAGCATAACCAGCGACACACCGAGCATGAGGGCTGTCCCTGCCACATTCAGGAAGCGGTGCAAAACCACCAACCTGCGGAAGAAGATCATGACCACCGCAGTGCACAGAGGAAGCAGTATGGGCAACATGATAATCCTGCTCATAGCTCTTCTCCGGGAAGTTGGTCAGTGCTTTTCATCTTGTCCAGATCCTCCGTACCCACCGTCTGATAGGTACGTTTGAAGAGTACAATCGTAAATGCCTGCACACCGAACCCGATCACTATAGCAGTCAGTATCAATGCCTGGGGCAGCGGATCGGCGAATGGCTCCGTGAACCCCTCCATCCCTTCCGGCACAAAGGCAGGAGCTCCCTTGGTAAGTCGCCCAACGGTAAAGATCATCAGGTTGGCCGCATGCCCAAGGAAGATCAGTCCGAAAATCACCTTGACCATGCTTCTCCTCAGGATAAGATAGGTCCCTGCGGCATAGAGCACGCCTATAATGACGGCAAGCAGAAAAGTCATAACCGGTCCTCCTCCGCAAGTGAAAAGATGATAGTCAGCGCAATGCCCAGAACAAGGAAGTACACGCCGAGGTCGAACAGAAGTGGTGAGCCCACCTTGCCTATCAGAGGAATTCCTGTATTGATCCAGACCCCTGTCATAAAAGGGTTCCCCGCAACCAGCGAAGGGAAGGTACTTGCTATGGCGATCAGGAGACCGGCAGCCATGATCCTGAGCGGATCAAAACGGACAATGGTTCTTGCCGCATCGATGCCGTTGGCAATAAAATAGAGCGCATATGCAGCGGCAGCGACAAGGCCACCGGTAAAGCCGCCTCCCGGTTCGTTATGCCCGCGCAGCAGAAGAAACACCGAGAACATCAGCAGTAGAATCAGCAGATAACGGGACGCGGTGGCAAGTATGACGGAATACATGATCACTCCCTCCCTTGCGGTTTCAATTTGAGCAGGGCGAAGACGCCAAGCGCGGCAACCGCAAGCACCGTGATCTCCCCCAGCGTGTCGATCGCCCTGAAATCAACAAGGATGACATTGACCACATTATGGCCCTTGCCGTAAGGAACACTGGCTTCAGCAAAATATCGCTTCAGTTCGGACGAAAGTTCGAACGACGTGGCAAAAAGTACCGTAAGGGTCATGAACACTCCGACGCACGTTGCTATCAGAGAATCTCTCACCCTGTTGGACGAGCGGGAAAGTTTCAGGAAACGAGGGAGCCTGTAGAGCACCAGCACGAACAGGATTACATTGAGCGTCTCAATCGCGAATGTCGTCAGAGCCAGATCGGGCGCACCGTAAATCACGAAAATGATACCGATGGAAAAACCCAGTGCGCCGAGCGCAACGATCGATTTCAGTCTTGACCTGGAGGTAATCAGAAGAAACGTTGAAACAAGAATAATGAACGCCAGTGCACCTTCGTAAAAAGTAATCGAAAAGTCAGGGGTAATGATTAATTCTTCAACCGCCTGATAAAAAGCAAATGAGGCCAGAGATAGAGCAGTTACCAGAATGACGATGATATAGTTGCGCAGGTATCCATTCTGCACAATCCGGGTCTGCAGCGTCGCAAACGACAACAGTCCAGCCATAGCACCATCATACCACGCAGAGGGCTTGATGACAGCCGGCAACGAAACATGCTTCATCCTGTCAGCCACCCTTCCCCGAATCAGATAGACGAGTCCGCCAAGCAAAAGCGTTACAAAGCTTAGCAGCAGCACAAGGTTGAAACCTTCCCATATCGAGATTTTCAGGCTAAGCTTTTCAGACAAAATGCTCTGTGCCGACTGTTCGAGCATAGTGGCGATAAAAAAGTCGGGGAAAAGCCCGAAAAGCAATCCCAGAACCGCAAGCAGGGCAGGACCGATAAGCATCTTGAGCGGAGCCTCTTCCGGCTGCTTCGGCGTCGGAAGCATGGCCCCCCAGAAGGGCTTGAATCCAACAAGCAGCGTTATCATCACAACAAAAGCATTGGCAAACAAAGCTGCCACGATGAGAAAACCTCCCCAGTACTCCAGTCCGAGAATAGCTTTATAGACAGTTTCCTTACCGATAAACCCGACCAGAGGAATCACGCCCATCATGGAAAACGACGCCAACCCTGCCGTAAAGGCTGTCACCGGCATCAGTTTGCGTAACCCCCCAAGTTTCGTCACGTCTCGTGTTCCTGTCGCATGGTCGAGTGTGCCCGCGACAAGAAACAGCGTGCCCTTGTAGAGCGAATGCGCGATGATGTAGATAAAAAACGCCTTGATGGCTAGCTCCGAACCAATGCCGAGCAGCATGACGAGAGTTCCCAGCACAGACAGGGTAGAGTAGGCAAGCAATTTTTTCAGGTCGGTCTGCCTGAAGGAGAGCAGAGCAGTAAAGAGCATGGTCGATGCCCCCGCTATCAGTACCGTATCCTGCCAGATCGGCGTGCCGCCGATCTCGTGGTTCATTCTTGCTATCAGGTAAATGCCTGCCTTGACCATTGTTGCCGAATGCAGGTAAGCGCTGACAGGAGTGGGTGCCTCCATGGCGTTAGGAAGCCAGAAATGGAAAGGGAACTGCGCCGATTTGGTAAACGCTCCGATCAGGAGAAGAACAACGATAGCGGGGTAAAGGCTATGAGCGGAAATCATATCGTTCATATCATAAAACGAAGAGATCTCGAAACTCCCCGTCACCCGATAGAGCAGTATGATCCCTGCAAGCATCGCAAGTCCCCCGCCACCCGTCACAAGGAGAGCCTGCAATGCCGATTTCCTTGACGTCTCCTTATGATGTTTGAAACCTATCAGGAGAAAAGAGCTGATGCTTGTCAGTTCCCAGAAAACAAACATCAGAAGCATGTTGTCTGACAGCACGAGCCCCAGCATCGAGGTCATAAAGATGCCGATATACACATAAAACCTGCCGGTTTGCGCATACGCCTTCATATAGGCTCCCGCATAGAGAAACACCGCTGCACCGATCAGGGTGATGATCAGCGCAAAAGTCATGCTCAGGCCGTCGAGAACAAAAGAAAAGTTGATCCCCAGAGAAGGCACCCACGGGACCGACTCCCTGAGAACTTCGCCAGCGGCAATCGTCGGATATTTCGACAAAAAGCCGAAAAACATGAACAGGGGAAACAGCACGGCAATCCAGCCGAAATTCTCCCTGAACCGTTTATACAGCAACGGCGCGATCGCCGAGGCAAGAAATCCTATAACTAACAGAATCAGCATGTTTTCACCCTCACATTATAGAAGCGGATCAGCCTGAAATAACCCCCGGATGCGCCCGTTTGTTCCCTGAAGAGGGGCAAATACGTCAGCTTCAGGAACCTGATCAGCTATTGAACACCACCCTCTTCAGTGCTCAGCAACTCCAATTCAGAGCAGGCTGCCCTGGCAGCTCGATCCTGCCCCGGCACTGCAGCCATAGCAGTGCTGACCGACGGCGATCTTTCTCCTGCGCAGGAGTTCCTCATCGAAATCGCCGATATGACCGGGAGAAGGAGAGCGCAAAGAGATCTGCAGCATCTGGTTGAAATCGCAGTCATAGAGAACACCATCCCAGCCGACCGAAACGGTGCTGCGGCACATCAGATTTTTCACCGCCTGAGGATTGAAGTTCTCCACAAGCAGGTTCATATACTCGCAGAAACGACCCTCGTCAAGCAGGGTTTCAAGAAACCTGCTGATCGGCATATTCGTGATCGTATAGAGATGGCTGAAGTCGATACCGAACGTCTCGAGCAACCTGTTTTTGTAATCGGTTTCAAGCGCCTGCTGCTCTCCCGGCAGGCAAGGCCCTCCGGGGTTGTAGACAAGGTTCATCTCGAGACCGCTCCCCTCTTTTCCGTAGCCGATCGCATTGAGCGTTTTCAGTGCCTCGATCGAACGATGAAACACGCCTTCCCCCCTCTGGGCATCCACGTTCTCTTGTGTATAACAGGGAAGCGACGCGATGAGCTTCACGCGGCTTTCCCTGAAGAGCTCCGGGAAGTGACTGTATTTTTCGCCTGAAACAAGAATCACGAGATTGGTCCTGACGAAAAGATCACCATCCGGCATGAGCTTTCTCGCCTCCCGGATAAACCAGGGAAGTTCAGGATTCATCTCCGGGGCTCCTCCGGTAATATCGAGCGTCTGGATAGCGCTGCTTTTCGAAATCGCCTCAAGGCAGTCCCGCATGGTTTCCCGGCTCATCATCTCTTTCCGGTCAGGCGCCGCGTCGACATGGCAGTGACGACAGAAAAGATTGCAGCGATAACCGGTATTCACCTGAAGTACCGTGATATCTTCAGCGCAAAGCGGGGCATCACCCGTACCGGTAAGCTTCGACTGGAACCTCTGGATGCCGCAGTCCGTTTTTTCAAGCACCCGCACCTGCTCCGGAGCTTCGGCCAGCGGACTCATTCTTTTGTGCAATGAGGTTTTTGTTTCCATGACAGTTCTGAACTTGTAAGCGTTTTCCGCATGTTGGACAAGACACAACTATTGCTCTTGATCAGCGTTCGACCAATATAGCGAGTTATCATGACGTTTTATGAGCACTCGAACCGCTCATGACACTTTTTCGAGGTTCCTTTATAAAAAAAAGAGCTTCTTTCAAAATAATGCAACATGGTTCTCTGAACAGATAAAAGACAAAGACAGATATCGTATGTTGCAGACTGTACCAGGCAATCACTTTGACAGAAAGAAATCCATGACGAACGAACCGCGGCAGCCCGTGTCCGATAAAGAGCTTTTCGATACCCTGCACAAGGTGTTCGGCTTTCATTCGTTCAGGCCGAATCAGGAGAACATCGTGCGGGCGATCCTCGATGGGAGGGACGTGTTCGCCGTCATGCCGACCGGCGGCGGCAAATCGCTCTGCTACCAGCTGCCGGCAGTACTGCTTTCCGGAACATGCGTGGTGATCAGCCCGCTGATCGCGCTCATGAAGGACCAGGTGGACGGAGCGAGAGCCAACGGCATCCGGGCAGCATACCTGAACAGTTCCCTCTCGCCTGAAGAACAGGCGTCCGTGCAGCAGGAGCTGCTTTCGGACTCGCTGGACCTGCTCTATGTCGCGCCGGAACGATTCCGTCTCGAGCATTTCCAGAAGCTGCTCGGAGAGGTGAACATCAGCATGGCAGTTGTCGATGAAGCACACTGTATTTCAGAATGGGGCCATGATTTCCGTCCCGATTACCTGTCTCTCTCTGCGCTTGTGCATCTTTTTCCCGAGGTCCCGGTAGCGGCTTTCACGGCAACGGCCACCCTGAAAGTCCAGCAGGATATTCTCCAGAAACTCTCCCTGCGCAACCCGCTTCTCGTCAGGGCATCCTTTGACCGGTCGAACCTCTTCTATGACATCCGGTTCAAGGAAAACGCAAACGCTCAGCTTGTCTCCATCCTGAAAAGCAACCCAGGAAAGGCAGGAATCATCTACCGTACCAGCCGTAAAAGCGTTAACGAGACCGCTGCTCTGCTGAAAGCAAAAGGCTTCCGGGCTCTTCCTTACCATGCAGGGCTGTCCGACGAAGAACGCCAGCGAAATCAGGAGGCATTCATCCGGGACGAGGCTGATATTATCGTCGCCACCATTGCCTTCGGCATGGGGATTGATAAATCGAATATCCGCTTCGTGATTCATGCGGACCTGCCGAAAAGCATCGAAAGCTACTACCAGGAAACCGGCAGAGCAGGCCGCGACGGTGAACCCGCGCGCTGCACGCTGCTCTTTTCGCAATCCGACATTCCCAGAGTCCGGTTCTTCCTCGACACGATCGTTGACGAAACAGAAAGGGCCAAGTCCCTCTCTTCTCTGCAGAAGGTCATTTCGTTCGTTTCGACTTCGGTCTGTCGTCGCAAAACCCTGCTTGACTACTTTGACGAAACATACCCGCATGATAACTGCAAATCCTGCGATATCTGTCTCGGTACCCGCGAAGTGGTTGACTGCACGGTAGAAGCGCAGATGCTGCTCTCGGCAATCGCCCGTACGGAAGAACGTTTCGGCGCGACGCACATCGTCGATATCGTCACCGGCAGCAAGAACCAAAAAATCCGTGACTTTGGCCATGACCACCTGAAAACCTACGGAGTGGGAAAAGGCCTGAGCAAAAAATTCTGGCGCCAGCTTATCGATGAACTTCTGGCACAAAAAGTGATCGCCAAGTCAGAAGGACTCTATCCGGCGCTCTACCTGCTTGAAAAAGCGGTTCCATTGCTGAAAGGGGAGGAGAAACTGGAAATCGTGCGGATCCAGGAACCGAAAAAGGCAAAAACCTCAAAAGCCGCAGAAGAGGGATCCTGGGACCACAACCTGTTTGACTTGCTGAGATCATTGCGGAAAGAGATCGCAGACGAGCAGAACATCCCCCCCTATATCGTCTTTTCCGACCGCTCGCTGCGCGACATGGCAACAGTGTATCCCGTGACCGGAGAAGCCATGCTGTCGGTGTCAGGAGTAGGTGAAGTGAAGCTTGAACGCTACGGGCGCCGGTTTCTCCAGCTCATCGGACGGTATCGGGAGGAACACCCGGAATCAGCATCCGCTCATAAAAAGCATTCCTCTCCCTGACTTCCGGATTGCACGGATCAGGCGACTACATCGTTCTTCGTGTGCGATCAGCGAGACACTCAGGGGTAGATAATCACCGGCGTGCCGACCGGCACCGCCTTCCACAACTCTTCGATCTCATCGTTCGTCACCGCAATACATCCCTGCGTCCAGTCCCCCGCTGGAGGAGAAGCATGCTTTCGGACGATGCTATCGGGCCAGCCGTGAATGAAAATATCTCCCCCGGGACTGACGCCCGCTTTTCCCGCACGGTTACGGTCCTTCGTATCGGGATACGAAATTCTGAGAGAACGGTGATAGCTGCTCTGTGGATTCCGTTCACTAATCGAATACCGCCCTTCGGGCGTTTTTCCGTCGCCTTGCCGCAGCTTCGCTCCTACCGGATTGAAGCCAAGCGCTATCCTGTAGCTTTTGACGGCAGCGCCGCAGCTGTAAAGATGCAGTAACCGCTCTCCTTTCTGCGCCACAAGCGAATCGGCTGTCACACCCTTATCAAGCCCGATCGATGAACCGTACCCATCACTCTCTATTTTTGCTGATGGAGGTACTGCGCTCAATTGCTGCCATACCATCATCAGTACTGTGGCAGTCGCGATGAGAAAAGGAACGGACAATGAATGACTACGTGTTTCTTTCATGCTGCTTATCAAGTTTTTGCATGATCCTCCGTCATGACTGTAACGCTCTAAAGTGACAGCCTGTTTCACGGGGATTTTTTTACCGGAAAAAACGTTAACACTCAAAGCAGTATCAATTTTCTAACCGCGAAGGGCAGCGTTGTTCATTCGCCTCTTTTTCCATAACAGTATTCTAACGGGAGAAATCACCATGGGTATTTTCAACAACATTTTAGGCAAACTCGGCTTTGGTAAAAAAGAAGAGGAAGCTACACCGCCAGCAACCGCAGAAAAAGCCGCACCTGCTCAGACTGAACCTGCAGCTCCCGCAGCTGCAGCTCCGACGCCAGTCAGCGAGGTGGATGTGGTGGCCAAGCTGGAAGAACTTGCAGCATCTCACTCTGAGAAACTCAACTGGAAGACATCCATCGTCGATCTGATGAAACTCCTCGGGCTCGACAGCAGCTATGCGGAACGCAAGGAACTCGCCGTAGAGCTGGGCTGCCCGGCAGACAAGATGGGCGATTCAGCGCAGATGAACATGTGGCTGCACAAGGAAGTCATGAAAAAACTGGCCGAAAACGGCGGCAACATCCCTGCCGAACTGCTGGATTAACCGCAAGGCTATCGTTTATCTTCTAGCCGGTACAGGCACAAAGAACCCGAAGCGAATGCCTCGGTTTTTTTGTGCCTGTACTTATCCCCGTATCCCCTTTACGAAACTATCAGGCAACATGGCTTTCTGGTGTTTTTTCGTAAAACACCGTGCCGACACGTTTAATGTGATCGAGTACATCCTGATCTTTAATGGTATGCAGGAGGGAAATATCGAAGGTGTAGGGCAAGAGCAGGTCGTCGATTTCATCCATGATACGGTAAAGCACTTTCAGGTCCAGATCATGGCCGCCAAGCAGCGTCAGATCTATATCCGAACCGGTTGTATAATTCCCTTTGGCCCGTGAACCGTAGAGAATGGCTTTCTCCACCTGCCTGTAGCGCGCCAGCACGCTACGAATCTTTGCTATGGTAGAATTTTTGAGTCCGTATTTCATTCCGGCGTCTCTCTGCTGAACGGTTCAAGTGTTTCCAGAAGCTTCCGGAAGGCTGCATGATAGTGCTGACGGATTGCCAGAGCTATTTCTTCCGCAATTTCCCGATTATAGGTATGCGATGTCAGATTCCTGCTTTTGATCATCTGCATCCATACGTCACCCTCTTCAATCAATTCACGCTTGAATGCCTCTCTGGTAGTGTCTTTTGATCCATACAACGGTTGAACTCCCTTGTTTTCGAGAAAGTCTTTCAAGGTGTTCCAGGCCAGCTCATGGGTGTATTCAAAAGACTGAATCAGGCCCTGCTCCTCAAGTTCACTCAACGGACGCTGCCGCGCCAGTTCAACAGCACGATTAAGCTGACCACATGCCTGCGCGAAATGCTTGTACCGCTGAACCCATCGAATATCCTGACTGTTCATAGAGTATCTCCTTATCTTGGCCAGGAAAAACTGACCGAATACCGTATTACGAAAAAGGTACAGCTTAAATTTCAAAGAGTCAATCTGCACTACAAAGTCTGATACCAGGATCATTGACAGCCATAGTGCGCAGGCTTGCTCGCTCTTTTCCAATTGAACCCCTTCCACTAAAAAAGACTGCTTTTCATCAGATTGATTGTAGTTACGGATCAATCTATTCCTTAATCCCGGAATGACTTTTCGAAGTTGTGCGGTAATTGTGTTCAAGGTTTGGCGGCACCTGCAATCTGTTCCGTACTGTAACGCTTGGGTTTCATGCGTATAACTAACGTCTCATCATTCAAACGATACCTGAAACCTAAATTGATCGTTTCAACAAATTCTTTATACTGTCAACTTTATACTTTATAATACGTTATGCTGAATTTTCTAACAGCGACATCTCACCCGATGGTGCAGAAAACTCGCATGTGTTGAAACCCTATGGGATTGTCGCTCAACTCAGGTGAAACAAACATGATCAGTTTTACGAACACTCCTTCCGAAGCATTCCGATCGAACATTGTCATTACTAACGTCCGTATCTTCGACGGTGAGAACGAAGAGCTTCGCGAGGGCATGAACGTTCTCGTGGAAAAGAATGTCATCAAAAAAATTCAGGCCGCGTCACTCCCTTGCACTCAGAACGACACGGTTATTGACGGAAAAGGGCATGTGCTGATGCCGGGGATGATCAACAGCCATTTCCACATGATCGGTGCCATGAGCGCACAGATGCTCTTTTCCAATCCGACAAAAGATTACCGGGCATTCTGGCTCGCCAGGGGACTTCAAGCAACGCTGATGCAGGGCATCACGACCATCCGCGACGCGGGCGGTAACGACTGGGGCGTCGTCCGTGCGGCCGAAGAGGGGATGTTCAACGCACCCAGGATCTTTGCTTCAGGTGCGCTTATTTCACAGACATCGGGACATTTCGATTTCCGCCACACACACATTCCTCCTGACAGCGGTCAGCTGAGCGGAGGCGTCACGTCCCTGCTCGACGGGATATCCTACATCGCCGACGGAGTTGACGCTGTCCGCAAAGCCGCACGGGAATGCCTTCGCCAGGGAGCGAAGCAGATCAAGATCGCCTCGGGCGGCGGCATTATTTCGAAGGCCGACCCGATCCACACCCTGCAGTACACCGCTGAAGAAGTCCGCGCGGCTGTCGAGGTCGCAGAAAGCTGGGGAACATACGTCGCGTCGCACGCCTATACAGCGGAGTCGGCCATCCGCGATATCGAAAACGGCGTCATGTCGATAGAGCACGCAAGTATCATGAACGATCACGCCGTGAGCCTCGGCGTGGAAAAGGAGGTCTGGTGGTCCCCACAGACAGTCGTGTTCCTCCACCCCCCGGACGGATGGGGCGAAGCCGAACGGAAAAAACTTGCCCCTGTTGCCGAGGGTCTCGAGAAGACCTTTGAACTCTTTCGCCAGTATAACGCCAAAGTCCTCTTCGGCACCGACTGTTTCGGCAACATGGACGACCAGCATCTGGAGTTTGTCTACAGGTCGCGCTTCTTTCCGCCGGTCGAGATTCTCCGCCACGCCACCTCGAACGGGGGAAAGGCACTGCGGATGTGCGGCAAGCTCTACCCGTATTCAGGCGACCTCGGCGTGATCAGGGAAGGGGCCATGGCAGACATGCTCATCGTCAAAAACAATCCTCTTGAAGACGCGACGATCCTGTCGAATTACGAAGAACAATTACTGCTTATCATGAAAGACGGCTGCCTCTACAAGAACCTGCTGGGATAACCGTACACTGAATCCGGGAGTAAATGAACTGATTCCATCAGGGATCAATCCCAGGAACCAGCAGCCTGTCGGACTTCACACAAAGGAATATATCAGGAAAAAACCTGCTGCTATTTCACGTATCTGACGCATGCAGCCTGAGTTCGTTCTGCCTGACAGGGATACCCCGTTTCTTTGTCCGCCATCAGTGCAGGATTGGCTCCCGCAAGACCATCTTGCACGGTTTGTCGCTGCTATTTTCGCACAGCTCTCTCTTCAGCCTGAGCCCCGTTGTTTTTTGTCAGAAAACGCACCAGTAGATTGTATCAAGCGCTTTCATCCACCTGTCCGCCATATTCTTTTTTAACCTGTCATCTGACAACCTCATCGATTTCCTCTGTTGACAGGGATCGTCTGCCCTTGCCGTTCAGCCTGCCGAACACTGCATCGACAGATTTCTTTACTGGCCTGACCGTGATGGTGCTCTCTGAGCTAGAAACCCTCATGTACTCAATGTACACTCCGGACTCTGTGATCGGTCCGCATTGCTCTCAACTCGTTCACGACAATACATTGAGATCACCTTCGCATATTGGGCGAGATCTGCATCCGAGAGAAAAACACACGAATGCAGGACCCCCTCGTAAATTTCAAACATTGATTTCGCAGGAAGAAAACCTTAGGGGGAATTGGGCACAAACGACGGGACGTTTGATTGAGAGAACGTTGTGTAGTGTAGCGTTGCAACAAAGTTATTGTAGTTACGGATCAACGCATCTCGAAAACCCCATGCCTGCAGGATCACCCTGTCAAATCAGGGCACATGTTTTACAGCTTGCATCCGTATTGATGATGGAATAAATGTCTCAACTCAGATATTTATCGATTGGAAATGAGTTATCGCAGTTCGTGAATCTCAATTGATCGCAAATACCCATACGTTTCATCATAATAGGAGGGATCTCTCGTAGGATCATCTGCATCTCCCTTTGGCAAAAATATCACCATTCCCTGCCTTGCACGAGTCAACAAAACCCTGTATGCATTTTTCTGATACTGTTGTCGCGAAGCCTTTTTGATCCGCTGCCATTTATTCCCTCTGAATGAAAAGTGCGACCATGAATTATCATTGAATCGAAAATCGCCATCCCATGACACACAAGCCCAATCGAGTTCTAAACCTTGAACATGGAACTCAGTAGCAACTTCTTCGAGGTAGTATGATGAGCGAACGTCATCTTTTCCATCGAGGAACCATTTCACATGATTCATTGGGGACTTCACATCAATCGCGTAAGGCTTCAGTCGATATGCTTGAGAGGAAACCACCATACCATAGCGCTCGCTTCCGCTTGCCTGCTCGCGAAGCCATGCTTTGGCTCGATACAAATCCCGTGTAAGCACAATTGGATATCGCTCTTGAATCTGGCTGTAGAGCGCTTGAGCGCATTCAACCTCACAGTCAAGCACTGTTTTGACAAACTCTGATACCGTTTCGGCACGAAAGGAACGCATAGACACTGAAAGATGCAGATCCTTCAAATAATGTGCATTTCTTCTCTCTTTAATTGACTGTAGAGCCTCACCGGCCGCATACTCGCTATCTGTTAGCGCAGGGGAAATGTAGATGTGCCAGTCAGGATACTTATCTTTTAAGGCGTCAATCCATGCACCTATTCCAGCTTCACCGGTATTGATTTCTTGTCCCCCGCCAACAAGACAGACGATCACTGCCCAGTCATCACGTCTATCCATGCAGGATATCAGATATTCGGGCTCAGAATGCTGGAAATTTGGAACGCCTTTCTTCCGGGTCATAAATGCCGCCGTCTGCTCTTTATCCCATGCCCTTTGAGCTTCATCAAAAAGCGCCACATGATCTACCGGAGGACGCTCATCATTTACACATTCATCACGAAAATGATGAACATTTTGGATGAACGCTTTAACCCTTATCTGAGCATCACCTTTTCTTATTTTCTGCCGTTTAATTTGAAATTCCCTCTGAACCGTATCGCGAGCAAGTGCCTCTCGAAGAATATCTACGAGAGGCTTATTACCTGAAAGAAACACACTGTGCAGTTCGCTTTCTGGATCATTGAATTTCGTAGCAATGTTTAAGCCGACCAGTGTTTTACCAGCACCTGGAACACCAGTTACAAAGCAAATAGCTTTTTGTCGCTGTGTCCTGGCTTGATCGATGATTTGAAAAAGCTTATCTGACGTCCGTGTGAGATTGATCGCACCGGCATCGCTTCGAAAAATTGATGAAACTCCATGCCCTGCGTATAATGCTCTCGCGGCTTCTATAATGGTTGGAGTAGGACAATATTGAGAAGCAGCCCATAGATCAGGATCGCAGGAGTGCTCTGAAAACGGCTTAAGGATGCGTGAAATAGCGGATGCAAGCATTTCTTCATTCGTACAAACCGGCTTGTACAGACCGGAAACTCTTGAATGCGCATGTAATTCTGGCTCTTTTGCATCGGCATGAGTTGAGACCAGTAAAGGAATCACAACAAGGTCGTGACTTCCTTGATGAAAATATTTCAGATCAAGAGCATAATCATATGCTTGATCGATGTCGCCAGATAGAAATGTATTGGCGTCAATTTTGAATTCGATTGAAAGCACGATGCCATTAATCAGCAACACCACGTCTATCCGGCGCCCCATCCTTGGAATCACAAATTCCATATAGAGCCTTCCATCAAGACCACTTAGAGCATTTCGAAGAATCGTTATCTCTCTATCCCAGGCATACTTCTGGCTATCTAAATCAGGAAAAGAACTAGCGATAAGCAGCTCTGCAAGCACCATTTTATTTGATGCCTTCCTGAAGGCCGAAAAGCTAGCGCTATACCATGAACGTATCATATTTGTGAAGACTCTTCTGTATAAACACTTAAATAGGGAATACGGTCAGCTGGAGTAAATACGTCCCACCCTTTCTGACCAACGTTGCGAACCTTGTCGAGCAACTCATCAATCGTTCTCACGCCAAAACAAGTAGACGACCGGTTCATCAGCTCCACTGACTCGTATTCATGATAGCAGTGATCATCCTCGCATATTGGCTCGGTGATATATGGAAAAAGTTCTGGCAAGCCCAGCTGATGTGCAATAAATAGCTCTCCTTGATCAAAAACATTACGCAGGCTTTCTTCAATCCGCTCAACGGTTAACCCCTGAGGATTAGAAAAGATTACTGCGCCCATCTCTTATAATTTGAAGCGTCTCGGTACAAGTAATTGAACCTGATACAATTCATGAACAAAAGGGCAAAAAAATTTTGCGATGTTGATAGAAATCCGGGAATCCTGGACGTTGACCCGTAAAAACAATAAATCTAAAGAAAAGTAAGCATTTTCGTTTCATTCAATTAATGCGCTCATAATTGCCGAGGGGACGTCATTCACTTCTTACACTAAGTGGCTGCCATCGGAGCGAACCTCTGTTGAGCGGGTTAAGTATACAACAACTTGTCTCCCTGATCCAGGCACTGATGATTGAGCAGGCTATTTCGAACGAACCCGTTTTACACCCGGGAAGCCATTGTTAACACATCCTGAACGATCGAGAGTAAAGACTCAACACATGGATGCCGGATCACCCCGTATAATAACATGAATAGTACACAGGGCGGCATGACTTTTTGGAAATGAATTTGTTGCCCCCATCCAACGACTACGATAAGTTGCATCAGAGAGTTTAAAAAGAGTAATCTCCGGGACGTTGTGGAGTAGCTCAAGTAAAGTCATCTTCATCCCCGGAACAGCATTCGTATTGAAATCACACTGGTGACGGTTCATTTTCCGCAGGGCTTATGATGAACAGTCTTGCTTACACAATAAGGAAACACTATAACACAGATAAGGCCTTTATTCGTAAAAAGTTGTACACTCACGATCCTCCTCTTTCAAGGCGTAACAACTCCTGCTTGATATCCTCAATCACATCCTTGTTGTAGATCTCTTTTTTCTGTCCGTTTTTGAACGAATAGATATAAAAGACTTTACCACCATACATTTCCGTGAACTGACGATGAGTTTCTTCCTGAATGGATTTTTCCTTGAAAATCTCAGGAAGCTGTATAGTCCCGCCATTGAAATGAAATCGGCTTGATCTGAAGCCCGATATAGCTATCACCAACTTTGACAAAAAAATCAACATTGTACAACCTGTCCCACTTATCAGGAGCCGGTTGTATCTTGACATCGAGAAGCCCCTCCAACTGACCGTAGACCGTCTGAATTTCCGTTTCGTAGCCCAAGAACGTTCGATCGATGACAAGCTGCTTCATATACTTTATGCAGTCCTCTTCCGTTATCTCGGCAACCTCAGACTGGATCACTTCGGTGATTTTTACATACAGCCTTTTCCCGAGTTCAACGATATGCTCTTCAGGCTTGACGTTTGCAAAGTAGTACTTCCGCCACTCATCAAGCGTTTTGGGTGCACATTTCCTGATGGATTCGGATGTTGGGCCGACATTCCTTTTGAAATTCAACTGGAAACGGTTCATCGCGCTGTTGAGGACCCACTCTTTAGCCATTGACTTTTTCCAATAGAGTTAAAAACTTGCCTTTATGTTTGTAATCGGAATCCGTTTCAATATCCACAAAACCACTCCGAATCAAATGAGCGTTGACGAATGTCTTGTTTTGCAGATAGAGGTAGCACAGAAGATTGTTCTCCTCATCGTATTTCTTCCGGTCGTACTTAAGAAATATCCGCTTACCTTTAATCTTTTCATTCAGATACCCGACAGCCTTATCTTTTAGTACAGGATCGGATTTGATCCCAAGCAGCCTGATCGTCAATCCATTTGACAGCAGCACCTTTTCGGGACTCAGTGCCTCTTTGACTGTAAACAGCTCTTCGCGTTGTGCGCCGTTTTCCTTGTCTATTCTAGAACCGAAGGAGAGCTTTCTTGGATCTACTTTCTTATCCAGCTTGTGAGGATCCTGGAACCGATAAGGAAGTTGCTGGATATCTATCTCGAAATCACCTGATACTGTATCGTATTGAAAGTCATACTTGGTACCCACAAGATCCGGCTGGTTGACACCGAGTTTCTGTTTTGATATTTCGACACACTCGGAATTGATCTCGTAGCCAACCGAGTTTCGCCCGAGGTTCCTCGCCGCAAGATTGGTTGTCCCGCTTCCCATAAACGGATCGAGCACCGTGTCACCCTGGAAAGCAAACATCTTGATAAGACGTCTTGGCAACTCTTCGGGAAACATGGCTATGTGTCCGTCCTGCTTTGCACCGGCGAAATTCCAATGGCCCGAGAAATAAGTATTCCATTCCTCCTTGGTCATTGCGGAACGCTCTTTCTGTTCTTTTGTCGGCTTCGGCGCGTCCCCCGGCTTTTTGAAGATGAGAATGAACTCATAATCCAGCTTCAGAATACCATTGCGGGGGTAGGGAAAGCTGCCCATGATCGATGCCCCACCTGTGGTATTGGTTGTCGTTACCTTTTGCCAGATCACCGCACCCATATAATCAAAGCCGATAGTCTCGCAGAACCTGATGATCTCCGTCCTGATGGGAATAACCTTGTACCTGCCGTAGTAGACCGAACGGGCGAACTGGTCGCCGATATTCACACAAAGTCGGCAACCCGGATACAGCGCCCTTTCACATTCGCTCCAGACAAGATTCAGATTATTGATATAGCTTTCATAGCTCTCATGAAAGCCGATCTGACTTTCCGTACCGTAATCCTTTAGCTGCCAGTAGGGGGGAGAGGTGATAACAAGATGAATCGACCTGTCGGACAGCAGGTTCATCTGTCGGCTGTCGCCTTGTATGATGGTATGATGGGTTGTCAATACGCTCTTCTTAAAGCATTTATTAATAGACATTTGCGGAAATAAAACACAACCTGATGTACCTATTCCGCTTTATTAAGTATAGAATTTTTAAACGATTTTGTCTTCTCCATAAGCAATAATAACAGATAAGAAGCACGTCTTGCAGCTCATGCCTTCAAAAGTAATCGACAAGCAAAGACTCAACGCATGGATGCCGGATCACCCTGTGTGATATTCTTTAGTATTCACACGGGAGGCAGGAGTTCCTCGCCCCTTCCTTTTTCCAGATGACGTTGAGTTTTCCAGGGCTGGACGGCGAGGATAAAGGAGACGAGAAAGGTGATGCCGATCCAGCTCCAGCCGATGCCTATGAGGCTTGCCCAGCTGTAGTCGCCGTATGCGGTAAAGAGCTCCCGTATCAACTGGTTCAGGAGAATCACGGAAAGGAACAAGGGCAGGCAGAGTTTGATGACCCAGTTCCACCAGATGCCCAGCTGCAGATTCGACACCTTGTTGAGGTGTTTTCTGATGATGTCGAGATTGAAAAACCAGCCAACCACGATGCATTCGAGCAGGCCAGCAACCACCAGCCCGTAGTTGTTGATGAAGTGATCGACGATGTCAAGCCAGAACAGCCCGCCGTTAGTTGTAAAGATGATCCCGCCGACAAATCCTAGAAAACAGAGCACCGTCGACAGCATTTTCCGGTTGATGCCGAATTTGTCCTCAGCTCCTGACACAAAGGCTTCGACGATGGATATCGATGAGGAGATACCGGCAACCGTGAGACTCAGAAAGAAAAGCATCCCGAAAAGAGGTCCCGCGTCGCCTATCAGGGAAATGGCTTTAGGATACGCGACAAAGGCCAGACCGATGCTTTCCCTGACCACCTCGTCGAGCGGCTGGTTCCGGCTTACGGACATGAAGCCCAGAACCGCGAATACACCGAAACCGGACAGAAGCGAAAACCCGCTGTTGGCCAGTGCGGTAATCAAAGCGCTGCCGGTCATGTTGGAGTTTTGCGGCATGTAGCTTGCATAGGCGATCATGATACCGAAACCAAGGCTCAGGGTAAAGAATATCTGGCCGTAGGCGCTGATCCAGACCATCGGATCGGCCAGCTTTGTGAAATCCGGCTGCAGATAGGCGGCAATACCGACCATAGCTCCTTCGAGCGTGACCGACCAGAACACGAGTATCAGCGTCAGGATCAGCAACAGAGGCATGAAGATCCTGTTTGCCAGCTCCACGCCCCGGCTTACGCCCCTGACGCTGATTCCCCAGGTTATCAGCCAGACGACAAGCAGTCCGGCAAGTATGGGCGTCTGGATGCTGCCGATTTCAGCAGGAGAGGAACTGAGATTCAGAAAGGACTGGAAAAAAAAGGCTTCGGGATCGTCCCCCCAGGAGAGGTTGATGGAGTAGAAGATGAAGTCGATGCACCAGGCAATGACAACAGCATAGTACAGCACGATGCCGAACATGGTGAACATGAGAGGCCACCATCCAAGCCACTCCCATCTCCTTCCGATTTTACTGAACGCGAGGGGAGCACTGCCGATCCGTTCATGCCCGATACCGAACTCGAGAATGAGCAGGGGTATGCCTGCCGTAAAGAGTGCGACGAGGTAGGGAATAAGAAAAGCGCCTCCTCCGTTTTCATAGGTCAGGTAGGAAAACCTCCAGATATTGCCGAGGCCAACCGCAGAGCCTATCGCCGCGAGAATAAAGCCGCTTCTTGATTTCCACGTGCTTCTGCCGGTACTTTCAGATGACATATCTTCCTGATTTAATGATGGTTAACCGTCGTAAATTAATAAATCAGTACGGATAAACCTGCACGATCATCTGAGAAGGATCATCAGAAAATGACTTCCGGCAACGCGGCACATATCAGCCGTACCTGCTGGATTGTGTTTATGCTAACACCTGTGCCCGATGATTTTTGAGGGTCATGACATGCCGCATGTACTCTCGTCTTATAGAATCTTATTTTTTTTTCAAACCGCCTTGAAATAGTGGCTATCTTGCATCCCTGAGAATTCTGACGCATCAACTGAAAGGGCAAGTAGGTGATTTGTTCCAGCTGCCTGAAATAGCCGACAAGCACCCCTGTCGGAAGCGCGAAAACTACCGCAAGGCTCAGACTGACAAGGACCCTGCGAAGACCTGGTATCGCAGGGTGCACGATATCGCCGTTCATAGCCATTTCCAGTAAAGCCAAAGCTGCTGACAAAGGGGAAAATGCTTCACTGAAATCGCCGAAACCCTTCAGCAAGCATGAGATCTGCCAAGCAGCCAGAAAGAGAAGAAAAAAGCGATCATTAGCCGTAAAACTGTACGGCAGCATACTTGTGTCAACGGGGAAGTCCTGTCGTGAAGAAACCGCTGAACGACAGGACGAAACAATTCTGTGGCAATACATTAAATTAACGATCGTTAACCTTCTTTCCAAAAAAAATCGCACATTAACCGCTTACCTGCGCCTTATCCAGTTTTTCTATAAGCTCCCGCACGGTCTCAAGCATCGCAGGACACGCTTCAAAGGGAGAACTTCCGGAAAGATCCGCTTCGACCGCAAGAAAATCAAAAGGAATGACCGCCCATATACTCTCAGGACCGAGCCTTTCAGATATCCTGCGAATCTGACCCTCACTATGCACCTTGTTGACAATGAAGCCTACCTGCTGAATATGCAGCTGTTTTGCCAGAGAGGTGATTTTTTCTGCTGTTTTCATCGCTCTGAGGCCAGGCTCGACAACCACCAGAAGGATACTTACAGATCCAGCAGTGCCGCGTGTGAGGTGCTCAAACCCCGCCTCCATATCCAGAACCACCCAATCTTCACTTTCGACCATAAGGTGGCGGAGAAAAGACCGGAGCAAAGCATTTTCAGGACAATAACAACCGCCTAATGCTTCTTTGAGTTCTCCGGTGACCATCAAACGCATGCCGTTGATCTCAACAGAAAACCTTTCGACAAGATCATCTACGCTGGGGTTAAGCACGAAGTAGCCGCCCATACTTCCTGGCTTGGCACCGGTCCGCTCTTCAACAAGAGCCTTTTTTTCAATCAACGGTTCGATTCTCCCGAGCCTCCCTGCGCCATAGCCGACAGCCTCAGCAAGAGTTCCATTTGGATCCGCGTCGATAGCAAGAACTCTCTTCCCCTGTCCAGAGAGCGCCCTTGCCATCAGGGCGCTGAGGGTTGTTTTACCAACCCCGCCCTTTCCACTAATTGCAATTTTCATAAACGACCTCTTTTAGGGACTACAACTCTGAGGCAAATAATTCTGACCTGAACCGAGAGTTTCAAGAGATGTTCAAATCAGGTCAGATAAAGAGCTGAATATCTGCATCGGCAGCATATTCCAGAAACATTGCCGCTCCGCCGAAATCGACGCCGTCGATAAAATCGTCCTTCGTAAAGCCGAACACATCCATGGTCATCTGGCAGGCGATAAACTTCACGCCGCAATCAATACAGAGTTCGCGCAGCTCTTCGATAGTAGCAACACCCTTGTTTTTGAATGTCTCCTTCATCAGACCCGTTGCAAGTGAATCGAAGCCGGGTATGTTTCCTGAAAGAAATTTCGGTACCGGCCAATTGATCCCCTGGAAATCCTTGCTGCCGAAAGGCATTTTCATCGGCATGGCAGGGTTGCCGTGCGGGGAGACTTTGGCGTCAATCTTTTTGTTCAACAGCGGCAAACCGTAAAAGGTGAAGAATATCACTACCTCCATATCCATTGCTGCGGCAGCGGAACCGAGAATAAACGGAGGATATGCCCAGTCAAGTGTCCCTTGTGAGGCGATCAGTGCTACTTTTTTCTGTGGTTCACTCATAATAATGTGTGGTAAGATTTAATTGCAATTATATAACCATATAGTATAAATATACCATAAAACACAAGCAGGTCAAACAGAAACCCGTTAACGTAAAAAATTCTCTCTGACAATGCTGCGTCCCGAAGTCTTCCCCATAGACCGCCCTCACATCATCATGCGGTTTATCCCTGTGCCTGTTGTGAGTATGCTCTCTATTTATTTACTTATGATCTATGACCGTATATGCTACCGTCATGTCGATGTATAATATACAACTCTACACATATAACTATGAGCACACAGCACGTTTACAAAAAGATCGAGCTTGTCGGTTCTTCGTCCAAAAGCATTGAAGACGCAGTCAATAATGCGGTAGAACGGGCAGCCGAAACAATCCGTAACATTCGCTGGGTTGAGGTCGTTGAAACACGTTGCCATGTTGAGGAAAACAGAATCGCTTACTGGCAGGTAACGGTGAGAATCGGATTTACACTCGATGCAGCATAACGCTCTGTAACCAGCTTCCCCGGACAAGAGAACGAAATACAAATCTGCCGCCGGGGAAATGGTGACTACTATCGATTCTTCCTGTTTACCTCGATAAACCTGGCGATACTCCTGTCCCAGGATTTTTCCGCATCATCAGGGAATAAACAGGCAGGAAGCTGCCCTTTAGCCTTATGGTAGGCGATGCATTCACAGCATATCCCTTTTCGCGGGCAGGGCTCATAAGTGCAGTTGCACCGAACCAGATTCTCCGCTTTATTGCAGTCCATACGTTAGTTTCGTCATCAGAAAATGAAACAAGGTATACCCGCTATCTCTAAAGGGCTCCTCTATTTATTGTCATGAGCGATTCAAGTGCGAGGCGAACGGAGCGCAGAAACCGGAGTGTACACAGCGTACATGAGGATTTCGAGCACCGCTCAACGAAGCAATTGCATCGCGGAATAAATAAATAGAG
>Ga0180433_10000490_pt1 | contig 67389 bp, 30 predicted proteins | sample SS_ome_8_FD_132980 | JGI IMG/M metagenome (GOLD analysis project Ga0180433, IMG submission 132980) | Hypersaline lake sediment archaeal communities from the Salton Sea, California, USA - SS_1_D_1 metaG | ecosystem: Environmental > Aquatic > Non-marine Saline and Alkaline > Hypersaline >... | reverse complement strand
ATTGAAGAATTCAGAGAAGAAATATAAAGAGGCTTATAATCGAGCAGAATTCTATAAAGATGTCTTTGCGCATGATGTAAGTAATATCCTTCAAGGAATTTTATCTTCTGTTGAGCTTTGTAGATTTAATATAAAATTCAACACGAGTAAATCAAAAAAAACCATCGACTTAGATAGTTTATTAGATATAATAGAGGATCAAGTCAACCGTGGATCTAATTTAGTTTCAAATATAAGAAAAATCTCTTCAATTGATAATGTTAAAAGAAATTTAGAAAAAATAGAGGTATGCGAGATATTAAAATCTTCAATTAGAAATATTAAAAAGAATTTCCCAAAAAGAAAACTTGAATTCTCATTTGAAAATAACTATAATAAATTATATGTTAGAGCAAATCATTTGATTGGGGATATATTCATTAATATTCTTTATAATGCGGTAAAACATAATTCTAGATCAATTGTAAAGGTTGAAATCGAGATATCAAAAGAAATACTTAATGGTGAATCACTAATTAGATTTCAATTTAAGGATAATGGAGTTGGTATCCGAGATTCTCAAAAGTTGAGTATTTTTCAAACAAGTAGCATTGAATCTCAAAGTTTTAATCGCTTAGGTTTAGGATTATCGTTAGTTAAAAAACTAATAGAGAACTATAGTGGTAAAATTTGGGTAGAGGATCGTATTGAAGGTGATTCTTCTCAGGGCAGTAATTTTATATTATTACTAAAAGAGTATTTCGAATAGTTTTAGTAACTATCCACTAACCTTATTTGTTTCCATAAATTCTAACTCCTTAAGAATGTATGTGATCTTAGAGAATTTACATAAAAGCGAGATTTCAAATAGTAAGCTTCATCTTATCCCGCAACCTCGTCATATTCGAAACAGAGATTCTTTTCTTTTAGAAATTTCAGGGATCCTAAAAATTCAAACTGATGTTTCAAATAGTTTTCGCTATCTTATAGATGAATTTTTAGAAAGCCTATTGAATTCCAAAGGTGAAAGGGATACGGAGTTAAATTTTAAGAGAAAAGAGGATCCTCTACTTTTAGAAACCCTTTTACCCTTAATTAAGAGCAATTTTCCAAATATAATCTTTAGCGAAATCAGAAAAGAAGAAGCCTGGAAAGAACAAGGATATTTTATAAATTGTGATAATAGTTCTTTGCTTGTATATGCAGAGAATGTGCAAGGAATGTATTATGGCCTTCAGACTGTTTTGCAAATATTTAAATCAGTTGATAAAAAACTCTCATTTACTCCAGTAATGATTCTAGATTATCCAGATCTATTAATAAGAGGTATTTCAGATGATATTTCAAGGGGTCAGGCTCCAAAAATTTCCAATTTAAAAAAATTCATTAAAGATTTAAGCCATTACAAGATTAATCATTATTATTTAGTTTACATGCATGATATGTATCAATATCATAATCATCCCGAAATAGGAAAGAGTCGTGGTGCCTACAGTAAGGAGGATTTAAGTGAATTATATAATTTTGCTAAAAAATACTTTATTGATTTAATACCAATTTTTCAAACAACTGGACACTGGGACAATATCCTGCATAAGAAGGATTACTGGAATTATGGAGAATTTCCTGGTGCAAATAGTTTAAACATTGCTAATCAAGACATTTATAATTTATTAGATGAGATGATTAGTCAGTTGAGAGAAAGTTTTAAATCTGATTACTTTCATATCGCTTGTGATGAGAGTTGGGACGTCGGAAAGTTAGCTTCAAAACAGTATATTGAAAAATTGGGGATAGGAAAAGCATATCTTGAGCATTATATTAAGGTATATAATATTGCTAAAAAGCATGGCTATGATAAAATAATAATCTATCATGATATTGCGCTTAAACACGATGTGATTCTTGAGAATTTGCCAAAAGATTTAATCATAATGTATTGGAATTATAGGTCTAAACAAAAACATCCAATAGTAGATAAAATTAAGAAAAACAATCTCAATGTGATAGTAAGTCCCAGTATTATGGACTTTAATAGAATTTTTCCATCCCTTAGTAAAGCTGAAGAAAATATAATGAATTTAACACAATATGGTTATCAGAAGGGTGCAATAGGTGAAATCACTTCAAGTTGGGGTGATTATAATAATAAAGAGATTAGAGAGAATAGATATTATGGTTTTATTTTTTCTAGTGATGTAGGATGGAATGCTTCAAGAAAGGTAAATGTATTAAAGTTTTGGCATTCGATAATTGTTCAATTATTTGAAATTCATGATTTGGCATATTTCAAGATCTTTTCTATACTTAGATCGATTCAAGATAAAAAAAGATTACATATCAAGGATACAGCCTATTATAATCATTTTTTTAGCCATCCCTACAATAAAAAAAGCTCTATATACCGAAAAAATATAAAGATCTCTAATTTCGATAAAGTTATTACCGATCTCGAGACGATTATTACACTTTGTAATGAATTAGAACAAATGCAAATTACACATAAAGAACAGATTCGAAATTTAGCATTTGTTGCAAAACATATCAGATGGTTTTGTATGAAACGAGCCCATTCAAAAAAATTTGTAGCTTTTGATCCTGAAAAAGGTAAAGATAAGTTTAGAAAGATATATCTTGAAGAGATTGAGTCATTGCAAAACAATTTACGTGATTTAATGGCAGAATATGAATATTTATGGAACGAATGTGCCAAAAGTAATGGATTTAACTCTATTAAGCAAAAATATCTATGGTTGCTCAATTTTTATGATAAGATGATAGCAAAAATTGAAAATAAGAAGCCTTGGGAAAATCCTAACGTTCCAAGTCAAACTATATATTTGAATGCAAAGAAAAGGCATAGTATTTATACTACATACTATACTAAAGAGATAATTTTAGAAGATGACATAAAAAGCGCATATATCCAAGTTATGGCGGGAAGTTTTGCTAAAATCAAGATTAATAATTCTTATGTGGGTTTTGTTATCACCAGAAATTCCCTTAATTATGTGATGAACTTAAATAATCTTAAAATTTTTGATATTAAACCGTTCCTTGAAGCAGGAGAGAATATTATCCTTATTGAGAATAGCGATTTCGAAGGCGGGATCTGTCCGATCAATATCTATGGTGAGATTAATTCGGAGTCAGAAGAGAAACAATACATTATAACGGATAAGTCTTGGAAAGCTAGCTACTCAATAGCATCGGATTGGCAAGAAGTAAAGAGTCTAGGTCAACCACCCCGTTTCGTAGGGGGTTTATGCCATCCTGATTTCGAAAATCAGATTACTTCCTCTAAGTCAGATTATATTGCCCAGTTTAACTACCTCGTGGGTCGATTTTCAAGGATATTCTACAGATTATTAAAATTTGCATTCAAACTAATCCATCGTTATGATTTAATCGAATAAGAAAAAAATAGAATTATAGATTTAAAAATTTGAATAAATCATAAACTTATTTGCCGAACCCAGACTGTAGATTTCGAATTTTGATCCTTTTTTTGTCTCACAAAACATCTGAATCAAAGGAAATAGATAAATTGGAGTAGTTATTTGAGTATCTTTATCTTTATTATAACTTTTATGGTCGCTTTTAGCTGAACTCACAGTCTTTTTAATATTTTTATTCATGTAACCAAGAGATGCTTCTACTTTTGATTCTAATTCTTTAAAATCGCTAAATTTTATTCCCTCTACATCATCTAATACTTTTTGGAGATCCTCACCAATTTCTTTTTCGTACTTCGTTTGAGCACTACTATGTAATACAGGAAGCCCCGTGACTACGGTCTGGAAAGGCACCGGCAAAATTTCGTATTTATAAAGATTTTTATGACCCTCGCATTCCTTACATAAATCTTTTCTACTTCCAGTACCATAACAAGCATTACATGGATACGCAAAAGGTCTTTTCTCTTTCTTAAGATCTTCACCCACTAATACTGTTAAAGTCTCTTCTATCATTCCTGTACCGCCACATGTTTTACATTTATTTTCAACATACCCTTTTCCTTTGCAGTTATTGCACGGAACGGCTTGAATTGATTCAAACATCGGTACCATTTCTTTTTCTTTCCAATTCTCTTTATTCACTTTTCCAGTACCCTTAAAACTATAAAAATATTCTCGGGCTACCTTTGAAGCAGTAACAGTATTTTCATCCTTAGTTTTAGGCGCTGGACCTAATGTTTTTTTAACAGCAAAGTATATCGCAGCTTCTTTAAGTGTATCTTTTACATATTCTGCAGCACTAATTGCATCTAAAGAAAAAATGGCGCCCTTGGTTCCAAATTGCTTTTCCATCTTCTTATGATCAGTTCGACTCGCCTTTTGTTTCCACTTTTCAAATATTTCATCTAAATTTGGTGTCTTAATTCGTATATCAGGCATGAATTTCACATTGAAACTATAATTCAAATTACATTTTTTAAATTATAAAATTATAGAATAGACAAAACTAAATAAATTCATCAGTTGCCAAATCAAGTTTTAAAAATATAACTTCTTGGCACATAATTAAAACTAGAAACAATTAAAATAGAATAATTTCTAAATATATATAGAATTAGATCAATAAGTTGTTGAATAAAAAAACGATCAATATGTCCGCAGAAGAGCGTCAAGCAGTTGAGTATTTTCTCCAGTGGATGACTCCGAATGGTGGAGGTCTTGCAGAATGGGTCTTATATTACCTCAAAGAAGGAAACGAAGAAAAGCTTAAAGAGATCAAAGAGATTTATGATAAAATAAAAATGGTATTTGGGTTTTAATCTTACTTATCTATAGAAGTACTATTTCATTTGAAATTAGCTTTCTAAGAATTCTATCCCAATCAGAGAGAGAATAATCGCCATCACATAGATCCCTTAAATTCTCCTTATATAATCCTGTCCTTGGCGCGAATTGGCATAAAATATACCCTCTGGGACAAGAATCATTGGGTTTTTCCACAGTAAACTTATACTTATAAGCACTAGTAATTAAATTAAAAGTACAACTTAGAATGTTGGAGCGACATTCTTCATCATATTCTGTACTTATATCTACTATATCAACTATTCTTTCAAGCGACTTATTAAAAGAAATACTCGATAACCAACTATTTAGTTCAGCAAAATCCCTTCTAAATCTTTTACTGTAGTCCATGTTCGCAGACATAATTAATAAAATTACTTTTTTTATATAAATATAAAGTCTATAACTAATTTTAAATTATATGTCAAGATGCCCAAATTCTAAGAAAAGCATTGCTTCATTATAATCTTTCTTCCAAAATTTTTGTGCATAATCATCTACATCGAGATTGAAAAAATCATTAAGCTCTTGTTCAGCAGTACCCAATTTTAAATGCGTATAAATCACAGGCTTAAAGCATAACTCCACAAGACTATCAATACCGCCATAGCGTTCACTTATAAACTCTTGTAGCGTTGTCATAGGAAATCTTAAACGATCGCTTAACTCTTTTATAGTTAAGATACCAGAAGATACAGAATGCTCAATTCTTTCAATCCAAATAACTTTCTTAACTTCGAAATATTTTATTCCAAATTTCCTTACCAAAATACCATCCCTATAATCTGTAATTAATTTGCTATCCTTAGGTGGGTTATCAGGATACAAGAGCCTGACTATCTCTAATGGTTTGAAATTGTATTGGAGATAATGCATTACAAATCTTAAATTATATACATCCCTGATTTCTTTGTAGTTTTGACCAGCATAATAATATTTGATTTTGCTAGTAAGTGTATTCCTGTCCATTTCAAAGCCCATTTTTTTTAATTCATTTAAAATGTAATCATGAGGGTTGTTACTCATACGAATATGCATAGATTCCTCAAGTAGTATGTCAAGAATTTCGAAAGGTACCTCTTTCCAGTAAGGACTTTTATCTCCGGGCAAATTACCAGTATATCTACCACCCGATTCAAAATTAAATCCGTGTTCTGGATCTTCACTCTTATAAAATTTTATTAACAACCTCTCAAGAGCATCTGCTTCTTCTTGTGAATAACATATTGCTAAAACTTCAAATTTCCATAATCTTTTAGTTTCTGCTCTTGTTCGGCCATATTTACGTAAGTATTTTGAAAAGTAGTCATTTTCTCGTTTTGAAGGATTTATATTAAAAGCACTTGTTAAATAACGACTTTTTCTTCTAGCTATATTTACTGTCTGCCCAATCCTGTATTTTTTAGGGAATTTTTCAATAATTTCTCCTTTATAATCTTTAAACATTGAAATCCTATAAATAACAAATAATTTTTTACTATTCTTTATACCATCTTTATAAAGTAAATTTAATTGTGAAGGTCTTATGTTATTAAAAATACTATTCTCTAAATTAAAATGCTCAATATCTTGAGGAAAGAGTTTCGTTATAAGGTCAGCTTTGATATATTCTCTAATGAAATTATTAATTACTCTTTTCATGTATTTATCTTTATTAAGCTTGATATCCGTGTCAATCGGGTCTCTACCATTCTCTATATTTTTTACCATCCCTGTTATTGCTCCCATTGAAACTGAACTACCAACAAGGATACCAATGAATATGTTTGATGTAGCCATTAGTACTAAAATACCAGATGCGAGACCGACAACCGACCCCGAAAGCATGCTCTTAGATATACAAGGAATTATTATTTTATGATTCGGAAGAACTTCGGAGGAGTAGACTATCTTTTTAAACATGGTTAGCTCTGATAACCTTGAAACAGCTGAAGAGAGTACCCTTAGCATCGAACCTGCTGAACCTAAAATATGTTGAAATGCAGTTCTACGATTTAATGATGCTTCCTTACGCAGTGAAACCATCTCTGCATGATAATTATTGAACGCTTGAATAAGAGCAGGACCCGTGTGATACATTTCTTGCTGTTGAATGTATTTTAAGAAGGACATGTCCATGCTTGACGACCTAAACATCCCAGAAATTGCCCCTGTAAATTGTTCCCTCCCAGATTCTGCGAAAGTAGTGGCTATTAGTTGAAGAGAGCTCCCTAAGCCCTTGGTCAAGTGGGTTACCAATCCCTCAACCATTGGATCAATAAAAGATTCTTGGAAACATTCGCTAGCCACGCCAAGTAGGATCGAGCTTGCCCCAAATCCGATGGTAGGCTGCATTAGATAAGCGCTCATCTTACTCCATATCGCAGACAGGGAGGAGCTCGAGGTTGAAACGCCTAAAACTCCATTTAAATTAGGAATGCTGTTCAGATAGCTAACTGCTTGTCCAATTCCGAAGGTGACCAGCATGCTGATGGCGGTACTTATCCCCGTAACCACTAAAGTATACGCTAATTCTTGGAGTTGCTCTTCTCGCACTTGAGCGATGTTATTCTGGTAATAATATTCCAGTACGTTTGCATGGGTCATCTGCATTAAGGCGATACGATTCACCTCGTCTTGCGATTGTCCCTCTCGTATATCAGTCACCGAACGATATTTGGCAATATTTATAACAAACACTATTTCACACGTACCTGAAATTTCTTGTGCCTTATTGTTAAGTAGCTGTTGTAATTCTGCATGTTTACCCTTGGTAAGATTTAATTTTCCCGTGATAGGATCGAAAATATATTCTTCCCTAGCTAAATTTCCTAATGATATATAGGACATTTCTTTTGGAATCTCTTCCAGCAGATACATTTCCACCGAATGAATATCCGAGCTAAATATATGACCACTTGAAGAGGGAATTACTTGAATTTCGGGAGTGTGCAGATCAGAAATTTTATAGATGGGATAACACGCGGTCTCTTTGCTAACAAAACTCTCATCACTTACATACATAGGATATTGTTCATAAAATTCTGGAAGTGGTAAACTTCCCGAAGATTTGGCAAATTGGAGCAAAGGAACACCCTCTACTATATAAGGGATAACCCGATCGTAGGGCTCATCATGAGCTGCTGCAGTTTTCTCGGCTATTTGCTCTTCTAAATAAGCGATAGTATTGGTACGATGCTTGATGTAGTCCACTGTGTTCCAGAAGACTCCAAATCGGGCTTCCATAAATTCTTGAACCCAGAAATAACCAAAATCGGAATAGGCACTATACGTGCATGTTTGCAACCCATAATCTAATACTACTGGAATATACTCGTCTAAGGAACAGCTAACGGTTTTATCAAAGCCCTCTCCCGCTAATATTATATCCCCCGCATACTCATGTTTCGCAGTGCGCACTTTGACGGTAGCATAGATACCTTGTGGAGTACCAAAGAACGATTTAATGCTTAGTCCTCCAAACGCCTCATCAATCCACCATTTTTCGGTGAGTATTTTTTCAGAAGTATAGCCAATAGCGAAGAAATCATTAGCCATTGTCAGCTTTTCGATCTCAGCTTGCTTTACAATCCCATGAATAATATTAGCAACCGCATAGGATAATATATAACCCACTTTTGCTCCTGCAGGTCCAAGAGCAGAACCAAGGGTTGCTCCAGCGATCGCTATTGCTTGGGCTTCAATTTGCCATACAATATCATCCACTAACTGGCTATTCCATACTTGAGATATAAATTGATGAGCCGTCCGTTTAGCACTTTCTTGGAGTAATTCGCTAGACCCTCCCCTATATTGCATTTTCCAGAGGTCGAATAATGAGTCGGAAAAAGTAGGTTCATACCCGTATATATCTTGACTCCGCTCAAAGTCAATTAACTCCCCATAAGAGTTTCGAATTGCGCCATATTTTAAGATATTAAAAACATCCTCCTTTTCCGCGGAATTCTCACTTGCTATGAGATGACGCTCCACCAGCATTTTTTTATTAGGTAAGAAGAGAGAATCTTGATCATAATCAAACCCTACTCCTATCACCTTATTATCTTCATCCACCACATAAATTGTTTCCCCAATTCCATCATTATCGCTATCAAAATACAGATATGCCCCTTTTCTTCGATTTAGAGTGTGTTCAAGATTATTATCATAAAAAACGCCTTGTTGCGGAGTGACCTTGATGACTTGGCTAGTAAACATATTCTCATCGGTAAACCCACTGATATGATTGTATTTACCTGGAAGTAGCAGCGTTTCATTTGAGTAGAGTAAATTATCCACATACACTTCTCCTTGCTCAATGGTAATCGAGCTTTCAAACTCTGCCCATACCCTATCCCTTATGTGGGATTGTTCCACTAGTAATTCAAGATCCCCAACAATCAAATCTCCTCCGGAGTTTGTGCTAAATATTGTGGTCTCAAAGTTCTGTAGCATTGAAACGTCCGCTAACTCGTTGGGGAACTCATCCTTATAGAGGCGAGTACTAGTAATCTCATTAAACTCAAAATCTTGGAAAGTAAGAGAGCTAGAGATATCAAAATGAGTGTAATTGCATATCGAATATTCTCGCAAAAGTTCTTTAGACACAATCATTTCACTACCTTCCTCGAATACTACCTTATCTGTAAACCAGATATTTGTTATCTTGTCCGTGTAGCACTCCACTTCTATATGGCTATAAAGGATTTCAAATGCCACCTCCTTGTCCATGTATCCATCTAAATTAAGGTCTTTCTGAATCAATTGGCTATAAGTGGTGATTGAAGAGGTAGTAGTGGTGTTAATTGTCATTATCTTTTTGGCTTGGGCATTATAGCGATGATGATCTAAGTTCAAATCAAACCTCCCGGTCTCTCGCACCTCTCCTTGTCGTTGAACGTAAGTTTGAGTGTTTTTTATCACAACTTCATAAGTATGGAACATAATCTCTCCGGCAGCGCTGAGAGTTCCATACTTAAACACGTTATACTGTCCATCATTCGTAAGATCGTGTTGCTCTATAATATATTCATATTCCCCGTCATAATTCCCATCTCGTAATTCCAGAACCGCCTTTTCATCGAGAACCGCGGAAAAATCCTCAAAATCCGCAGACTGGGAGTTCACATCAAATTCAAACCCCTCCATACTGTCTTCCATAAACTTCGAATTTCGGGTATAGGCTAAATATTCAAATAGTGAATTATCCGCCCCAATCATATACTCTTCAAACAAAATGAAGTAATATACATCTTCATATTCGTAATTAACATAGAAACTATCATTAATAGTCCACACTGGAACCTCAAGATGGTTAGTAAGTGCTTTTTGTGTTAGTCTAAATCGACTATATTCGGAATGCGCCCCTGATTTAAAGCCAATCTTTACTTCAATTCGCTCAAACTCAGATAAAAACATCCCAACAGGTGCAGCAAGGTGTAATGATTTTTTATTAGGTAAGAAATACGCCTGTGACAACTCAAAATTATACTTCGTTTCATTGAAGTAGACACCTTGAATCGAAAGGATTACTAATTCTTGGGCAACAGTATAATCTTGCGATAACCCAAAGACCCCAGAGTGGTTATGATAATTAAACGCCGTCAAAGACTCGATGATGAGATGTTGAACTTCAATCTCCTCATGTTGTTGAGTATAACAGATTGATTGATATTGATCTTGAAGCTCGTCATGCCATTCAAATTCGACTTCTACCGTGCTGGCATTAATATCGGGTTGCTCTAAAATATGCCATTCCTTCCACGCATCTGCATCTGCCCAACTTAAATAGAGATAACGAAATCGGTCTATATGAGGATTAGAACTCTGATAAAACTCCCTCCACTCCTTTTCACTAATTATACCTTGCCTATAATCTTGATAGCGACAATAATATTCCTCATCGTGCTCACGATTCCAGGTTATTTCATAATTATTTGCAGATAATTTTTCTGCTATTAGTTGGCTTCCAAAGTAAAATGAGGTTCCTCCACTATTATAGGCTTCAAAATAAAGCATCTCATCGATTTCAGGATTATTTGAGTAAATCGGGCTGTTTTCTCCCAATTCAATAGGTTTAATTTCCGAGTAAATATCGCTCCAATTACCATAATACAGCTTTGCTTCTTGAGTGCGGGGATATACATCGATGATATCGGAATCTGTTAACGTAGCATTCTCTTCAAACTCAAATATAAATAACGAATCAATTACAATTTCATACCGAGGATCGTTGGACGTGATCATGATATCCGTAATAAAGGCATGGGAAAAACCATTATCATCCAATATTTTATACATCGAACCGATATCTGCAAAAGATATATCAAATACCGCAGTGTGGTAAGTATCCAGAAACTCATCTTCAAAGGGAGTTAAGTCTAAGCCCTTTTCCCAGGCAACAAGCTTATGGCGCTTCTCAATCAAATCAGTTTCTTCCGCATACTTACTTCCATCTAAATTTGCTCCCAATAGACTAATTTCTGCGGAAGGGACGAAGCTTGGCTCCCCCGATTCTCCAAACAAATAATTCTCAAGATAAGGGGCGCGTTGGAGGACCATATCTTCCATTGTAAGCCCGATCGTTTTAGGAAGCGTAGCATTATACTTTAGAAACACCATATCATCTTGCCGTAGAAATATTGTATTTCCCTCAATGTCTATAAATCGTTCAGGAATAGATATATTATTGTAGGATATTTCATAGTAGATGTGTCCATCCGATGACCGCACTTCCTCAATACGCGTCCCAATTTCGGTAAGAGTGCCCAGTAATTCAAATCGTTCATTTAGTATGAGCACCGATTCATTAACTGAATATATTTCCCTTCCTAAATCTACGGGTAGAGCTCCATCTACTATGGCCTCTAGATCCCATAACACTGATTCGATTACAGGGATTCCCTCATCATAGTAATACCCTCCTAAATCCGCATTATCGTAAAAGATTGGGGTAATTATGATTCGAGCATTATGTTGTACGGTAAATTTGTCAAAATTACTCACCTCAGGAAGGCGTAAATAGACCACTCCCGCATCATCGATCATATCCAGAGTAACATTGGTCCTTGCTATTCGATAATCATGACCATTAAGCGTATAGTAGAATTCTACCTCAAGATAGGAGAGCACATCTGGATTTATAACGCCCATCTTAAAAATGAGAGTATCATACGGCATCCACCCTAGTTCTGGGTCGTTTAATTCGTCCTCTAAGTAATAAATCAATTGGTTGGTAGCATTAAGAGTGGCATAAATTTGCTGTACTACCCCTCTGCTTATATCCAAATTATTGGAAGAGCCATACATGAAATGAGGTGAGTCAAAATTCGCGAATAGATTGGTCTCTGGGTCTTGAGCTACAGTCCAGTTGGTTAAGATTATTTGGTTGGAAACCAGATCAAATTTACAATTATGAGAATGTTTATATTTGTTGTGAGGCTCCACACTTAGTTCAAAATAGATTCTATCGGATTTTTGCTCACCTAAGGATCGTCCTTTTCGAATTTCATAAAGATAATTTCTTCCTTCCTTTAATTTCACGACTATATCTCGCGTTATAGAATTATAAAATAGGTGGGAATCATTAAGATAGACTTTGTCACCCTCCCCATCGTAATAATAAGCAAATATAACTGGACTGTTCTGCACCGCGAGGGGTGTATTATAATTAAGTCCAAATTTGGTGGTCCCATCGCTCGAAATAGAAGAGATAACATAATCCAAATGAGCAATCGGTTTTTCCATTAACCGATAATGGATGGCAAGTTGATATTGATACGCCGAAGAGAGATTATAATATAACGGAGCTAGTATGGACCCTCCACTAAAAGGATACTTTTTATTATAAAATTTCATCTCCCATGGTTGGATTTCATAAAATATGTGTTTTGAGTCCAGTAACCCTCCTTTGGTTTTGATCTCCATTTCAATGGTAAACGGAGTTCCGATTTCTAATACGCTTCGAATCTCCTCTGTGAAAGTGATGTTGCTTCCATGAATGCTTGCGATATATTGATCGCTATTTTCAAGATACAACCCTGAATCGTCTTTAATTTTGAAAAGATATTCACTTCCAAATAAAATGTTATCGTAAGAGGAAATATAACTCAAACTGTCTTTAAGATAAGAATAGGTAAACAACACTTCGGAATTTTCAATAATATTATACTCTTTAAGATATTCGCGCTTTATTTCAAACGTGAAAATAGGCTTATTAGGAACCGCTTGTTGCCAATACCGAAAGAGATTTAGTATACGCTCACCGGATTGTGTTTGAAATGTCATGGAAAAGGGACGAATATCATTCCATCTGTCTTGATATTCTCCACCGTGCGATAAATCAACGGTTACCTCATAAGTGGGGCCAGTGAATCTTGTAAACTCGAAACTAGTAGTATTATATACCCGTGGATAAAATTGGAACGTTTCATTGACAGAAGTTTTAAAGTCTTTTAAAGGGGCATACTCACTTAGATGATAATAGGATACATTAAACCACCCTCCTTGGGAAAGATCGGGATGATACGCAAATGCTCTCCAGTTGCTATAGGCCCCCGTTGGAAACTTCCAGTGAAGTTCGGAATTGTAGGTATGCTCATCTTCTACAAGTTCATAATCATAGCTGGTAAATTGATATTTACTATGAAAATCAATTTGAATAATTTGACTGCCTATACTAGACATCACCTCATCAAGGGATATATAGAAGTTAATCTGAGTTTGACCACTATTAGAAACTACCAACTCATAATTGGAAGCGCTTAATCCCGAAGGAGGCTGATAAGATGCCGCTAATTCGGGTCGATATCTGCCAATTGCCTCGAAATCCTTGTTAGTTAAACTATATCCTTGCCACGACTCCGACCAGTTCCAAGGCATCGTAATTCTGTCTACAGAGGTTATATCTATAGTTCTAAGCCGTTCCGTACTGGCTGGAAGTAGGAGAGCAAATTCGACGCCCGTCGATAAATTATCCGTAAGGATACTTTCGGGATTTAATATATCTATTCGATGATGCAAATAAATTTCTCCTTCCACCATCACCTCATCATTTGTAAGAGGGAGTTCTGAGAGGAAAAAATGTTGGCTATTATATATTCGGGCTTCAAAATCATCCACATTGACCACATAATCCTGATTCCAATCCATGGGATAATATTGATCAGATTCATAGACCTCTCCATATACCTGTTTTCCCTTTCCCGCATAGAGATTCACCTCTCCCTCGATATAGGTAGGCATTTCCGTCTCATAGGCGTTTAGATGGAATCCAAGAGAATCTATTAATCGATTATCATGTTCAACCGTATTTTGGAAATAAAACTCATTACCTTCTTGAAGCTCAAATGCCAGATCCTCATTAAAATCCTCCTCATATAGTTTAACTAATTCCCCGTAATCCTCGAATCCTTCCACCGCTAAGGTCATCCATGCGTCATTGGGGACTCCATATTTCAGATCCAAACGGTCAGTAAAAATCTGAATATAATTAGGAGTGTTAATTATCTCGTTAACGTTCAAGTTCCCTTCTTCATCACTCATAGGGCGTGAAATAGTTTCTAATATTCTATCATCGGCCGTTAACTGCAATTTGTCAAGGATAAGATATTGAGCGTTCTGCTTATTCTCTCCATGAATTAGGAAATCAATAGTCAAATCAAAGGTGGTATACCCCTCCATAGCATATATGGGAGCTAAATTGATCTTGAAGGGATATCGATTCTTACCGGTTAAAGGATCAATTTCAAGAAAATCAAAATATTGCTCTCCCTTTTCTGTAGTGAAAGTAAAGGTGGTTAAGATAGGGTTCATCTCAGTATAGTATTCCAACACGCAATCATCAAGAACCATGGTCCCTGTAATCTCGGTCTCATAAAGTAAACTTAAGTGATTAAATTCAATAGTAGTTTTATTTTCCTTAAAGAGTGGAACTACAATCTTTGAATTATTACTTTCTAAAAGATTTGAAGAATCCATAGGGATATCTGCTAAATTTAGATATTTACCCAACTCATAGTCGTAAAGACGATCTTGAGAGATATGGGGCGAAATTTTACGCACTGCTTCTTGCATTGTGCCCCCAAGCTGCTGATATCCTCGATCAAGCCTATAAGTTACTACTCCATACGATACATTCACTGTTTGAGGGGCTAAATCTTTAATTTCTAATCCGATTCGATCACCTAAATCCAGCAGGTTGTATGATTCAGATATTAATTGACCTGAAAAAGAAGTCAAGGAAAAGATTTTTACATCTGAAGGACATATCCCGCTAAATCCTTTCCTTAATCGAATGATATGGTCCGCCCCTATAGAATAAGACTCGTCAAATTGCGTGTAGAAATGACCGAGAAAATGCTCTCGAGGGAGAGCCAGAGTATCAAATAACTGTTTACTATGAATGAAGCCCTCCCCTTCTGAGAAAGTAAACTGAAGCACTTTTGTGCCTTGAAATTCTGCCATGTAACTTATTATTACGTCTGAACTTTCATCTAAATCTACATGAAGAACGATACGATATTCATTTCCATCTGGAGAAGGCTCAATATGATAATCATGATTTTTGACTAAAGTCTTATCCAAGTATCGTTGCTGACCTCTAACTTCAACTATTTTAAGAGAGCCCTCTTGGAATCCCTCGAGATTGACTAAGGTACTATTAGTATCTATCCCATATGCTGATTTTCCTTCATAAAGAAAATTATATTCAATACCATACTCTTCAGTTCCCATGCTGCCGAGACTAATAAGCGCAGGATCCTCCTCTTCATATGTAAAAATAACCTCTGCATCTCTTCGCAATTGCGAAGTAATAACGGATAAATTGAATACATACAGCTGTCTTTCTCTTCCCTCTCGAATCATTCCCGATTGATTATATGAGCAATCAGCGGTGATATTGAATCTTATTTCTTTTCCCATATAATACTCTCCATCAAAGCCCAGTGGATATTCGAAATAATAAAGCCCATCATATTTGAGTGAGTTTAAGAATATACTATCCTCCCCCATTCTTCGCCATTCGCTCCAATCTGCTCCAGATCCAATATTTCTAGTCTGTGCATAAAAGATTATTTCTATATTATCCTCTAATCCTTTTGTATCATGATCTACAGCAAGATATCCCGTAAGCCGGGGATAGATATCCTCATAACTACTATATTCCTCTCCAAGATATGCGTTTCCCCAGCCAGAATCAAACCAACTAAGTAAATCTAAACTCATAGTTGGCTCCCCAAACTTCAAATAATTTGGAGGACGCACCTCTAAGGTACAAAAGCGATATACTTCTTTGGAAACTCGCGTTGCTCGGGCATAAATGCTCACTCGATAAACCCCAGGGTCTAGCTGGGATAAATAATAATCGGTAAGTCCTGTGCTGGCGTTAAAGATCGCAATTCCTTTCTCATCCGTATAGCTAATAAATTGGGGAGGTCCTTGCTCAAAAGGAGAATTCCCTTCAAAATCGGTAATGGTACAAATCAAGGGAATATTCTCAAGTACTACTATTTGCTTCATTTTTGATTCCGGGATCAATTCTGTAGAATCGATAGGATTGAGAAGTTTATCAATGGTCATCAGTTTCGCATCTGGCATCATATCTGCTTCTACAACGTCTACTTGAAAACTAAACGTATTATTATATTGCGTGCCTACTTGATACACTAACAAGTCAGGAACTCCGAGTAATATGTTCTCGGGATATAATGTAATTAATCCTGAAGCATAGCTGCCCCTGTAAAGCCTTGTCCTCTCAAAAGAAAAATCTTTTAGTTCTGATATACGGGACTGATCGAACACGTTATTACTCTTGGAACATAGGACTTTGGAGGTATTTGGATAGGTCATATCTTCTATCTGAAAGATAGGTGCGTGTACCACCCGTATATAAAGCCTATAATCGTTTAGCGTTTCTCGAGTAAGAGAACCTCCTCCATACATGCTTTCACTAAAGATGCGTGTAAAATCTCGAATTATATTCCAGTTAAAGGAGACATTAAACCTTGCAAGCCCGTTTGAATCGGTTACTGCGTAATCCCAGACGTAAGAGGAGTAAAGATTTACCTTTTCCGTCTCTGAATCGCGATAAGTATAGATCTCTGGGCGATTGAGCATCGGGGAGTTTACTCCTTCGATCCCAGGTCCCTTACACGTTAGATAGCCATTCTCGAGGATAATAGCAGTGCCTAATGCTTCAGAATCCATAAAATCGCCATCAAATTTTTTCCAATTAAGCAATTTGAAATTAACCACTGCTTTAGGTTTTATCCCAATCTCAAGCCATACTAAATTATTTGATATTGGAGTACCTTTTTTATCGGTTAACTCAAATTGTAAGTTATAATCATCGCTAATCGTTTTATGAAAGTCGAGGTAAGTGTAAGGCTCATTGACATATAATTTTTCGTCTGGATGCGAAGTTGTTGAATATTCACGGGAAGATATTACTGCCCATCGATCCACTGAACGGCCAAACTCACTTGGCACGTATTCAAGGACGCTTTCAATCCCTTGGATAGTTAATGAAAACGTTTCAATCACCGTGTTAGACTTATCATATACACAATTAAAATCATACTTAACTAATTCATATATTTCCTGGTGATGCATAAGCGTATTGGGAAGATACACCAATCTCAAGGGATGCTCTTGTCCGATAGGAAGATTAAGTCCAAAATCTCTTTGTCCAATAGGTATGGTATGATCAAATTCCCCATTTGGTTCCAATGGGATTAAACCTACCGGTCTCCAAATCCCAGTAGCATCAAACACCTCTAATACGAGATTTTTAACCAAATTTACTTCCCGCTGTAATTTTGCGAAATATTTAATAAAATAATTACTCTCCAAGTTACCCCTATCAGCTATTTTTGAGGCAAACACCTTAAAGCAAATTTTCGTGTAATCCTCCCCGATAAATGTATAATCGGTTCCATATTCAAGAGGAATTGTTATCAATCCATTTGCCGTTCCAACTTGAATTGTGGATTGGCCTCTCATTGTCTCTATTGGTTTATAATCAAGCTCTAAGAGGGGAATGTATACATATTCTATTTTTAGATCTATGGGGGAAGTTCCAAAATATTGAACTTTGAGGGCATCTCCACCCAAATAATTGATGATCTGGTATCGATACTCCGAAGGATCTAAAGAAACGAATTTATGAGAGCCTATTTTTCTCCAAACCTTGACACAGTCTACAATAGCCGTGTCAAATGAAGAAGAATCAATAAAAATTGTATTTGTTGGCGATACTGAGCTAAATAGCGAACTATTTTCTGGAGTTAAGTTCAAATTCAAAATTTCAGAATCTATCCAGCGCCGTGTTTTCCAATCATCAATATTAAAATCATATTCAAAGAAGTCAATTGGAGTAAGGACATCTTTATCCGTTTCAAAGGTTACTGGAAAGATTTTTTTTCCCTGATTAACCTTATAGGTAAGTAAAAAATCAGTATCGAAGGGTATGTACTGTTGCTCTAGTCCATTCCACTTAACTACTAATACAAAACGATTATGAAAGGTTGGGTGGTAATAATTTTTATATTCTATTTTCACGTGCTCAATACCAACTGAAGGCGCATAATTAACTATCTTACCATTGATGACTTCCAATAGTGGCTTAATAATGTTGAAATCGCCTTTATCGATGTATTCTAACTTAAAATTATGGATGTCGATAAAATCATTATTTCCTACCAACCCATGAATATCAATGAGATATTCACTTTGCAAGGACCGAAACGGATCACTTGTTTCATAAGGAATTATTTCTCGATGGCAATAATAGGTTGATGCATCGAGTATATGCCCTTTTAATACGAGGTCGGAACCATATTCGACCTCAAATTTGGAGTCAAGATCAAATTGATGATCATCGCTAAGAATAACCTTTCGTTCGTTCCAAAGATTAATTTCAGAAAGGGTTTGAGGTATTAGATCTACGCTCAGCACTTCTTGGCTTGTTATAGTGTCAAGTATCTTGGCCTTTACGAGCCTTAATTGAAGCTGATAATTTTCCATACCATCTTCTTTTACATCTTCTGCTAACATGAACCGACAATGATATTTCTGGACGGCACTGTCCCACGCTAGAAGGGATAACCCAAAAAGGGTGTCCGTAAGTAGATCATAAAGCCCCATAACAGGAGTGGACACCTCAAATAAGGGAAGAGGGTGAAGCTGATGAACAAAACGAAAGTAATAATCTATGGATTCACTGAAGGGAATAACATTTAAGCTAACCAAGGACAATGATTCTGTCTCATGATAAATCTCAAGATCTGTAATTGAGCCGTTATAGTTCTCAAATTTAAAATTAAAAGGGACTCCCGTGGTTAAAATAGTAAGATTCTCCAGATTAGCAATGAACTTCATGTTTTCAGAGAGTATATTATATAATCGAATTTCTGCGATACCAAATACTTGATGGCTGAGGGTGTTAACTCCTCCCGGCCATACAGGGGTGTCAATCATGCTAAAATGGATCGAAGTTATTTGAGATAAATTAAAATTCGCTTGAAGATTAGAAGCGTCTAATTTAGCAATTTCTATATAAAGGGGTATTTCCAATACCTCTCCTAAGCCTGAAATTAGGCGTTTATATTTATGTGCTTGATGAAAAAAAGTATCGAGTTGAAGTGTGCTAAGATGATAGGAAAAAATTTGCTGTTCTCTATCTTCAAATTCTATTTTAAGATAATCCACGGTGCTGTGAGTAGAATACACGTATGGAAGCAATATCTTAATGTAAAATCCCACACAGTCAAACGATTCCTGTATCGTGGGCATCGCATAATTCAATAATAATGGTGTTGTATTGGAAGGTTCTTTAACAAATGCGTAAAAATTCTCACTTTTTGCATCCCAAGCATTAATTCCATCAACTAAATAGTTTGACTCGACCTCCCCCGTAAATATATTGTCACTATATAATATTAAGTCTTGATAATCGGTAATATCCATCGTATATGCTTGTATTGTAGCATTCCAGCTCGCATGCTGAAGCTTATAAACATTCGACTGGAAATGGTGGGTTGAATTTTTTATCTCATTGTCTTGTATATCTTCTAAAGTATATATTATTTGGGAAGGTGTACCCATGGATAACGAATTCAGGTTGATCGGCGCATTTTCAAATTTTATTTTTATCTGAGTAGATACAGTGAGATTATAACCAATTTTATTATAGTTCGAGGTGAAAAACTGATTTTTGGCACCATCCACCGCAAAAAATTCAATGGCATAATAATATTGAGAACAATTCTCAAACTGGTCAGCGGGAACTCCAAGTTCAAATAACATCCCTCGATTATTTATTAATCTCTGATACGGCAACTCAGAAACTAATGCACACGACTTATTAAAAATCTTTACCTTGAAAGTTATGTCATATTGATAATTATAAAATTCTGCAGGATCTTCTATTATGTCTTCGAGATTATCATCATAATTGATTGTATAATTCATCCATGGAGTTGCAAAAGTCTCGAAATAATTAGTGGTGCCATCCCCAAATTGAACCTCAATCGTTGGGGCTTCGAAATCTAATAAACATACATAGTGAAGATTCTTTGAGAGTCCTAATGTAGCATCAAAAAGGGAGACTATTAGCTCCATTTCCTCTCCCGACTCATAATATGGGGCTAAAAATTCTTGTATATTAGTCCAATTAAATATAAAATCATATTCATTGGTATTATCTTTTAAAAAATCGCCAATTTTTAGCCATGGGTTAGCTAAGTAAAGTGTGGCTGAATCAACGTATTGATTAGTGGTAAGATTTAACATAATCTCGTTTCCTATAAGAATTTTTTTCTGGATGGAACTAGAATCGGAAAAAAGATAATTAGATTCGAGTTGGGCTATTAGTGGTAAATCTAAAAAAGATTCCATAAACTCAATTTTTGGCTCCTCAGATCCAAACCTATGATCCTCATTGGTATCAAAGATATAGCTACTTGAATACTTTAGAAAACTGTGATTTGAATTGTTAATAGACTGAAGAATCCCCCCCGTAAATCCTACATCTTTTACGCCATTATTGGTAATATCAGTATATGTTAACTCACTATTAACAGCAATATCAATGGGGGAAAGAAATTCCTTTTGAAGCTCAAAGACTTTTGCGATTACCCGAATTTTGCGAACTCGAATATAAGTTTGAATAGTTTCGATAGAATAGGAAGCTAAACCTTCTAAACCCTCTAATTGCCAATCATAAATGACCGCAAGGTTAAGATATGGACGGGATTCATCATGATATTGAAGTAATTCGTTCAATTCAAGCTCGGTTCCATGGCCCAATATAATGGTAGAATCGAAATTGTCAAGAATTATCATCGTTTGATTTTGGGTATAAAGCACGACTCGGACATCTTCATCAAATGCTAAAGAGGGATAAAGAGTCGAACTATTTTGAATCCCATAATCAAGGTCTAATTGTATCCCCAATTCTTCAATCATTCTTTTTTGACCAGATATTACCTTGGTGAGATCTACAGAAAATCGTGTTTCTGATGATAATTTTAATGTCTCGAGTTTAGCGCGATAAAAAAGTGAAACTTCTAAATCGCTTATTTCAAAATAGGCTACTAATCGATTATAATTTTCTACTATAGAACTGTCTAAAATAAACCGATATTGGAGTTGTTGTAGTTCTACTCCTTCATTTTTAAGAATAAATCGAGAAAAATTGAGATTTCTAATTAAATATGAATAACTGAGGGGACTTGAATCGCACTCATCTAACAATTGGTAATCGACTGCTGACCATTTATCTTGAATTACATCATACAATTGAATTTTAAATTGATCCCCATATTGCTCCCATAAATTCAACGAGAAGAACTCGGTCTCTTCCCCGGTTAAAGCATAGCTCCACGTTTCTACGGTTGGGAGTCGTGAATAATTTATAGAAAAGGAAAGCGCCTCTATCATTTGCATGTTTGAAGAGGAAAAGTTAAAATTATATGCAGGACTTTCTACAAATTCATTTAATTGGGAATTATAATTCGTATTTTGGCTATAATCCAATTCCACATTCATTAGAACACTTAAAAACTCCCCTTCAAACCACGCTCCTTGATGACATCCTTGAAATGTGAATTTAACTTCCATTTCTAACTTATTCCCCGGTTTAAAGGAGTCTAGAAGCCACTCATTGGGTTGTAAACGATTCAGAAGGTCTAAGTTTTCTATAATATATGCCTTGTATCCATATGATGTATCAAAAAGTAACTCTTCTCCTAAATTAAGGGTTCCAATCTGAATGCGCTCTTGAGTATTAAGGCAAGCAGAAAAGAAAATTAACTCTATATCGTAAAGACTATTCGTTAATATGTTAGTAATACTCTCACTCCCAACTAATCCTGCTTCAAAGTCAAAACTAAGAGATACGTTTGAAAGCTCGATATCTTCAGTGAAATTGCTTTCAAAGGGAAACCTTAGAACGTTGGTATCCAAAATCTTATGCTTATTGACATAAGTAAGCGTCCCCGAATTCCCTACATCATGCACTACCCCTTTTATTTCTATATAATCCTCGATATTAACATAATCAGCAAACCTAATATAAGCTACTGAGCCATCTTCTCGTAAATGGAAATAATAGGGCTCATTTTGAACATAAGAGATAGTTCCACTTTCGAATAGTTTAGGAAAATAGTCGATGCTCCCATCGGCTTTAACTCCTATCACATGCTCGATTAAGGTGATATTTTCAAATAATTCTTGGGGTGGACTAAATCTATTATTTCCTAACGAATCAAACTCAATCCAACGCGTATATGTAAAATTAAACCGATCATAGTTCAATAGTGCTTCATTAGAGAGATACATTCTTTTTTCATTGTGTTCAAACTTCCATTGATAAGCGCTTAATGGAATAACTAACTTACTCGCAGTAATCCCAAATACCGAAATGATACCTGCAATATCACTGGCTATACCCGCTCCTAAGACTTCATTGAGTTCTATATAATCTTCAGAGATTTTAGGTAAGAAATTATTAGGATATATGGAACTGGAGTATAAAATATTCTTCTTAAAAATAGTGGTAGTGCGAAACTTGCGAAGGGCTGCGTGTTTTAAAGTTATTTGAGACGCAATCGATTTTCTCTGAAAGGGAGTTCTTTTCTGTTCATATTCAATTTCCCACGATGAGCCTTTATATACTCCCGGAATGACATAACTCTCTCCTAATATCGTGAGATATGCGGAATTATCTTGATACCGAAGGAGATTTTCTAATTGGGGATATTGGTTTCTGGTAAGCGTAAATTCTAAGATGCAGCTATCTTCATTTTGATTATAAATTCCAAAATAGTGATTTTGGGGATGAGTAAGCTGAACAGAATCATATAAATTTCTAGGCACATAATCAAAGAAGTAATCCCAGAGGATCTTTCCTCTCTCTTCCAGAAGTCCCTTGTAAGGTAGCCATACATCATCCACAGGGTGATATATTTTAAGGTGGGGGCGCCATGACCAGTTCTCAAAGTTTGCTACAGAAATATTAAATTCACATTGGAATTTAATCTCTGAAAGATCATAAACCTCTTCTGGTGCTAAATCGGAGAATTTAATGGTTAAGGGGAGAGGGCTAACCAATTCTTGTTGATGCCAGAAGGAAGGATGATAAGGATAATTCTCTTCAGATTTTCCTCGACCTTCAACTGGAGATAATTTCGGTACAAGTGTCAAGTCAGTTATGACATTTTGCGCAGTTAACGTGCTTCCCTCTTGGACAAAATTAGGATAAGCAGTATAGCTGTCAATTCCTAGCGAAAGAACATTAGTTCCAAAGGAATTGCGGTAAATAATATCTCCCGTAGTAATTTCTGAACGCCCTGTAATCTCGTCTATGATAGTTTGCCCTGAAGAACTAAAGGATCCACCATCACTATTTTGAAACTCAACTTTTGAATAGTCATCTTTTAACACATAAGCTTTTCCACCCGAAATGGCACTTAGCTCTTCCTCATATGATTGCAGAGTATTTTTTGCCGCAAGAGGATGATTCGCTAAATAATAAACGAGAGCAAAATAATTTACATCTAAATAATTTGCTAAAGCACCTCTTCGATTCAAATTAATTGAACTATAATCCCATTCTAAATTATTTGTATAGGTTAGGCTTTGTTTATAATTTTGTTCATCTGAAAATAACCATGAATTTGAGCCCCCGAAGGTCTCATAATGCCATTGATTGGCGTTCACAGAACTTTTATAATTAATATGGATCCCTGTATTGCTTCCTGAATTAGCCATCGCTATATTCAAGACTCCTGATGCGGTTCCCCCTATATCACAAGAATGCCGAAAATACGCTACCATCCCAATATCTGCAATATAAGCGCGATTTGGGACCGAACTTGAAACAGATTCGAATGCATCAAACCTTATAGTTGGATTTTTCGTAATATCCAACAATCCAGAAAAGGACCGCAGTAATTTATTGTCATTAGATTCTACAAACTCGGGCAAATCGTATCCTTGTCGGAGATATTGTTGCTCATTAATTACTACATAATCTACCGTTATCTCCTCTACACCACTAACATGGCCGGAGCCTTCGGGTTGAACCGTGGAAGACGCCCAAGTATAATATCTCACTCCCGGATTGAAGGTGCTTTGGAGTTGAGTTGAGGTGCTACTATAAGACCAATCCGACCACAGATAAAGATCCTCAAATTGTGAAGCAATATCAGATAAGTCTTCATTGAATACATAGATGATTTCTCGATTGGAATTTGAAAGAGAATGTGTAAGATCCTTCTCTGCGTTTAACACGGAGGATACATCGATTTGCCGAGAATTAGAGAACTCTTGACTGAGATCCATGCTTGAATCTACTTTTTTGAATACTTGATTTTTTAGTTCTACAATTTCTAACTGGGTGGTCTCTAAAGAGCTCTGAAATCCCACCTTCGGATATAATTTACCTAGATTTTCCGGATTAAATCCTATCTCCAAGGTTTTATCTTGTTGATTGAGATAGAAAGACCATTTTCCCCTTGCTGGATCATAACTCATTTCGATAACATGGAATTGATCTTGTGCTACTTTATCATCGTTGGAGATATCACAATAATAGGGACCCTCATTTCCGATATAAAATTCTATGAAATTGGGACTATGCTCATCTTTATAGAACTTAATCGATGATCGATAGTGTTGACCTAAGCCAATATCTGAAAGGTCTGGATAATTAACCAATTTCTCATTTATTTGAATAAATCCCTCTCCCAGCGCAACTCCGTTATTATTTCCTCGCTTAACATTAGTAGAACCTAGCACATCGACATAGGGATGATTTAAGTTGTCTTTATCGGAAATAATCATACACTGGAATTGGCGTACCACTAATTTGGAAGCAATATCTGATGCTAATTTACTCGTGAGCCCTTGGTAACCCGACAATTCAAGCGTAAAGGTAATTTCTCCGTCTGAGAGGGTCTCTTTAGGAAGCTGAGAAAGTTGAGAGGCATCAATCTCTAAATAATTATAATCATAGACATGAGTTTCTATAATATCAGAATAGCCAAGATATTGATCAACATATTCAAATTGAAATAGATTATCCTCTAACTTATTAAAAATCCCTTCTTGGATATGATTAGAAGGATCTTGTAATCTAGAAGTTAAAAAGTTAGCTTTTGACGGGGTATTATCTGGCACATAATAATCTACATTTTCATCCCATATGACGGTGCTAAAGACAGAGTCTCCAAAATTAATAGTGCGGAGTCGTTCAGTATCTATATCTGCTAATTGGATATTACTTGCACAGTATCTGGGACCAATCGGTCTGCCTGCGACCAAAAGTTGGATATTGTTTTCATCTACCTTGAAGCTGGATAGAGGTTCTGCTATACTATGTGGATAGAGAATATGAGCAAAGCTGGTCGATATCAATATCTTTTGAATGCTTTGAAGATCTTCGTTGTGATCTAAGGCAAATTCAATATCCAAATTGAGATTTTGATTTGCGTCATTCCTATCCTCCCAAATCTCTACTAATGTAGTAGTGGACTTGTCTGATAGATAGCTAATAAGAGTTTCTCCATTAGCATTAGATTCTGGACTTCCGAGCCCTCGTACTTCCGCATGCGAAATTGAGGGTTTATATGCAATTCCACTCTCACCAATTCTGGAGCCCATTTCATTCACTAACGTAGAATAATCAATAAGTTCTTCAGTAAAATCAACACTGAGCGAATGATCTAAATCTTCAACCCAAATGGTATCTATATAAGAATTTGAAAAGGGATCTTGATAGGAGCGTGGTTCATATATATCCTGACCAGTTGCATATTGCGAAAGCTCTGCACCAGTGGATACCGTATCTAAGCCATCGAAGTCAATGGTTCCGTAATTCATCCGAAGATTATTGAATTCACTTAGCATTGAAAAATCCTCATAAATCATCTCACTTTCAGTCAAATGTCCCGGACGTATAATGTATGGGATCCCACTAGCGATCGGGGTAATGTGGGTATTCCATCCATATTCTGTTCCATAATTGAAGGTCCATGATTTTTGATTAAAATATTTTAACTGAAATCGCAAATCCTCGCCCTTCATATGGGAGTTGGAAGCAGAGATTGGTCCATCATGGTCTTGGGTAATAATCTTATTTCCCGTTGCCAAGTTTACAGAGGTTTGGCCAACCGCAGCTTCATAGTAATATTGGATTTCATAGTATATTTCTTCTTGTACAGAACCCATATATTCCCAATTATATCGGTTTACCACTCCCACCAAAGCTGTGCGATCTTGATTAATTGAAAATGCAGTAGAATCAACCAGTTCTACCTTATCATACGAATATACTCCTTGCTCGTACTTCTTAGTTATTTTCAAGACATTTCTTATATACTGAATTGGGTGTTTAGAAAGGGATATTTGAAAGGTATAATTATCGTCTTGTATATTATCTGGAATGCTTTGGGCTTCAAATAGATCAGTCGCATATAATGTAGGCGTATACTCATATTCAATTACAACGGGATATATTTGGGTACGATATATCCCTTGTGATGAAGCAACCAATACTGAATCTAAACCTTTCTCCTCTTCAGCCTTAATAACTCCTCGTAGTTTAAAATCAAGTATTTCGTTATAATATGATTCTGATTGGGGGGAGAATTTTATGGCTGAAGTTTTCCATTGGAGATTTTTGGGATCATAAATGTAATAGAAAAGCGCATCTGCAGTAGAATATTGGACTTTAGATATGCCAATAACTAAAATACTAGTTCCCTTTTTTTTAACATTAGAAAGAACTACAGAACTTATCTTTCCTTCGATTCCACTGTCAATTAGTGTTAATTCCTCATTGGAGAGCGATTTATCTAAAGAAAAGAGAGAGGATAATGGTTTATTGTTGCCTTGAAAGGTGTAAGTACCAATTATTATTCGATCCCGAAATATAGTTAGCGTCGAAGTAATATAATTAGCGGGAATTTGGACTTGTGCTTCTTGATACCAATTTAGATTAGTATCAAACAATAATTTAATAAGATAATTCACGTCATTGGATTTATTACTGATGCTTAGATATAATACAAGAGACTCTGGACTCCCTTGTTCGAATAGCAGTTCGTGAATTACGGGCTGTTGGATTGAATAGGGGTAACTTATATCATTGACAATATTTATATTCGCTGAAATATCAAAAGAATGAGTAAGCGGGTTAAAACAGTAAAATAAGATCTCGGCGGCTTGCTCTTCCTTGTAAGATACTAGATCAGTAAATCCATCTCTATTTAGATCTAGTGATTTGACCTTGAAATTCGCAAGAGAGAGCCCGAGATCAATGGTTTCAGTGATAATCCACATATTTTCGAAAGAATTGAACCTATATATATAGAGGTTTCCTGACTCGTCAATTAAAAAGGGAGAGCAAAGATTGGTTTCATAAAATGTACCGTAAGATCCATAAAAGTAAGTAGGAGGGCTTTCGTGGTAGGTTATATTTATCGGCAGATAGCCCCGTTGATTAGGTAATAGGGAATAATAATAATCGTCAATATCGTGCCACTCAATCGTAAACGATCCTTCGGTTATTGGACTAGTGCCTATTGGAACCCATAACTGTTCGTGAAAATTGTAATAGCTGATGGTCATTGAAAGATTATTTTTTCGAGTATCCGAATCCCAATTATCTAACCATCCATAAAACAGATGAGGATCTTCGGTATAATTTCGGTTGTGATCATAATATAATATTTCTCCGAAATTTAAACTCTGGAAAAGCGAATAGTTCTCTTCCTTTATTACAAATAATTTCAATTCCTCAATTTGAACATTATCCGCTTGATCGACGATTTTGGCATAAAGCCAATTATAGCCTTCTTGAAAATCGGATGCTTTCAATTCCACAGAATAATAAGGAAAGATATAATTTTCCTTAGCTTTTGCCATGGAGCCAATTCGTTGATTAGCTTGGTCAAAAAGTATTATTTCTTTAATGTTATGCAGGAATGGATATTTTTCTTTTACATAGAAGTTTATCCCATCCTCTGTAATATACCCCGGAGTAAAGTAGAGGGTTCTATGCTCAATAGTGGTAGTCCCAAATATAATATTGCCAAAATCTCCCGTCTTCCCTAATTCCCAATATTCACGCTTTGTCTCTCCTAATGAGTTGGTATGAATCTTCCCAAACGTTCCATCAGCTTTTAGAGTATCTAGTCGCCCTTGATATACTGAGGTTGATAGTATTGACCCATTCAGGTATTCAAAAGTGAAATAAAATTCGAACGAATCCCGTAGTCTCTGGGTTGGCGTATGGTAATGAACGGGATAATTATCAAATCCATATACTGCTTGATACCATTCTATATCGCTTATTAATAATTCTTGAAGGTCAAACTCGTCCAAATACCATTCATCACCACTTTCTACTAAATCCACAGTCCAGCTTGGATCACATATCACTCCTTCCAAGGAAAGTTTATCCGAAGTAGAAATGCGAACTAGGTCGGTAGGACTGAACTCAATCGTCTGCTGGGTAGAATCAAATATAAATGGTAGTGAAACCCCTTTATCAGTGATTATTCTTTCTATTTTAATAATATGCAAGTCGACTAAAGGAATTTCTATTCCATTCCAAAATAACACATTTTCATATTTATACGCGTCATTAAGATAAAATCCATCGTGAAAGGAGTAGATGCTCCTCTCAGGATCGAAATAATAGGAGAGATTAGGATTTCGAGATGCCTTAGTTATCACTAAATCTGACCAAATATATTCTGAATCGTGAGTTTCATATACTGCAGGGGTTCCCAGGATTTTGTTTACATGGAGTTGAACGGCGCTAATATCTTGATCTTCGTGAAGATCAATCGAGAGATTAGCTTGGTCATTGAAAAATATTGTTTCTTCAAATGGATGCCCATTAATCGTGAGATTTTCTACAGGAAAAGAGTTTTGTGGATAATGAATCGAAGAACTTTCATAGTTAGCTGAGGAATCGTACTCTATAGGATGGTAATCAACGGTCTGGTTAGGAAGAAGCCCGTTCTCGAGAAATTCTAATTGTAACGAATCAATAAAGACTCCCCACCCGCTCTCAATGGTTAGATCTTCTGTAATTGAGAAACCATTTTTCAGTTCCATACACAACTCAAAGTAGAGATAATCCGTAGCCGTAATGAGGTCAGTATAATCTAATTCTATGGGTATGGGATTTTTTATCACATAATATGCCATTCCAGCGTCATTTCTATGCAAGCTAAAGTTATCATGGCACCAATCTTGTAGTATAATGGTCTCAGCCTTGAGTTCAGTTCCTAATTTGGCACCATATTGATCATAGAAGGTTAAAGAAGCATGGATTTCTTCAGAAAATTTTTTGCTTGGGAACCTAAAATAGGGATAGAGGGTTAATCTAGCTTTTGGCGAATAATTGGCGCTATTATTTGTATAGAGATAAGGTGATAATAATCTCTTCTTACTAACCAGTTGTGGTCCATCAATAAGAAGTTGCTCATCTTCGAGTTCATAACCGATACATTCATGATTGTTTTGAACTAACTTTTGAGATGGTAGAGATTGGTAATAATGATAATTATCAATCGTAGTATTATGATAATAGAATTTTGTCTCTGTGGATAAAGCCAGCAAGTCTTCTCTTCCATCTATCTGAAGGCTATGATCTGCGATTAAGTCTAATTGAGCGTTAGAGCTTACTTTTTCAAAAAAGATGAATGGATCTCGCGCTTTTTGAAAGGGATAGGAATAGGATTGAACTCCAGAACCATTTGTCCATTTGAAATCCAATTCGATTGAGTTGAACCAGAGATGCACTCCGGCAGCATCATGAAAATTATTAGCATATAAAGTTTCAAGGGTGCATTTTATTATTAGATAGCACTCCTCGTATTCTTGATTGGCGATCCCATGAAGTGTTCCAAAGAACTCTTGAGCGTCCTTTCCTGAAAATGTTAAAAAGTTTTCTTTATTTAATACATTGAGTGTACTAGTATTATCGTGTCGCTTAAAAAAGACTTCTTGCGACTTTTTGCTCCATTGAGAGGAGAGCGTTAAATTTTTTAATTCATATTCTTGTTTCCATTGGTTATATACCAACTCATTGGTAATAATCATATCAAGCTCATTATGATTTTCAACCATCAGTATTACTTCACAAGAAAACGAACCGAGAACTGAAGAGGTAGGAAGATTTATAGGAAGTTTGGAATGTATAATAGCGTTGAAATCAAGGTTTAAGGTCATTTGGTTATCTGGGGAGATTATCAACGATTTATCTTGAAATAAGGATAGATTTGCTAAACTAATTCGCTCATTAATCAAGAATTCGCTCGTAGAGGGATATTCCTCATTTTGGAATTCAGTATACACCCCAAATCCTTCTTGATTTTGGATATCGGAGAAGTTCTGAGGAGTAAATAGCGTATCTTCAATTACAAGTGGTTGTTCTTTATCCCAGAAATATGCTTCAGAAGTCGATTCCGTTATACCATTTAACTGATTGACTCCATCTAAAAATTCAAATCCCCGATAGTAGCACGGTGGATGATACGCTTCTAGTGATACATAATCAAATCGAAAGGAAACTTCGCTTTTGATGTTTGTGTGGTAATCCACCTCCGCTTGAATTTTTATCTTAAATTGCTGGCCCCCTTCAGTAAAGAATTCCGTTAAGTTTAAAGTAGTAAGCTGCCAATGACAGCTCCTTTTATTTAAGTAACCTCGATAATCGGTATGGGAATGAACCATCTCTCCATCTCGGATTAATTGAGTAGAGAGGGAGACCCAAATTTGATGATCCACCTCATTAGCCGTATAAATCTGGTATCGATACGTTAATTGAGCATGGTCAGCTTTAGTACCCAAATAGGTGATTAATGGACTTTCAAGGAATTGGTGTGTACTTTGGCAAGTGTCAAAAAATAGATAGTTAGAATCGTCGTCCCAGTATTCAAACTTTTCTGATTTGATCCATTGGGTCTCGAACGCAGAAAAATCATGAAAATAATACAATTGTTTTTTAACATCAAATGTATTTGGGTTTCGATGCTGGATTATTCCGTCATAGGTTTGCTGTTCTGATAAAGTATTATGATATGTGTTTACGAATTTGTCAGAAACCTTCTCACACTCTTCGGTGTAAATCATTGAATTATAAAACAGACTGTTTTGCCCTTCAAATAAAATTTTACCCCAATGATAAGGTCCATAATGAGTATAAGTATTATACTGATAAAAGATTCGACCAGCAGCTTCCACATTAATATCTGCGAGTTTCTTATAGAGAAATTCCCCTTGCTCTTTCTCTCGCAGATAGAGGGAGGCATCTCCTCCAACGGGCTGCATCAGTGAATTTCTTAAGATGCCTTCGAACTTATTAGTATACGTTAGATTATGCTCATTGAACTGGGAATAAATAACTCCTTGCCGAGTAGATTTTAATGGATCGTGGGTATAGAAGGGATACACATAAAGGTTGTCCTTGTGCATTTCTATTTCAAACTGATAAGTCGTGGAGATTCTGCCGACTACTGAGAAAAAGGGAGTAAATTCGGAGGTACAGTAATAGATTGTGAGCAGATATTTCCCTGGCAACATGGGTATCGAGCTAGAGCTCAGATCGATGGGAAAATAAAGGTCTTTATTAGTAAATGGACCACTATAGTGCGGGGAGTGAAATTTATGCGATTTAAGATATGGTTTTGCTTTCTGATTCATACCACTGGGAATGTTCGGTTCGAGGGGGGATAAATCAGCACAGAAGGTCACTTGCCGTGAATGGGAATAACCCATCTCACATTTAAGAATAAGCATGGAATTGAAGGTCAAGTCCTCACTAAATGAGTTAGGGTCTTCTTGATACGATAACTTCATAAAATCGTATTTTTCGCCTTCCCTCCTCATGCTTTGAGGAAACAATGCAAAACTAGGCTCGGGGCACACTTCCACCTCCATGGAAAGGTAACCAAAACTGAGCCACATTGGAAATACTACCAGAAAAATAACAATTAAGATAGTCTTTAATTTTAGAGGCATCCGATAATGATGTTTATAGTATGGTTGAGGAGGAGGATATCCCTTTCTTTTTAAACAAACGGAGGTATCGTCTGTAGTCATCTCTAAATTGATAAGCTTCTTTACTTTAGGCTCTAATTCATTTTGCGAGAATAACCACGCAATATTTATAATAGATTCGTCCTCTAACCGCTTTGGTTTCTCTTTTTCGAAATCAATACCTTTTGGTATTCTTTTTACTGACAAATTAGTTTGGTTTTTTGAAAGGGTTGTGTTTTCTTCTTTATATGGGAGGAAAACCTCGGCAAATTTAGAAGGTATTTTTTCGCTACTATATTGAGAAGATTCATTGGGAACTGATATATCAGATTTAAACTTCTTAACCGAACGAGTTTCGGTTTTGGAGTGTAAAATATCTAACATCATAAAATTATATTCATTTAGCGATAAACCAAACTGCTGCTTTAATGCAATTTCAAAAATTAGCCCGAAATAATCCCTACTCGAATCACGATTGTCAAAGAATAACTCCTCAGAGATAGCGTATTGCTTAAGCAATTTCACAATTAAATTAGAAATTCCCTCTAGAGAAAGCAGGATCTTATGAACTGTAATTCCTTTGTCGCGATATTTATTCGCTAAACTTTCCATTAGCTGGATAATATGACACTTCCCTGCTAACTCCATGACGTTAATATAAACCCTGACTTCCCCTGAACTTAATAAAACTTTGCTATTTAGTAAAAAATGTGTGTCCTTTCCTTCTAATTCCTTATTATCATGCTGTTCTTTCATTTATCCCAAACTTTCTTTAAAATTTTGACTAATGGTGTTCTAACCGTCTTAAACCTCCTCTTTCCCTTTAACCCTTAGGTACATGCCCTATAATCTCAGAAATTCGTTTAGTTTTTATACGTTGCATATATGACATCACAAAGGATAGGCATATATTTAAATATATTCCCCAAACCTAGCTAAATTTTTCCTTTAAATATGACTTTTCCATTCGTATGGAAAAAATAGAAATTTTCCATGGCCACGGAAAATTTTCCTCGGAGAATAGAACTTTTTCTTTATAAATAACTGCAGCTATGATAATTTTTTGTGATTTAAAAATTGGATAGAGAAGCGTAATTTTTAAGCTCCGTAAGCTGTATTTAAAATCACTGACAGAAATAATGAATAGTTTTATATATATAGAAGTTAATTATTTTTTATCCAAAATTTAAAAATCTAAGTTCAAGTAAAAATAATTGAAATCGTCGCAAAAAAGTAAGTTTGAACAGATATTAGTTTTTCTAATTTTATTTTTAGAGATTTTCGCTCTATCATTATCCATTGAAAAGGAAAGTGTAGCCCATACTATCAAATTAGAATTGACAATATTGAGAACATCAGATACAGTTTCAGAATTATGGAGTTTTCCAACGGGTCATGATGTCCGTTGTGCTCCTGCTTTAGCAGATCTTCTTGGAAATGAAAGTTTAGAAATAGTACTTACTTCTTGGGATGGAAACGTTTATGTTTTAAATGCTCAAAATGGAAGTGAAGCTTGGAGGTTTGCAACGGGAGGATTAATAATGGGTTCCCCGACTTTAGGGGATATTGATGGTGACACGAATCTCGAGATTATTGTAGGAAGCAATGATGATAAGCTCTACGCTTTAAACGGTGAGGATGGAACCGAGTTATGGAATTACACTACTGCAGATTACGTTAGAACTTCTCCGACTTTAGGGGATATTGATGGTGATACAAATCTTGAGGTAATTTTTGGTAGTAATGATAATAAAGTCTATGCCTTGAATGGTGAGGATGGAACCGAACTATGGAACTACACGACTGGAGATGATGTTTTGTCTTCTCCAGCATTAGGAGATGTTGATAATGATGATAAATTGGAAGTAGTATTTGGTAGTTATGATGATAAAGTCTATGCTTTAAATGCTGAGGATGGAAGTGAATTATGGAATTTTACCACTGGTAATAATATTTTTTCTGCTCCAGCATTAGGTGATGTTGATAATGATAATAAACTTGAAATTTTGGTCGGTAGTATGGATTATAAGCTTTATGCTTTAAATGGTGAGGATGGAACCGAACTATGGAACTACACGACTGGAGATGAAGTTTTATCTTCTCCAGCATTAGGGGATATCAACAATAATGGTAAACTCGAGGTGGTAGTAGGAGGCAGAGATAATAGAATTTATGCTTTAAACGGGCAAGATGGAAATCAAGTCTGGAATTATACCGTAGGGAGCGATATTTTATCATCAGCTTCGATAGGTGATATTGATGGTGATAGATCCCTTGATGTCGTAATTGGTAGTTATGATGGATATATATACGCAATAAGTGGTCATAATGGAAGTTTAATTTGGAGTTATTTTATAGGCTTTACTGACTCTCCTCCAACGCTACGTGATATCGATAGAGATGATAAATTTGAAATTTTTGTAGGTGATGCTCAATTCGATAGACTAATTGCCTTAAAATCTTCTAATTCAGGAAAAAGGATTTACTGGCAGGGAATGTCTGGAGATTGTAATTTATATAGGAGAAAAAATCAAGCTTATATAGACCGTGACTTCGATATGCTTTCAAATAATTCGGAATCATTGTTCAATACTCATCCAGATGATTACGATTCCGATGATGACATGCTTCCTGATGGATGGGAGGTATCATATAGTTTAAACCCACTGATTGATGATTCAGGAGCCGACCCCGATAACGATAGATTAAATAACATAGGTGAGTACATTAATTATACAAATCCTAACAATCCTGACACCGATAGTGATTTGTTGCCTGATGGATGGGAAGTATTATATGGATTAAATCCGCTAATAGATGATTCTGATATGGATCCTGACTCAGATACATTAACTAACATCGAAGAATACCAAAATAAAACAAATCCTAAAAATTCCGATACAGATGGAGACACATTGCTGGATGGAGAGGAAATTTTAGGAACATTAGGATATATTACTAATGCAACAAATATTGATACTGATAATGATTTACTGTTTGACCACTATGAATATGGTAATTTAACAATTCCTATTAATCCTGATACAGATGGAGACACATTGCTGGATGGAGAGGAAATTTTAGGAACATTAGGATATATTACTAATGCAACAAATATTGATACTGATAATGATTTACTGTTTGACCAATACGAATACGGAAACTCAACAATTCCTAACGATTCTGATTCGGAAAATGATGGAATGTCTGATGGGTGGGAAATTTTTAATAGCTTAGATCCACTGATAGATGATTCTGGTGGCGATCCAGATGGTGATTTATTGTTTAACCTGTATGAATACGCTAATAATACTGATCCTCAAGATCCCGATTCAGAAGATGATGGAATGTCTGATGGGTGGGAAGTTTTAAATACATTAAATCCGCTAATAGATGATTCTGATATGGATCTTGACTCAGATACATTAACTAACATCGAAGAATACCAAAATGATACTAATCCTAATAATCCTGATACAGATAGTGATTTGTTGCCTGATGGATGGGAGCTGGCTAACAATTTAAATCCCTTAGTTAATGATTCTAATGCGGATCCTGACTCAGATAATCTAACCAACCTTGAAGAATACCAGAACAGTACAAATCCAATAAATTCTGATACTGATGGTGACGGATATAATGACGGGTTTGAGGTACATAATGGTTATGATCCTCTTGATCCATCAGATCATCCAGAAACTCAACCCTCTCAGACTATACCAGGGTATAACATATCAATTATATCCTTTGTAGCTCTATTATTCGTTTTCCTCCTCTATACAAAGAAATTTAGGCGATAAAATCTTTTTTTAAGCCAAAGAAATTATTATCGCGCATGTAATAACCGAGAGGAAGCCTTAGAGTGTTACGAGCGAGCACTTCAATGCGATCCGCAGTATAAGTTTGCGTGGATAGAAAAGGGAAATTTATTACTTTTCGCGGGAAAACCACAGGAGGCACTGAAATGTTTTGATAGATCTCTCGAAATTGATCGTTTATTCGCCTATGCATGGTCAGAAAAAGGTTGCGCATACCTTATTTTAAGAAATAATCACGCCGCACTTCTCTGTTTTGAAGAAGCCTTGGAACAGAATCCAAATGATAAAAGAGCTCTTCATTACATTAAAGTGTTGCTCAATCAGCTCGAGGAGGGGGATTTAGAGCATAAAATTAACGAGTATTTGACGGTTAAACTGATCAATAACCGAACCTACGTGTATCTTAATAACGAATACTTTTCTCAATGTATGAATTTATTTATTTCGATCAAAAATTCTGAGCGAGAACACTATGATACCATAGACTCTATTGACGAAGCCGCAGAAATATACCAATCAATACTGCGAACCGGAAATTTGTTTAAATTAGAAGGAGAGCAACATTATACTGAACCAATCTATCTTGAGAAAGTAAAAATCCTCCCCCAAGAGGAATTCTGGGGGCATTGCTCCAACCTCCAATGCTGGGTCGAAAATAATTATAATACGCGCTTGCTCCACACTAATATCGCGTTCCCCCTCCTTAAAGCGCTTTCTAACGCAGGAGATCCGAACGCGCGTCGAGTCTTCAAGGAAGAGATTGCCCAACGATTTAATAATGGATTCAAACCCGGTGTTCTTTATTTAATTAAGGAAGGATATCTTGATTTTCTTGATGAAGAGGAGCAAAGGACGCTTTTTGAATCGCTCGGAATTAATAACCTTCTCGAAACACTGAAATCTGAATCCGAAGAGGCTATAGTTGAACTTAAGGTGAGACTTCAAAAATTAGCAGAGCATACGGAATGATCGGATAGATAAGCAATTCGTGGGTTATCGTGATCGATATTGGTATAAATGCATGAGGTTTAGATTCTGCTTATCATATTTATTTACGCGAGGTTCGGTCCTCCGATGGTTCAAGATTTTTAAATATGGAGAGAGGATCTTTTTTCCTAGAATATTTTTGCTGGTTGCTAGGTGAAACCTGTTCTTTTGGATATCTTGTGGTTTTAACGTCTTTATAACCTTGTTGAAGGTGATCTGCTTTTTTCGCTTATATTAAATACCTTCCATAAAAAAAATAATATGAAATATAAAAAAAAAAAGTTAATAACTAATTAAACTGAATGTTTTCGGATCATTTTTGATTATTAGTTTTTTGTTTGTAAGCGCTATTGCCAGTAATAATATTATTAAACTTGCTAAAGTAAAGAAGGAGATTGTATTTACAACCTCATCGCTTATTACTCCTATGGTATCCGTGCCTTTAAATAACCTCCCATCCACCAAGTTGCCTGTAATGGTTATCGCTACTTCATCCCCAGCGCACAATAAGCTAATAACGGCTACTCGATCAAATTTTACCATTAGATCGCTAATTCCATCGTTATCATAATCTCCAATCTCATAGGGGCTTGATTCTGCATAGATCTCGCCGTTTAATTTTATATTTGATAAATCAATGTCGTAAATATTATAATCGTGTCCATTTGGGAGTTCGATATATACAGTAACCCATTTCCCCTTGCTGTTTAAATTTAGTGTATCTGGATCAAAATCAATATTAGCCTGAACAATAGGTTCTACCTCAGTCTCTGTAATTTCGACTATATATGGCAGAAATGGTATGTCTTTTATTAGGACGTCTTCTGCTAAGGTATGAACAGTTCCATTTCTCCCAAAATAAAGGGTATATTTATCCAATGGATCAGCATTCGCCTCTGGTATAATTCTGATATGATACTCCCCGGTATAATTTAAAGGAAGCCAAATTTGATCGTCTAAATCCCCATCCATATCAATATCACATTCATGATAGCTCGCACCAGGAATCGTCGCTTGAGTTTTATTTACTATTCTCCCTTCTGCATCAATCAATTCTATATCAACCGGGCTTAGAGCTGTTATTAAACCAGGGCTCTCAATAATTTCTTCATCGTTAAACAAGAAATCGGCGGTATAATCATATAAACCTAATGCATCTCCAATACCAGTACGAAGAATACCTCCTTGTGGATCTAAACGATACCAATCAAACCCTATTTTTACCATTACCCAACTATGACCACATGGTTCTTCAAATGGCAAGAATTCAGTCCATTTATGTCCAACAACCGTATATACATGATCAGTACTCCATCCATTGGCTCGTAGTAATGATACTAGAAGAATAGAGAAATCTTCACAATCCCCTAGACCTGATAAGATTGTTTCTCTAGGGAATTGAAAATATTCATATCTCCCATGATGATAAAAATCAAAATCTTCTTTTGGATCGTAATCTATATTGTTAGCAACCCAATCTCTAACTGCAATCCATTCTGGTATATAATTAGGTGATTCTTCAAGAATTTGTGCTAATGTTTGCCGTACAATAGGATCATTAGGAGTAATATAAAATTTAATAATTTCTTCTGGCTTAAAATTAAGTTGATATGGGCATCTATCAAAATTTTGAGGAACGATTTCTTCAAAATATCTCTTTTGAACTATTCCTTTTGATGTGATAATTTCAAATTCTGTACTGCTATCGTAGTTAATATATAAAGTATGGTAATCAGTATAAATTTCTCCACTAGAAATATAAGGAATTATTTTTGAATCTGTAATTATTCCATTTTCCTTAATTGTTAATTCAAGGTTTTCTAAACTATAGTCACCTAAATTTGTAATTGAGTACTCAATAACTGTTTTTTGACTGGGTATTCCAGATGTAGGATCACGAGTCCACTCTTTTGAGACAACCTCAGCATCACAAGTAAATTCGGGAATGCTAGGAAAATCATATTCTATTATATATTCAAACCAATCAGCGATGGAATCTTCAATCAGAGAGGGGTTCGACACTTGTAGGTCCTGTCGTTCTGGAAACCAGATTTGTCCCTCTTCGCCCAAACCTTTCCACCATCGATAAGGGTCTATGAGGATCATGTTTCTATTGTACCAATTGGTATTTTCTTCAGGGGAACTCCAAGATTGCGTATAATAAGGAAAATAAGGATCGTAATAGTTCTCATCGCGGAAATTAACGACTTTTAGAATTAATTTCTGTGGGTTTTCTGTTGAAAGCCAACTCCAGTAACTAGAAGGAAGACCGGCTTGTTCGAGTAATGTATCCGTTCCATCTCTGTCTAGGGGTTTCCCGAATTCTGCGATAATGTTAGGATATATTTCATTACTAAATTTATTGGCTAAATAGTGATACATATCGTCGGAAATTAGCAACTCATACGGGTCTTCATTTCGATAATCCCCCTCTGGATATGTTAGATCATCGGCAGCCCAGATTTCCATAAATTCGCTATCCGCTTTTAGGCTGAGAGAAGGGGGAGAAATTCCAATGGATGCTAGATAATAATCGTGATATATAGGAGGTTCAAGATAATTGTCAAAGGGCCTCACTAATGGATAATCATCTAAATACCCATCAAAGCTATATGGTGAGTCTCCAATTCCATCGTTATTTACATCAAAACCATTATATTTATCCCAGTAATTCCCTAAGAAGTTAAGATGATTACTTCCTCCGTAATAATAGGATATTGGTTCATAAGAATTCCAAACGCATGGATCATTAAGGAATACATCATTAGCATTGTTTACAAAATCATTAAGGAAAACTCTATTATCGGATGTTGTATCAAAATAAATTCCATATCCATTATCAGAGATTTTATTCTTTTTAACAAGGTTATTATTGGAGTAATAGAAGTAAATTGCTTTTCCTGAATTGGAATCAAATATGTTATTAACAAGAGTATTGCCATCAGAGAAAGAAAATTCCAAACCATAGTTTCGATTACCATAAAAAAAGTTTCCAGAAAAGTAGTTATAATTGGATAAATATAAGTAAATTCCATTAAAATGAATTAAATTCCGAAAAACATTGTCAATAAATCTTATATTAATCGAACGAACCACGTTACCACATTCATAAGAACTAAAAATTTCATTATTTTCTATAGTATTATTCTCTGATAACCCTACAGTGATTCCATCTGAAACCCAAAATCCCTCAGCTCCTATTCTACAGTTTCGTACTGTACAGTTTGAACAATGAGCTAACGTAAGATGACCAATATCTCTGTTTTTAATGATTAAATCTTTTTTGTCGAATAAATATAATATAGGTTTATCCGAGACTGTATTAGTTTCATCTATATCATTATTCCAATAGTCTATGTTTGAAGTATGATATTGAACAACTTGAAAACCTTTATCATTCATTTTTGCTGAATTCCATCTAAATGTATTAAACGAAGCTAAACTTAGCTGAAAACCATTACCATTATTGTTGTTGCAAATATTATTGCTAATCACATTACCCCAACACTCTCTGATACTAATACCATGATAATTTTCCAAGCACTTATTATAGGAAATGTTACAATAAGACGATTTATACACTGTTATACCATCCCGCATATTGTTTTTAATGACATTGTGAGTTAAATTACAATAGTGAGCATGATTAAGCGAAATTCCACCACCCCCCGCACTACCCATAATTGTAAAGCCAATTACATTAATTTTGTTTGCTGTGAGTTTCACTATAGTTTCAGAGGTTGCAGCGTGGATTATCGTGTCTGGAGCTCCATCGGTCGAGATGATGGTAATACTTTTGTCTACAACGATATTCTCAACATAATTTCCTGGAAAGACTTGAATTATATCTCCATTTGAGGAGGCATCAACAGCATCTTGAATCGTCGAAAAATCAGCGGGACCATCATCATCCACAGTCCATATTGGCCCTCCAGCACCTTCTACATTCAAATGTTCAATATTAGTAACTTTCTCTTCTACATTAGTATTAGTATTATTTATAGGGACATTTGAAATGAAAAGTGGCATAAAAATAGCTAGTAGTGTAATCGAGCATATTATATATTTTTTTAATTTAAATTGATTAATTTTTCGTATAAACATATACGATTTCACATTGGTTTCTGTTTTTTGATAAAAATGTATGTTGAGTAATAGTTAGATTAGCTCATATAAAAAGGTATATCTACCGTTCAAGTTCTAAAAGAACCATTTATTTATTTCAATAACTAGGACACTTAATGAATTATTAATAAGTATTATTTATTCGTTCTTTATACTCAAAGATTTTCACTTTAAGTTCTTGACAATTCGGTTAATAATCCATTTCATTCACATTTATTAGCTTTATTCATACATTTTTTATTGCTACTCCTTTTTTGGTTTTAATTATATGAAAAAAATTTTCCTTTAAATAAACTCATTTGAATTAATAATAAATTAATTAAAGAATGAAACCGAAAAAGATGGAACTTGGAAAATTAGAAGATATTGAGAATTTGCCCCAGATTTTTGGTATTTATGGGCTTTTAAGGGAATTGTTATTCCATAAATGGATAACCGCTAGTCAGCTGGAAGAACGCTTACCGTATAAAAAAAGCTGGGTATATGACCGCTTAAAGGAATTAAGTAAAGCGGGGATAATTGAAAAAGTTAGAAATAATGGCTACGTCAAGAGAGCACATTATTTATACCGACGTACGAGTAAGCTTGTAGCGTATATGGATTCAATATTGTGGGAAGCGAGACAATGGCTTGAAAGTGAAGCAGAACAACTAAAAGCCTTTAAAACACATATACATATGGACCCCAGCATATTAAAACCAGCAAGTGCCAAAGGAGAAGTTTAAAATATCCGAGCCTTTGGGTTCAATGATATACACCCTGCGGTAGAATACTTATGGTTCGAGTAAAGTTTGGCAGGAAGGGTGCCAGATATGGGACCTTAGCGGCGATTAGCCTAGTTCTATTTATTTCATTAGCCGTTGTGCTTCTGCTACCGAAAGGTACCCCATTAAGGGTAGAAAAATATGACATCGTGGAAATACATTATACTGTGTGGGAATCAAATCTACTGAAGGCATATGTTCCGCTTGATCCGCTTTTTAACGCCACGATTGGAGTGCATGTGGTACCCATTACCGAAGATCATGAGAAAGGGCTGATTCTTGGGCTCTATAATAACTTGATTGGAGTTACGCTTTACTATGAGAGTGGTCCGATATGGCTTAGGAAATGTGTCGACCAGGATCGAGATGGCGTCGATGATAATTCGGGAAAACCTGCGCTTTCGTACGGCAATAGCTCGGATCAGTATTTCAATATGTATTTAATGATTCAGTTTAAGGTTTTAGCTATTCAAGATGCCCATGAAAGTTATGCCTTAGAATGAAATAGCAATTCTACTGTAGGATTTGTTGCTTAGAATGCTATTTAATTCAAAATCCTCTCTTAATTTCTTCCTATCTAATATATATTTATTACTCTTGGACTTTACTAGAAATTTATCATTAATCATAATATTAATGAAACTCACTCTCGACTCATCAAGAGCCTTGAGAAACGCGATTCCATCAGTTTTACCTGCTATAACGATTAAAGATTCTTTTGGAACTTCTATCCAGCCGTTTTCCTTATATATGTTAAAGAGAGAAGCAATAAAATATCGGATGACTATACCATTATCTGCAAATTCGTGTTTATTAAAAAATTCCTTTAATAATACTGTATCTTGGCTAAGAACTCCGTTATCTAGTTTAAACAATCCCTTTTTTAAATCATCGTTAACTTCAGATTTTATAAATTCAGAAAAATCTAAGTCTTCGATTAGTTCTTTATGTCTTTCATTAATATAAATTTGGTTCTTTTTTTTTGCAATTGAATCGAAAATTAATCGGATCAAAATATTCAAAGATAAATTTTTAAGATTTTTTTTTGAAATTGCACTTAATTCCTCTAAGATAATCACTTTAAAAAAAAATCCATAAAGAGAAAAAAAAGATAGCGCCATAATCTCGTCATAAAATTTCTGATATTTCTCATTAAAAGGATCAAGTTCTAAAGCCATTAAAATATCTAAAATAATTTTATTTATATCAAGATATTGATAATATATTTTTGCTCTTTTGTAATACAAATCTGGTTCTTCCGGGTTGATTGATATAACTTTTGTCAATGCTTTAATGGACTCTTCTGTCTTATCAAGCTTCATTAAAATTTTTGACATAAGAATATAACTGTTAATAAATTCTTCATCTTCATCCGTATCCAAAAAACTTTCAGTATATTTCAAATCCAAGTTAATTGAATTTAATGCCATTTTAAATTTTTCTAATTCAAAATATATTTCAGCTTCCATTATATAAAATCGGTGAAAAATGTATTCCCGTTCTAAGAAATCTTTAAAATTTTCTTCATTTTTAAATAAATTAGGAATATTCTTAATAATAGCTAAAGCCTCATCATACCTTTTTAATTTGATTAATAATTCTATCTTAAAAGTTGGTATAGGATCTTCAAATTCTTCGTTTTCAAATACTTTATTAAAAAGATGTAAAGCCTCCTCATAATTTCCCAATTCATCAAGTATTTTTGACTTCAAATCAAGAGCTTCTATATCATTTGGATCCTCTTTAAGATAATCATTAATTTCCTTAAGTGCTAGTTTTGGTTTCTTTTCACTATAAAGTATTCTTGAAGCGGTTGTTAAACTTTTATTTTTAGGCTCTTTCTCACGAATTTTTCGAAAGGTTTCGCGTATATCCGGTTTATAAAAATCCATATCATCACCTAATGTCTCGAAGCCAAGGGGAAATCCTACAAAAGGACTAAATATTGAAAGAAGATCTCCAACTTCTTTTTGTTTCAAAATGGGTTTTTCTTGGAGTTCAATTTGCAAATCAGTTATGTAATCATCCACTAGTTCAGAAACTTCTATTTTTATATCCTTGTTGAAGAGTTCATAGCGTTTAAATAGATCTGTCATTATATCCTTTTTTATATCTTCGAGATCACTGAAATATATTTCGCTATTGTCCAGAGTTTTTAGATAATTTAAATATCGTAGATGTTTTCTTATTACGCTTTCAAAGATGACGCCTATTTCTGAATCACTACGAAAATATAGATAACATCCTTCTTTTTCCAAATCAATTTTAAAGATTTTGGTTTGGTAGCGATTTTTTTCTACTACTTCTTGAATAAAAAACATTATATCTATTTTAGTTAGGATTATTTCAGGATCGATATCAAATTTTCTAAGATATTCGCCTAATGACATAACATTTTTAACTTCCTTGTTAAATTTGATATCATTTAAAACAAGATAGAGGAGTAATTTGTTAAATTGATCATCAGAAAAAACAAAAAGAGATTCATCTCGTTTAATGATATTATAAAGAGTGAGAAAATCAATTTTTATTAAATCATCATTTATATTATATTTATCAAAAAAGGGATTTAATTTTGTAATTTGAGAATTAATTTTCTTTTTCTCTAACTCAATAATGTCATAAAAATCCAAATCCTCCCTTTCCAATCTTCTTGCTAATTCTTGAAAGCCTTTTGATGTAATTCTATATATTTTTTGTCCATTTTCATCTAATCTTTTCTCAATATAGTTTTTCGTTATTAGTTGTTTTAAATATTTTGAAAGAGTAGCTCTGGGTATTTTTATGGGCTTTTTAATAAAATTACTCCATCTGCACTTTTCATTGTTGCCTAACATCCATAAAATCTTATCATCAGGATATTGCAGTTCAATATTTTCAGGTGGATAATTCATAATATGTAAATAGATAAAATTTATATATATAGTTTATGATCTAATACTTCGTTCGGAATCTTGTTTATAGATCCATGATTTATGAATCAGATTCGGAAGATCGAACTATTATACAATTATTTTCTTAATATAATTAAAAAGATGTGATTCAAAAAGTGTGTTTAGAATCGATATTGAATAGGATTCCAGGATTAGATAATTCTCATTTAGTAATAGATATGAGCAATGCGGCTTATTTAAGAAATAAGATACGTGGTAAACCATCATTAGAAAATGTTTTGCTGCTTATTGACCATGTAAGGAAGAAGTTTAGAGTTAATCTCTCAAAAATTCATTGTATTTGTGATCCATCATTGAATTTTTACATTGACAAACCTGATGAGTTTGAATTTCTAATCAAGGAGGGTGTCATTATTGAAGCCCCAAAAGTGGCTGATGAGATGATTCTAAGTTTTGCCCTAAAGTACAATTTCTGCTTTATTATTTCTAATGACAAATTTCGAGATTACTACAATCAACTGCCAAGTAAAGAATGGCTTGAGGACAGAAGGGTCTCTTTTATGATAATTGAGGATAAAGTATGCCTGAGTCCTAATATCAAATATGATCGAATTGAACTCTTGACAAAAAATAAAAATATGAATACAAAAAACCCTCAAACGACCACGCTCGATGTTCTCCATAATATTGAACAATCCGAGGGGGAGTTTGAGTTATTTTAAACTATAAAAAGGAGGTGAAAAAGAAAAGTGGAAAAACATATCAAATCAAAATCGGTTTCGAATTTGTTAGATGCCAGATTCAATAAAATTAAGTTATCCGGAAAACGTGGTAGAGCGTTACATGAAGTAAGGGTTCAATACTTTAAGAGAATCTTCAAGACTGCGGATCGATATAATAAGCTGAATTATCGCAATTTCAGTCAAAGATTATCGAAGGCGAAAACTGATATTTTAACCGAATTTAAAATTAACTCTAATTATTCTATATATTACGAAGATGTGAAAATCTTATTAAATCAATTACACAAAAGCATTCGAATACTAGCAAAAAAACTTGCCCAGGAAAATTACCACGTTGTTATTCCAAGGCAAATTGAGAGTCAATATTTCGGTGGAGAAGCGTATTTCGAATATGATGCTATCGGAAAGATCGGTGGTTTTAAAGTGCCCGCTCGAACTGATTGCTTGATTGAAATTGACTCCAAATCATTTAATATTCAAGATTTCAAATCTTATGAAATTAATAAAGAGGATGAGCCAGGAGACCCAGAATCACGATATCATAGAGAGTTTATGCAGGTGTGCCTTTACGCAATTATTTTTGAAAAGGAACGCAATCAAATATGTCACACAATAGAATTAATCTATTTTCCGAATAATAAAGTTTCATATGAATTTACGGACGAGTTGAGAGAAACGGCGAAGAAGTATGTGATGGATACCGCATTCGAAGGCTTTGAGGGGATTAGTTTTAAATTTCCTCCAGTCGGAGAAGATCCTTTAGAATTACGCGATAAGCAAATCACTGATAATCATCCAGAAATCCCAGAAAAGCAAGGTAGCACATGCCATATTTCTAATAATAATGATGAGGAATTAGGATGGATTAATACCATCAAAGGAAAGCCGCTCCAACTCATTATGGGGCAAGATAACAAAATGGAAGGGTTCTTGTATCCCAACAAAGCCCATCGAGTGAAAGTTGGTTATTGCCTTATAGTGGAAAAAGAAGATGACGGGGTACGAATCATGTGTCTTGTGAAGAAAATTGAATGTTCGGAGGATTGCTTTCCGGGAGAGACTTCGAGTCATAAAGAGGAGAATTATAAAATCATTCTCGTACCTGAAGGCCAATTCACACCCGAGGTGTATCAAGATTTACTGCCGCAAACGATTATCGGTGGAAAGATTAAGATACCAAGAACGGACGAATTTTGCGATTTTCGAAAGATCCCTCAAAATGGATTGCCGCTTGGAAACATACAAGGTTTAAATGCGGGAATCCCCTATCCGATGGAACTAAAAACGATGTACCAGAGTGTATTTGCTTCCGGTCAGCAAGGTACAGGAAAAACCACTGCGATAAAATCGATGGCGCTTCAAATCGTTCATACTCAAGATGCTCCTGCCCAAATTATACTGGATAATGAGGGGGAATATCGAGATTTAAGAGATATCCCCACCAATAGTGAAGCAAAAGAGGAGATGGAAAAATTTCATATCAAACAACCCGAATTAGGGCAGTTTCGTATGATAAATATTGATCCTCATGGTGATTATTGTTTAACTTTGAAAGCTATCGATCCTGTGGATTTACCATATTTCCTCCATGAATTAACTGCCATATCACATGATACGCTACAAACCATCATTTATGATATTGTCGAAGATAACCGAGGGAAAACTTTTACATTGCCTGAGCTGATAAAAGAAATCTATGTTTATATGACAAGAGAACAATATGGTGTGGTATCCTCAACGCAGAATGCAATTAAACGATCATTAAATTCGATTGCACTTCGAATCTTTGACGTTCCTGGAGTTAATCCACTCGATCATGAAAAACTCTTACAATCCGGAAAGATAAAAGTTATTAATACCTACAATTTGCGTGATTCTCATCAAAGAATAGTGGGATTATATTTGCTAGCAATCCTTCATAAACGAGCTTTAAAGGGCAAGGAACGACTTAATGTCATATTTTATCTCGATGAAATCCAAAGATTAATCCCAAAATCAAAATCCTCATCTGATTCCGAATATCAGAAACGAATAATTAAATTCTTAAGTGAAGTTGTCCATCGAGGGAGAAAACGGGATTATGGGGTTGTTTTTGCAACTCAGAGCGTTGCAGATGTGAAGAAAGAGATCATAGACTTATGCAATACTAAATTGTTCTTTCAGACGCAAGGAAGCGGGATTAATTACATCAAGGAATACTTTAGTAATAAGGAAGATTTAGAGCGCTTAAAAAAGCTTCCCATTGGTCATGCGTTTATTACGAGCAAGGGAAAACACGAACCCGTCGAAATTAAATTTCCTAATATTAAATAAATTCATTTTTTTATTTTTTAAAAAGTTGTAGTGACATTATATGCAAACAGATAATCAGAAAAGTATCATTCTCGCACGGATCATAGAATTAGAAGAGAAACTCATGGATTTAATTCAAATCTCTGATTGTTATTCTGCCATTCCTATTCCCATTTTCGAAAGCGAAATGGATGAACTTCTGAAAGAAATCGAGTATTTAAACAAATTAAATTATTACCGTCGTAATAGTTAAAGATATTAATTAGATAAAAATAGAACAGATTAAAAGAATTGATTATTAGAAATGGTTGATCTTGAGGAACTCTCAAATAATCTTCAAAGTTGGTTTGAGGGCTCATCTTATATAATATTACAAAGTGGGTTTTTAGAGGATATTGCTTTTTTTAATGCTGAAAGAGGGAAAGCCTCCTATGACATAATTATCACTAGCAACGTCGACGATGATATAATCTCTGCAGAAGAGAGTGAAGAAATATTAGAGCTTTTTACTTTAAAAAAACCAAAGCTGATTATTGATTCATTCTTCAATAAATATAACTTTATAGTTCAAAAATCAAGGATTTTTGTTGAAAATTATGAATTTCAGTAAATTAATGGCTACTTTTTCAATATTATAAAAAATTTTGTAAGATCGTTTTTCCTTTAAATAGTTCAATAGTTAGCGCTTCATAAATTGGTTTAGAGTAGTATTTAAATCATTATATGTATTTATTTACGTATAAAAATCCTAAAGTGTAATTCATGACTAACATATTTGAAGGTGATGAAGATCCAATCATCCAATCATTCCTTGAATTCGGACATCAATTTCATAATGAGTTAATATCGCTTCTCGAGCAACTCAAAACAATTAAGGATATTCCTTTCCAAATTGAAATGCATCAGTTTCTAATTAACTCTACCAAGCAAAGGTATAGATTGATGCAAATTATTCATGGGAATTTCTTGATCAACCATTTTGTAAAATTAAACTATGAAGAGCAGATTCCATATTTGGACCTCTTAGTTTCAAATGTTAATTGGTTTACTAACCGGCAATTATGTAAAATACATTCTCAAATTAGCAATGTTCTATTTTATATGGAGTACAAAGGTGATGCAACGAAAAAAATGGAAGAAAAATTTACCCAATATCGTCAATTCTTTCATTTTGAACTAAACAAACCTAATAGAGTTAAACAACATAATATCAACGAGATTAAACAGAAATACATTGATAATGTGAAAGAATGGCATCATGAATTAGTGAATTGCAATCAATTACTTGCAGACCTTAGAGTTTTGGATAAAAATAAAAATGATATATCCCAATCTGAAGTCGAAGAATACTTGAAAACGCTAAGGAAAACAATATTACCTGAATGCATACAATTATTTTCAGTTAAAGAACTACAATTTATCCAAGATACCCTTATTTCAATAATCAACCTTTTTAAACATATCAGAACTCAATTTATTCTAGATTATATTTCTACGCGTGGAGAGAATCTCCAGAAATTTCTTCAAGATCAAATGCGTTTGAAGAAGCTTCTAACTTGCACAAACTGTAATCAAAACAAGATTTCACCTAATTCTCACCCATTATGCCAAGAATGTTATAATGAACTTATAAAAAACTTTCCAGAAAAATATTTCCCAAAAGATAAGGCATATGAATCGTTTAGGAATGCGTTTAATATAGCTTTTGAAAATTATAATGATAGAGAAGGATATATCTCCATAAAGATCGACTTACCATTCACTTCTCCCTTTACTGTTATGGATTTAGAAGCGACAGGAGATATAAATAAAGATCGATCCAATTACATCACTACTATGGGAGTCTTAAAGAAAAGTGTTGCCATCATCTATCAACTCATCGATTTTAGCAAACACAAAGACTTTAAACGAGAAATGAGGTCTAAAGCACTCGATCTTCCTCGCCCAATAGTTGCGTATAATTATGAGGGTTCTGAAAGACCTTGGTTAAGGTTATATGTTGGAGGATGGATAGATATTCAAAAAAAAGAGCTTGAATTTTCGAGAAATAAAAAACCATATCCTAAAAATATTAAAATGAATGATCTCATGTTTCAATGGGATGATATTACTGGAGTTGATTGTCCCGAAGAATGCTCTTCATATCAAGAAGATGGAGTTGTTATGCATCTAATAAAGATTGCTTATCATAATTTTATAGATCTCCTTAAAGAATATCAGCTAGGGTTAACCACACTTGAAGTTCACGATTATTTGAAGAAAAAGAAATGGGACTATCTTAAAAATAAGCTACTTGATCGCCATATTTGCCAAATCTGTTTCAATGATTTTACGTCTGCAAAGGATTTGGATCATCATAAAAAAGCTTTACATCGTAAAAGATAAGGTTATCAATAAAGAATGTCTCAGATTAACCCATAAGTAATCCCACAAAGAACATTGTTATAGATTTTTAATATGCTCCTTAAAATCTCTCATAACGTGGATATTCATATTGTTTCCAGAAGAAAAGGTTTCGTTGGATTTTAAATTTCGAATTGAAAGATTTGAGTTTTTTCTTTTTTTGACAAAAGTTACATCATAATCATCACATCTAATTGAATTGTCATCATTATAATATGTAAATCCTAATAGTTGAACCTTGACTTTCTCTGCTTTTAAAAATGATTCCAAACCTTCAATTATAAGATTTTTCATTCTCTTATCTCTATTAAAACAATCATATTCTTCAAGTTTATTCATCAAAGTACGTTTTACATTAGAAAATTCATATTGATTAATTATTTTCTGGATCCTATGTTCTGTGTCATTGTCAAATTTCGGATTTAATATGATCTTTTTTATTTTTAGATTTGATAAATCTTGACTAATTAATTGATTCCCCGCCCAATCTTCACTTAAATTAGTTTTAATTATGTTATCTGGAGATCTCTCATTGTTCCATTTATCCAATTCATCAGAATTTATTTGTACAATTTTTTTAAAAAAATAATTGTAATTTGTTAATCCAACATAAGTATGATTGGAATAAATCAAGTATGAAATTAGATTAGACTTTTCTTTGATAGCATCTAAAAAGCTTTTATCTGTATCTGATGTTGTTTCATAAAGAGATTTAGAATCTAAGGCATACGTTTCTTCTTTTTTTGACTTAAACTTTTTCTTAGATAACGAAATATTATAATTTTCATTTCCTTTTTCCACCGAATTTCTAAGATTATCATTATTCAACCAATGCTCATAAAAACCTCTAGTAAAAGCTATGGCAGAATCATCATCTGTTGCAGTTTTTGTGCCCACAGTGAAAGTTATATGCTTAGCAACTTGCCTTGCGATATTTGCTGAATCGCAAACATTGAATATAACCATTTCAACGTGCTCTCTAAATTTATACAAGATGTTTGCTAAATCTTCTGTCATATCAATAGAGTTGTATTCGAATTCATCACCATCGAATAGAGGTCCTACATATTGATTTCCATGACCAGAAAAGTGAATTACTTGAGGTTTAAATTCATCAATGATCGACTCCAAAGACTCCCTTTTAACAGCGAATTTGTATTGAAAATTAATCAATTTCCCAAAATATGTGCCTTCTAATGTTTCTCTTATAGTCTCAAACTCTTTTTCTGTTCTTGTAACCTTTTTATGTTTAAAATTTGACCCAATAAAGAGAAGGTTAATTACATTTTCGAGATGGTCTGACATTTATAATCATTTATTTTCTCTTATTATTTTAGTTAGCAATTCCAATTAAGAATGGATATCCAATTCAGGATATTTCTTTTTTTGTATTTTTGATATGAATTTCCCTAAGATATCTTCAAAGGGATATTTCTCACTTCTATTTTTAATTGAAAAATTATCTCTCATTACAGATAAAATGTTGCTTGCAAACTGAGTTTTCTTTAATTCAAATGCTGGATTATCTATTTTCTCTGCTAGAAACACTTCAACTAAATCTTCATATCGTTCAAATTCTCCTTTATTCTCCAATACTCTACTAAATTCGTGATAATCATCCTCTGGAATAATTTTTTTCACATCTATTCTTTCATAAATCTTATCACTCAATTCATTAAAATAACTTTTAGTTGCTTCTATTATTTCTGCCGGTTTAAAATTAGCAGTGACAAAATCAGGAGAAAAGATATAATATGAATCCTCAGAAATTTCCTTTCCTTTTAATTGAGCTTTTTTTCCTTCAATATATTGGGGCGTGTCTGCATCTAACACTAGAAAATGTTCTTGGGCATTAAACTCTTTAATCAAATACTCAAACATAAATGCGGTTCTCTTTCCACTTGGAAGAGGCTTAATATTAATTTTAATGTCTATTCTATAATATACCAAATCAAGCCAATCCTCAAGTAATATTAATTCAGTAGGACCTTCAGCATATATAATATATTTGTCTTCTTGTTTAATACCATAATCAAGGTAAACTTTCTGCAGATAATCATTCTCCTCCTTTTCTTGTCCTTTTTCAAAATAATATCTTGGGTCATACCATTTAGGTTCTTGTTTCTCGTTCTCTAATTCAGGAAATTCTTTAATGAATTTATCAGTAAATACCCTAAGAACTTTCACAATCTGGAGCATGTTCATGTAAAAACTTAGAAATCCCTTAAACTTGCTTTTCTTTTCATTTTTTATCAACAAAAAGAGATCCTTAAAGTTGTCTAATCCATCAAATCTTAGTTGAACTTCACTCCACTCTCTAAAACCTTTTAAAATATTAAAATCTTCAATATTAAAGTACTTTGAAAAGTTCTCTACTACTTCAGTTCTCCATTCATTGAATTTTTCGACTATTCTCCAGAAAGTATCCTCTCTATCAGAATCCCACATTGAAATTTGAATTTCAATATCAATATTTCGTTCATTAGAAGGTCTTAAGAATTTGATATGATAAATACTCTCAAATTTTATCCATAACAATAATGCCTTCTCAATTAACCAACGATGTTGTTGGAAAAATATAGATTCTAGTTGATGAAACCCTATTCCTTTTTCTGACTCTTGCTTGATATAATCTTCCTTAGTCCTTCCCTTCTCTTCCAAATGTTTCTTGATCTGATCTGCCGTTCTATCTTCAAAATTTAACCTTCTTCTCCAATAAAACTCCTTAAACTCTTTCTTTTGTTTTAAATTTTGATAAGTAGATCCTCTCAAATAGGTTAATAATTGAAAAAATTGTATCGGGTGATATAAATAACGATCTAAATCATATTTGGTAAATCTCCTATAATGCTCCTTTTCATCAGCATATGGTCTGTATACTCGATATTCCCAAGATGCAATTTCTCGAGTTTTGACACCCATAGTATTGTAAATTTTTTCAGGAAATGATATCAAGCCATCACAATATAGCTTCTCCAACTCAAAGGAGCTAGAGTTAATTATAAATTGTGCATCTTTAAAAGTCTCTGGAGGATAAGATAATACTGCTAGTGGTCTGATCAACCCAATAGCATTTAACCACTCCATAAGGATAAATAAATCCTCTTTATCAAAGAAGTACCTTCTTCTAATATCTAAATCTTCCAGCCATTTATTAATATCATTTAAATCTACTAAGTTTCTACGATATTGAGGGCAGAAATGCAAATAAGTGTCAAAAATCTCTTTATATATACCTGCCATATTAATTTTTACCAAGATTGAGCCACTTTTGATTTAAATATAATTATATTACCTTTCTTACTGATCTAATCTAAAAAACATTATTTTACTTTATTGTTAAACGGATAATAGAATAACCTTTTCTTCAACAAAATTAGCAAACAAGACATTATTAATATCATCGGTCTCCATAATGCTACCGTTATTTTGGGATTTAAGATTAACTTGACTGATAAGACCAATCCTGGTTATTCGATATTTAACATAATTTAATGAGCATTTCCTAAATCAAGGAGACGAGGCTAAGCTTAAGCAAATTAAGGAAATTTATGATAAAATTAAGCAGATTTTTGGATTTTAGCTTTTTTTCTATATTGATTTCTGAATATAATTAATCAATTTTGATATCAAGTTATTTGATCAAAGTCAAGAAAAAGGAAACTGCTTATACATATTTTTGACTGTGATATTAAACTGTTTAGGTAGTTGATTTATGATTTTAATTCATAAAATTGAATTATTACCCCTCATTATTAAATATGTTAAATGAGAGTCAATCGGTATTGAATTGTGAGCATCTCATCGAAAAAATACTTTATGGTTTTAGATAGGAAGTTTAAGAAAACTGATGATGAACATTTTAACGTTAATTTCTTTTATCTTAAATCAATTAAGAAGAATTTATCTAGATTTTCGTATGTAAGCCAACCTTTTTTCCAAGGTTATGTGGTTATTGGTTTAGATATAAAAGGTAAGTTGCGTCCTTTAACTTTCTATAAAATTAATAAAGATGGCACTCAAGATCCGATAAATCCTCGGTTATTCAAACGTTATCTATTAGCAGAAAATAATAAGTTTATTGGATTTTCAAACCAAGCAGAAAAAGAGGAGTTTGATTCTATTAGAAAGATGCTAAACAATTTTCAATTTAATCCAGAGAAAATTAAATATCTTACCTTCTGTAGCAGTTGTTTAGAAAAAGGAATATTTAATATCCTTCCTAAAGGATTCCAAATAAAAAACCTTAACGAACATATCATATGCCCAAATTGTGCATTAAAGTTTGTAGTGAAGCAAGCAGAAGTACGTGGTTTAATTCAAAAGGAACGCATGAATCCGAAAATGAAGAACTTCTTTAACCACTTGATCTTGAAGTTTAAAGATATCAAAAAAATCATCAGTACCTTTAAAACTGATTTTAATCCGGTTAACAATAAAGAAGTAACACTTTATGATGTTGAGGAAAACCCTAAAATTCGCAAAAATTTACTTAATATAACGGTAAAGGATTTGCAGATTCCACAAGAATTCAAAGAAATCCTTCTACGACAAAATATTAAAATGCTTCTACCCATCCAAGCAATATCTATAGATGCTGAATTATTAAAAACGAGAACAAATCAATTAATTATGGCCCCAACATCAGCAGGTAAAACTCTAGTTGGAGAACTAGCAGGAGTGAATCAAATACTTACAACAGACCAAAAAATGCTATACTTAGTTCCAATTGTAGCACTTGCTAATGTAAGAACAGAAGAATTTAAAAAGAAATACCACGCATTAAATCTAAAGATAGTTAAAAAAATTGGGGAATCTCTATTAGAATCAGATGAGCCCAGCAATCTGGATGAACTTATCGATGCTGATATGATTATTGCAACCTATGAAGCTATTGATTATATCCTAAGAAGTGGACAAAAAGATAAATTAGGAACAATTGGAACGATTATAATAGATGAAGTCCAAACTTTAATTGATCCGGATCGTGGCTATATTCTTGATGCGCTCATATCTCGTCTTAAATGTATATATAAAAATGCTCAATTTCTCTATTTGAGTGCGACAATCGGAGCACCGACCATATTAGCGAAAAAACTTGGTTCTTACTTAATAAATTATAAGAATCGTCCAGTTCCTATCGAACGCCATTTAATCATGTGTCTTAATGAAGCAATGAAGCATAGGATAATAATGAAATTGGTAAGATATTCTTTTAATCTGAAATCTGAATATGGCTTTAGAGGACAGTCAATAATTTTTACAAATACAAGAAAAAAATGTGAATCTTTAGCAAGTTATTTGAACAAGAGAGGTATAAAAACAGAACCATATCATTCGGGCTTAACAAACGATGAAAGAAAATTAATTGAAGGGAAGTTCCAAGATCAAAAGATTGCTGCTGTAGTAGCTACTGCTGCACTCGCAGCAGGTGTTGATTTTGCTGCAAAGCAAGTAATATTTGAATCCTTAGGAATGGGAATAAAGACCTTAACTGTTGCGGAATTTGAACAAATGTTAGGACGAGCAGGTAGATTGAAAAAGCATTCACTTGGATACGCATATTTATTAGTGGAACCGGGAAAAATCTATAACCCTAAAATGAAAACTACTGAAGACAATGTTGCAATTAATCTTCTAAATGGTAAGATAAAAGATTTTGAGCTTGAACCCGATGAAGATAAATCTTTAACTGAGCTATTATCCTTAATTTGTACCTTCTCTGAGGGTGTCAGCCTGAATAAGATAATTGAATTTCAAGATCATTTAATAAATGGTAATTATGAACTCAATAACTTTTTAGGTAAATTACTTACATTAAATTTGATTTTAGTTGATGATAGATCAAATTATTTTCCAACCAATTTAGGAAGTGCAATCGCAAGATCGTTTATTACCATAGCAAAAAGCTTTGAAATAATTGAGAAGTTAGAGAAGAAAGAAGAGACATTGTTAAGTATTATTTTAGAACTTAAACCTCTCAAGAATGTATATCTATCGAAAAGTGTGGTTGCAGACTTGTCAAAGAATATGAATATGAAATATTTTAGCAATAATTTCTTTAGTGCTAGTGTGATTTCCCTGATGAATGCTGATTATGTTCGGAAACGAAAAAAGTTTTCTCAGGAATTCATAGATTACGTATCAAAATGGACAACTGATATTTTCAATTGTACTTGTAAGGATAATCCTTATTGTGATTGTGGGAGAGTTAATCTGGAAAAAATATTATTGAAGTTAAGAATTGAAGATAAATTAAGTGTCGAGGAAATCCGTGAATATTTTGAGGAGGAATATAAAATCATGATCTTCAAGGGAGATATTATTGATTATTTGGAGAATTTGATTTATACCTTTGAAAGTGTTTCTCATATCGCAAATAGCATAATAAAGCTTGATGCTGAGTATCAAAAGGAGTTAGAAGATATTCCAGATATTATCCATGATATTCGAAACATTAATAATATTGATTAATAAAATATTAAGCTAAATCGTACGTAGTTCAATTATGTCATTATCTTTTAATTTATAATCCAATCCTACTCGCTTCTTTTTCTGCTTGGCCCCCTTTCGGATAACCATCGCATAATCAAACAAATCATAAAAACTGCGGTGGATTTTTAAAGCAACATCCTTAACGAGAGCGCCCTTATTCATAATTAAAGGTTTTTCTGCTATGATACCTGCATTCATGGTAAATATCTTTATCTTATCCAATATATCTAGGATTTGATCGCCAAAATCATCTGGAAATTCCCTTTTTTTTACACTAGTGCCAATTATCTCCGGAAAGCTATTAGAATAATCCTCTTTTAAGTTTTCGAAATGGTCCTCAGTGTCCGGAAGATCACCCTTGGTACCCAGAATAATCGCTTTTTTATAAACGACTGAGAGGTCTAATGCATCTACCACATCATTTATATCTACTTTACCATAGAGTTTTACTACAGCATTTCGGATTCCGTTTTCAAAAACAACTTTCTTTATATTTTCTGTTAATTCATCAATATTAGGTATCCTTTTAGCCTCTCGAGTCAAGTAAAAAACTTGAATTTTATTTGCTCCTGTTTTATCAATCGTTATAGGAGGAGGTTTTGTATTAAGCCGAATATTTGCCTTTTTTAATTCATTTAAAATCAATTCCATTTGATTCTTATAATCACGAGAAAGATCGACACAAATACATATTAAATCACAAGAACGTAATTGGGATAAAATTTCTTTTCCATTTCCCACACCACTCGATGCTCCTTCCATTAAAGAGGGCATATCAACAATTTGAAATCGTATTTTATCATACTCATAAATCCCTATTTCTGGAGTGGCAGTAAATCTGCCAATTTTATCTTTCGCAGCATGAGTAAGAAAATGGAGAAGTGAAGTTTTTCCTACTCCCGGAACATAATAGTCACTGATTAAGATGAGTTGTATCCCTTCCTTTTTGATAGAAAAAGGGCTTACAACCTTTGAGGTGGAACGCGCGCGAATTCTCTTTGCTTCCTGCTCTTTTCGAAGTTTTGCTAATCGAGATTTATTTAAAGCGACGATATTTTCAGTAGCTTTGTGTTTTGGAATTAAAGAGAGAAATTCTTCAAGGCACTTAATCTTTTCATCAATGCTTCCAGCATCTAAATATTTTTGATACGCTGCTTGAGCTTCAGGGCCAATATTGCTTGACAAGGATACCTACCTTTAAAATCTCTTATAATATAGATCGAAATCGATCCTCAGTTTTTAGTTTTAAATCTCCAATTATTCCATTTATTCTATTTTCAAAGCCCTTAAAAAATTTAGTTTTTTTCGAAAAAATGTCGTTGAGTGAATATCTGTTAAGAAAGTGGGCATTAATTTTCTTTAAATGCTTCTTAACAATTTCAGCATCGGTTTCTTTTTCAATAATTGCATAGGAAAGGAGGGGTTGTTTATTCGAAAGTTCGTCCGAAGGTAATGAAATAACATCACAATAACAAACTAATTTGAAAGAAGCGAGAGAAACAACGTTAATATTATCTCCAAATACTTCTGAGGTAAAACTTTCAAGAGCTGATAAAAATCCCGCTCTTAATTCAGGATCTAATCCTACTCTAGTATCGGACTGATAATATTTTTCGTTTATAAGATTTTTCGTTCCTAAATTTATTCCGAGCTCAAGAATCGCCATGACTTTATTGTTATTTTGTTAAATTTGAGATTAGTTTAATCCTTTTTAATATTTAATTCGTGATAGTTCATATTAAAATTTAGCTTATTTCTTTCATTCGAGCATCTTATAAGAATTAACTAAATTTCATTTGTTTCTTAAATACATGAAAAGTATTATGACATAGGAATGAAACAGTCAATGGACCTACTCCGCCGGGAGAGGGTGTAATCCTTGAGCATTTTTCCAGCACTCCGTCAAAATCTACATCACCACATAATTTTCCATCAACTCTATTAGTACCAACATCGACAATAACAGCCTTTTTCTTTATTTTATCTTTTGTTATAAAATTTGGTTGTCCTACAGCTACTACCAGTATATCTGCGCGTTTGATATGACTTTCAATGTTTATAGTAGAAGTATGACAAATCGTCACAGTTGAATTCCGTTTCAAAAACATAAAGATCAGGGGTTTTCCAACAAGATTGGAACGATTGATTATTATTACTTCTTTCCCTTGAAAATCAACTTTATAATGTTCAAGCAAAGCAATAATACCTTTTGGAGTAGCAGGGGCGAATTCTTCATCATAATTAAACAGTTTTCCCTGATTATAAGGATGGAGCCCATCTACGTCTTTTATAGGAGAGATGTGCTCTACAAATTCTAAAGAATATTCTTGAAGATGTTTTGGGAGTGGTAATTGAAGAATTAACCCATTAACCTTTTCCTCGTTATTCACTTTATCAATTTCGTTAAACAATTGCTTTTTTGATATATTTTTATCTAAATTGATAAGAGTAAAATCAATACCTATTTGTTCGCATGTTTTCTTCTTAATATTTACGTAAATTTTTGATGCTGGATTCTCCCCTACAAGTAAAGCTGCTAATTTCGGTCTCATACCAGTGTCTTTATATAGAAGAGAAATATCTTCCTTTAGTGCAGCATTAAGCTCATCAGCGTATAATTTTCCATTTAAGAGTTTATCGTTAGTCATAGTCTTAAATTAATCAATTAATTGTTAATTGAAATAATTTTACCGTGAAATTAAAGATAAATTATTAGAGATTTATTAAAATTTAAAAATAGATTAGATCTTTCTTTTGCGCCATATGAAATATATTAATCCAATGATGAAAGCAATAACAACCAAGAGAATTATTAATATGATAAAATTAAATTCTACCATAAATATATCCTCGTTTAACAACACTAAACTATTAAAATTTAAAAGAAGTTTAAATGCATAATAGGATGCAGAAATTGAAGATAACCCTTGCACTGTTCCTCCGTAAAGATTGCTAAACCCACCATCTTCAAAATTTTGGCGAGATAGTATCCAATTTAATGATGCTGTTTTACTTAATTGGGTGTTATCGAGTAGATGAATTGCACTTACACAGTAGAAAGTGCTACTAAACAATGTTATTTCGGATAGAATTCCAGGCAAATATCCTCCATAATTGTAGAGATCATCACTATCACTCACATAAAATGACTTGAAGTAATTTAGCGTCGCACTTCTATTTTCTAAATCATCTAAATCAGCGATTTGATCAATCAAATATACTGCTAAGTAAGTTGTTAGTTGGGAGGAATTTAAAGTATTATTCCCTCCGTATCCTCCATCTGAGTTATTACATGATAAGATCCAGTTTTGCGTTAATGAGGAATTAATTTCCTCATTCAAATAAGATTTTATTTCATAAGCAAAATAAGTTGATATCATATCTGAATTAGATGTTGAATTATCAGAAGCGTAGCCACCGTCGGCTTGTGCTGTTTGATTTACATATGTAGATATTTTTGTTTCTAAGGTTGAATCTAAAGTACTGTCTAAAACATCTAATGACTGAACAATATAATATAGTTCGAATAACTTAATTTCTCCCTGACTAAACATGCTATCTAAAGTAGATTCTAAATTATCTTGAAAATCTGAGATATCAATCTTAATTTCAGCACCAAATAACCCGGGGATTTGATATAGATTGTAATAATCAATAATTTCCAATGAATAAGCTGTATCTTGATAAGAAGAGCCAAATCGTTCATTTCCAACTTGATTTGAGAAAATGAAATCGGTTAAATATGATTGTCTTGTTTTTGCTAATGCAATTGGAGTCAAAAAGACTAAGAAAAGTATCATTATCGATAGGAGCGCCATGTTTCGAGTTTTCAATCTCAATCTAAAAAACCTCAAGCGAGTTTTAACTAAGTTTTAAGTTTTTAAAATATAACTTGTAATTAAAAATTAACGATAACTAAAGAGTTTAGTCGAAATTTCTCATTTAAAGATCGCCTTTAATGATTCATTTTATGATAAAAATTAATGAGACTTAGAAAATTTCACTGATATCTTTATAAAGAACATCGCTATTTTCCATGAATTGTTCGTGTGTAATGAAAAGGTTTTGAAAACTGGGAAGACTACCAAGAATTGCAGCTCCATTAAAAACCGCATATTGAAGATTATCTGGTACGTAAAATCTTATTAGATCATCCGTGGACTTGTAATAACCTGAAAATTCTCGAGCTGGTTTTGTTTTTTTAATAACTTCACTTGAAATTTCCTCTAAAGGAGGTTCTAAAGACTTCCCACAATAAGGGCAAAAAATTGACGTGTCATCCTCAATTTGATTATTGCAGTGGGGACATAATAATTTTCCATTTACTCTCTGAGCTTTTTTGGGTGTAGCTTTGGATTGAATGGGTAATTCAGGTAAAACGATCCTACCTCCACAAGATGGACAATATTCTTTTCCATCAGTTAGATCCACTAAAACACCACAATTGGGACAAGTATCTTGATTTTTTTTCGCTACTTCTCTGGCTTGCATTTTTAATTGATGATTTTCCATTGAGGGCTTCTCTTTAGGCTTAGGTATTTTTCCTAATTGAGGTAATATTTTATTCAATTCTGAACGTAAGCGTTCTTCAAAGCCCGAATAGGATACATTTCCTCCAGAAATCACAATATGTGACAAAATATCACTCCAATAATGCTCGTCTATTCCTTGAAGAGAAGTGATAATGGCTTCAGGAATATTATTCATAGTATAACCAATGAGTTGAGGTTTAAATAGCACTTCAGGTGCTTCATGAAAGATATAATTAGGGATTTTAATATCTGAACCGTCTGGCATGGCAAAACTGAAAGAATCTTTTACTTTGGGAGGATTATCAGGATCAAGAGCAAAATAACAATTCTTTTCTTTTATTTCCTTAATTATTTCATCCACAGCGGAAGATTCGATATTAATTCCTTCCCGCATGAGCAAATTTTTTAAATGTTGATTGACATCAGTTCCAGCTAAAGGCAATTTTTGAACAGCTTGATCGATTATTTCCCCATTAATAACAGGACAAATCCAGGTTATTCCATCTCCACTTTCGATGACAAGTCCCGTGGTTAATCCAACACCAAAGATTGAAAGAATTGGTGTTGGGACCATAATCAAGCTTTTAACTCTATGAGTCTCGAATAATACACGAGCAATATATTCTTTTGTCTCTTTTTGAACAAATGGTTGCTCTGTATACAATAATGGGTACTCAGAAAGATTAGGGATTCGAAGCAGAGAATAGAAACAATAATTTAAGATTTCATAATAATCATTCCAATCCATAATTGCCCCCCGATCAATTGGATATTTAATTTTTAGAACGCCACGCATTTTTGCAGCATCAGAACCAATATATGTGTTTCGCGCACTTACATCAACCATAACCGATTTGTATTTCTCTTTTCCCGTCATTGTTGGAAAAACAAATCGAGGACTCGGTTCACCAGCAAATCCTATTTTAGTATATGCTGATCCTATGTCTAAAATCACCGGAGTACCGGGAAGAGGGATTGCCATGTTAATTCAATTTTTTTTTTAATATTTGCGACTATATTTTCTTTTATATTATTATCAAAATTTAAGTGTTAGTATCCTTTAAAAACTTGAATAATCGTTCTAAAATCGATTCTTCCGTAATTAAGCCAATTAGTTCTTTACTGGGATTAACTACGGGTAATCTTTCAATACGATTTGTCATCATTTTTTCTAAAGCTACTAAGAAGGTTTCCTCTTGTTTAATGGTAATGGGATCGGAGGTCATAAGATCTCTGACTCGTGTATTTGGAGAATCTAGGTTTGTTGCAAATCGAGCTAGGCGAATATCTCTCTGAGTTATAATGCCAATTATTTGCTTGTTTTTAATATTCTTCACAACAGGTAATCCTCCAACATTTTTCCTTAGCATAAGCCTTTCTGTTGCACTTATTTTCTCATCGGGAACAGTAAAATAAGGATTATTAATCATAAATTCTGAAATCTTAATTTTACTCAATGATCGATGATTTTCTCCCATTTAAATTAAACCCTTATTACGATACAATATAATGAAGTAAAATTACTCAGTCTTAGAATAAATAATATCTCTTTCATTTAAAAGATATTTATTACCTAATTTTAAGTGATTTTTTTAAATTAATTTCAATGGCTTCTAATTCAGATCGTAAAGTATTAAAAGTGGTAAGCAAGAAATCTCCCCATTCATTCAATTTAATCCAACCACCACCACCTGGACCTCCTCGGGCGGTTTCAACTGGTGAGATGCCTGTTCTTTTCTCTATTCTCTTTAAAATATTCCAAGCATATTTATATGAATATCCACACTCTTTTGCAGCTTGAGTTAGCGATTTTAGATCATCTTTCTTTTCTGATTTTATACTTTCTAATAATTTAGCCCATCCCGAACCTAAAATATTTGCAGAGTTATTGTCTTGATATTCCAACCATATTTTAATTCCAAACCCCACTTTGGATTTATACTTTTCTAGATCCAGATTTTCGACAGAATGATTCCTCATATATGAAAGTATATTAGTTGATTAAATATACTTTTTTGATATTTGCTAATGATAAAAGATTAAAACGAAGTAAATTTTATTCTAACATTAATATGTGCGACGATACAGAGGTTTGAGCTATGTTTTTTTCAAATTTAAGTGGTTCTCTCAAAGAAGGTAAAAAAGTTATTGATAAATTATATTATTTTGACGAAAATCAGATGTTGGATTGCAACCAATATATATTGGTTAACTCTGATACTGATGAGCTGTCTTTATTCGACGCAGGTAATGGAATATCATTAAATGGTTTAATTGAGGGAATGAAAAAAATAGGGTTAAATTTTAAACATATTACTCAAATTTTTTTAACCCACGAGCATGTGGACCATGTTCTTGGATTATATCCCCTTTTAAAGTTATTAGAAAACGATTTACCTCAGATTTATGCCTATGGAGAGACTGCCAAAATTTTAGAAACGGGAGAGGAATCGAAAATCTTTCCTGGAAATTTAGGAATAAAACCTAGTATGTTCGGAGTTGAAATTATTCCATTGGATATAATTAATTTAAAAGATAAACCTAGTATTCAAATTACACCCAATTTTAACTTTACCATATATTATACTCCCGGGCATTCTTTGGGATCGATATCATATTATGAGCCAGATAAAAAGATTTTAATTCCCGGAGATTTGGTCTTCACAGGAGGGAGCTTTGGAAGATATGATTTTCCTGGAGGATCCCTTGAAGTTTTAACTAATTCAATTAAATTAGTAAACGATTTAGATGTAAAGTATTTACTTCCAGGTCATATGGGCATTAGTTCGAATGGAAATGAAGAGATTGCCTTTTCATATAAGATGGTTCAATCCATTAGTAGTTTCTATTAGAATTGTAATATGCGATTAACTTTTGTCAATATCTAACTCTAATTCAAACTATCATAATATTAGGATTATAAGAAGGTTTTTTAAATAGAATTTCTATATATATTGTTAATCATACAATTATTTAATTACAAATAATATAAGATACCTAAGTAAAATACGTGATTAATATGTCTCAAAAACCAAAAAAACCAATTAACGAAGTAATATTAAGATCTTATCCTAAAGTAATCTTTTTCTGGCCTTTGCTACTGACTTCTTTTATTCTATGGTTGCTTCAGCTATTATATCCTACTCCAGTTTCTTGGTTCGGTAATTTCTGGTTCATTATGTTCTTTATCAATCTTTTCATCACTGCTTTTGACTTTTCTTCGACTAAATTTTTTGTTCTAATTCTAGTGGCAGTAGTTGTAATTTTATTGCTAGTATTCTTGGTATTACCTAACTTTGCTCTGCCTGCTCCTGCGATTCAATTCAATCCGAACTTAACCGCCGAATTCTATTTTCTTATGACTATCATTTTAGCATTAATTCTTGGGATTGTCATTATTAGCGCTCAATTTGATTACTGGAAAATCGAAAGAAATGAAATTTATCATAAATCAGGAATCTTTACTTCTGCTGACCGTATGCCTACTAAAAGTTTACGCATTAAGAAAAGCATCCCGGATGTCTTTGAATTTTTCGTATTACGTGCAGGCACTATTGAATTGTCTCCTGGACATGGGGATGTTATTCATCTAAACACTGTGTTAAACATAAATAAGAAAGAAGAGCAAATTGATTATCTATTAAGTCATATAAGTACTGAGGCAGATGAATTAGATTCAGTGTAATGGAATACAAACTTGATTACAATCATAAATTTTTTTTTAATTTTCTTTTTACTATTTAATCCCAATTATTATTTTTTTTGATTAAATTTAAGAATTTAATAAGATTTTTAGAAGTATAGATGCCTCATCCTCCTATAATATTATTTGATTTTGATGGAGTTGTTCTTACTCAAAAAGCATTAGAGTTCACAGCTTTATTCTATAAAAGAAAGAAATTCTATAACTGGAAAAATACACAAGGATTAAGATTGATAGATTTTGCGCGTTTGTTTGAAGAGTCTGATTCTGATAATCGATTCAAAGCATTAATACAAGCCTATCGAGCATATAAACCATATATTCCAAATCCATTAAAAAGATTTATTTTTTTTATTAAATTTCGACGTACTTATCCTAAATATGAGAAATATGAGACCTTAAAGCCCAATTTAATAAAAGTACTTAAATTTTTTAAATCTATAAACTCTCCTTTAGGTATTGTTTCCAATACAAAAGATTCAAGATTAGAATATTTTAGAAAACAATTGGATCTGGATGAATATTTCTCTGCGTATATCTCAAGGGATGATTCACTCTTCAGAAAGCCCCATCCTTATCCAATTTTCAATATACTTGCCAAAATCGAACAGAAATGTCATTATTCCATCGATAAAAAGCTTGTTTATTTTATAGGGGATCTGCCAACAGATATTCTTTGCGCTCATAATGCAGGTGTTAATAGTATTGCTCTTTTGAATGGCCATGGAACAGAGAATGAGTTAAAAAGTGTAAATCCAACTTATATATTGAATGATATTTCCGATATTACTGAAATTGAACCATTCAAAAAATTATTATTGGATTAAACATTAAAATGAAATAGTTATGTTTAATCTGGATGATTTTAGGGAATATACCACTATTTTTCCTTTTGTAGAGAAATTAAATAAGTATTTAAGGAAAGAAAAATCAGAAAAGGTCAAGCAAATTATTGTGGAGATGAAAGATTTATTACATGAAAGGCAGTTCGCCATTCCAATTACTTATATCTTCAGTATTTTAGCTGAAAAAGATCTTTCATATATATCTGATGATTTAGTTAATGATTTAAAAATCTTTTTAGAATCGGATGATAATAAGCTAAGGTTAAATACCATCAGTATTGTAGGATTTTATTTATTAGAGAATTTGAATTTAGTTGATTCCTTTATACTTCAATTTATTGAAATGCTCGAAATCGACTCAAAAGAGATTACAGAAAATATTTATTACTTTTTACAGAAATTTACTGAATCTAATCCAACTTTATTATGTAAATATAAACTTTATCTTCTGGAACGCTTAAAAACTGATAAAAATGATAAAAATCAACTGAGTTTATTAGAACTCATTGACCCATGTTCTGATTTCAATTTTGATGAACTGTATTTATTTAAAGAAGTCGCATTTAGGTTAATTATGCAACATCAGAATAATCTTAATAGTACAATCATATCAAATACACTCTCCAAACTTTCTCAACTTTTTCCAAAATTTCAAGAAAGGCACTTTGAGATCAGCGAAATTGAGAAACTTAAAAAGATTATTTCAAATTTAATTGTAATGAAAAAATATGATTTGAGCAAGATTACTAAAGAGGAGGGAATAAGTCTTAAAGGTTATCTTCAAAAAAGAAAAGAAAGCCCTTTATTCAATATTAAAGTCACTTTTTATACTCGAACACGAGATGAAAAGCAAATTTATTATTATGAAATTGAAAAAGAAAAACTTCTTAACTTCTTTGAAAGCAAAAATAAGATCTCAGGGTCCACAATCAAGGATATGTTTTCTCCAATAATACAGGATGACCTTGAATTGGAATTGTTCATGAATACACTAATAAAGCTTAAAATAATTAAAGGTTATTTCTCAGATCTCCACTATTTTTATCCTTACACACATTTGAAAGAAGATATTATAAATAGTATCCATGAAAAAGGGTTAATAAATTATGATAAATACAATTATATTCCTCCAGAATTGTTGAGTACAATCATCAATCAAGTTTCCAAAGAGCTGAAACTAATACTTCTTCTGGGAAAAAATGATAGAGTTTATTACTCTCAAAAGAGAATAAATAAAATAGTTAACAAAGAAGCGGCTAAAACTAGTGCGATTGATTTAAAAGCATATCAAGAAAGATTAAGGGAAGATGATTTCCTTAAATTGATTAGAAATCTACCTAAGGAATATTTATCGAAATATCATTCAGGAACACAATATCTTACAAACTTAGGTTTAATAAATGTACGAAGAGAAATTGAGAATTCCAAAATTCTTGGATTTTTTTCAATTTTTGATGTAGCAACAAAATT
>Ga0180433_10000489_pt1 | contig 67394 bp, 56 predicted proteins | sample SS_ome_8_FD_132980 | JGI IMG/M metagenome (GOLD analysis project Ga0180433, IMG submission 132980) | Hypersaline lake sediment archaeal communities from the Salton Sea, California, USA - SS_1_D_1 metaG | ecosystem: Environmental > Aquatic > Non-marine Saline and Alkaline > Hypersaline >... | reverse complement strand
GCCTTCGCAAGAAAATGAGGCGGTGAAAAGAAAGGCGGAGGCGAAAAACATTCGCCGGATTCGCAGGAGCCGACCTTAAATCTTTTGGTTGCGGCCAAGGGCGAAGCCCGAGGCCGCGCTGGGTTCATTCGTGGTTCGTTTTGAAAAAACAAAGCCAATTTTTGGGCGGACAAAAATGACTTATGTATCTATTTGAAAAGTATTTATGATGAAAATCATGCTTTGAAGGTGGCGAAAAAACAAAGCCAATCAAACCCAATTTTAGCTTCTACCTGATCGGCGGAGCTTTATACACACCGACATTCGCGATTGTGGGGCAGAGGCGGGAATCTAAGATTCTGATTCGCACTTTCTTTGCCGTGACTTCGGGGAATCGGCAGATTCTTTTGTAGCCGACGGTCCGGCCCTCGGCGACTTGTTTCCATTTGCCGCCGGATTGGACATCGACGGCGAATTTTGCAATTCGCTGGCCGAAGCCGCGGATTTGCTCCTGGAACATTATGACGTCGAAGGTCTTTTCGGCGGCCAGCGTGATTGTCAGCTCGGCTTCGGTCGTCCAGTCGGGCGGCATCCAGCAAGTATCCGTATCGCCGTCGAGGGCGTTGGCGGCTCTGAAATCGCGCCGGTCGCGAGTGGCCGAGGCGGTTGCTTTGCCGCCTTTGGCGAGATTGGTCTTGAACGTTTCGCGCAGGTATTGGCCGACCTCGGTCAGCACCTTGCAGTCGCGCGGGCTGAAAAGGCCGTCGCTATTGGGCGGGATGTTCAGCAGGAAGACCGAATTGCCTCCGACGCAATTGAACCAGATATCGAGGATGTGTTCGGTGGTCTTGACTTTCTGGGTCTCATCTCGCCAGAACCAGCCGTGGCGGATGGACGTGTCGGTCTCGGCGGGATACCAGTGCAAATGGCCGCCTTTGTCGAGAGTCGCCTGCAGCTTGTCGAGGCTGCCGAGGTCCTTAGCCGTCATATCGGGCCAGGTGAATTTATCCGGCGGCGCATCGATCGGGATAACGCTCCACTCGGCGGCTCTTGCATTGCCGGCTTCGTTGCCGCACCAGCGCAAATCGGGGCCTTTGCCGAATATCACCGCCCCGGGGGCCAGCGTGCGAATCAGATCGTACCATTGCTGGTAGGTGTACTTTTGGCCGCCCTTGCGTTTCGGATGCGCGCCGTCGAACCAGACCTCGTGGATCCGCCCGTACTCGGTGAGCAGCTCGAAGAGCTGGTTCATAAAGTATTCGTTGTAATCATCGACGACGTATTTGAAGGTCCGCGTGTCCTTGAACGGCCGGCCCGGCACGGGGCGGGGAATCGTCCGCTCGGAATATTCGCTGAGGTTGCCGTAGAAGCCGGCGGGATTTTCAATCTGGTACAAATCGGCGGGCGACAGATACACGCCGACTTTCAGGCCGTACTTGCGGCAGGAATCGACCAGCTCTCGCAGCACATCTCCTTTGCCGTGGCGCCAGGTACTCGAAGCGACCGAATGAGTAGTGTATCGCGTCTGCCACAGGCAGAAGCCGTCGTGATGCTTGGCAGTCAGAATTACCTGTTTCATTCCGGCGGCTTTCATCATTCGGCACCACTGGTCGGTGTCGAGCTTCTCGGGATTGAAGATTTTCGGGTCTTCTTCGCCGGTGCCCCATTCGCGTCCGGTGAAGGTATTGACGCCGAAGTGGACAAAACCGATGAACTCAAGCTGCTGCCAGACAAGCTGCCGGGCGGAAGGCCGGACTTCGACGGCTTTGCGGATAAGCTCTTTTCGTGCCGTCGCGGCATCCCGTTCGACCATGTCGTAAACGCGGACGTAATCGACGACGAAATAATCGGGAAGGTCGGCCTTCGTAATGTCACCACCCCACTTGCCGATTTCCTCGGTGAGTTTTGCGTACTGCGGCACCTGCGAGACACCGCCGGCACTGGTGCGCCAGGTTTCTTTGCCGTCGACGTAGAAGACGTACTGCTGAGGCGTCCAGTGCAGAGCGAACCTATGAAAGCCCTGGCTGACGCCGGGGATTGTAATTTGTCCGCTTCCCGCGCTTTTGTGTGCTTTGCCGTATCCGTCCCAGTGCAGGTTCTGCGTGATTTTGTCCTCGCGCCACGGCTTTTCCATAATGTCGATTTCCGTGCCGTCCCTGCCTTCGTCACCGATCTTGCCGACGGTGTTGGCGTGCATCCAGAACGCGGGCCAGTGACCTTGTTGCGTGGGGAACTTGCAGCGGCAGACCCAGTAGCCGAACTTATGCTCGAATTTCCCCCTTGTGCGCATGGCCCCGCTGGTATATCTGTCACCGTCCTTTTTCGTGCGGATGAGCAGGTTTCCTTTGCCGTCGAGATAGGAGTCTTCCTTGACCCAGAAACCATCCCGGCGTTTGAAATCGCCGAGGATCTCCCACTTGGATTTATCGATTTGCGTGCCGTCGAATTCGTCGCTCCAGGCGAGTTTCCAGATTTTCCCATCGGGAATCGGGGGAAGAAATTCATCCTGTGCCAGGCCCCGGCCGGCAAACGTAACTACAGCCGCACAGAAAACTACCAATATCATTATTTGATAAGATGCCAGGTTTTTCATGAGCCTCTTTCCTTATTATGTTGTTTTTTGGCCGTGCGGCCGCTGGGTAGCCCTGATGCCCGAGATGACCGTTACCGCCACCATCAGTGTGAAAACGACAGTTGCGAACCAGTAACCCCAGGCGGCGGTCTGGACGTGGGCCATTTTGATTATTACCGTACCGATGGCGAACGATTGAAGGAACATCTTGATTTTGCCGGAAGTGGTGGCCGCGAAATTGACGCCGCGGGACTCCGCAATGTGCCTCAATACCGTTACGTAAACCTCCCTGGCGATTAAAATGCCCGCTACGGACCAGTGGATGACCGCCAATACACGGGAATCCAGACTGAAAAGCTTCGGTTGACCGATTATTGCAAAGCAAATGAATGCCCCGCAGACCAGGATTTTGTCGGCCAGAGGATCGACCATTCGTCCGAATTTGCTGGTTACGTTCAACCTGCGTGCCGCGATTCCGTCGGCGATATCGGTCAGGCCGGCAACTACGAAGAGGATGAAGGCTACGTCGAGAAAGCCGGGGAACGGCACTTCACCTTCGGCGTAATATTTCGGGGCCATAAGAATCATAACCAGAAAGACGATGGCCAGGACAAGCCGGCCCATAGTCAAAATGTTCGGGATTTGCTTCAACATAATCAAAAGTTTACGGATTCAGCGAGAAAATTCAACACTAAATCTTCTCAACGAGCAAATCATAATCCTGCGTCCCAACGACTTTCGCCTCGATGAACTGTCCCGGTTGTGCTGGACAGTGCTTTATAATGCAAACGCTGTCGATATCGGGTGCCTGGCCGTAATAGCGTCCCTTATCGAGACCTTCGGTATCAACCGAATCTACCAGGCAGGTGAACTTCTCGCCAAGCCTGTCCCTATTTCGGGCAAATGCGATTTCCTGCTGGGTCAGCATCAGCTCATCGAGACGCTGCTGTTTTACCTCGTCCGGGAGCTGCCCGGGCATTTCGGCGGCGGGTGTTCCGGATTCGGGATAGAACTTAAAGCAGCCTAACGCATCGAACCTCGCCCACTTTACGAAGTTCACCAGCTCTTCGAGCTGCCGGTCGGTTTCGCCCGGAAAGCCGACTATCAGCGTTGTCCGCAGAATAATATCGGGCATTGCACGGCGCAGCTTCTCAATCAGTCGCCGGAGCTTGACCTTCGTATCGGGGCGGCGCATCGACTCGAGGATTTTGTTGTTTACGTGCTGGATTGGTATATCCAGGTAGTTGACGATTTTTTCGCTTCCGGCGATAGTTTCGATAAGCTCATCGTCAATTCCCGCCGGGTAAAGATACATCAGTCGAAGCCATGCCAGATCGGAAATTTTTTCTAATTCCCGAAGAAGAGCGGACAGCCTGTTTTTCGCTTTCAAATCGTGCCCGTAAAAAGTTACATCCTGTGCGATTACATTCAATTCGACCGTTCCGGCGGAAACTAATTCTTCGGCCTCGGCGATAACAAGCTCCACCGGTTTGCTTCGAAAGGGACCTCTTATCGACGGTATCGTGCAAAAAGAGCAGCGGTGATTGCAGCCTTCGCTGATTCGCAGGTACGCCCAGTGCCGCGGAGTAATGAGTAATCTGCATCTGTCATCCAGGATTCGGTCGTTAATCGGAGAAGATTGCCGGTTCGGATAAGAATCTTCACCGCGTCGGTTTGGTCCGGAAGAAAAAATTTCGATTATTTTTGCAATATTATCCCGCTGATTCAGACCGACAACGGCATCGATACCCTTGACTTTTTCGAGAAGCTTCGGCCCCAATCTCTCGCTGAGACATCCGGCAACAATCACTTTTTTTACGGCACCGCCAAGCTTGCGATCCACGGCATATTGTATTGCTTCGAGTGACTCGGCTTCGGCCGGTGCGATAAAACCACAGGTATTGACGACTATAACGTCGGCATTATCAGTCTCGGCAGTTATCGCAAAGCCCGCCTGGACGATTTCAGCCAGCATCCTTTCGCTGTCAACCACGTTTTTCGGACAGCCTAATGATATAAAACCGACGGTTATTTCTTGCTTTTTTCTTTCCATAAAATCCAAAAAAACAGGGAAAAACGCGATTTTGCCCCCAAAAAAAGGAAACATTTTTACTAACTCAAGGGTATAATACTTGACGATAAGAAGATATGCAATATAATAAATAGACATTCCGCATATAAACAGTTCGGAATGCATGGTAGCGTTCCGCTCAAAGAGCGTATAGTTTTAATGGTGATTCTAATATTATGAGCAGCAGCGGAAGCCAAAAAGAATTTCGTAATCATCGGCTAATTGTGATTGTGGCTGCGGCAGTATTGATATGGATCGGAGAATGGGGGGATGTCTCCGCCCAAACAGATACGGAAAATGAGGCCCAAAAGCTCCTCCGCAATCTGAAGATTAATGTTGCTCCCGAACCGAATGTCCCTATGCCCGATGTTTATAAAGAACCACCCAAAATCTTCGAGCAAATAGTAGGCGGCACGCCGGAGTGGAAACTATCGTATTTCTGCAAGAACCAAGAATCGGATGAATTGAAAAAGATTATCCACGAACAATTTGCAACCAAGCTATTCGATAAAAAAGGCAAAGAAACGAAATTGGTGGACTACACCGTCAGCAGCAATGCAGCCACCAACCAATTGATAGTAAGATGTCCGGCTCGTGAAGACGCCGAGGCGGTACTGGAAGTTCTGCGTCAGGTGGATGTTAAACCAATTCAGGTCAAAATCGATTGTCTAATCTCAGAAGTTTATGCTGATATGACATATGACCGTGAGACAACAATAGCAATCGAGAACTTGTTCGGCGAGAAGATTGTGATGAATCCCGCCGGAACGGCTTTTGGAGCCGACGTACAAGAACTCGTCATGGAAGACGAATATCTTCCCGCGTTCCCCGGCGCATCCCTCAGAGAAGTAGCTCGGTCTCGAATGGGCCTTAACATCGGTTATTTGAACGCTGCCAAAGCCGGTCACAGATTCACGCTCTTAATCGACCTGCTCGAATCAAGGGGCTATTTGAAGATTCTAATGAATCCGACGCTCGAGGTGGTCAACGGTGGAACAGCCAAAGTCTTATCGAGCCAGAAGGTTCCGATTGACCGAATCACAATGCGGTCCACACAATCGGATTATTTAGAGACTAAAACTGAATATGAGGACGTCATTGACTCGCTTGAAATCACCGCCCACGTATTCGCCGACGGCTATATCGGCCTGGAAACATCCATCATACTCGGCTCAAAGAATACTCCCGAAGGTGTCAAGCAGGTACCGATTATTACCAAGAAACAAATCGATAATAAGGAAAACCGCATTCGACAGGGCGAAAGTCTGGTAATCGGTGGAATCAGGAAAAACGAAGAATTTGCCGTAGTGCGCGGTGTTCCGATACTGAAAGATATACCGCTGCTTGGTTTTCTGTTCTCCAGTGAGGATACCGAGAATCGGGCGGTCGAGACTATTTTCATACTAACTCCGACCATTTCCACTGACGGAAAACCCAAAAAAGAAGTAATGGAGGATATCCAAAGGAAACACGAACCTGATAGTCCCTCAGGCCTTGGAAATATGATTACGGATCCCTTTGGATTCAAAGCTCGCCAGGAAGAGCGTGAGCAAACGGTCAAGGACGCCGAACAGGCGCGTCTCGAGGCCGAAGTGGAAAAAGCCCAGGCTCGAATAGACATAAGAGAGGCCAAGGAACGAGCACAAACAGCAGAAGCAGAGCTGCATCGAACGCAAACCGAAGCAGAGAAAATCAAGGCTGACGCCGAAAAAGCCAACGCAGAAGCCCAGGCAAAGGCAAAGACTGCCGAAGAAGCCAAAGCAGCAGCAGACAAAGCAATCGCCGAAGCTAAAAAAGCCCAACAAGAGGCTGATAAGGCCAAATCCGAGGCCGAAGCAAAGATTAAAGCCGCCGAAGAGGCTGAAAAAGAAGATCCTAACAATGCCAAAGCTGGAAAATCAGCATCCCCATCGGACAAGCCTACCGCCCAGGAGTCTAAAAAAGCCGAAGAGGATAAGGCTTAAGGTTGACAGTAAAGTCTAAGAAAGCTTAGAAAAGCAGATAAGACAAATGAGATATCCGGCCAAATCACGCCGTTGTCGTCATCTGATAATCAACCGCACCATTTCCGTTTCATATATTAAAACTTAATCTTTGACGAAGGGATACCCTATGGATAATCTGGACTTCAATAATCCTCTCAATCAGCTAAGACCCCTTGATAATAATCCTGATAAGCCCATTCCGTTCGATGATTCCGACACGAGCGATAAGAACGACAAGGGTGTTTCACACTCACCTTTAGATTTGGGCGGCACCGATCCCGTCCAGATTCCGAAGGCAGAGCCGGCTAAGACGGCTAAGCCCGAGGCGGCCAAAAAACCAACGTTACAAACCGCTCCCACAGATCGAATCACGGGCGTAAGAACCTTTTTCACAAAGCTGCATCCCGGTGCCATGAATTTTCTTGATGAGCAAATCACCAGATGGCTGACAGAAAATCCGGATATTCATGTAAAACGAACAAATGTCGTTACCGGCTCGGTCCAGGCCAAAAAAACCGAACCCAATATTATCATTACAATCTGGTATTGATAATCATTCTCAAGATAATCGCTCCTTTGACAAGCAACCCGAATGCACTAACGATTGAAACTGCCGGGAGCACTATTACCCTCGATAAAGACATCCAACCCGCACTTATGACTCTTCGACCTGCGGCGGGCAGGAAAATCCATCCCTGTCACGTAAAAAATTATTAACATAAAGTCTTGACATATCGTGAGATTTACGTTAGTTTCCTTGGTTTGTCTGTTTATGTATAGCGTTTGAGGTCAAGTTTTGTAAATATTTTGGAGGTTTTTTGTGGCTAAAGATTTGGCACGGAAACTGATTAACGCAGGAGTGCATTTTGGGCACGGCGTGAGCCGGTGGGATCCTAAAATGGCTCCATTCATTTTCGCAAAGCGCGGCAATATCCACATCATCGATGTCAAAAAAACCCTAAAAGGGCTGCTGATAGCTAAACAACTGCTCGCTGAAGTAGTTTCTTCCGGCAAAGATGTCGTTTTTATAGGCACAAAGCGCCAAGCCCAAAAGGCCGTGGAGACTGTCGCACAAAAATGCGGGATGCACTACGTTTCCCAGCGATGGCTCGGCGGGATGCTTACTAATTTCAGGACGATACGCTCCCGTCTGCAGAGGCTGGAGCAGTTGGAAGCTATGGACGAAGACGGTACGCTGGATAGTGAGAGCAAAAAGCAGGCAGCGAGGCTCAAACGCGAGATGCGGAAGATAAAAGCCAATCTGGAAGGCGTTCGTAATATGTCCCGTCTGCCGGGCGCCGTTGTGGTAGTCGATGCGAAGAAAGAATATCTCGCTCTTCGTGAGGCCAATAAGCTGGATATCACGACCGTAGGTCTTCTCGATACCGATTCGAATCCCGACACAGTGGATGTGGCGATCCCGGCAAACGACGATTCAATCAGGGCGATCGATCTTATACTTAACGAGCTGGCAGATGCCGTGGCGATTGGCAAAACGATGACCGCGGTTCATCAGGAAACGCCCCAACGGCCCAAGCGCGTTCGATCCAAGAGGCCGGTTATGGCCCGCGCCAAAGAAGAGGACAAACCGGAAAAAACGGGCGATGCAGAGCAAAGCTCGACGCAGACAGCAAATGCCCCTGCACAACAAATCCAAGCCGAGCAGCAGGAGCTCAAGTAAAAAGTAACGAAATAATAATAAAAGATAGTTCTTTGTATTTATCCGGCGGCTCCACCGCCGGCTGGCGCAATATCAATAACAATCCACAAAGCATAAAAGAATAGGAGTTTTTAAAATGGCGGAGATTTCAGCGGCCATGGTCATGGAACTGCGGAAGATTAGCGGTCAGGGAATGTTTGACTGCAAAAGAGCGCTTCAGGAAACCGGCGGAGATATCGATCAAGCTATGGATATGCTCAGGAAAAAAGGCCTTGCCACGCTGGCAAAACGTGCAGAGCGCGATACTACCGAAGGTTTGGTCGTGAACAAAATCAGTCCCGACGGCAAGACGGCAGTTATGGCAACGCTTTGCTGTGAAACCGATTTCGTAGCCAAGAGTGACGACTTTATAACAACAGCACAGACTCTGGCCGACTTCGCGCTGGCCTGCAAGGCCGAAGAGGGTATTGAGAATGTTCTCGAGACCTCTGCCGACGGCAGAAAATTCAATGATGTTCTGACAGAAATAGTCAGTAAAACCGGCGAGAAAACACAGGTGGGAGACTACGCCAAATACGAGCTCGACGGTCCCGGGCTGATCGGCACATATATTCACTTCAACGAAAAAGTCGGCACAATGGTCCAGATCGAGACCGGCGATGAAACGATTGCGGGTGCAGATGCACTAAAGCAAACCGCTGCCGACATAGCAATGCACATAACCGCGACAAAGCCCCTGGCGCTTGATAAAGACCAGATTGATCCTGAAACGATCGAGCGGGAAAAGGCCATTTTCGCCGAGCAGGTTAAGAACAAGCCGGCGAATATTATAGATAAAATCGTCGAAGGCAAAATGAAGAAATTCTACGCCGAGAACTGCCTTTTGCAGCAGCCTTTTGTCAAAGATGACAGCAAGTCCGTCGAGCAGGTCCTTGCCGAAGCGGCCAAACAAGCCGGCGGCGAGGCAAAGATTAAAAGATTCGTCCGATTCGAAGTCGGATAAACAGGAGTGCCTCGTGAAGCGAGACGCGAGATGCCCTTCACGAGATATAAATATGGCAGAGATTAAATATCATCGCGTTCTGTTGAAGCTTTCGGGCGAAAGTTTCTGTAAGGCAGGCCAGTTCGGGATCGACGGCTCTGCGATCGAGTCAATCGCCGAGAGGATCGTAGAGATTTGCAAGCTCGGACCGCAGGTGGCGATTGTCGTCGGTGCAGGTAATTTTCTTAGGGGAAAAACCTTCTCGGAGACCAGCCATATACCCCGCAACACCGCGGACTATATGGGGATGCTGGCTACGATTATCAACGCCTGCGCCCTTCAGGAGACGCTGGAGAAGAACGGCCAGGAAACGAGGGTTCTAAGCGCGATAGAAGTTCCGGCGATGTGCGAGGGATTTATTCGCAGAAGGGCCATTCGACACCTCGAACGGGGAAGGGTCGCGATATTAGCGGGCGGAACGGGAAATCCCTTCTTCACTACCGATACCTGTGCGGCGTTAAGGGCATCGGAGCTCGATGCGAATCTGCTCATAAAGGCAACAAAGGTGCGAGGCGTTTACAGCGACGATCCCGAGACAAATCCGAACGCACAACTTTTCGAAAAATTATCCTACGACGACGTGCTCAGCAGAAAGCTTCGAATAATGGATCACTCGGCAATAAGTCTTTGCCGGGACAATAATATCCCGATTGTTGTTTTAAACATTTTCGAGAGGGGCAACATAACAAAGGCTCTTTGCGGCGAGCAAATTGGTACCAAAATAGTAACGAAATGAGGTAGAAGATGCCTACGAAAAAAATCGTCTCCGAAACCGAAGCTAAAATGAAAAAGGCGGTTGAAATCCTGCAGGATGAATTAAAAGCAGTCCGTAGCGGCAGAGCCGCGACCGGGCTGGTCGAAAACATAAAGGCCGATTTTTACGGAACGCCGACACCGTTGAAACAGATGGCAACCCTGGCAACACCTCAGATGGATATGATTGTGATTAAGCCGTTCGATCCCGCTTCTATCAAAGATATCGAAAAAGCAATCAAGGCCAGCGACCTGAGCATCGCACCGATTGTAGACGGAAAAATAATCAGGCTTAATATCCCTGCTCTAAGCGAGGAAAGAAGAAAGCAGCTTGTTCAGCAGGCCAAACACACCGGAGAACAGACAAAGGTCGGTATTCGTAACATACGAAGAGATGCCAACAAGCACTTCGAAAAGCAGCAAAAAGACAAACTCATCACCGAAGATGACCTCGAAAAAGGCAAGAAGCAAGTCGATGATATTACCAGGCAATATTCCGACAAGGTCGATAGCCTGATCAAAAACAAGTCAGACGAAATAATGCTCGACTGATCTTGTCAAAAAACGCACAAATCATAGGTTCACAAGGCAAAATTCGAGTGCCTTTTGTCCTTATGCTGTTGTGCTGTTATTCACTGGCATAATTTCGGAGGTCAAAGCGATGCGAGAAGAAGACAAAGCAAAATTCAAACCGCGAAAAAAGACCGGCAGAAGGTTACTCAAGCTGGCATTGGCGCTCATAGTGATTCTCATCGTACTGGTGCTCTTCGCTGTGCCTGCATTAATCTCATCCAAAATGGGCCGCCGGATAATATTAGCCAAAATAAACAGTTCGGCCGGCGGCAAAACCGATTTCGTCGATCTCTCGATGGGCTGGTTCAAAGGTGTAAGGGTTGAGGATTTCAGCTTTAACGACAATGCCGGCCAACTTTCCGTCCGGGTCAGGGAAATTGCCACAAAACCGCACTACGGCTCGCTTTTAACCGGAAACTTATCCTTCGGTCAAACCTTAATCGACAAGCCGAACGTCGAGATCAATCTGAAGGCACAAAAGCCCGTGAGCCCGCGCCAGACAGTGCCGGTCGAGACGGCAACACATTCGATCATATTGCCGGTAAAAAGGCTGGAGCTTGTCCTCAATGACGGCAACGTTAAAGTCACCGATCCGAAATCCGGAACGGTCGAGCTATCAGCGATAAACTCAAAAATCAATTTGCAGCCGCCGCCGCAGCAATCGAATTTCGATCTGACAATGGCAGTAGCTCAGGCGGGCAAAAACTCTGAGATTAAAGTTGCCGGCAGCATGACTCCAAAGAAACAAACCGGATGGAGCCTCAAGGGTACAAGCGGGAATTTGACTGTCGATGTTAATGATCTGGACCTCGAATCTTTGGGGCCGATATTTGCGCTTGCCGGAGTCGATATTGAGACTGAAGGGATTGTTGGGGGCAGTGCGAAAGGCGAAATCAAAGACGGCCAAGTCGGAGATTTAAACGCCGGCATAAAAGCAAAGAACCTGATGATAACAGGGACCGTGCTGAAAGGCGACAGATTACAGACCGGCGAGCTGGATATTAACGTAAAGTTGAACCAGCAAACCGATGCGATAAATATCGACAACCTGCAGGCCAAGAGTGACTGGGCCTCCGTCACGGCCAGCGGGATCGTACCTACGACTTTCAAGTCCCTGGACGACCTGCTCGGCTCCGACTCGAATTACAGCCTGAAAGGCACTTTCAACTGCAACTTAGCCGCCGTCTCGGCACAATTACCCAAAACCCTGGGATTAAAAGAAGGCATGCAGTTAAAATCGGGACAATTGAACGGAAATATCGAGACATCCTCCAAAACCGGCGGCCAAAAACAAATCCAGGCCAACGCAACTATCACCGCCCTGGAGGGCACCGTCGAAGGAAAGAAAATCGCACTGTCCCAACCGCTCAAGGCCGAAGCACAAATTTCATCGGACAAGAACATCATCAACTTCGACAAAGTCGACGTCTCAGCGTCCTTTGCTAAAATCAATTGCGCCGGTAGCACCGAATCGCTTAAATACAGTGCCCAAGCGGACCTTACAAAATTACAGGCCGAATTAGGACAGTTCTTTGATTTCGGCCAATACAAGATGTCGGGAGAGGTTCAGGAAACCGGACAGGTATCCATAGATGAAAACAGATTTGCCATTTCCGGCTCGGGGACAGTTAAAAATCTTCGCCTAAGTTCCGAGGAAGGTCAGAGTGCAAACGAGCCTTTGGCGAAGATAAAGTACGCAGTTAACATGGACAGGAAGAAAAACCTCGTGAACGTAGAATCAGTAATTGCCGATGCAAGCCTGGGGCGGTTCAGCATAAAAGACGGCATTGTGCCGCTGGGTGACAAGCCGGCGACACCTTTGCGTCTGGCAATAAGCGGAAATAATGTCAACTTCGAGAAGGTCCGGCCGTTCGCCGTCATGTTCGCTTCTTTTCCCAAAGATATGCAACTGGCCGGCATCGCAGATTCGACAATCTTAGTCAGCTCAGAAAAGAAAACCTACAAAATCACGACCGACTCGACAAAAATCAAAGGGCTGAAGCTCAGCTCCCCCGGCAAGAAACCCTTCGAGCCGAACGACGTCTCGCTCGCTTTCAACGCCGAGCTTAATCCCGAACAAAAAACGATTAACGTCAAAACTCTAAAGCTGGACAGCCCGCAAATAAAAATAACCAAGGGCGAATTCAGCCAGGTCAGCGAGGCCGGCAGGACCAAACTGGCCGGCCAGGCCGAGTGTGAATATGACTGGACGGCCGTCAGCAGCCTTGCGGCGCCGTACCTGCCGGAGGGTTTGGCACTTAAAGGCAAGAGAAAAGATACGGTCAATTTTACCAGCGAATATCCCGCCGGCCAGTCGGATAAGCTACTGCGCAATCTTAATGCCAAAGCAAAAGTGGGCTTCGAGCAGGCCGGCTATATGGGGCTGAATTTCGGCGTTACGGATGTGAACGTCCAGGTCGATAACGGCCTGCTGAAAATTGCGCCGTTTACGACGACGGTCAACGAGGGCCAATTCAACTTTACCGGCCAGGCGGATTTCAACCGGAAGCCCACGCTGTTCAAAACGGCCAAACCGATGCAAATCGTAAAGGATATTAAAGTCAACGATGCAACGACCGGCAAACTCCTGAAATATGTCAATCCCATTTTTGCAAACGCCGTCAACGTCAGCGGCATCGCAAACTTTAACTGCGAGCAAATGTCCATACCGTTGAGCGCCGAAGCCAAAAAAAACGCCGTGGTAATCGGCACAATTTCGATTAACCAACTGCGTCTGCAAGCATCGGATTTGCTCAGTCAGATTTTCTCGATAAGCGGCGGCGCCCGCGGAGCCGATATTACCATCCACCCGACGAGATTTACCCTGCAGAAGGGTTTCCTCAGATATGACGATATGCAAATCGACGTCGGCGATAGTCCCGTTAATTTCAAAGGGGTCATCGGACTGGACAAAAGTATGGATATGACGGTGACTTTGCCTTATACTATCGATGGCAGAACGGCAAGAACCGGCAGAGCGACAAGCACCGAGAGAATCACGCTGCCGCTCAAAGGGACGGTCGATAAGCCCGAGGTCGATATGGATAAACTGCTCGAAACACAGTTAAAGCAACAAGGAGAGGAACTGTTGCGGAGGGGTCTTGAAGAGCTATTTAAATAAGATACACTAATTGATTTTATAGCCGTCGACACAAAAAAATTATCTGAATGACCCAAGGCTTTGCGACGGGCTTTCGTACGAATCGAGAAAAATGCCCTTCGATCGAAAGGGGACAAAAATGCTGACGCTTAAGAACCTTTTGACTACACCCACGGCACAGCTCGGCAAAGCCAGCCGCTTCGTGGTCTTCCAAATCAAGCTGTGGTCGCACTGTGCCAGACTCCTGAAGGTGAACCGCTCGGGCCAGCAGGCCGCAGCTCTGTCATATTATACGATTTTCGGGATCGTCCCGCTGGCTATCGTAATCCTTCTGCTGTTTCAATCGCTCTCGGCCGAGGACGTCGGACGAAACGTTAAAATCCTCGTCTACGACTATCTCGAACTGCAGGAAATCAGATATACGGCGAACGACGGGCAGGAAGTTCTGCTCACCAACCACATCGACGCAATCGTTCAGCAATTCTTCGAAGGATTAAACAAAGGCTCTCTGACGTTCATCAGCGCGGTCATTGTCATCTGGGCGGCGCTGGCGCTGCTCTCGAAAATCGAAAAGTCCTTTAACAACATCTGGCACGTTACCAGGGGCAGGAACTTTCTGCAGCGGATTATCAACTACTGGGCGATACTTACACTCGGACCCCTGCTTATCGGTCTCGGCGTGTACCTCAGCACACAATACGAGCGTTTGGGCGAGCTGCAACAAACGATCCTGACATTCTCGCGCATCGGGCCGGTGCTTGTGTCCTATACGGTCGCTACGGTTTTTCTGTTTCTGCTCTATTTCGTCATGCCCAACACCAGGGTCAGAGCAAAGGCCGCCATCTGGGGCGCCGCCGTCGCCGCTCTGGTCTGGACCTTTGCAAAGTGGGGATTCGGCCAATATGTCACCGAGTTCATCCCCTACAGCAAGATATACGGGGTCGTCGGTCTCGTTCCGCTCGGTGTCCTCTGGATATACATCACATGGCTCATCGTGCTGTTCGGCCTGCAGTTGACGTTTACTACTCAGCACCTCAAAAGTCTCGATGCCGCCGAGATCGACGCCGCAAAAAAAACCGAGGAATATTTCATAGCCAGCGACCTTACCATAATCAATATTGTCAGAGAGATTGCCGCCGCTTTCCAGGCAAATCAGGCCCCGGTGCCGCCCGAGTACGTTTGCCGCAAGTTAAATCTTCCCGCGGAGTTCGGCCAGAAAATCCTCGACCATCTTGTCAGCAGCAGGCTCATAGTCAGGACATCCGAACCGGAGGCGGGCTTTTTGCCCGCAAGAGATCCGGCCAATATCAAACTCTCCGACATCGCCGAAGCCATGGACACGGCGAGCTTCGCGCAATTCGAGGGCGAAAAATGGAGTGGCATGCAGCAGATCGCAGAATCCCAGCGAAGCGCCCTGGCGAAGTACACCCTTAAACAAACCCTGAATCCCGAGCAGGATTCATCAAATCCCGGCGGCCATTAACATTCTATTTGCAGAGCCGTCACGCAGAGGTAAGTGATACATCCGTCTTTTGAGGCTTCGAGATTCTTCACTGCGCTGCGCTCCGTTCAGAATGACAAGTAAGCTTTTATACTGTCACAGGCTATTAGCCACGTGACGTAGACTTCAACAGAAGCAAATTTAGGTGTTAGTCATGCCGGTCGAGGTTCTTCCGCTGAAAGGCCAGCATCTCCTTCATCGGGATTGCCGTGCGCGAATAATCCTTGTTCAGCCTTCCGGCGGTTTTTGTCAATTCGAGATGGTCTATCAGACTGCCATCGATACCAATCGTATCCATAGTGAGCTTATCGCCGTCGATATTGAACAGACAGAAGTGATGTTTTTTTACCGTTACGGCATGATAAGCATTCGGCATGATACTATGCATTGAGGCCCCCCCGCCGCCGCTGGTGATATAGGTCACGTAATTTCCACCGCTGCCCTCAGGCGGAGCGACGGGCCTGAACCGCTCGTATATATGCGAATGACCCGCCAGGACAAAATCGACGCCGGCCCCGGCCATACCACCCAGCACATCCGGATAACCCCAGGCCGACCAGTGGCCGCCGGAATTAACGCTCGGCACGTGATAGCTGATGAATTTCCACTTCGCGTCACTCGCCCGGGCGTCTGCGAGAATCGATTCAAGCAGAACTTCGTCTTTCGTACCCCTGGTGACATTATCGGCGCAGAAATAATGCACCGGCCCGTAATCGAAACCGAAATTGTTGCTCTGCCCCTTCGGTATGAGCAGTTTTTCAAAATTGCCGTTATCGCCCTCGTGGTTGCCCTTGGCGATATAGATCGGCACGGTTTCGGCCAGCCCTTTCAAAGGCTCGAAAAACTGAGGCCCCCACTGCCCATACTTATTGCCTTTGCTCACCAGGTCCCCACAGTTAACCACAAAATCGACCTTCCGCTTTTTCATCTGCCTAACCAGCCTGTTGTGCACCGTAGGACGTGTCCGGCTGTCACCATAGACAATAAAGCTGACCTTGTCGGCGCTGGCCGGGACGGTACGAAATGTATAGATTTCATCCTGGAAGCCCGGGCCGGTAATCCGATAGTTATAAGTCCGGCCGGACTGCAAATCCTCGAGCCATACCTTATGAATATATACTGCTTTCGCAAATATTCCTTCGCCGGCCCGATTAGTTTCCGGCACGCTCTCTACATACTTATCGAGCTTCCGTTCTTCGCCGTAATACAACTTACAGGGCTTCTTCGTCTCGGTCTCCCACATCAATGCGACCCGGTCCGGATATACGCCAAGCAGGAAAGGTCCCTTTGTAAGGCCCGTACGCGGCTTGCGGAACATATCCGAAAACGGACCCGTCGCACAACCGCTTCCAATAACGACAATGCCGGCCAAAAACACAATCAAAGTCGGCAATCGCAGGATTGACAAACTGCGTGACATTCGCAAGCGAACGCTAAACATGTTAATATTCACTGTAGCTCTCCCTTTTTGAAATTTCAATCAAGAGCTTCTTAGTAAGTTCCTCAGCACTTCGACGGCGTTATAAATAAAGAACAGGCCGAAGAAAACCAACGCTACGCCGCAGACCAACAGCACGATTTTCTGGCCGCGGGGTCCGAACAGGCCGGTGCCTTTGAAACTCGCCCACGACAGGATAGTCAGCCAGACGAAATCACACAGCCAATGAACAACGGCAAATAACGCGAAGGCCCATATCCCGATTCCGGTCGCCATAGTCGCCAGGGCCAGCCCGACGGTAGCCCACCAGAACAGAAAGTAAGGATTACCCGCCGACAGTACTATCCCCGCCAGCAACGGCGTGCTTTTGGCAACTTTAGTCTCCTGCTGTAAGGACGAACGCAAGCTACTGAGCATCCCGACCGCCATCCACAAAAGGAACGCCCCGCCGGCCAGGCCGATTATAATCTGTGCGGCGGGAAGTTTCAGTATTTCGCCAGCTCCCAGTACGATTAAGACCATCAGGGGAAACTCGACTATGCCGTGTCCGACGGCGATAAGCACTCCGGCGTATCGCGAACGCGCACCCATCGAAATCGCCGTGGCCGTCACCGGCCCCGGAGCCATCACGCCCGACAGCGATATCCCGATTACCTTAAATAAGAAAATTAACAACTCCATAGGATTGCCAGCTCACTCACCGATGATTTTTACCAGGACGCGTTTTTTTCTTTTGCCGTCGAACTCGCCGTAGAATATCTGCTCCCACGGGCCGAAATCGAGCTTGCCGTCGGTGACGGCCACGACCACTTCCCTGCCCATGACACTGCGCTTCAGGTGAGCGTCGGCGTTATCCTCGAAGCCGTTGTGCCGATACTGCGAGTAAGGCTTTTCCGGGGCCAGCTTCTCCAGCCAGACCTCGAAGTCGTTATGAAGCCCCGATTCGTCGTCGTTGATAAAGATACTGGCGGTTATGTGCATGGCGTTGCAGAGCACGAAGCCCTCGGTGATACCGCTTTCCGTCAGGCACTCTTCGACCTCCGGCGTAATATTAATAAATTGGCGCCTGCTCGTCGTATTAAACCAAAGCTCTTTTCGATAACTTTTCATAGTCAATTCATCTCCAGATTTTATCAAGTCCGGGGCATTGTAGCAGATTTTGCCTCATCCTGAAACAGCATCTTGTAAATTAACCCGATGCCGTATATATTAATTGCATAAGCGGAGAACATGGGAAGTCTCACGGGACACGCAGGGAGATTGTCGCCGATGCAAAAGAAAACATGGGCAAAACTAATTATCGCCGTGCTGCTGATAACAGGTCTCGTTGCAGTCTTACTTAACGCTGTAGCTATTTATCTCAAGCTGACCGTTTTATGAAACGAGTCAAATAGTAAATCCTTCAGTGACAACGCTATAACACAACTTGTCATTCCCGCGAAAGCGGGAATCCATTATACCCATTACGTTCCTGGGTCCCTGCTTTCGCAGGGATGACAGAGCGATCGGTCAGTTTGAGTATTTATAATTTTTTGCCGCCGGTAACCGGCGAATTACAGCTTATCCCTTATAGTATCCAATCGAGCCTTTGCAGCCGGCTCCGTCGCAAAGATATCATCGAGTTTTTCGCAGGCATATTCAGCACAATAAGCACAATTTTCAATACCTTTCCACCTTGCACACTCCCTTATGTGACAATTCCTGCAACCGGAGAACAGCCTCCCGCACTCGGCCTTACATCCATCGCAGTCGGAAATATCCTCCGGTTTATATTCTTCGCCGTAAAGCTTTTTAATTTCCCGGGCTATCTGAACTTTCATATCGTATCGCTTATCGTCGTCTTTTTCTCTTGCGGCCAAATAGATAGTACAAGTGTTGCATATTAGGCCGCAATAGGAAACTACTTGATCCATTTTACCACCCATTCATACATTCGTTTGACGTTATCGGGATCTATCTGCAAGCTTATGGTTTTACCCAGCGATGCGGCAAGCCAATACTTCACAGGCGTGCCTTCTCCCAGAATTGCAAGAATATCGCCGTCCACGCGTTTGTCCTCCTGCCCATTTTTCCAGTAAGCCCGAAGAGTGTTTGCAATGATTTCGAGCCTTTCTCGCAGAGGCGAGGCCAAAACATTTCGTTCGCAGCAGGCGAACGATTCATCCGGATGCAGGTCCGAGCCGATGGCTTTCAGCAGAACCACAAGATTATTCACGAAGTTCCAGTTGCAAGGCTGGAAACGGTCGATGGCGATTGCGAGCGTAATCTGCGCATCCCCGCCGTCCACGGTGTCGTGGATGACGGTCTCGGCGGTCCGGGAGTGAAAATCCACATTGTCTCTATAAAAATTCCCCGCCGACCCGTCGCCGGGCTCGCCGTACTCTCCCACGTTCAGGGCCAGGTTATGATAAGTCTTTGACGGCTCCAGGGCGAATGTCACTTTATCGATAATTCGCCGGACCTGCCATATCCTGAGCGGCGTTCGGTCCCCGATGTATCCTGCGAGACGCTCGGCGGGTATGCCGCCTACATCCCGGTCTTTGACTTTATCGATATTGCCCTCGCACCACGCCAAAAGGATGTCACGGCAATTCTGCAAGTCCCGCTTCCGCTGCGGCGGTCTGTCGCCCGATTCGGCCGGGGGGCGGCCCGAACCTATGGCTTCGATAATAAGCTCGGCCTGACGGTCGGACTCGTGGTAGCACGACTCAAAACACGTGATAAGCTCCCTTATACGAACGGCGTTATCATCCAGCGGTTCTAAAGAATCCTCCATCGCATCGATTTCGGCCAGCTCCTGATCCTTCAGGGCATGTTCGTCGTCAGCAAGAATGCAGTTCTGCCAGCATGGTCTTAATGTTTCGCTCATGTGCAATGATCTCCTTTCCCGGAAAATCCTTGCTAATCACTCATGCAGCAGCTTTCGATAGACGGCTTCGATTATATCGACCATCGTATCAGGCGCGAACTTCTTTTTTACCGATTCTCTGCCTTGCTCGCCGAGTCTTTTTCTCAAATCCGCATCTTCTATAAGCTCGGCACATGCGGCGGTAAGCTGCCCGACATTTTTCGGCTCGATAAGCCGGCCGGTGTTGTCATTGACCACTTCCCGAGCGCCGTCGACGTCGAAAGATATCGCCGGTCTGCCGCACAGCATCGCCTGCGGCAGGGTTCGCGCGAGACCTTCCCTGAGCGAGCAGTGGACGAGGATATCCGACGACTGGATTGCAAGCGGGATTTGGCTCGGCGGCAACAGGCCCGTGAACTTAATCCTGTCGGCCAATCCCAGCTCTCGGGCCTGCTGTTTGTAATGTTCCGAAAGATTGCCGTCGCCGACGAACAGCCAGATACAATTGGCAAACCGCTTCGAAAGCTCTTTGGCCGACTCGATGATATAATCGTGACCTTTGAGCATGAACAGCCGGGCAACGGTAACAAGCACAACCGCATCTTCATCTATTCCGTACTTCCGGCGGAAATCCCGCTTGCGGTCGTCGGAAATTGGCTCCAGAAAATCATCCTCGTCAATGGCGGAATACGCCGTGACGTACTGCTCGGGCCCGCCTATCCCCACGGCGGTCGCCTGGGCCGTCATGGCATCGGCTACGCTGATGAAGAAATCCGTTCGCTTCGCCGCCGACTTTTCAATCGCAATATAGAACTTATTCAAAGCCTCTCTCTGATACGGATGGAACGCCAGGCCGTGCAATGTATGGACAACTGCAGGCTTATGCCGCCCAGCTTTGTCATTGCGAGGAGCAGAGCGACGAAGCAATCTCGAAACGCAACGGCTGAGATTGCCACGGCCTGCTTCGCAGGCATCGCAATGACAGAGGCTGCGTGCTGCGTATCGGCCTAATATCCCGGCCTTGGCGGAGTGAGTGTGAACGATGTCCGGCTGCAATTGCCGAAGGAGCTTCTTCAACCGGAAGTAGCTTATAATATCATTATAAGGATTGATGGCCCGGCGAAGCCTGTCGATAACCACGACCTTATAGCCCTGGCCCTGCGCCTGGTTGAAAAGTTCGCCCTCCGGCCCCAGCGCCGGCCCGGTCAAAAGAGTGACATCATGCCCCCTCTCCGCCAGGACTTTACACGTGATAAGCGTATTCTCCTGAGCACCACCGAGTATCAAACGAGTTATAATATGAATAATTTTCATAAAAAAGAATACAGAATACAGGACACAGGATACAGGATATTGGATGCAATGCAAAAATCAAATTCCACTAACTTGGCATTTATTGTTCAATTGTTTTTCTTAACCGCGTTCGAGTAAGCAGCCAATAGTTTAGCGACCTCGTCAATCTGTTCATGAAGAATATCAGTGCTGCCATAACCTAAGTCATTAGCTAATATCAAGTAATAACGGCATTCTTCGAGCGAGCCCTGGGAAATATTCAAAAAGCGTATCTTGTCCGCCGGTCCGGTCTTTTTGAATCCTTCTGCTATATTGGCTGCAATGGAAACTGAGGCACGTCTTAGTTGAGAAGTCAGCCCGTAAATTTCCTCTTTAGGAAAACCCGAGGTAAAGCGATACACTGAAAGCACAAACTTATGTGCCTTCTGCCAAATGATCAAATCTGTAAACCTTTTAGCCGTTTCTCGTACCATATAGTTTTCATTTCATTGATAAGTAGAACAACAAATTAACCAAAATAATATAACATTAAATTCAAGTATATCACCAAATAATTCCTTCCTTAAGAGCTTTGAGGAAGTCGTTTGGATTCGAAAAAACCTTTGATTCAAGACTATTGTCTGCCTGGATAACAAAAGCACGCAACTGTTTTTCTATCAAAACCACATCCGCATAGGGAATAACAGGAATATACGCATAATCATCAACATCATTATCATTAGGAGGAAGGTTTGACATCATTCTTTTTTCTCGAATTGTCCAATACAGGGTAATCGCTGGGCAATATTCGATGCCAATTTTCTCCAATATAGCGTCAACATCGATACCGGGATTGAAAGCTTTTAGAACCTTGTCAATCTTCAATAATCTCTTTATCCAATCTCTTCGATACTGCTGTGAGTTGCTGAAATACTCATCCTGTCGCGCTATATCCTCAGACAAAGAATCTATGAAACCAGCTACTCGTTCTTGGTATATTTTTTTATTAGTTTGTTTCCATTTGAAAGTCTCCCTGGTCCATTCTCCGGCTGACAACGCAGGTACTGTTATTGGCAATTCGCCTTTCTTTTGAATCTTTTCCAATTTGTCTTTCTCAAGATAATCCGGAACATCCCGTACCAAAATACCAAGTGTTGATTGAAACGTGCTATTATCGGAGATATTCTGAAGAACAGGGGGAAGATCGGGGACATGGATGTCTGATTTTTGTTTTTGGCATTGAGCTAATACTTCCTGTGTATACACCCCCAGATAATCCGCGTCGATCATATATTTGACTTGTGCTGAATCAACAACAGCAGCAATATCACTTGCGGTTTCTTCAGTTGCATTGCCCTCTACCCATTCTAATGCAGCATAGGGATTAAAAATAAGACCACAGTACGATTTGACACATTCATCAATGCACCGGTAGTCATCCTCTGACTGACTGGATTGGAGTTGTTGTCCCTTTCGCACCTTGGCAATATTGATCAAGTGATTCGTATCAAGATATATTTTCGGCGGCCTTTGTATGACATCGAATTTACTGTCTTGCGTCTCCTTCATTCTGTATTCTGTGTCCTGTGTCCTATATTCTATCTTCTAATATTTTATCCACATCAGACACAATCCCTGGGGCGGAGCGAGTCGGCCGGCGGCGGTTCGGTTTTTGGCTTCTATGATTTCATCGATCTTTTCCGGCTTCCATCTGCCGGTGCCAACTTCGACCAGGGTGCCGACGATATTTCTGACCATATTATATAAAAAACCATCCCCTTCGACATTAATGTATATACAATCGTCCTCAGTTGTGACATCGCAGCGGAAAATTGTCCGGACGGGACTCTCCCGGCGGTCGGCGGCGGATGCGAAGGATTTGAAATCTTTTGTGCCGATCAGCAGTTGTGCGGCCCGTTTCATCGCCGGGACGTTAAGCTTCTTCGGCAGGTGCCAGCATTGATTCAGCCGGAGCACCGGCCGGTGCCGACCTGTGTAAATCGTGTAGCGGTACAGTTTGCTCTTGACGCCGCCGAGCAAATCAAAATCCCGCGATACTTCTTCAGAGGACGTTACCACGATCTCACGCGGGAGCCGGCCATTGATTGCTTTAGCGAAATTTTCCGTAGGGATGGGCGAGTCTATCTCGAACAGGCCCACCTGTCCCAGTGCGCTGACGCCGGCATCGGTCCGGCTGGCGCCGTGGACGTAAGTTCTGATTCCCACAAGATTCGACAGTGCCTCGACAAGCTCGCCCTGGATGGTTTTCCTGCCCGGCTGTATTTGCCAGCCGTGATACCGGCTGCCGTCATACTGTATGGTGAGTTTTATCTTGCGAATAGCCATTTTCTCAAGAATACAGGAGCCAGAATCCAGAATTCAGAACAATTCGTCATTCGTTCGATTTCTGAATAGCACGATTATAAGCATCAAGTAACTTACTTACTTCTTCTAACTGTTGTAGCATATGTGAGCAATCACAGTATCCTAAATCTTGAGCTAACAGAAGATAATAACGGGACTCTTCCAATGAACCCTGAGCTATATTAAGAAAGCGGGATTTATCAGCTTTACCTGCCTTCTTGAATCCTTCGACGATATTTGCTGGAATGGATACTGCAGCTCGTCGAAGCTGAGAAGTAAGGCCATAGATTTCGGTTTCAGGAAAAGTACTTGTTATCTTGTAAGCAGCAAGGACAAACTTATGGGCTTTTTGCCAGACGATTAAATCTTGAAAGTGCCTCGCCGATTGCCTCATTCTGACTTCTGGCTCCTGACTTCCGGATTCTACACTCTAAAGCAATTTTTCCGCAATTTGAACAGCGTTAAGAGCTGCGCCTTTTCGCAACTGGTCGCCGGCCACCCAGATATTGATCCCGCGATTCTCGGGGATGGATTCATCCTGTCGGATTCGGCCGACGAATATATCGTCTTTGCCGGACGCATCTATCGGCATCGGGAAGCGATTATGCTCGCGATCATCCAAAACGGAAACACCCGGAGCCGTACTCAGAAGGTCCCTGACCTGGTCCGGCGTAATCGGATCGGTGAACTCAAGATTGATACTCTCGCAGTGCGCCCGGAAAACCGCAATACGAATGCAGGTACAGGTCACCGCAATTTCGGGACAGTCGAAAATCTTCCTGGTCTCGTTGACCATTTTCACCTCTTCCTGATTATATCCGTTCGGGCCGAGCGCCGAATTATGACTGAATGCGTTGAATGCTATCTGATACGGGAACGCCTCACAGGTTGGCTCCTTTCCGGCCAGAATCTCGCGCGTCTGCTGCTGAAGCTCGACCATCGCCGAATGTCCCGCCCCGCTGGCAGCCTGATAAGTGCTGACGACCATTCGTTTGACCGGATTAGCCTTATGCAGCGGCCAGACGGGCACAATACCGATAATCGTCGAGCAGTTCGGATTCGCAATGATGCCTTTATTCCCGGCGATTGCCTGCGGATTTATCTCAGGAATCACCAGCGGAACGTCCGCATCCATTCTATATGCCGAAGAGTTATCCACTACAATCGCACCGGCATCGACCGCCGGGGGGGCGAATTCCTTGCTTCGCGATGCGCCGGCACTGAATAATGCGATATCAATACCGCCGAAACTGTCTTTCGTCAATTCTTCAACGACGTAAGTTTTACCCTTAAATTCGATTTTCTTACCGGCCGACCGGCTGCTTGCAAGCATCTTGAGAGAATCGAACGGAAAATCCCGCTCTTCAAGAATTTTCAGAAATTCCTGACCGACCGCGCCGGTCACACCTGCTATAGCAATATTACAGCCCATTTCTACAAGCTCCTCAAAATCTCGTACCCAAACTTAAAGGCAGCCAAATACGACTGCCCGTTAAACCTTCCCAAAAAACTATCGGCATATTATAGGGTCTCTACTACCAAAATACAAAGCTCTTATCAATATTTTTTGCCATTCAATATTCAGCTACGACTCTTGTCCGGATATGTTCGCTGCCATATTGCCGCCATAACCGAAGCCGTGATAATGCAGATAAATACAAAAATCGCCGCCGGCATCGCCGCTTTCTCGCCGAAATGCTTCAGCGCCAAAACTGTGCCCAGGCCGGCGTTTTGCATCCCAATCTCAATTACAAGTGTCCGTCTTCGCTTGAATCCCATCCGAAAAATCGACCCGACGCCATAGCCGGCCAGCATACCGTAAACGTTCAAAACAATCCCCGCCGTCAGGATTACAGCCGTCACCTGGCCGAGGTAAGACTTGTTCAGAGCGATTACCAACGAGCAGATAAATATGATGAACGTTACCGATATAGCCGGAAACACCGGCAGAACCTTCTCGATTTTATTCCTGAAAAAATGCCTGGCTCCGAACCCGACGAACAGCGGCACTATCACCATCATTACAACACTAAAGACCATTTCGAGGAACGGGACTTGAAGCCTCGATCCAGCCAGAAGAAACGTCAGGCCCGGCGTCAATAGCGGGCACAGCAGCGTGGAAACAGTCGTCAGCGATACGGAATAGGCCGTATCCGCTTTTGCGATATAGCTCATCACATTGCTCGCCATCGCTCCCGGCGCCGAGCCGGTCAGTATCAATCCGACTGCAATCTCCGACGGCAGATTAAACAGCTTCGATAAAAGAAATGCTCCCAAAGGCATAATGCTAAACTGCGCCGCCGAGCCGATTAAAACGATAATCGGTTTTTGTATGATCCGCTTAAAATCCTCGACCTGCAGCACCACCCCGATCCCGAACATCGTCAGTGCGAAGAACCAGTCCATGTAGCCCTTCAAAGCCACAAACGGCCCCGGCCAAAAATACGCCGCCACCCCAAACAAAATCACCCAAACCGCAAAATATTTCGTATAAAAAGACAGTATCTTATTCAGCATAGAACAAAGTATAAAGCTCAACTCCCTGTCCGACAATCTCAAAAGTGCCCGACTCCAACTGCTTTATAAAATCATAAGCCTATAAAACCGTTGACTTCTCGCTTTCGAGGAGTATCCTTAATTTATGATTTATTCTTTGTGGAGGCAACATGGCTCAAAAATCTAAGATCGAATGGACTGAATCTACCTGGAATCCAGTCACCGGATGTACAAAAATCAGCGAGGGCTGCCGGAACTGTTATGCGGAACGAATGGCCTTGCGTCTAAAAGCTGCCGGAAGCCCCAACTACGCCAATGGTTTCCAGGTGACCCTTCACGAACACGCTCTTGAAATTCCATTACGTTGGAAACAACCCCGGACAATTTTTGTCAATTCGATGAGCGACCTTTTCCACAAAGTCGTGCCTTTCGATTTCATCTTAAAAGTCTTTGATATTATGCGCCGGGCCTCCCAACACAGATTCCAGATACTAACGAAACGCTCTGAGCGTCTGCTCGAACTTAGCTCCAGGCTCACTTGGCCGGGAAATGTATGGATGGGCGTAACCGTTGAGAATGCCGATTGTACATTCCGCATAGACCACCTCAGGCAGACCGGCGCGGCTATAAAATTCATTTCATTCGAGCCGCTCCTGAGCCCGATTCTCAATATTGACCTCGAAGGTATTGACTGGGTCATCGTCGGGGGTGAATCCGGCCCCAAAGCAAGACCAATGAAATCCGAATGGGCTACAAATATACGCGATCGATCTCTTGCAGCAGAGGTCCCCTTCTTCTTCAAACAATGGGGGGGCATAAACAAAAAGAAAGCGGGCCGTCTACTCGATGGACGCACGTGGGACCAAATACCAGATACCTCTAAATCCAGGGAGCTAACCTATGTTTGAACTGCCTCAACCCAAGGATGATGGTTTATATATCCCACCTGAGGGTGTGGGCGAATGGTCACAACATAAGCACTATTTTCTTACTCGATACATTGATGCGTTCACTACCTCCATGAGCAACAAGAAATGGCAGGGCTTACACTATATTGATCTCTTCGCAGGCGCAGGAATAGAGCGATTGAAAAAGTCTCGGAGACTTGTTTGGGGCTCACCTATGATAGCCGCCAAAGCTCCCCACAAGTTTGCCAGACTGCACATATGTGAAAAAAACAAACGTAAATTTGATGCTCTCAAATCTCGGATTGGAGAAATTAGACAAGATTCACAACTCCTTAACGGTGATGCCAATGAGAAGATTTCTGAAATTGTCAAAGACATTCCACAAGGCAGTTTATCACTTGCATTCCTTGACCCATATGGATTACACTTCGATTACGAAACCTTAAAAGTGTTATCGAATATAAGGGCAGATCTCATCATTTTTTTTCCTGACCACCTCGACGCGTTAAGGAATTGGGAATACAATTATCTGGATAATCCGAACTCAAACCTTGATCATTGTCTTGGGTATGGTACAGATTGGCGTTCTTTGCTAAACAAAGTTCCTTCCCAACAGCGTGCAGAAGTTCTGCGAAAGTTGTATGTCGGTCAACTCAGGGATCAGTTGGGGTATACAGAATTTGAATATGAGCGAATATCATTGAAGCAACATCCTCTATACATCTTGATTTTTTGCTCTCGTCACAAACTCGCTGCGAAGTTATGGCGCGGAATTTCAGTAAAGAAGCCTAATGGCCAGCGAACATTCCGTTTCGATTGATTCTTGAGGTAGTACTTTCATCGTACTTGTCAACAATCACCAAAGATTAAAACTCGATCCACAATTGTACTCAGGCGAGGATGTCTTTGTAGTCGGCACAGAATTTTTTTCTTTTGCATTGGGGGCAGTGGGTGCCTCTCCAGATGTTGTCGAATTGCTCCATGACTTTTCCGACTAAAACTTTATCGTCGGTAATGATGCCGGACTCGAAGTTTCTTTTGTGCTCGCTTTTTGCGCCCATACCGGCGCCGGTGAGATTGGCGCTGCCGGTGTATGCGAAAGTCCCGTCAATGACCACCGCTTTGAGATGCACCCTCGGGCACAGGATCCGTTCCATGCCGCGTATCAAGTTCGGATACTTATCGAAATCCTTTCTAAAGGCCGGCCCGGGTTCTTTGCCGTGCAACAGCCTGATCTCCACCTGCTTATTTACCAAATCAGACAGGATCTCGAGGAACGGCACCATCCCGCCGGCTTTATCCACGTGAAGGTCCTTCAAGTTGGACGTTGCAATCCAAAGAAACCTGCGAGCCCTGCCAACACGGCGGCAAATCACTTTTTCGTATATATCCCTGTCTGTAATGAACTCAAGCATTCCAAGCAAATCCGAACCTCAGCCATCCGCAAAAACCATTTTAATCGGGAACTATGCTTTACGCAATCTCAGACTGACCAATTATTGTCATCTTGAATGCAACGAAGAGCTTGCCCTGAGCTTGTCGAAGGGATCTCAAGGTTATCGGTGTTATAGCAACGCATCGGTTAATTATGTACCTGCGGCGGTTAAATTCTTCGCTTTACTGCATTTCGCTCAGAATGACATACAAAAATAGAAATGGATAAAAACCGGGATGGGGAAAATATTGGTGAAAAAACCTCAAGGACTGCTTTCTTTTTTAACGATTACTGCTGTTACTTTGTATCTGAGGGCTGATTATGAGGCTCCTGTTCCTGTTTTTCCTTGGATTTTTCCTCCTTCTTGTCCTGGGGTTCTTTTTCTGGCTGCTTTTGAGGCTCCTTTTTATCGGTCTTTTCACGCTGGATAGCATCGTATATCTCTCTTCGATGAACCGGGATACTCTTTGGAGCTGTTATACCCAGACGGACCTTATCCCCACGAACATCAACAATTATAATCTCGACATCGTCGCCGATCATAATTGACTCATCTCTTTGTCTGCTTAGAACCAACATGTTTAACTCCTTTTGTCGGCTGGTCTTACTTTAATATATGCTACGTTAAATCTCAGCCTGCTGTTCGTCCTTTTGCTCCACAAATGCATTTATATTCTCTTGTTTCATAAACACTTAGCTACAATAAAGCTAACGTATCAATCTCTGACACAAATATATTTCGGCTAATTTCGAGACCAAAAACAACCACTTTTATCTTTTTTTGAGTAATTAAGTCTGAATTTAATATTTCCGTAGCGTATGTACTTTGCATATAAACACTTAAGTAAAAGCAAAGTCTTGAAAAAAAGATATGCCAATTTAGGTAAATTCGTTCCTTCTTGCTACTTTGCCTCGTTTTTTCGCCAATAATCATAGCGGAAAGCCATCCAGTAGCCGGCAACGGACCCCAACGTGCCGAAAGCCACCATTTGCACGGGGAGTATTGAAACAACCGAATTGGAGAAAAAAGTCGCGGGCCAGTTCGGAACCAGATACTGCACTTGCCTTGCGTATACACCTAAGGCAAAGGCAGTTACGAAAACACTGGCGATCGAGGGCCAGATATAGCTGGCGTTCAAAAATTTCTGTACGATGAACGCGGCAAGGCCAAACGAGAGTAATACGGCAAAAACGATCTGCCCTACAGCCGGCTGTGTGACGACCGAGCCGAGGTTTTTGTCAAACACCCTGACATCCTGGGCGAATATCCTTATAAAGATTTGAGCTAATAAAGTTGAGCATGCAAGAGCAATGATTGCGTTCAGGTATAGACCCGGGCCGGGCTTAGATTTTCGCCGTATCTCTTTAAAATTTTTACCCGGCTTAATTTTTTGGCCTAACATCACGCCGGCAAAGCCTGCGGCGACAACAGCCAACCAGAAAACAGGTTCCCATTGCAGTGATGCGGCAAGCTCCTGGCGCTGGCCGACAGTCGGATTAAGCTGTATCAGGCCGGCCATGCTGCCGGAACGCACCGCCCAAATAGCCAGTCCTGATGGGGCCGCAAGAATGCCGATTTCCCGGCCGTATGGCCAGGAAGCAAAATAGGCCATAAGGCCGGACAAAAATGCCAAAACAACTAATACGACCGAGCCTTTGTAACCCATAGCCCCAATCCTGCTGAACGGCTCGGCAAAAGGACGGGCCAAAATACCTATCAGAACCACGCCGACCGCCGCGGCGGCAGCGATTCTCAGCTTCATTGGCCAGGATAATTCCATAATTCAGCTTCCTTAACTACACCGGCGATAAAGTACCAACAAAATTTACACAGGTCAATAACATATTCGCAGTGTCAATATCTTATTCGGCATTCAGCAGGCTGAGGTTAATTTTGGCCTTGACTGTTCGACATTTTTAATCGACAATCAAACGTGGCAATAAGTGTATATCAAAGGGTGATGATATATTGTCAAACCTGACGATAAAAACTAAAGGAACAACAATATAGAAAATTTGCGGCAAAAAAATCCGAGCTAAGGATACGGAACGAATATGTCATGGAAACAATACGACCTCGCGTGAAAGACGGGGCTGAATTGTTTGTAACTGTTACAGGCGAGGTGAATTGTGAGACAGTCTGATATTGAAACGGAAATTGCACGTAACGTTGTTTTACCGACGGTGCCGCAGACGGTCCCGGATATACACGAAAAAAGAGCTGTGGGAGATAGCGACAGGATGTCGGATTTAGCGGGCGTAAGATTTCACTTTATCGGTGCCGGCGGCGTCGGAATGAGCGGGCTGGCGCAGCTTCTGATTAAGAACAAAGCGCTCGTAGCCGGTTCGGACCAAACACCGGGCGAGGTTGTGGACAATCTTCGCCGGATAGGGGCCGATATTAAAATCGGCCATAAAAGCGAGAACCTCAGCCCGAAAACCGACGCCGTAGTCATCTCGGCGGCGATAAAAGACAATAATCCCGAACTCAAGCTGGCACACAAGCTTGGATATAAAGTCTATAAATACGCCGACATGCTGGGTGAACTGATGAACCGCTACGAGGGCATCGCAATCAGCGGCACTCACGGCAAGAGCACGACCAGCGGGTGGCTCGTCCACCTGCTCAAGCAAGCCGGCATGGATACGAACTTCATCATCGGGGCGAAAATCAGCCAATTGGATAGCTCTTCCAGCGTGGCGGACAGCGAGTATTTCGTGGCCGAGGCCTGTGAATACGACAGAAGTTTCCTGAACCTCAAGCCAAAAATCGCCTGCATACTTAATATCGAGCAGGACCATCTGGATTACTACAGGGACGAAAACGAGATAGTCGAGGCATTCGGTGATTTCGCGCTCGGCACCAGACCGGGCGGCACAGTCATCGCAAACGGCCAGGATGCCAACGCGGCAAAGATTATCAGGCGGCTGGGCGATTCTCTGCGATGCGAGACCTTCGGGCTCGATGAGAGCTGCAATTTCTATGTCGATAATATCGACCTGAATGACGGTCTTTATGCCTTCGATGTCTATCACAACGGAAAAGTGCTGGGAACGACGAACATCTCACTGCCCGGCAAACACAATATCCTGAACGCACTAGCGGTCATTGCTATGGCGACCAACGTCGGCCTGGAGCCTGAACGGGCACTCGAACTGCTGCCGGGCTTTACCGGCATCGAACGCCGGCTTATGCTAAAGGGCCGGATAGACCAGATTACCGTTCTCGACGACTATGCCCATCATCCGACGGAAATAAGGGCATCGCTCGCGGCGATTCGGCAGAAATACCAGTCGAAGCAAATCTGGTGCATCTTTCAGCCGCATCAGTACAGCAGGACAAGATTTTTGCTTGATGATTTCGCAGAAAGCTTTAAGCTTGCCGATGTAACAATTGTGCCGGAGATTTATTTCGTCCGGGATTCCGATTCGGCCAAAAAAGAAATTAACGCTCAAATGCTGGTCGAAAAGATGCAGGCGAACGGAACCCAGGCGCTATTCATCGAGAGCTTTGAAGCTATTTGCGATTATCTAAAGAGCAACGTAAATTCCGGCGAGCTGGTCGTTACCATGGGCGCAGGCGATATTTGGAAGGTGGCAGATGAGTATATTCAGTGGCTTAGAGCAAATCGTTGAAACAGATTATCCTTTGGCCAGGCGAACATGGTACGGCCTCGGCGGGCCGGTCGATTATTTCATCAGGCCCAAAACCATCGAACAGCTCAGGGAAGTCGTCAAACGGTGCAACGAGAACGGAATCCCAATTTACGTAATGGGTTTCGGCTCCAATCTTCTCATCAGCGACGACGGCCTGAAGGCGGCTGTGATAAAACTCGAAGCGGAACAGTTCGCTCAGATTAAGTACGAAGACCAGAACGTGACCGCATGGGCGGGAGCGGAACTAAGCAAGCTGGTTCTAACATGCGTTGAAAAAGGGCTCTCCGGTATCGAAGCCCTGACGGGGATACCCGGCTCGGTTGGCGGAGCGGTAAAGATGAACGCCGGCGGAAACTTCGGAGATTTCGGCTCGGCGGTGGAATCCGTCACACTGATGGACCGCAACGGGATTGTCTTCGAAAAGAACAAGCCGGAACTGGAATTTGACTACCGAAAGACCAATATCACGGCAAAATTTGTTTTGAGCGCCCGGCTGAAACTTTACACCGCCGACCCGGAACAAATCATGCGAACGGTCAAGGAAATCTGGATTTACAAAAAGAATAATCAGCCGCTGAACACGAAAAATTCAGGCTGTATATTCAAGAATCCGCTGGGCGCATCAGCCGGAGCTTTGATTGACAGGGCGGGCCTGAAAGGACTGAAAATCGGCGGAGCAATCGTCAGCGACAAACACGCCAATTTCATAATCGCCGAAAAGGGCTGCCGCAGCCGCGACGTCATCAGACTCATAGAGGCCATAAAACAGAGAGTTAAAGAACAGTTCGACACCGAACTGGAGCTTGAAATCGAAATCTGGGATTAGTAAAAAAAAGCCAGAGAGAAAACAGAGATAATGTAGGGTGCGATGAATCGCACCAAAATCGAAGCAATAATAAATTGGAAATAGAACGCAATAAAATAAAAGTCGCCGTTCTTGCCGGCGGTATTGGTTCCGAGCGGGAAGTCAGTATCCAAAGCGGCAGAAGCGTATCAGAGGCGCTACGCCAGGCCGGCTACGAGGTAGTGACAGCCGACATCCGCCCGGACAACCTTGAAATATTGAATGACGGCAGCATCGACATGTTCTTTCCGGCGTTGCACGGCCAGTTCGGCGAAGACGGCCGGCTACAGCAGATCCTCGATGACAAATCGCTTCTCTACGTCGGAAGCGGGCCGACGGCAAGCAGACTTGCGTTCGATAAAATGGCAAGTAAAAAACTCTTCGAACGGGCGGGCGTAGCCACACCAGCGGCCGTCGAGTTCGGCTCCGACACTGATACGAGTCTGCTTGAAGAAAAATTGCAGGATTTCGCGGACAAATACGTAGTAAAGCCCGTAAGACAGGGAAGCAGCGTCGGCGTAAGCATCGTCTCTACGGCGCAGGAAGCTTTGCGCGTGGCCCGGGAAACATTCAGCGAGTTCGGCGATTGTATGATCGAAGAATTCGTGCCGGGCGCCGAAGTGACGGTTGGCATTCTGCTCGACCGGGCACTGCCGGTCATCGAGGTGCGAACACAAGGCGGTTTCTATGACTATCACGCAAAATATCTCGACGAGAAAACGGAATTTTTATTCGATACAATCACGGACACGAATGTCGCTGCGAAGGTCAGCCGGGCCGCGATCGACTCCTTCGATGCACTTGGCTGCCGGCACTTTGCGAGGATAGATTTCCTCCTGAGCGACAAGAAAATCGCTTACGCTCTGGAGGCCAATACGATCCCGGGCTTTACAAGTCATTCACTTCTGCCCAAAGCGGCGGCAAAAGCGGGACTTTCTATGAGCGATTTGTGCGCAAAAATCGTCGAGGCGGCATATTCGTCGCTCGCGAAGCGCGAAGCGTAAAGCAAGATACGAGACAATGACAGCCAGAAAAAGAAAAAAGAGCAAGACAAAAAAAATATCATTCAGGTCCGGCGGCTCCAAAAAAAGAAAAAGGCCGCATGCCAACTGGTTCGGACCGAGCTTGATAATGATTTTGAAAGTTCTGGCGGTTGTCTGCGTTCTTGGCGGTATAGTCATCGGGCTCATATCCCTCGAAAAATACGTGAAAAAGACATTCCCGAACGGCAAAGAGACTATCGAGCTGGAGCTTGCAGATGTCCCCCTCTGGGTCAGTGACGAGCTCAAAGAGAAAGTCTATACCATCGCGACCGGAAGGGCCGGCAATCTGAAACTTGACGAAGACACCGCTTCATCGGTGCAGCGAAATATCGAGGAGCTCATCCCCTGGCTGGACGAAGTAAAAGTCATAACCACTCACGACCGTCTTCGCGTCGAGGGCCGGTGGCGAAAACCCGTGGCCCTGATCAAATCGGGCATGATTAAATTCTACATCGACGCCGAGCAGGCCGTACTGGACTACATACCAATGCCGAACCTGCCGATAGTCGAGGTAAATGGATTGCCGACGGTTACAAAGATCCCGCCGCTGGGAGAAGTCTGGCCGCATGATGACCTCGCCGCAGCTATTACAATATTAGACAGGCTCAGCCAAATGGACAGAACGCTCACACCCGACAAGCCTCTGCTCAATGAGATAGATCGCATCGACGTAAGCAATTTCAACGGCCGCGAAAACAGCCACCACGCACATATTATCCTCTACACAAAAGACAATACCGAAATCATCTGGGGCGCAGAGGTGGGCAAATGGCAGTTGCATCTGGAATCCACCGATGAGCAGAAACTGGCGAAGCTCTACAGTCACTATAATGAGTTCGGCACGCTGTCGGGCGGCGTAAAATACATCAACCTGCGCGATCCGAGGCACAATATCCCCCTGCCAATCGACAAATATTAAATCGCCGTAAAAGCATTCAGTGCGACCGCCAACTCAGTGTAGCGATAGGGAATTTGAAACTCCACACAGATAGACTTGAGCTTATCGAGAACCGCCTCGCTCAATCCGCTCTGGAAATCCTCGTCGGCGCTGCAGCAAAAGATTCTGCAGCCGGAAAAACGATACTCGTAAACGGTGCACCTGCCGTCAACGTTGTAAGGACATTGACCGCCCGGCATCGGCTTGACGGTCCCGGAATCCGAATTCGCCGCCAGATACATAATCTCCGGCGGGGTAATAAACAGGCGGTGGTCGAAGGCCTCGAAATCACAACAATCGCCGCAGGACCGGCACGCCCCCGCCATCTCACCAGCCGAGCATATTCGCAGGTCCAGCCACTCGTAAACTTCGGCTACTCTTTCGAGCAGCCGTTTGTCTGCTTCGGATCCTGCCACCACTTTTTGTTCCTCTTGATTTCTTCGATTTCCTCGAAGCTGTAGAGCCTGCCGCGGTTAATGCCGGGGCATTTTCTCGCCGCCTCGTTCCAGGTTTTGGCGCTGCTCAGATTATCCGGCCAGAAGGGCCAGCTCCGGCACTGGCTCGGCCGAACGGAATAAATCATGCATTTTTTGCCGCCGGCGCCGGCCTTCAGGAATATGCAGTCTTTGGTAGTTCGATGTTCGATAATCGTCGTTCGCAGCCCAACCCGCCTGAGGTATTCCTGCCGTAACTGACCTTCGGTTATCTTCAGAAAGCCGGCAATGAGTTCAATCTCCGGCCGCGTAACCCAGATATACCCCTCCCCCGGACCGGAACAGCACCCCCCACACTCCAGACATTCAAAATGCAATCCGGCAACGTACCACAAAGTTTTTTTTCTAATTATAGACTCCACAAAAATGTTGCTGATAACAATTAAAAATTGATGTTTAGCCAGGAAGTGATCTTATTGACAAATTCTTTTCCATACTGAAGTAATTGCACGGCTTCTTCATCCGATACAACAAAGGTATAACCATAATCTCCAATTTGTCTCTTTTCAAATGCCCTGTTTAATTCTCTACCCATATATCGCTTTGCTCTTTTGACCAGCGAGTCTATTTCTGTCATGCAGAAATCCCCTCTCTGCTTAAATTTAACAACAACGGACTATTAACCGAACAGTAATCATTTTCTGAAACAGGATAAACAGATAGCAATAAATCGTAATCGAGATTTATATCTGTAATTATATCTATTAAGCGATCTATTTCTTTTCCAGTAATAACATCTCCTTCAAGAACAATCGCCAGATCGATATCAGAATCCTGCGTCGCCTGGCCCCTTGCATAAGAGCCGTAGAGAACAACTTTCTTCAGACGAGCACCATAAAGCTCGGCAATCTTTTTTTTTTGAACTCTTTAAGTATCGGTTCGATATTCATAATACATGTCTTAATATTTCATTTATGATGTTAAGACAAATTATACAAAAATTCATCCCGCTTATCAATCGTCCTGCTGTTCACATCCAAAATGTAAACCAGCAACATACCAAATATCTTTATCAATGGGTATTTTACCACTTCAGGACGGCGCCGGTGTCGGCGCTGGTTGCCATTGCGGCGTATTTTGCCAGGTAGCCTTCGGTTATTTTCGGTTTTGGCGGAGTCCAGGCCTTTTTGCGTTCGGCCAATTCCTCGTCTGACAATTTGACGTTTATTTTGTTAGCCGGGATGTCGATTTCGATAATGTCGCCGTCCTTCAATAACCCGATGGGGCCGCCGACCGCCGCTTCGGGGCTGATGTGCCCTATGCAGGCGCCTCTCGTGCCGCCGCTGAACCGCCCGTCGGTAATCAGCGCAACAGATTCGCCTAATCCCGCACCCATAATATAGCTCGTCGGGCTGAGCATCTCCTGCATACCCGGGCCGCCTTTCGGCCCTTCGTAGCGGATGACAACTACATCGCCGGCTTTGACCTTCCCGGCAAGAATGCCGTCGCAGGCCTCTTCCTGGCTATCGAAGATGACCGCCGGACCGGAGTGAACGAGCATTTCAGCAGCAACGCCAGCCGACTTCACCACGCCGCCGTTGGGCGCGAGATTGCCGGTCAGAATGGCCAAACCGCCGGTCTTCGAATATGCGTTATCGAGCGTATGGATGACGTCGGTATTTTTAATTTCCGTCCCGGCAATATTTTCGCCGAGCGCCTTGCCGGTTACGGTCGGGCAATCGAGGTTCAGCAGATTCGGCACCTTGCTGACCTCGTTGAGGATTGCGCTGATACCGCCGGCGGCGTCCACGTCCTCGATGTGATATTCACTGGACGGCGAGACCTTGCAGATATTCGGGCATTTCGCCGAGATTGCGTTGATGCGTTCGAGGTCGTATTTTATGCCGGCTTCGCTGGCCACCGCCAGAGAGTGCAGGACGGTATTGGTCGAGCCGCCCATTGCCATATCCAGAACAAGAGCGTTATCAAAAGACTTTTCCGTTATAACATCCAGCGGCTTAATGTCCTTTTCGATGAGCGTCATAATCTGCTTGCCCGTCGCTTTGTAAAGCTGCTGGCGTTTTGCATCGACGGCAAGGATCGTACCATTGCCGGGCAGCGCCATTCCAATCGCCTCGCACAGGCAGTTCATCGAATTGGCCGTGAACATCCCGGAACAACTCCCCTGCGTCGGGCAGCCGGTCATCTCAAGCTCCTTGAGCTGCTCTTCTGATATCTTGCCGGCGTTGAACTCGGCGACGCCCTCGAATATGCTGATAAGGTCGACGGTTTTGCCTTCTTTTGTTTTGCCGGCTTTCATCGGCCCGCCGGAGACGAATATCGTCGGGATATTCAGCCGGACCGCCGCCATCAGCATCCCGGGGATTATCTTGTCGCAGTTGGGAATGCACACAAGAGCATCGAAACAGTGCGCACGTACCATCGTCTCGACAGAATCGGCGATAATCTCCCGCGAGGGCAGCGAATATTTCATGCCGGTATGGCCCATAGCGACCCCATCGCAGATTGCGATAGTATTAAACTCGAAGGGTGCTCCGCCCGCGCCTCGAATCGCAGCCTTGACTATCTGGGCGACCTTATCGAGGTGAACGTGGCCCGGCACGATTTCACAAAAACTATTGGCGACACCGATAAACGGCTTGTTAATGTCGGCATCATTAAGACCGCAGGCGCGAAGCAGGCCGCGATGAGGAGCCCGCTGAAAACCTTTCTTGACCGTATCGCTTTTCATAATCTTCTTTCTCCAAAATTCCTTAGCAAGGCGGTTAAAAATATTTAGACCAGCATTTTAACCGTTCACAGTACCCGAATAAAGAAAAATCGGCCGGATAACAGTATATGCAAAATTCTTAAGTGTATAGCCAAATAGTAGCCATCCCATCCCGACAATTACAATCGGGATGGTTGTAAATACCAGAAGCCGGCTAAACACATAAAAAGATTGGTACAAACCGCCAAACAATACGGCGATTTCATTCTGGAGTTCGAATGGAAGGCCTTTCGTGACGATAAGCGGGACAGCGGCGTCTATTTCCGCTACGATTCCATGCCGGAGAACCGCCCATGGCCCAACCGCTACCAGGTCAACCTTCGTCAGGACATGGAGGGCAACGTCGGCAACCTGAAAGGAGCCAAAAGCAAGGGCCTTACAAAGGCCGGCCAGTGGAATAAATTCAAGCTCAAGGTCCGCGTCACAACAGTTTCGCTCCAGATCAACGGCAAACACGCATGGCAAGCGGATGGCCTGGAAGATCCCGAAGAGGGATTCATCACCCTGCAGGAAAAGGTCCCCGGCGACGGTCAATACCGGTTTCGAAATATCTACCTGACCGAACTGGATCAATCCGTTAACGCATAAGCAAAGGCATTAAACGAAATCATTATTCCCGACATATCGGCCAAGCATTTGCCGCCAGCGGACATTAGGGCGGTTTCCCTCGCCACTCTTTGGCTTTTTCCGGCTTGTCCCAGGCTTCGTAGAGGTCGACGATCTTGCCTATCGATTCTATCGTGATTTGATCCAGGGGTCCTAATACACGATGACTCAATTTAAAGGCTTCTATGAGAAGCTCCTCCGCCTCGCCATAACGCTGCTGTTCGGTGTACACCCATCCCAAGCGCACCATATTGTGGATGGTCTGCACATGTTCGTGTCCTTGAACACGACGTCGCCTTTCCAGCGATTCAGTAAGTAGTTTCTCCGCCTCTTCGTATCGTCCCTGTTCAGCACGCAAAAGCCCCAATCCCCTGAGCGAGTCGATCGCATAAGGGTGGTCTTCTCCCAATACTTGACGTCGAAATTCAATCGCCTCAAGGTAGAGGGGCTCGGCTTCCTCATAGCGACCAGCACCTTTGAGCGCGGCGGCGAGATTACCCACAGCCAGAAGTGTAATCATATCTGTCTGGCCAAACGTTTTGCGGCTTGTCTCCAGGATTTTACGAAACAATTGCTCAGCCTCGTCATAGTCGGCCTGCGACTTGCGTATCAATGCCAGGATATTCATCGAAAGAAGTGTTGTGCGATGCTCTTTTCCAAGGATGCGCTTGCTGCGTTCGACTGTTTTGAGACATAGTGGCTGCACTTCAGCAGCACGTCCAGCCCCCCACAAAGCTCCGCAAAGCTTGAAAGTTGCATAGATAGTCTGCGGATGCTCTTCACCTAACTCGTTACGACGGATTTGAACTACACGTTTCAGATGTCGCTCGGCTACCTCAAAGTCACCGAGGTTCCGGTATGTATCTCCAAGTGTCATGCGGATTGATGCTTCAACGAGCGGTTCGTTCTCAAACCTGCCCTCCAAGTTCTCCGAAGCAGCATCGAGCCAGGACCGAACGGTTACTTCCCGGCCCAGGGTCACATGTGGATCGACTGATCTAATAAGATCCTCCTGCAAGAACTCATTTACTGCCTGCGAGATCTTTGCCTGCCGTTCAGCCCTGATGGCAAAGAGCGTCGAGACCGCTACTCCTGCAATAAGCACAGCCAGAACTGCCGCGATGCCGGTGACCAATGCCTTGTTACGCCGCAAGAATTTCTTGAACCGGTACGCGGCAGTAAGTGGGCCGGCAATCAGAGGAGCACCTTTTATGTAATTCTCGATATCGTCGGAAAACTCGGAGGCCGAACGATAACGTTCAGTGCGTTCCTTACGCATTGCTTTAAGGGGAATCCATTCAAGTTCTTTACGTAGGCATTTGGCTAACGTTGCAACTTCGGTGCAGCGTCTTTCAGCGACCTTCTTGGCCTCTTCGCCCAGGCTCATAAGTCTGGTGCTTGGTGTTTTTGGATCGCTTTCTCGGATAATTTGCCGAATGCGATCGATACCACCTGTACGAAGTGTATCAGAAGCAAACGGCAGAACGCCAGTTAACAGAACGTACAGCAGCACACCCAATGAATAGATATCCGAGCGCGTGTCGATGTCTTCCCTGGCCATATCGGCCTGCTCCGGACTCATGTACTCGGGTGTTCCTAACAGTTGGTTTTCCTCCGTAGCCAGTGTCTGTTCGGTTAGCGGTTGACTGAGGGCCTTGGCGATCCCGAAGTCGATAATCTTGGGAACCGCCTGATTATCCTGAGTCGAGACCAGGATGTTCGATGGCTTGATATCACGGTGAATTATTCCTTTTTGGTGGGCATGTTGGACAGCATGGCAGACCTGCAGAAACAGGTTGAGCCGGTCCTCGATAGTTAGCTTGCGGCGGTCACAATTTTCGGTAATGGTCAGACCTTTGACGTACTCCATTACAAAATAAGGTCGGCCGGCCTCTGTTGTGCCGGCATCGTAAACATGAGCGATATTCGAATGGTCCAACAGTGCTAAAACCTGCCGTTCCGCCTCGAAACGCGCCAGGATTCGCTTGGAATCCATGCCGGGCTTGATGACTTTCAGGGCCACCAGGCGCTTTATGGGATGTTGCTGTTCGGCCAGATAGACGATCCCCATACCGCCTTCACCTAAGACACTAAGCAGCTTGTAGCGTCCAACCTGACCGCCAGGTTTCTCCATAATTTGCTCTAAGGAAGCTGTTGCAGTGGCTTCTTTAGCGCCATTTTCCTCTTCCAAACCAACGGATAAGAGTTGCTTTAGGAGATCAGGGTCCTTACCAAATGTCGATTTTTTGGCCATGGTCTGACAATCCCGATTAGCTGTTTGCTATGTAACCGCACGCTCTGCATGCATTTTATCAAGGCACACAAAATAAACGGAATAATGACATCACTGTCATTTCTATCTTTAAATCCAAGAATTATTTGAAATGCTGCGCCCTTTTTGAGAAGAATCGCATAATTTCTTCCAATTCTTCATTTATCTGGGCATCTGAGGTCACAGTATTGCGAATATGCTTCTTCAAAGCTGCCTGGAACCGCCTCTTGACAGTGATGTTCATATTGGAAGCCTTCTTTTCATCTTCAATACCGTACTTTTTACAAATATCGGCGAGAGATGGAGGGTCAACTTTTTCCAGTATGGATTGCACGACCCTGTCGTAGAAGACATTCCAGTGGGTTTCCATACCATCCTGGCGACATTTCGTCTCTACTTCAGACAAAATCTGGTCGATTAATGCCGACAGCCAGGCGTAATTGTAAGCATCCTCGGCGCTTAAAATTGAGATTGCCCGGGGCACTTCTGCCGGATCAATCATCTCAATTTGAACTAACTTTTCCGGGGGTATCCGTTTCATGATATGCTCCGCAGTTTGTACATTAATGAGATGTTGATTGAGCGCATGGAGTAAGAATGACCGGAAACGCCCTTTGCACTGTTCAGCTCTCTGGACTAGATTGCGATTGAGCACGACTTCGTGGAAAAAGCCCTGGGTCAAGTCCTTGGCCTGCTCGTTGCCATAGCCTTTATGACGAAGGTAGCAATAAATCGGCTTCCAGTACCTTTTTAGCAACAGACTCATCAGGGCTCTATCTTTGTCCTCTTTTGATTTGATATCCTCAATCAGTGACCAGTGAGTAGTTAGAAATACTTCCCCGTCTCCCCCCATATCTGTCTGATCATGGTATCTGGCCACTTCTATACCCTAAGAATCCACTATCGACCATTTTCCATAATATCATAGACAGTAAATGGCTAATTGTCAAGTACTTACATTTATAGTGACCGCCTAAGTTTGATTTTATTCACATTTTTTGAAAATGCGCGCAGCATCTCGGATTTTTCTTGGATTACATTACAGAGATCACAGTGTGAATCGTCAAAAGCCCTACAAATAAGAACCTTTTTGGAAGGAAAGAAAAATGAAATGGTTTAATCGTTATAGAATTAGGTTGTTTTTGGGTGGATTTACTGCCGCTATTGTATTGAGCGGAGGAAACGCAAGCGCAGAGTTTATCTGGGGTACTGCTGTTAATCTTGGACCGAACGTCAACAGTTCATCCAATGATGCCGGAGCCAGTATTTCGGCAGATGGTCTGACATTGTTTTTCATGCGCAATCCCGGCCCCCCTGAAATATGGGCATCAACGCGTCGAACAACAGACGATGACTTTGGTGCTCGCTTTAAACTTCCAAGTCAGGTGAATATGCCGGGTTATGATAACGGTATTCCAAACCTTTCGGCTGATGGATCGACTCTATACTTCTTGTCGAGCCGGCCTGGCGGCTTTGGCGACTGGGACCTTTGGCAGGTGCCAATCACACCGATAGTTGACTTTAACGGCGATGGAATTGTAGATTCGGTCGACATGTGTATGATGGTTGATTACTGGGGAACAGATGAGCCATTGTATGATATTGCCCCACTACCTTTCGGAGACAATATAGTAGATGTCAAGGATTTGATAATCCTTGCTGAGCATCTGCTTCCGGTTTTCCCGGCACATTGGGAGCTGGATGAGACAGAGGGCAGTGTTGCCTACGACAGCGCCGGTGACCATGACGGCACGCTAAATGGTGACCCACTCTGGCATCCTGCTGGTGGTAAAGTAAATGGTTCGCTTATGTTGGATGGGATAGATGATTACGTTAGCACGCCCTTTATTCTGGACGCAGCGAAAAGATCGTTCAGCGCGTTTGCCTGGATAAAAGGCGGTGGGCCGGGGCAGACAATTGTATCTCAAACTAATGGTTTTGGCTGGGGTGGCTCATGGCTCTGTGCGGACTTATCAAATGGGAGACTTGCGACTGTATTAATGGACCCTCAACCTGCACTGGTCTCGGAATCTGTAATCACCGATGGCACCTGGCACCATATCGGCCTGGTATGGGATGAGTCATATAGATACTTGTATGTGGATGGAGCAGAGGTTGCCAAGGATGCTGCTTCCCTCAGCTATGCCATGCCTTGCGATGGCGGTCTGTATTTGGGTGCTGGTAAAACCCTTGACAATGTCAGTTTCTTCTCCGGCCTGATTGATGATATTTGTATTTACAACAAGGCCTTAAGCCTAGAGGAAATCGCAGCCCTGGCACAATAGGCCACCTCAGAAAGAAACAAACCACACAGAAAATTGAAAAGGCTGGCAGCTTGAAAAACTGCCGGCCCTTTTCGTTTTGGACATGTCCATTGAAGCCGATAGTTTAGGATTCCCTGTTGCTTTTTTATCTTCAGGTTCGGAATCATTGGGTAATCCGGCAATGACCTGCTGCCGGACATCGGGGGCGAGCAGCCCGTAATAGCAGAGTCTCAGTGAGTTTAATCCTGTGAGTGCGGATTCCAAGCGGCAATCCAATTATTGTCTATGACAGGCACATGTTTGCCAATCAAGCCGCTTTGGCACCTTTCGCTGCTGTCAGGCGAATGGAGATAATACGATACAGCACCGCCAAAAAGAAGATTAATACGAGCAATCCGGCGGCTCGCAACAGAAGGCCGTTCATCATATAATCGTAACGGGGGGATTCCAGCAGCTTGTCTATTTCGGTCAAAAGCGCCTTTATGTCGTTGGCCGCGCGGGAAGTCTGCTGAGCGGTGTCGCGATAATCCGTGATCTTGAAAGGCGTTGCTTCTTTCTGTGGCGAAGGCTTCATCTTATTGAATTCCTGCACAACTTCGCCCGTAGCTTTAGCCGCCGTCTCCCACGCCCGAGCCGTTTCGGTGACATCTTTAGCCACGGCATTAAACGAGCCGGCGGTCTCGTCAAGCTTCTTAAGAGTATCATTCAGAGCAATCGAAGTCTTCTCGGCCTGGTGGAGCGTTTGCTGAAGATTGGCCTGCTTTTTATCCACATCCTCGATAAATTGCGTCAACTGCTCGCGAAGCTGCTCCGGCAATTTCCCAACCGATTGCTCCAGGCTGGCGCTGCTTTCAGAGACCTTAGCCAGGCTGTTCAGGAAAGATTTGGTCATTTCGGCCTCTTCCAGATCGAACATCAGCAGTTGCAACTGCCAGCGCGACGATTCGGGCAATTCGGCAACGATATCCGAAAAACGGTCGGCCGTATCGCTGAATTCATGTATCGCCGAGGCCGTTCGATCCACTCCTTCTATGGCCCTGAACGGCGTCATCGGTATCTTCAATATGCTGATAAAAGGATTCGGACGGCCCTTCTGTTCCTCGGTCGCATATACGATTACGTCCGAAAACGTACCTTTAATCGGATTATTATGTGCAAACTCGGCAACGTTTTTGCGGGCGGCCTCGAAGACATCTTCCTTTAGAAAAATAACTCCGATGCGCTGGATTTCCGCCTCGATGCGTTTGGAGCCAGCCAGAGCTATCGGATGAGCATCGCCGAACAGCCCGCTGCCTTCCCCTTCTTCAAGATACATCCTGAACCTCGTGCACAAAGCCCACGTCTCAATGAATGCCACAATCGAGTCGTCGGCTTCAAGCATAGCATTAATCCCCTGAACCATCCGCGCCCTCATCTGCAAAGTCGTCCTTTCCGTTCTGGTGCTGGGCATGCGCTCGTTAAGCTCGTTCGATACCTGCCTCAGCGTGGCCTTGTAGAATTCCCGGAATTTATCGAGGCGTTCCCCCAGTTCCTGCTTAGAGATCTGCCCGGTTGTCGGAGTGACACCGCGGCCTATCGTACGGCGACCTTGCTGGCCGCAACCATCCAATAAAATGAGTGAGGGCACTCCCAGGATTACCGTGATTATCAAGCCACAGCGATATGCAGTATTTTTATATGCCATTTTCACACTCCTTACATTGCCTTTTAAGATTTATATTTCTGCATTATACGAACGCCGGAAGCATTCGTTTGGATTCATTTTATCGAAAACATGATAGATTTGTAACAAACACATGAGAAAAAACCTGGTATGTCGTTTTTCACGCCAAAGACGGTTAAAGTAGATGCGGTCAATTGAAACGGATATCTTCGACAACCGAGCGGTATTGATATTACCGACCCAAAATTTCGCAGATGGACCGAACGATGTTGCGGTCGACACGATCAGCACCGCCCCTCTCGGCTTCAACGGCATCATCTACCGAACCGCAGCAAACTTCGATCAGTATTTTAGACGGCATGCTGATTATCTCCCGAACAAAGAGACATGCAGAACTTCAAAACGCTTCAAGAATCAACGAGCGCCGGATTCCCGACGGACGGCCGTTGTTTATTGTGCGGGCCTAATCTTCCTCTTTTTTCTTCGTGTACTGGGCGACGATCTGCTGCTGGACGTTGGGGGGCACCAGCTCGTAATGGCTGAGCGTCATCGAGTAGCTGCCGCGACCGCCGGTCACGCTTTTGAGCTGGCTGTTGTACTGCGTAACTTCCGCCAGCGGAACCTGCGCTTTAATCACGATGAAATTGCCGGCCAGCACTTCCTGGCCCTGCACCCTGCCGCGTTTGGAGGCCAAATCACCCGTGATATCACCCACGTTCTCGGCGGGAATAGTGACTTCCATATCTACGATCGGCTCGAGCAAAACGGCCTTCGCCTTCTGCAATGCATCGACGAACGCGCCTTTGCCGGCGGCGCGGAATGCGACTTCTTTCGAGTCAACCGGGTGATGCTTGCCGTCATAGACCGAAACGCCGATGTCCTGCATCGGGAAACCCGCGACCGCGCCGTTCTGCATGATCTCGTTAATTCCCTTGAGCACGGCCGGCTCGTACTGGCCGGGGATTGAGCCGCCGTAGATATCCCAGCTAAACTGCAACGGCGGGTCCGAGTTGCGCTCGGCCGGCTCGACGCGAAGATAAACTTCGCCGAATTGTCCCGCCCCGCCGCTCTGCTTTTTATGCCGGTAGTGTCCCTCGGCCTTGGCGGTAATCGTCTCGCGGTAAGGAATCTTGGGCTCTTTCGTCATGATCGAAAGCTTGAAGTGGTTCTTCATCGTCTCGAGCATCACTCGCAAATGCAAGTCACCGAGGCCGCTGGCGACCAGTTCTTTGGTCTGCTGGTCCCGCGTTACCTTAAAGCAGGGGTCCGCATCGCATAATTTTTCGAGGGCGGAGCTGATCTTTTGCTCGTCGCCCCTTGTGGCCGGCTCAAGCGCCAGTGAGAACATCGGCTCGGGCACGTCCGGCATCTCTATCGTGCCGGCTACTTTGCCGTCGTGTATGAGGTCGCCGATTTTCAGTTCTTCGACCTTGGCCAGCGTTACGATGTCACCTGCAACGCCAGCATCTATAGTATCGTTTTCGCCACCCTGCGTTTTCAGGATATGGCCCGGCCGAACTCCCTTTTTCTCGTCGTTGCGCAGTATGTTTGTGTCCGACTTGATTTCGCCGCTAAAGATTCGAATCGTCGAGTATTTCATATTCGATCGCGGATCGAATCCGATACGAAAGACCACGCCCACCAGCGGTTCGGCGACGTCAGGCTTCAAATCCGTCACGTTCTCGCCGTCCTTGAGCTGAACGGCTTTTGCCTGGAGAGGAGACGGCGTGTATTTCACGATAATATCCAAAAGCTCCCGGACTCCAACCTCCCGCCGGGCATCGGTGAAAACTATCGGAATCAGCGTCCCGGCCTTCAAGGCATCCACAAAAACCGAGGCGATTTTCCCGGCCGATATCTCCTCGCCCCCGAGGTAGCTTTCCATCAGCTCATCGTCGGCTTCGATAACGCTCTCGATCAGTTCGGTATGCGCCTCGCCAACGTCCATCAAGGGTGATTCGCCGCCGGCGTTCTCGATGCAGTCTATCACGGACGCCTTGTCCGTCGCGGGCAAATTCGCGCAGCGGCATTGCGAGCCGAATGTCTCCTGAATATTATTTAGCAACTCGGAAAAGACCACATTATCGGCGTCCATTTTATTTATGACTATAATCTGCGGCATACCGGCCCCGGAGGCCAGTTCGGCCATTTTCCGGGTGTTGGTCTCTATGCCCGCCGACGCACTAATGACAAGCACCGCCGTCTCGGCCGCCGATAGCGCCTTGATGGACGGGCCGACAAAATCCGGATAGCCCGGCGTATCGATGATATTTATCAGCTTGCCGGCGTGCTTGGTATGAACCGTAGCAGATTGGATCGAATGCTGGTGCTCTTTTTCCTCATCGAGATAGTCGCAGATGCTCGTTTTTTCATCGATGCTTCCGAGCCGGTTCGTCGCTCCGGTGTTATGCAGCATCGCCTCGGCTAGCGAAGTCTTGCCGCTGCCGCCATGCCCTAAAAGTACAATATTACGTATATCGCCGGTATTAACCACTTTTAAGCCTCCAAAAAGCTAATTTACGATTTCCAGTAAAGCTGATAATAATACAACAATTTCTCAGCCGATGGAAAGGATTTTTTCAAAAAACTCGGGCTTGCTTGTCAGACAGAACAAAATGCCGCCCAATGGCGGACTAAGATACAGGGTACAAGTCAAAAGAAAAATCTTGCCTTGACTACCGCTGATAAATCTCTTGATTCCGAGCGCCAAAAAGTATATAAAATATGTGGAAGATTTCCTTATACAAAAGCTGCCGGAGCTGTTATGAACAGAAGAATCGGATTTACATTGATTGAGCTTCTGGTGGTAATCGCCATCATCGCGTTATTAATGGCCGTACTGATCCCGGCCATGAACAACGCAAGGGAGCAGGGCAAACGGGCGGTCTGCCTCAACAACCTCAAGGGCCTGGTCATGGCCTGGATTATGTACACCGACGATAACGACGGCCGGCTGGTTGCAGGCATCGCCGGCGACAACGGATGGGTAAAGCTGCTGGGAACGCTCCCGAACGAATTGCCCGTCGAAGAGCAGCTCGAAGGCATAGAAGGCGGCCTGCTGTTCGAATACGCCAAACTGACCAACCTGTACCGCTGCCCGGTCGCCGGGCGAGGTGAAATGCGGACCTACAGTTGCACCCATTCCATGAACGGAGCTAAATTTACCGGCAGCGGCGAAGTATATACAAAACTGCTGGAGATCGCCAGGCCCGGCGAAAGAATGGTTTTTCTCGACGATTACGGCGAGGACTGGGACGCCTGCTGGGCCGTCTGGCATTCACAGCCGATGTGGTGGAATCCTATCCCAATGCGCCACCACAAGGGAACCACGCTGGCCTTCGCCGAGGGGCATTGTGAATCGTGGGGATGGAGGGACCAGCGAACGATAGACTACGGCAACGAACCCTGGGCCATCTCCGAAGCCGGAGCGGGGATAGACAAAAATCAGCCGGGGAATCTCGATTTGATGAGACTGCAAAAAGCAGCCTGGGGAGACCTCGGATACACCCCGTAAGCCGCACAAGGGAGATCGTTACATCTTATCAGCACATCTTATCTTACTAAATCATCTCGAAGTATTCGACCATCTCCTGTTTCATCGATTTATATACTTCCGGCAGAGTATCTTTGAGGTTCTTCTTCTCGCCGATATCCTCGCTTAAATCGTAAAGCTCCAGATCCGTATTGCGAAGCTCCGCCGCTGTCTTTTTCCACTCGGCCCGGCTGGATTGGACCTCTCCGACGAGCTTGTACCTGCCCTTCCTGGCGGCGACTCTTCCGGTCAGCTCGAAGAAAATCGTCCGCTCCGACAGCGGATTACGGCCCCCAGACCTTATGTGCGGCAGCAAACTTACCCCTCTGACCGGGCGGCCGCCGTTCGTCTTCATAGCGCCGATGTCCGCCGCATCCAGACAGGTCGAAAAAATATCGGCATGGATCGCCGTCGAATCGGACACCACAGCTTCGGAGAATTGCCCCTTCCACCGCATCACGCACGGCACGCGTATGCCCCCTTCGTAAACCGAGCCTTTGCCGCCGTAAAGCGGGCCGTTGTTGCCCGGATAGACACTGTTGGCCGGAAATTCCAGTGTAATCGCCCCGTTGTCGCTAAGGTAGATTACCAGTGTGTTTTCTTCGATTTTGAGCTCTTCCAGCGCCGCAAGCAGCCGGCCGACACAATCATCCATGTGCTCCAGAGTGGCCACGTAATCCCGCCGGGGAAAATCTATGCCGCTTTTCTCGGCCTTTTCCAGCCACTGAGGCTTTGCCGATGGTTTCTGCTGCTCCTGACGCCACAACGGCCCGTGCACGGCGTTGAACGCGACGTAACAGAAAAACGGCTTTTCATCTGCCGCACCTGCCCGGATAAAGTCGAGCGCCTTGCCGGCAATATAATCGGTGGCGTGGCCGTCCTCGCAGTATTGCCTGCCGTTGTGGAAATACGCCTTATCGCCCGCCCTGAGCTGGTACGTATGGGCGCCGCCGAGAAAACCGTAGAATTCATCGAAGCCCCGGTCGTTCGGCAAATTGCCCTCGTCATAGCCCAGGTGCCACTTGCCGAAAAGACCGGTTGCATAGCCGGCCTTTTGCAGTATCTGCGGCAGCAACTCGATACCCTTTTTGATGCCCCTGTAGTGAGTCGTCGCCGTGCGGGATGGGCCCCGCCACATGCCGTTTTCCATCGAATACAGACCCGTCAACAGCGAAGAGCGGGTCGGGGCGCAGAGAGGATTGACGTAGAAGCTCGTGAAACGTATGCCCGTCCTGCCGACATTTTCCATCACGGGCATGCGGATATCGGTGTCTTTCCAGTTGGGCGGCAGATCGCCCCAGCCCTGGTCATCGGATACAACCAACAGGATATTCGGGCGTTTGTCCGTGCCGGCGGAAAACGCAGTTTTGGCTGCACCAAGAGTCATAAACGCGCCGCCGAGCGACACAGCAGACCGCCTCAGAAAAGCCCGGCGTGAAATAACGGATGTGTTTGTAATGTTAAGCCTCCTTTCTGCGGCCGTCTTTTCGACCGGGATTTGTCGTTCATAATTGACAGGCTTCGTTTCCAATAGAATATCAATTACAGCTTAAAAATTCAAACACTACCCCCGCAAATCTCTCTGGCTTTGTCATCCTGAGCGCAGCGAAGGATCTCAACGCTGGCGATGTTATAGCAACGCACCGGTTAATTATGAACCCGAAGCGTTGAGATTCTTCGCTCCACTACGTTACGCTCAGAATGACAAAGGAATGACAATTCGAGCCAAACACCTGTATAACAAGACCTTGTGAATATCTTTTCATTCGAATCGGTCAGTTTGAATTGGCACGTTTTTCCAGGAATATTCCATAGAACCTTTCCAAAATCCCGGCGTATACGAACATAGGAAAACTGTAACTCCTTATGGTTGGTTTTCTATGGTAGGAGGCAGATAGTGTATCGAAAATACACTATCGTGTGAGCCCCTGCTTTAATCATTTCCTCTCCTCCACAAAGCAGGGGTTTTATTGAATCGCAAAATTGCTCGCCGCATTTACGCACGGCCGGCCCCGTTCGAGACTGGCATAACGGAGCCGTCAGTATTCCTTAAAGTTCCGCATCCATTCAGGCCACACGGGCATACCGGTCGCGGCGAGATCTTTGTTCCACTCCCGGTGCCAGTTGATTCGCCACAACTCCTTCAGCCCGGTTTTACGAACGGTGAAATCCAGGTACAGGCAGTTGACAAAACCTTCGTGCCGGTTGTTGCAAAATCGGCGCATATTGCTCCCTTCGCCGGTGTTGAACTCCCCATCGAAACTGGGTGGTTCGTCCCATACCTCGGGCCAGCCGTCCAGGCGATTGGCTCCGAGGAACAAAGGGATATTTCCGCTGCCCTTGACATCGCGCTTGTTCCAGTGCTTATGCTTGCCCTGGCGGGTATTGGTCTCGACCCATCCGTTGATGCCGTAGCTGCCGTGGTCGTTACCGAGTCCGCTGTTAAAAACCCAAGCCGTATCGTGACCCCACCTGCCGACCTCGTCGATGTGCCGCATGGCGGACGGACAATAAAACAGGTCCGTTTCGTTCACATCGGTGAAGTACGGCCGGAGTGTAACGATCCAGTGGTGCCCGCCGTCGAGGCCGCGCTGAAAGAAGCCGTTATGATCGTCGGTGTACATCGAGAAGAACAGCCCCCACTGCTTGAGGTTCGACATGCAGCTTACCGCCCTGGCCTGGAACTTAACCCGGTTCAGCGCAGGCATGAGAATCGACATCAAAAGCGCAATTATCGCAATAACAACAAGCAGCTCGATCAGGGTAAACGCCGTGCGCTTTCTCGTTTTAAAACTAACCACGTGCCATCCTTTCACGCCCATTGGCTTAAAAGGGGCTCGGACCTAAGCTTAAGCCCGAGCCCCAATTCGTACTCTTCATATCCAACCGTTAGTCCGGCGACATTCTTCTGTGGAATACTACGGCCACAACTGCAAATCATCAATGTAGATTATGCCGGAGCTGCCGCCTTCGACGCCGATGGTAACCTCAGTGACGTTTTGAAGGTCGGTCTGCACCGTAGCCAGATCGATACTGAACCGGCTCCACTGGTCCGCGGAAATATCGCCCGGATCACCGTCGTACGAAACCTTGAACGAATTGACCTTCACATAAAGCTGGCCGCCGGTGTTAATCTCGGCTCCGTGGAAGTGCAGCAAAAAAGTCCTGATGCCGAACTGCGTCCAGTCCTGAGGACCATCGAAAGTCCGCGTAGTCTCCGAAAAATCTGATGGGCTTGTGTTATTGTAGCTCACGGGCATAGACTTACCGCCGCCGTGAACGGTAGTCTCCTCGGTGTAAGAAGGAGAGTTCTCGTCGCCTACGGCTGCGCCTGTCCCGTTGCCGGAATACGGCGGCTCGGTCGGATGGCTGGCGTAACCGATACCATCTTTCCAAGTCCACCATATCTCATTATTGCCGATGTCGTAGTCCTCGAAATCGTCGACAACGATAAAGTCGGCCGTCGTAAAGCTCCAGACCCGACCTTCCCAGACCGAAGGACTCTCGTTCTCGTTAATCTCATCGACTCGCCAGTAATACGTATTCGTCAGAGTCAGCGGCTCCGAGGCGAAGAACGGCTCGGCAACCGTTGCGGCCGGCTCGATTGCATCCCTGACTACCTGTTCGTCCGTGCCGAAGTAAACATTATGCAAGGCGGCTACCCGACCCGGACGCCATGAAAGTACCGGCAGCGGACTGACCTGTTCGCCGTCGGATTCGGGCTGCGGTTTTCTCGCCGCCATGGGGATGTAGAAAAACCGAACTTCGCTAAGACCGTAACAGTTCCAGCCGCCGATGTTACTGCCTGCCGTTATTTGAACGTAACGGGCGACCGCACCGGCCATATCGATTTCGATATCATGAGCGGCACCATCCACTCCGTCGGCACCGGGGAGCTCCGTAACGGATTCGACGGCAGTCCAGTCTATTCCATCGACCGAATACTGAATCGTCACGTCCTTCAATCCGAATCCGACAACGTCCTCGAAAGACTGGTTGAAGTTCCACACCCACATCTGGTGCAGCTTATACGTATCGTCGAAATCGTACTGGATCCACGGATTCGGGTCATCGGCACCGCTTAGCCACATATTATTCTCATCATTCGAATGCAAATCGTCGGCACCCAGTCCGGAACCGTCGGCGGTCTTTTGCGCCGTCATTATCTCATCGTATTGACTCGAAGCCGTCGCCGTCACGCTTGAGGTTGGGACCACATAAGCGAGCGGCTCGGTCGTAAAGCTCCAGATCTGGCCCTTGTACCATCCCGTCACGGCATTAGCTTCGTCGATACGCCAGTAATAGGTCGTATCATAGGCCAGTTCGTCGGGAGCATACTCCGGCAGGCTCGTCGTACCCTTAAGCGCCGAGGCCGCTCCGTCATTTACATCCGAAAACACATCGCTGAAATAGACCCGGTGCCCGTTTATCGCCGGAGCATACATACCGGGTTTCCAGCTTAGTATCGCCTTCTCCCATACGTCAACGGCACTGTTGTCCGGGCTCGGATTGCTGGCCTGGTCCCGAGCGATCGAAACACCAAGCTCGAAGCCGTTCAGAAACGCCTCATTGTGGATGCCGTCGTTATTGTCGGCAAAGGTAATGACAACGTCATTGACACCGTCGGATCTGAACCGGAAAGTCGCCTTGCCGACAAAAGAGGGCTTCGGCCCCCACGACTGCTGAAGACCATCGACCACCAGCCGCGTACCATCGGCATCCTGGACTGTAATATTCAGGGTTCCATCGTCATTCGGGACATCCTCGGCCGGATCGTGATGGTAGGTGGTCATAATGTAAACCCCGGCGTCCAGGCCCTTGATTACCATATCGAAAGGATCGCTTTCTTTGAACGCATCCTGAAGCAATAAATACATGGGGATACTCGGATCCACATCGTCGCGGTTCCGGCTGTCGATTTTGATAAAATCGATGGTAAAATCCTCGTCGAAATCGGCCTCGTTGACAAACTTCCTGGATACATCCGCGTTGCCCAGCCGGTTATCATCCGTGTTCCAGTCGATCCAGCCTCGTTCCACGTCCCCGCTCTGGGACAAGTCCACCTTGACTACGGGAGCCCCCGAAACCGCGGAAACCATCATCACAATCAAAGTCAGCATACACAAGATCTTCTCAAACATAGTAATTCTCCTTCCAAACTGATAATAAAAATGAATTAAAGTAGTAATAAAAAAACCACTATCTTGTTTTTATAGAAACAAAATTATCATTGACGAAAACTGCAAAACCCTACCATCAACTTGACTACATTATTACTTCTTCACTTCCATCATATAGCATACTTGTCCCGCTTTCGCACACACTTTCACCAAAAAAAAAAAACGAGCCGTTTGAGTAACCACTTCGAAATCTGAATTCATGGAAAATCCGGGTGTAATATGGGACTGAGATGAAATAGCAACGTTCATGTTCGGCCTCAAAATTGCACTTTTTTGAGAATAACGAGCTTATACGAATTATACGCTTCCGTCCGGCCGATATAGAAAATGCGGGATACGGCGGGAAATGCAATTTCAGAAGACCGGTTGTTATGCTTAAAAAAATAAAAACAATATTCACATATTTCATACTCATTCTGCTCGGCGCAGCCTTGATAGCATGCGGTAAATTCGTTCATTCCCACAGGTCCTCATCCCCACAAGAAGACCATGCCAAAAAGCTCGCGGCGTTGAAAGCCAACCTTAACAGAGCAGGAACCTCAGGCAGCCGGAAGCGATATACATCACGCAATAGAAGCCGAACATCCACCCGCAGAGCCCCCAAAGCAGGCTCTACCTGAAGCCGCCGCTAAGAACCGGACCATGGCGGCCATGGCCAAAAAAAACTGAAAAACCGGCGGCGCAACTCTTACCAGGAAATTTCGAAAAGTGTATGATTGACAGCATTATACGATTTATATGTTGAAGTTGTTTGGTTGGGCTAATCCATCGAGCGACACTTTGAAAAATGATTTAGATCAGTTTCTTATCGGTAAGTAAGCTCGAGCAATTACTTTAACGGGATGAGTAACCAATTTATCGCTAATATGCTCAATCTGCATACCGCAGGCGGCGCATTCGGTCAGGACGTTTTTCTTTTGTGATTTTTCCAGGGCGGCTTTTAGGCTCGAAGCTATCTGTGAGGAGAGATCGTAGTTTTTCTTTTGCATTCCGAACGTTCCGGCCAGGCCGCAACAGCCGGCTTTGAGGTCGGTAACTTTGACGCCGCAAAGCTCCTGCAGCAGTTTAATGCTCGCCGTTCCATCGCCGGTCGCGTGTAAGTGGCACGGCATATGATAAACATACTCGTCAGTTATCGTCTTGGCCGGTGATTTTAGCTTCTTCTGCGTATGCAGATCGAGCAGATAATTCATCAACTCGAAGGTATTTTCCGAAACAAGTTTCGCACCTTCACCCGGCACAAAATGCCGCAGCTCCTGCTTGAGGGCCAGCGCGGCGCTCGGCTCGGAACAAATAATCTTATAGCCGTCACGGACGGCTTGAGCCAGGTGCCTGACGTTGTATGCCAGGTCTTTTCTTGCCCTGTTGGTATCGCCATAGACTATCGCCGGCAGGGGTGCGGGTAGCTGCTTCGGCAAGATGACTTCGATATTATTATGCCGCAGCACATCGAGCACGGCAAAGCCCACCTCGTGGTCGTTATAATTCGCATAGGTATCGGCAAAATAAGCCACCTTATCGACCGGTTTTTCTATCGGCCCACACGAAGCCAGATACTTGCGCCCGGCCTTCAGGAACGATCCCCGCCTGAACCTTGGCATGCTTCTTCGCTTATCGAAGCCGGCAAATTTTTCCAGCAGCAACCCGAACAAAGGCAGTCGCATCACAAGATTCGAGATGGGCGAGAATATGCTGCCCAGTAAGCTCATATATCGATTTTGACTTAGCAACCGCTCGGTACACCGAAGGCCCCTGTGTTTTACGTACCGGGCCCTGGCAGTCATCATCAGCTTGGAAATATCCACACCGGAGGGACATTGCAACAGGCAGGCCTTGCAGTTCACGCACAAATCCAGAAATTTTCTGAACTCGGTTGACTCAAAGTCCTTGTCCTCCAACTGTCCAGTCACCCAGAAGTGCAGTAGATTCGACTTGGCCCGCGAACTGCCCAATTCCTCACCAAGAGCCCGAAATACCGGACACATTCGCAAATCAGATTCTCTGCTGAGGCAGAGCCCGCAGCCGTAACACTGCTCAATTTCCAGGGCAAGCTCATCTTCTTCGAAGAGTAAATCCGTTTTCATTCTCTCCGGCAGCGGCTTATGCGCCCTTCTGAGATTTTTGACCATCACATCCGGGTCACCGTTAATTATTTTGCCCGGGTTCATAAGGCCATCAGGGTCGAATATATTCTTGATTCTACAGAGCAGCTCGTAGTATTCGTCACCGTATTGTTTTCGTATGAAGGCGGCTCTGACCAGACCATCGGCGTGTTCGCCGCTGATTGAGCCACCCAAAGACCAGGCGAGCGAGAAAACATCGTCTGCAATCGCTCGCATCTTGTCGACATCGGCCGGTTCGCTCAAATCGAGTAAAGGCCGTGAATGTAGCTCGCCGTCGCCAGCGTGACCAAAGAAGGTGATGACGATATCATATCGCCGCCCAATCTCCAACAATCCCGCTATATATTCCCCAAGTCGAAGATAATCGACAGAGACATCTTCCATGAATTCCGCCGGGTGTTTTCTGCTCCTTTTTCTGTAAAGCAGCGGCCCGGCGTCCTTCCTGGACTTCCATAATCGTTTCTGCTGATCCGGATCCAAAACAATACTCCGTCCGCTCGCTATCCGCCCTACGGCCGAATCGGTTCGTTCTATTTTCTCTTTCACCTGCTTCTGTGTCCGGCCGACATGCTCGACCAAAAGAACCGCGGCAGCGTTTTCCGGCAGCAGGTCATGATATTCCGGCAATGCATTTCTCGCTAAAACTATAAGATTACTGTCCATCAGCTCACAGGTCGAGGCACCGCTGTCAACAATCGGCGGCACCGCCCGGGCCATCTTCTCAAGCGATTCAAATTCAAGCTGCAGCAGCCCTTTTGACGACGGAACCGGAACAGTCCTCAGCGTAATCTTCGTAAAAATCGCCAACGTACCTTCCGAGCTTGCCATTAGTCTGGCCATGTCAATCCGACCATCGTGACATACCCCTGCAATGTTATATCCGCTTCGATTACGCTTTGTTTGCGGCAATGCCTTATTGATGACCGCCTGGTTTTCGGAGAGAACGGACAAACACTCTTTTGCGATCGATGCAGCTCCGTCGTCATTCATCTGTTCCGGATCAACATCGTTTTTAAACTCGACAATGCTTCCGTCCACAAGAACCGCTTCAATCGCTTCGACATAGTTACCCATATAGCCGTACTGGAGCGAATGGGAGCCGGTGGAATTATTGGCGACACCTCCCCCTACTACCGCACGGTTGGCGCTCGATGGATCGGGTCCGATTTTTCTGCCGAACCGGGCCAGATATTTATTCAAATCGTCCAGAACTACTCCAGGCTCGCAAGTAACCATCCGGCCATTATCCTCTGTGCCGATGATGTTATTCATGTATCGCGTCATATCGAAGACTATACCGGCGGACAACGATTCGCCGGCCAGGCCGCTGCCGGCTCCACGTGCGACGACCGGAATCGCTTCGGCGGCGGCATACCCCACAACCGCGGCCACGTCACCGGCATGGCGAGGTGCTACAACACATCGGGGAACTATTCTGTAAATGCTCGCATCGGTACTGTAGGCGACTCTGTGCAGTATATCGGCGTAAACATCTCCCCGCACAACACTGGCCAAATCAGTTGCAATTTCCTCCGGTTCCTTATTCATCGCTTCTTCCGTATATCTCATATATCTTGTTCAAAATCACGAGGCAGGAACTGGGCCTGGGACATGGTTCCACTCATACGCAGTACGGCCAGATCGTCGTCACTGACCTGGCCTTTGATAAAGTGTTGGACGACAGGATGGGGATGATTCCGAATATGGCCGGCTTCGCCGTCGGCAATAATCTTGCCCTGATGCAGCATAATGATACGATCCGCCACCTTGTAAGCGCTCGTCATATCATGCGTGACGACGACGGACGTAACGCCAAGCTCTCCCTGCAGTTTCAAAATCAGCTCGTTAATAACATCCGACCGGATCGGATCCAGTCCGGTCGTCGGCTCATCGTACAAAATTACTTCAGGATTGAGCGCGATTGCCCTTGCTAACGCCACTCTCTTTCGCTGTCCCCCGGAAAGATTCGCCGGATAATAGTTTTGAAATCCGTCAAGGCCCACCATGGCCAGTTTTGACTTCACAAGCTCTTCGACCTGACTCCAGTCGGGCTTCTCACAATGCTGTCTTATGGGGAATATGATGTTTTCGGTAACGCTCAGGCTGTCAAAAAGCGCTCCCCCCTGAAAAAGAAAACCATAATGTGTACGTATCTGATTTAACTGCCCCTCATTCAGATTGTCGATTCGCTGGCCCTTGAAGTAAACCTCGCCGGATGTCGGTCTTAACAGGAGAATCAAATGTTTTATCAAGACCGTCTTACCGCATCCGCTCGGTCCTATAACAACGGTCGTCTTGCCTTTTTCTACAGCCAGAGAGATATTGTCCAGAACAATTTTGGCACCGAACTTCTTGATTATGTTTTTCAGGACAATTATGCCGTCGCCGTTGCCGGTATTCGTGTCTTTTTCCTTGTCTTGCTGCTTCACTTTCAGCTTTCTTCGATGTTCAAACCAGACTTTTAATCTGCCAAAATGTATTGTAAATAGCTTTGAAAACAACCGCCAGTGCAAAATCCAGCGCCAAAATGGAAATAAAGCTGGCCACGAAAGCCTCCGTGCAGGCCTGGCCGACGCCGTGCGCCCCTTCTTTGCACGTAAATCCCTTGTAGCAACTAATCACCGCAATAGCCACACCGAAGAAAAGGCCCTTTATAACGCCAATCGAGACATCCCACAATTCCACGCCGGACGCACTAAAATCCCAGTAGGCCCGGCTATTAATCCCCAATTGGACAACACTTACGAAATATCCCCCGACAATACCCATCAAATCAGCGTATATAATCAGAACCGGCGTAAGCAGCAGGCACGCCAGTACCCGCGGTGCGGCGAGATATCGTACCGGATCGGTGCCCATACTCCTGACCGCGTCAATCTGTTCGGTCACATTCATCGTCCCCAGCTCAGCGGTCAACGCCCCCCCGATCCGCCCGGCTAACATAACAGCCGCAAGTACAGGCCCTAATTCCTTCACAACTGCAACATTAATCAAAACACCCAGGTGCTCTTCCAGCCCCATACCCGCAAGCTGGTCATACGCCTGAACCGCCAACGTCATTCCCACAAAAGCACCGGTTATCATAACAACCGGAACACTGCGAACACCGATGATATTCATTTGTGTCCATATCAACGGATACGTGCATGGGCTGATACAGTTCCGGAAAGACGCAATCATGGACTGCCAGACAAATCGAGCGAACCGTCCCATATTGTTCACTCCTCCCACTGATTTTGCTCCCACCGTTCCAATAATCATATTTTGCTCCTAATGTAAAGCTAAGGACGAGTTCCAAAAACTGACACACAATAGTAATTTGTCTACAATCATGAGTCAATCATCAATTATCAGTTGAAAAAGCCCTTCGGACCCGCCGTTTTTGAATCCCCTGATCGACAATTATGCCTAAAAAATAGTATTTCTGATAAAACGGCTACCCGGATATGTCGATATTTTTCAAACGGAATGAAGAACGTGCAGTTATAGGACATGACAAACTGCCGTTCAGAGTACGTTGGCAGGTCTTTCTGATAGGAGTCGCAAAGATATATGTATTACGCAGTTTGCTTGCTACTTGAAAAAATACCCGCAGTGGAATGATGCCACAACAATACAGGGTAAATACAAATGTATGTAAAAATAACAATTAAAAAGGCTATCTTAGCGGCTATACTCATCGCGTTTGTTGCTGGTGTCTTTTGGCTGTCACATAAGAAAATAACAAAAGATATAACACAATGCGCTCTTATCACCAGCATGGCTGCCATTGGTCTTATATATATTTACAACAGATACTTTTACAATATTATCGCACGATCTAAATCCGGAAATAATGCAGATATTGAAGCCGTAGATCTCCGTATACGCCGCAAACTGCTTGAAGAAAGTGCATGTCATAAACGTCTTGAAGAAAAGGTTCGCAAGCTTAAAGCAGAATTATCCGCCGCCAGGTTAAAACTCGAATCGGAAATCGCAAATCGCCCCCTGGACCAGAGGCAGTTACAACAGCGCCTTAAACATCTCAATTGTTTATATGGACTGTCAAAAATTGTTAATCGTCATGAGATTTCATTAGAGCAAATATTTCAGGAAACTGTCTATCTGGTTCGTGACGCATATAAGTATCCCAACACCATGTGCGTAAGAATCAATTATGATGGAATACAATATAAGACAGATAACTTCGAAAAAAGTGAATTGAGCCGGAAAACCCAAATCAAAGCACATGGAGAAAAAGTGGGTACTCTGGAGGTTTATCACCTCGGGGGGAAGGTGAAAAACGGCCAGGAGACATTCCTTAAAGAAGAAGATGATTTATTAAATGCAGTAGCCGAATGGCTTGGCAGCACTGCAGAACGCAAAAAAGCAGAAGATAAACTGCATTTATTTCGAAATTTAATCGAGCGATCAAATGACTGTATTTTTGCAGTAGAGCCTAAATGGGGCCGCTTTTTGGATGTAAACAACAGAGCCTGCGATAGTCTCGGATACACGCGAAAAGAATTGCTTAACATGATGACTATCAAGGATATTGAAGTATCTATGCCGGATGATTCTTCCTGGCAGAAGCAAATAGAACAGCTCAAACTCAAGAACGACATTGTCAAACAAGGCCGGTACAAGCGAAAGAACGGAAAGACTTTTTTCGTCGAGACAAGCCTGAAACTCGTGCCTCAGGAGAAACAAGACTACATAATTGCTATCGCACGAGACATCACAGAACGCAAGCGGTCGGAAGCCAAACTCAAGACGGCCCAGGAAAAGCTTCTCGAGACGGCGCGCGAGGTCGGTATGGCTGAGGTGGCAACCGGCGTGCTGCACAATGTGGGCAACGTGCTCAACAGCGTCAGTGTTACCGCCGAGTCAATTCAGAAAAGGATCCGCAATTCCAAAATCTCTTATCTTGCAGACGCTGTAGAGTTGCTCGAAGAACATTCAGAAGAATTGAGCACGTTCCTGACAAATGAGGAACGTGGCAAAAAAATACCCGCCTTTCTGGCCAACCTGTCCAAAGAACTGTGCGAAGAACAAGAACGCTGCCTCGAAGCGCTGGAGGCACTGACCAAACACGTCCAGCACGTGGGCGATATTATCCAGCTCCAACAATCGCATAGTAAAACGAAAGGCCTTATCGAACCGACTTCCATCGCGGAACTCGTGGAAGACAGCATTCAAATAAACGCCGAGACAATAACGCGAAACAAAGTGGAAGTGAAACGTGAAATCTCGAATCTGCCGACTCTCCTGATCGACCGCCATAAGGTTTTGCAGATTTTAACAAACCTGATCAGCAATGCGATATACGCACTGTCCAAAACCGACCGAGACGACAGAATTCTAAATATACATGTGAAAGAGAAGAAGGCCGGGCATTTGCGGATCGATGTGCGCGATAACGGCATCGGAATCCCTAAAGAGAACTTAACCCGGATATTCGAGCACGGTTTCACAACCAAGAAAACAGGACATGGATTCGGACTGCACAGCACCGCCCTGGCAGCGAACGAATTAAACGGGTCAATAACGGCTCATAGTGACGGTTCCGGCAGTGGAGCCTTATTCACCGTTGAATTACCTTTTGAAATACAGGAGACTGCAAAATGAGTGATGTGGAAAAAGAGACAACTCACCGTATTCTGATAATTGACGACAATCCCAGCATTCACAAGGATTTCCAAACGATTCTCGTGGAAGAAGAAGAGAGTGCGAATCTAAACGCGCTTCGGGCCGAGGTTTTCGGCGACAAAAGCCGGAAATCCATAACCAAAAGCACGTATGAACTCGACTTCGCGTCTCAGGGGCAAGAGGGATGCGAGAAGATCAGACAGGCTTGTGCCGAAAACTGTCCATACGAATTGACTTTTGTCGATATGCGCATGCCTCCCGGATGGGACGGTCTCAAAACAATAGAGCATATTTGGGAGATTGATCCCAAAATTCAGGTTGTCATCTGCACGGCCTATTCAGATTATTCCTGGGGTGAGATAACCGAACGGCTCGGGAAATCTGAAAATCTCCTGATTCTAAAAAAACCTTTCGACAGCGCCGAAGTAGCCCAACTCGCCAGCTCACTGACGGAAAAATGGATACTGGCCAGACAAGCATCACTGAAAACCGAACAATTAGAACAAATGGTGAAAGAACGAACAGATGAGCTGACACAAACCAACAAGCAGCTCAAACAGGAAATAGTGGAGCGAGAGCTGGCTGAACAGAGGCAGACCGAACTGATTAAAGAAGTAGATAAAATCAATAACGAGCTGAAAGATTTCGCTTCCATCGTTTCGCATGATTTGAAGGCGCCGCTGCGCGGGATTAAGAGCCTTGCAAGCTGGATATTAGACGACTATTCGGATAAGCTTGATGAGCGGGCCAACGAGCAAATGCACCTGCTGTTGGGGCGGGTGGAGCGGATGTACAATCTCATTGAAGGCGTCCTCCAATATTCGAGAGCCGGACGTTTGGAAGATAAACCCGTTCAGGTGAATCTTGATGGTTTTATCCCGGAAATGATTGATATGCTCGTCCCGCCGGAAAACATTACGATTACAGTCGATAGTGAAATGCCCGTTATTGAGTGTGCGGAGACTCACATCATGCAACTGTTCCAGAACCTGCTTAGCAACGCCATAAAATATATGGACAAGCCACAGGGCCGGATAAACATCGAATGTGCCGAAGAGGATGGATTCTGGAAATTCAGTATCGCAGACAACGGGCCCGGTATTGAAGAAAAGCACTTCGAAAAAATCTTCAAAATGTTCCAGGCATTATCCGTCACTAAAGAGTTCGAAGGCACAGGCGTCGGCCTGACAATCGCAAAGAAAATCGTGGAGTTATATGGTGGAAATATATGGGTGGAATCAACAATTGGTGAAGGAAGTACATTCCACTTTACACTAACGAAGCAAGAAATGGGGGTAACTAATGCAAAACTCGAAGCCAATATTGCTCATTGAGGACGACGACGTTGACGTTATGACGGTAAAACGCGCGCTAAGGGACCTGAAAATCACAAACCGACTGGTTCCCATAGGCGATGGCGAAGAAGCAATTGGACATCTGAGAAACAAGAATGCGGCAAAGCCATGTCTGGTAATGCTGGATTTGAACATGCCGAAGATGGACGGCGCCGAATTTCTCAAAATCTTAAAGGCAGACAAGGCACTAAAAAAGATACCCGTTGTAATACTCACAACGTCCAACTCTGACCGGGACGTGATCGAAAGCTTCGAGCTCGGCGCTGCCGGTTACATGGTCAAATCTGTTGATTATGAAAAGTTCGTAGAAACAATCAGGGCGATTGACCTTTACTGGACTCTAAGCAAGCTGCCCTCGAATGGAGATTAATATTATGGAAAATACGAGATACAAGATTCTGCTCATCGAAGATGACCAGCTCGATCAGATGGCTTTTAAGCGTTTTGTGGAAAACAACGCCATACCGTATGATTGCACGATATCCGGCTCGGTTTCACAGGCAAACGAGGCATTGAATTCGGATCAGTTCGATATCATCATTACCGACCACTCACTTGGAGACGGAACGGCGCTTGAGATCCTGGAGTCGGCCAAGAACACGCCCGTGATTGTTGTCACAGGAGCGGGCGACGAAGAAACGGCAGTCAAAGCCTGGAAGGCCGGCGCTTACGACTACCTGGTTAAAGATCTCGGCCAGAATTATCTTAAAGCGATTCCGATCACCGTCGAGAATGCCATCAGACACAACATGGTGGAAAAGAAACTCCAATTGCTATCGGGTGCCGTGATGAGCACCGACGACAGCATCTACATTACCGATATGCAGGGCAAGATTGTTTACGTCAACAAGGCATTTTGCAAAACGTACGGCTATAAAGAGGAGGAAATTGTCGGACAAAACGGCAACCTGCTCTGGATAGGAAAACATCAAAGCCGGAATACAAGAAGTGTTTTCCAAACCAAGGCCGTAGGAAGCGGCTGGGAAGTAGGATTCTATCATCGACGAAAGGATGACAGTGTCTTTCCGGTTTCACTTTCGAGATCCAATATCAAGGGCGCAAATGGACGTGACGTGGCGATCGTCGGAGTAGCTCGCGATATTACCGAACGAATTCTAATGGAAGACGAGCTCAGAACTGAAAGTCTGAAATTCAAGGAAAAAAATCAGTTACAAAACGAAGTGGCGATTCTGGTCACTGAAACACTGCAAAAACTACTGCAAGAAGGCAACATTGAAACTGCCAAAAAAGTGGTTGATGACTACCTCGATATTGCAAAAATCGATACCGATACGATGGAATTGGAAAAACAGAAGTTTGATTTTACTTCACTGCTCTCAGAGGCCGTAGAGGCTTTCCTGCCGTTCGCGGCTGACAAGAGCATCGAGCTGAAAAACCTTACACCCGACTCCGAACTTGTCGTTAACGCCGATTATAACAGAATGGCACAGGTGCTGATCAACCTTCTCAGCAGAGCGATAAAAATCTCTCCCGCAAACAGCCAACTCAGCGTGCGGGTTAAAGACGCCGGCGACGAGCTTACAGTAGAAATACAGGATGAAGGCCAGTCTCTCGAACGTAACGAGATACACAAAATTACTAATCACCCTGATTTGATGAAAGAACAGTTCCACGCCGGCCAGGAAGACCTCATTCTTGGTCTGCGGATAGCCAAAGAATTCATTGAAATGCACGGCGGACATATATGGGCCGAAAGCTCAGAGGCCAAACAAAACATTTTCTGTTTTACCGTACCAAAGTCCGCCGTCCCGCAGGAGGACAATATGCAAGTGTCCTCCGCAGATGCAATCTAAGACTTCCCGGCAGGTATGTAAGAGCAGTAAGGCAGATTTGAGGAAAGTCGGAGCGGAATCCTACACGAGGATCGGCAACTCACTGCGCATATGAATAAAATGATAGATACAAAGTAACAGGGGGAAAAATAAACCTTTCAAGCCTCTGTACTTAAAGGTAGCCAGGCATGAAAATAAGACAAAAACTGATCTTAGGATTTGTAGGCATTGCGTCCCTGGTGGGAGTTGTAGGGATTATGTGCGTTAATACAAGCCAGAGAGCATTACAAAAATCCATCGGAGAAAGTTCAGTTGCCCTGGCTGTCGAAACGATGGATAAGATTGACAGACATATTTATCATACAATCGAAGAGTTTCAAGCCTATTGCAGCGATTTAATATTGCAGGAGATTATTGCGAAATCAAATCGAGAATTTCAAAACATAGAGAACATTCGGGAATACATCGACAAAAAAGACACCGAATGGATCTCTGCGAAGAAAGGAACGTCGATACCTTTACTGCAAGAATTAACGGACAACATACTTTCAAAAGAACTCAAAGAAAAAATAGGATTCCATGAAGAAAAACACGGATATAAAGTTTTCGGCGAAGTCTTCGTGACAAATAAGTACGGAGCGACTGTTGCTTTAACGGAGAAAACATCCGGCTACAGACAGGATGACGAGCAATGGTGGAAAAACGCAAAAGAAGACGGTTTATGTGTATGTGATGTTGAATACGATGAAAGTTCAAGCATCCATTCTATGACTATTGCTATAAGATGCAATGACAAGGATGGTAATTTTCTCGGGGTTCTAAAGGTTGCTTTGAATATCGAAGAAACTATCGACATAATCAACAAGACAAGAGAAGTTACGAAATATAACAATGCACAATTTAAGCTGCTAAACAAGAACGGCAAGACAATTTTCGACGGATCAGGAGAGTTTAGGTTTTTTGAAGATGTATCCAACGGAAAATTTTTCAAGGAAATCGCGGGCGACAGAGGATACTTATTTAAGAAACCAGAGAACGAGCAAGAGGGAAAAGAAGAATTATTAGTATTCGCACGTTCACAAGGTCATAATGACTATAAGGGCCTGAGCTGGATTTTAACAATCGAGTACCAAACGGCAGAATTATTTGCTCCTGTTTCTAAATTAAGAAATATCATACTAAGTACCTCACTGGTGCTGGCAATATTGGCCGTTATACCCGGTATTCTTATCTCCAATTATATCTCAAAACCTCTTTCAAAACTCGAAACCGCCATGGATAAAATCGGCAAAGGAGACATGGGTATCAAGGTCGATATCAAAAGAAACGACGAAATCGGTCAGTTGGCCGATGCTTTCTACCAAATGGTCGAACATCGCAAGCAGGCCGAGGAGACGCTGCAGGTCACCGAAGGAAAACTCGATGCCATACTGCGGGCCATAGCTGATGACATTGCCATGATAGATAACGATCTGAACGTTATTTGGACAAATGACGTGGCCAAGGAAATATACGGCGATGACATTGTTGGCAAAAAATGTTACGAAGTATATCACCAGAAGAATCAGTCCTGCGAACCTTATCCCTGCCCCACCATAAAAACGTTTCAGGACAGCAAAATCCGTCAATACGAGACCCAGGTTACAGACAAGGACGGCAAGAGCAGATATATCCATTGCATCGCCAATGTGGCGTTAAGAGATGAAGAGGGAAAGCCGACCGCAGTGCTGGAAATCTGCAGGAACATCACTGAACGCAGGCAGACTGAAGAAGCGCTGCGGCTAAGCGAGCGCAAATATTCCGACCTCGTCCAGCAGGCGCCGGATGCCATTATTTCGCTGGACAAAATCGGTAATTTCCTGTCTTTCAACCCGGCGGCCGAACGGATGAGCGGATTCTCGGCACAAGAGGTAATCGGCAAACATTTTACCAGGGTCGGAATCCTCGACAAAAAATCCATTCCGATATCTCTTAAGGAGTTCGGGCTGGTCCTCGCCGGAACCGAACGTCAGCCATTCGAGCTGATTATTACCCGCAAAGATAAAAGTCGCTTATTCATGGAAGCTAACGGTTGCCTGATTAAGCAAAAAGGCCGGGCACCATGGATACAGGTGACTCTTCGGGACATTACCGAGCGCAGGCAGGCCGAGCAAGAGCTGGAAAAGCTGAACAAGGATCTGGAATCGGCCGTCTGGGAGCTCAGACGAGCGAACAAGGAATTGAAGGAATTCGCATATATAACGGCTCACGACTTAAAAACGCCGCTGCGCGGAATCGGAACCCTTGCCGACTGGATATCAACGGACTATGCCGACAAGTTCGACGAAGAAGGCAAAAAACAAGTCAGGCTGCTCGTTGACAAGGCGAAACAAATGAGCGCTCTGATCGACGATATCCTTCAATATTCCAGGCTCGGGCATGATAGCCCCAATAAGCAGCAGGTCGATTTGAACAAGGTCCTTTCGGAAGTAATTGCCGGCATAGACCCACCCGAAAACATTCAGATAACCGTCGAGAATGAATTACCCGTATTAATGTGTGAGAAAACACAAATCATCCAGGTCTTCCAGAACCTGTTGAGCAACGCCGTAAAATATATGGACAAACCCGATGGACAAATCAAAATCGGCTGCCTCGTACAGAATGGATTTTGGAAATTCAGCATAACAGATAACGGGCCGGGGATTGACAGGAAATATTTCAAGAAGATATTCAAGATATTCCAGACTCTCTCAATACATAATCGAGTCAACAGCACCGGCATCGGCCTTTCAATTGTCAAAAAGATTGTCGAGCTCAATGCAGGTGTAGTCTGGGTCGAATCCGAACCCGGCCAGGGAAGCACTTTCTTCTTTACCCTGCCGAAGTCCGTTATTCGCCGGCAAATTCCCACGGAAACCGCTTCGCATGTTAATGCGCCCAATCAAGTCAAGAAGCTGGTTTATGAGTAATTTCTTCTGCCGTCGTGTTGTCACTGAAAAACAGCTCGAAAAGAACCGATCCTGCCACAGGTGGCCGCTGCGCCCAAGTAACCGATTGACGTACTGAGCGTATAGCTGACTGGTGTGTTTCAATGTACTGGCCAGCGAGTCACGGGGTTGTTTTCCGCTTGATATTCTTTGCTTCAGAGGGGTATAATCAATCTAATAGTTAACTCAAACTGACCGATCTTCAAGATTATGATTGTTAAAAACAGCAAACAAAAATGGCCTACTCTGACGATAACACTTGTATCGGCAAATGGTTATCATAAGAGAGGCCACATGATTACAATC
>Ga0180433_10000488_pt1 | contig 67411 bp, 88 predicted proteins | sample SS_ome_8_FD_132980 | JGI IMG/M metagenome (GOLD analysis project Ga0180433, IMG submission 132980) | Hypersaline lake sediment archaeal communities from the Salton Sea, California, USA - SS_1_D_1 metaG | ecosystem: Environmental > Aquatic > Non-marine Saline and Alkaline > Hypersaline >... | reverse complement strand
GTCCGGCTCTCGGCTCCCCTCCCGGCTCCCCTGCGCTTCCCTCCCGGCTCCCGGCTCCCGGCTCCCCTCCCGGCTCCCGGCTCCCCTGCGCTTCCCTGCGCCCGCGCTTTGCAAATAGCGTGCCAATTGCGCTTAATCACTTTATTCCGGTCCTCGGGGTCATGCTGGTGATTCCGAATATGCCGGTCGTCGGGGTCGTGCCGGTTGTGCGGGCGGCCCGCGCTCGGCCGCGCTGGACCCCGATAATCGGCACGACCCGCAAATGCGCTTCATCCCGCACGACCGGCATGACCCCGTCAATCGGCCTCAACGGCAGAAGCCACCTCACGCAACGAATCGGCATGATTGGACTCATTCCTACAATCGCAATCGTAGGACATATCCCGTATCATCGCTACAATCCACCTGCGTCTTTCAGGTGACAATCTCGACACAACCAGACTCGCCGCCAGATGCGTCACAGCCCGCATAGTCGGATCAGTCACGCTATCCCGCACGATCAGCAAACGCTCTCTCATCTCTACAATCGTCATAATCGGTCTCCTCGGTAAAATCAGGACAACTGGACTAGCTCGGGGCGCGAGCGCCGCCAGCCGGAAATACCGGCATTATCGCGCTGATCGCTACGCTCCGCAGCACTGCACGAATACTCAAGACAGGTAATACTCCGATATTTGGCAGGAAGCGTACAACCGCCAGGACGCCAAAAACCGGTATTATCGTCATAAAGCGCCTTGACGGTTTCGAGCGCTTCGGGCGCGATATAAACCAAATAACCGTGATTTCTGGCACAATCCTGACAACACGCACGACCGTCCGTATGCGGCCAAGCCGGATAACTCTCCACACGGGCATCGGCGCACTTTCCGTTACAATCGAACCCGCAGCCAAAATCGTACTCACGCGACTTCTCGGCCCAAACCGCATAATCCTCCCAACTGACACGACCGGGCGCAGTGTTGGAAATGTGATTATCGAACCAAACGGCAAGACAGGCATTGCAGGTGCCACCGTCGCCATCGTCAAAATCGGAATAAGGCTTCCATTCCTCACAATCGTAACACCAGTCGCGCTGATCCCTACAATCGTGACACATCCCCTCATCGTACATATCGCGCCAACCGAACGATTCGTCACAGTAGGTACAATAGTGACAGGGCTCACAATCCCCACAGAAGCCACTATCCAAATCTTCCTCAGAATAGAGAATGGTGCCACAATCGGCACAATACTCCTCAATCGTTGCAACCGTCATTATCCGACCCTCCCGTTATAAACGTCATAACCGTACGCGCGGGCGACCAGCCCGACGATCCGATCAATCGACACAATCCAACCAATCGTCAGAACCGCGAGAATCTCGATCATCGTTCTCTCCGATATTCCAGGAGTAATTGTTGGAATCCGCACACTCCGACCAAACCGAACCGGCGGGAGAACCGCCAGGATCGGTATTTTGCATACCACTCCACTTTCCGGCGTGGTCCGCAATTTCGGCGTTTTCGTTTCGACCCGTCACACATGACTAATCCTCACAATCGGTACGACCGGCGGCAGCCCGCAAGGCGTCCGCAATATCGTCACAGGCGGCCCAACTGGCCGAACCCCACAAAAGCACATGAGCGGCACGATACGCATAATCGGCCTCAGCCAGATCATTCGTGCGAATCAGCGTAACCCGCACATCCTGCCCGTCCAAGGCGTCACAATACCTAATACGGGCACGATACTTGCCACCGGTATAATCGACACCAACGCACCCCCACTTATTCGGCTCAGGCGTTACATGCGTTTCAGACGCTTCAGCCGCCCTAGCATGTCCAAGCCGTGCAATCACTTCATTCAGGACTTTCGCCCGATCCAGTGCATCCAGTGTATTCGTCATAATCAGACCCTCCCGCAAGGTGGTACTTTCGACTTGATCCGCACAGGCGTTTCCTTCGTTCGGAACGCCACAATCAGCAAAGCCAGCATCGTAAGCATAATCGGAATCGCCATGCTCAATCCCTCCAATCGTTAGAATCGGCCGTCCATTCCGGGAGTGGACGACAGAACCAGGGTAATCGCTACGAGTGTCACAACCGTTCCGATGAGCAGAATCGTCATAATCGCGCCCTTTCGTGTTTTGCTGTTTTCTGGCCATACTCAAGTATACCCGCGCAGCGCCGATAGTCAAAATATATTTTGCAAATCCGATTGTCGGGGTCGTACCGGCTGACGGGGTCGCTCCGGTTGTATGCCCGCGAATCGGGCGGATAACCCGCATGACCCCGACAATCAGACTACCAAGTATACATAGGCGACCCAGGTCATTTTACCCGCACAGGATATTCGTCCAGTATAACCGATACCACCCGCAACGACAAGCATTACCAGTGGCCTAATCATTGCGACCGTCAGGTCCGATACGACCGGATGCGACCATACCCCCCGATAGACAGACCGATCCGACGACCCCCTCTCAGGTGGTAGTACCCCCTCGGAAGTAGGGGAGAATCCTGTGATGAACGCCGTCATAATCAGGTTCATCAACACTACACTTGTACACCATAGGACCGTTTCAGCCTATAAAATAAGGGGTTCCAGAAAAGTTGTGATAAACGTGTTGATGATGAACTTCACTACCTCTACTATATTTTTCACTACTACTTTTTTCACTACAGGCGGTCTACCCTCTTTATCAACACTTTCATCAACTCTTACCAATCTAGTAATAATAAAATAGACTATATATGCGCAAAAAATGGTAAAAAGGTGATAACCTGTACAGTCGTTTTAACGCGTCCAAACGTGTTGATAAGGTGTTGATATAGTGTTGATAACCGCATTTTCCCGTGATTTCATCACAACCATGATAATCTGTACAGTATACACCCCCTCGCAGGTGGGGATTCCTATATATTCCTTGCATCCTGCACATCCCATATTTTCCACCTGATTGTTGCGGGTGGTACTATTATTCCAGCCATTCCAGACAGAATCCCCGGCCCACCCCGCCTATATCGCCCAATCCGTAGAGCACAATCTCGCGCACCAGTTACGCAAATTGACAAATTCGCTAAGTCGTGCATAATCGTCACAACCCGCAAGACTCATACAATCCAACCTCCTGCCCCCGACATCCTTATAACCGTAATTTCCGATACAATCCAACCCGATTCCAGAAACCTGCGGGTTGTGACGGCTATACCGGCCCTATGGCTTGTACCGATTGTCGGGGTCGTGACGGTCGTGCCGGTTGCGCCGCCGAGCCGCGCCTGACCCCGAGAACCCACCCAATCGTATCAATCCTCATAATTCGTGAAAGCAGAACAAACGGTACAACCGGCCAGGATACTCAGCAACCGGCACAACCGGAGCGACCCCGACAACCCGCAGGCACCAGAGAATCGTGAGAATCGTCACCACCCGCAGGCATCACATAATCAGTGTAGTCGATACAGTTGATACATTCGTTCCAGACTGATATATCAATGATGACAGTGGTGAGAGTGTTGCGGGTGGTAACGATTGTCGGGGTCGTGCCGATTGTGCGGGGGCAGGCATCGGGAGGAAGTCCGGTTGTGATGATGGTATCGGTGGTGACAGTTGTATGAGTGTTGCGGGTCGTGCCGGTGGTGCGGGGGTCAAATTTCGGTCGAGTGACCCCACCCCCCATTGGTGGCATCCCCTAGCCCTATCCATTCTGCTGCTGGGGGTTCTGAGATGTCCTGACGCGTCAAAACCCCGAGGGCAGCTATAACCCGCAAGACGCCACCTACAAAGATGCAGAGCAGGCCGGTCCTCGGGGTCATGCGGGTCGATTCCGAGGGAAACCTGCGGGTTGCAGGTATTTTCTTCTTGACTTTCGCGCAGGTTATGATATACTTATAGTATGGGAGAAGAACCGCGCGACCATTACATCTACGCCTACCTGGACGGAGATACACCCTTCTACATCGGGAAGGGGAGTGGGAGCCGGTATGTAGATCACCTGAAGGAAAGAGTCCGTCGCAAGAAGCGAAATCAGAAGAGTTATTTCTACCGCAAGCTGAACAAAATGTTGCAGGAGGGGCGGGAGCCTGAAATCCTCATCCTTCAAGACGGGCTTCCCGAAGAACTCGCCTATGCGATTGAAACTGATCTCATTCTGCTTGTAGGCGGCCCCCGAGTCGGCCCCTTGTGCAATGTCCAGGCGGGGAGAAATCGCCCAGGCGTCTACACTCTTGAACGCGGTATCGAAAGTGGCACAGCGGTCAAAGTCTGGGGCGAATGGTTCCCGTCATTAAAACACGTCAGTAAAGACCCAAGATGCGTAGTCAAAAATGGAGTGCTTTTTCGCCGCATTGCCAAAGGCTGGGACATTGAGGAAGCGGTCAAAACACCTATACCAGACCGGTCGATCATGTGCTGGGGCGAGAAATTTGACACGTTAAAGGAATTGTGCGAAGACCCCCGCTGTGCGACCAACTTTGAAACGTTGAGGAGCCGGATAAAGAGGTATGGCTGGATACCGGAAGTAGCTGCCGGAACCCCTTCACTCTGGGCACGCGGACCAAATTCCATTTGACTTTCGCGCCCAGTGGTGTATACTTGTAATAGGAGGAAGTACATGACTGACTACAAACTGACACTGACGTACAAGCTGACCGCCCCGGAGCCCATCGACCCCGATGAGTTGGCCGAGTTTCTACAGTATGCGTTTCAAGACTACCGTGACGGCCGCAACGGCTTCTTCACAGAGATGGTGACGCACGGCCTACTAAAGAATATGAACACCGCCTTATACGAAGGCGAGTGCCGAAAAGCGCAGGGCGAGTTCGGCAACGAAATGGTATCCTCGCACGGCGGTCGAGGGCACACCGCTAAGTGGTACCTCGAAGCCACAAAACGCCATGCCAAGCGTGCAAAGCCTTGGATCAACTCTGAACCCACAGTGACCCTGGAGCCAGACGATGCTAGTTGACTGGATGAACCTGCCGAGAGAGCATGAGACGACGATCTGTGTAAACCTCGGGCAACTCGCCCGCGTGCTCGACACTCTATATTATGGGAAGACGCTCGACCGCGTGGACGTTCGGATCGGGGCTCCTCTGACCTGCTGCACCATTGAAGACAACGGCGTGGCGAAGGTGCCGAAGAGACTGCACCTCACCTTCATCAGTCGAGGGATGAGTGCGGACGACCTTCTGGACCTCTGGCACCTGTTCCGCTCGGACGGGTTCGAGATTGTGTGGAAGCACAGCATGATGGCCCACGTAATCGGCCCCGGCTACACGATCACTAAAACCTGGGAACTTGGAGACGGTTAATGAGTAGTTTAGGAGAGAGCCCGCCGACAGTGACGCTCGAACAACTTGTGAGCGATGCTTGGGATAATATCTGTGACCACACACGAAGCGGGGCGGAATTGGCGGTCGCGGGCGTAACCGTGGCCTTAATCGTTTTAACATCGCCGGCCTGGGGGCCATTCTGGCTTCTCGGCTGGTTGAGGGAGAAATGCTGATGACACCTACAGAAGAAAAGGTGCTCGCACCTTACACGCGACTCAATCCCGTGAAACTGGCTGGCAAGACTGTCACCAACACATACTATGATGAATATTCGTTCATCATTGTCGCGGGGTTCAAGTACGCCAAGATCGTCGTCTACACTGGTTGGGCGGAAGGGCGGCTTGAAACAGAAGCGCTGACAGCGACCGATCTGCTTAACATGAAGCTGATCGACAAGCCGACCTGGGAGCAAATCCTGGCCGAGCGACGTGAGAAGCAGAAGGTCCGCCGCAAGTCAGATGAGGAACTCGCTATTCGCCGCCTTGTGAAAACGCACGGGGCCGACAAGATCAGAAAACTGATTGGAGAGGTCGAATGAACGAAATGATGATCGCCTGTTCAGAAGCAACTTTCGGAAAAGCGATGCTCGGAGCCGCCACAGCGGCGGTAATCGCCATCGCAGTGGTGATAATTGTCAAGTACCTTCTTGATTGGTACTTCAACCAGTGGTATTAGACCACTCGGCCACCAGGGCGAGCCGTCCGTTTATCACCGGATGCGTGGCTCGCCCCGGCTTTTTACCCCTCGGAGGAGGGGGTAGGGTCAAATTCGCCGCGTCGAACTGGACCCCGACAACAACTTTTTTCGGAAAAATCGCTAAAATTGGCATTTTTCATTGCCGAGATTTCGATTTTGGCGTAATATAGAAGTAGAGGGGGAGGGTTCTCCCCCTAGTCTCTTATCTGAGGTACTTCTATGAGTTCTATCGACGCCAACGACCCCCGACGATGCCAAGCCCTCACCCAGAAGGGTCAGTGCGCCTATCAAGCGGCCGAAGGGCAGGAGTTTTGCCCGTACCACTTGCGGGATCGGGATTTCGAGAACAAGCAGTCCTTGAAAGCCTACCAACTCACGAATATCGACATCGCGGAATCTGCTGGGCGTCATAGTCAAGTAGAGGAACTCAAATCGCTCCGCGAGGAAATCGCACTTTGCCGCTCACTGGTTGAGCGGCGTTTGAATATGGTGGAAAGCAACGCCGACGTGATTTCCGCAGTCGGGCAAGTCAACTCCCTTTTCGTCACGCTCGAAAAGCTCGTGTCGAGTTGCCACCGACTGGAAACCAGCCTGGGGAATCTGCTCTCCAAGGCATCGCTCCTTGATCTCGCCAAGGTCATTGTTGAGATCGTCATGGATGAGTTGGAGGGACTTGACGGATACGAGACAATCGTTGACCGGATCAGCGAACGGATGGTCGCCAAAATTGCCGCTTATGACCCAGACGAAGGTAAGTAAATGGCGGCGACTGAATTCGATACTCTAATCCCGGAGCACCCGTTTGCCAATATCGGCAACGAGACTGTGCGCTGGGATGACGGCTGGTTCTCCGACACCGTTCATGCACGGCGGTTCAAGGGGGAGATTGTCGAAGTAGACACCCTCTCACCCGGAGCAATCAGGTTTGGTGACGGCGACGTACTTTACCTCGGAGACCTGGACGACAGTGGCATCTGGTACGATGGCTCTGATTTGAATATCGACCCGGCACTGGTGGGCAGCGGCTCACTGGTGGTAAACGGAATCCTTGAAACAACTAACAACATCGTCGCGGAGTCGGAGACAGGCGCACTTGCCATTCAGGCAGATCGGTACGGAGCACATCAGTACGGCCCCCTGTTTATGTTGCGGAAGTCGCGAGGCACCAGCGGCACCCCAGTAGGGATTAACGACGGCGACGACTTAGGACGCATCTCCTGCCAAGGTATGCAAGACACGGCGGCGTGGCCAACTTGGACGGCTCACGATGATGCGATTCGGATGTTGGCGGTGGGAGCACACACGACCTCGAACCACGGTCGCGAGTTAGCCTTCCGCACGATCCCGGAAAATTCGACCAGCAGTATCGAAGCCCTGTCGATCCGAGACAACGGAGACATCGCACTGCCCGGCGACAACCGAGAGCTTCTCCTGGGTGCGTCCGACGACGCAGGCATTTGGTACGATGGCTCTCACATGTACATCAACCCGCAGCTTGTTGGCAGCGGAGAGGTGCGAATCCCCGCAGGCAAGCTCGGCATCGGTGATATTGGCGCGGCGGCCAACGGCGCGATTGACGTATCCTACGAAACGGTTGAGACAGCTACCAGCGCGATCGGCATCTATAGCACGGTGTTCTATGGCGAGGCCGGGAGCGGCAACACCACCAAAACCATTTACGGGGGTTACTTAAACGCACAAACTACCGCCGCCTACGATGGCGATATAAGTGCGTTGCAAGGGTTCCGAAACGTCAGCATCCATAAAGGGTCCGGCACATGCACTAACATGTACGGTGCGGGCTTTCGGGTCTACGCCGATGACTCCTGTGGAGCGATCACGAATTTTTACGGCTGTCACATTTACATAGACGCCCATGCCAGTGCTGGCGTAGTGACAAACATGTACGGCCTGTACCTTGAGGATGTCGCAGACGGTGCGACGTTAAACTATAGCATCTACTCGAATGGAGGCTTTAGCTACTTCAAGGACAACGTCGGGATCAATGTACTTATCCCGAATCAGTTGTTGCACGTCGGCGGAAACATCAAGGTAGATGATAACAACAAGCTCGTGGTTGGCACCGGCAACGATGGGTTGATCTACTACGACGGCAGTGACATGATTATCGACCCCGACTTCGTTGGCTCGGGTGAGTTGGTAGTCGGTGGCGGTATCCAAACACCTAATTGGATTGGGATCGGCAACGAATCGGGAAGTGATCGAATTCCGATCAACAACGTGTTCAACTATGATGGCAACTCCGCGTCAGTATATGGCATCCGAACGCTCATGCAGTACGGCTCGGGCGGGTCGGGTAACATGGCTCAGCCGATTTATGCCGATTACGTTGACGCCGGCACGCACAGTTCATACGACGGAACCTTCAGTTCCATTATGTATGGGTTCAATGCTACCATCAATCATCGTGGTGGCACCATCTCCGGCGGGGCAACGGGAGCCGTTGGACAAGTCATACTTCGAGACGGGGCGGGAAGCATAACCACTGCCAAGTGCTTGCAAGCCTACGCCCTGAATCAAAGCACAGGAAACAGCGTAATCACAAATCTCTATGGTCTGTATGTCAACGACATGGACTTTGGAGACACACTAAGCTACTCCATCTACACGAACTTAGGAACGTGTCATTTTGGAGACGATGTTGAGATTGATGGTCCGGTAGCCATTGGCGGTGCAGCGGGTGGGTCAGCTTATCAGCATGACATCCTATTTGATACCGATATTACCGCCTCATCCCCGGTGGCGTCACGGGCGATTTTACGATATGGGTCAGCAGGTAGTGGGGCGATGTCAAACGCCCTGTACGGACTCAACTTCCTCGCGGAAACCGATTCAACCTACAATGGAAACCTGTCTGCGACGATTTATGGCATTCGCGGATACGCCAAGCACAATGGCACTGGAACATGCACGTCGCTTTGTGGCGTGGCGGCTGACACAGTAATCGCAGGTTCGTCGGGTAACGTCACCAACATGTACGGCGTGCTCGTCACCACGGATGACACCTCGACGGGCACCGCAACGAACGTCTACGGCGTTTATGTAAACTCAGTGACAGATGGGGGTACGCTCAATTACGCCATCTACACGAATGACGGTCCTTGTCGCTTTGGCGATGACGTGAAAGTCGAAGGAGAGCTTGAAGTTAGCACGACGACGGGTGGGTTTATCGTGCCGCGAATGACGACAACCCAACGGGGTGCCTTGACGGCTGTTGACGGGATGATCGTTTACGACACCGACTTAAACGCATTCTACTTCCGTGAGAACGGAAGCTGGGTAACGAAATAAGGGAGAGATCATGCAGACGCTTAATCACAACTTATCAGATTCCCACGGAACTCGTCTCGTTGACGCCTTTTGTGGCCTCCATCAGTATGACATCAATGCTGAAGAAGGTGAGACACGTAAGCAGTTTGCGAAACGACTGATTCGCGAATGGCTCGTGAGACAAGTTCGACGTTGGGAGCAGGCTGAAGCGAACCGACTTGCCGACGCCGCACTGACTGAGATTGACGTAACAAGTGTCGAATAAGTGTTGTGTCCGAGGGTGGGGAAAACTGTAACGGGTACAACTTAGTAAACAGGAGAAACACACATGGGTCTTTACGCAGATTTCATCGCTCACTCGACTATCATCGACAAGACCGAGCCGCAGGACGGCCCGCAGCGAGTGACGTATAACGAATTGAAGAGGCACGAAGCACGTCTCGACCAGACAGTGCCCGCCGCTTTTGACGAGAAGGACGAAGTGCAGGTCATCAACAAGTTCGTGGCCACGGTCAGTGGCGGCAACTTCACGATTACGATTGTGGATGAGCTTGGCGTCAGTCACACGACGGCCAACATTCTTTACAGTGCCAATCAGGCGACTATTGAAAGTGCAATCGACACGAAGATGACGGCGGACGGCTACGCGGGCTGGACCAACGGTGACATCACTGTTGCCCTTACGGGCGACCTCACGGCCAATGCAGCCACCCTCACGTTCGATGGCAACTCGGTTGCCGGAAAGAACATGGGTCAGACGGTGGTTACGGATGTTGACCTCAGCGGTGGTGGCACGGTCAACGGTGCGAGCACGACGACGCATGGGCAAGCCAAGCGGTATGCTTGGGCAGTCATGTGGGCACACGGCCTGATTACCGCCCCACCGGCTCAAGGTTCACTGCTTTCACCCGCAGCCTTGGCCACAAATCGCGAGCAGAGCACAGCGCACTGGCCCAGTGCCTCCTTGCGTAAGATTCTCGCGTGGCAGGCGGCCATCGACGATGACAACGAAGCCTTGCGTACTCAGTTGGAATCGCTGTTCCACGTAGAGTAAGGGACGATCATGGAAAGTCTTGACTATATACCTCCGCAGGGGTTGGGAGCGCAGTCGTATATCGACTTGACGCCGGGGCTTCCATACCCGCCCCACAACGAGGGTCGTATCTTTTACGACGACACGTTCAAGACATTGGCGGTCTACAACAATGAGGCAGACGTAACGTTGCAGTTGGGGCAGGAGATTTATATCCGCGCCAGCAACAACACTGCCTCACAGATTGATAATGGAGCGTTGGTGTATCTCTCTGGAGGTACGGGGTCGTATCCAACGCTGGACCTCGCAAAGTCGGACGATCCGAGTACGACGACGGTCATCGCGATGGCGACCCACGACATCGGTGTTAATGAGGTTGGATTCGTCACGATCTTTGGATCGGTCGGCGGGCTTAACACGAGTGCCTATTCCCCTGGAACGGACCTCTACCTGTCAGACTTGGTTGCGGGTGAGTGGACGGACACCGTGCCCACCGCTCCCAGCTTCCCGATCAAGATCGGGAACGTGATCGAGCAATCGGCCACGACGGGGCGAATCCTTGTCGTTATTGGGCCAACGGACGTGGCCCAGACGATGGTGATTGAAGACCTTGAAATCAATGAGGACTTGCGCGTGGACAAGAAGTTCACGCTCAACCCCTCTGCGATCACTAACATCACGGCGGTAGGCGGCATCACGCCAACTAACGCCACGATGCGGATTCAAGGTAGTGGCGGGCCGGTAGTTGTCACTGCAAATCCTCAAATCGCGGCCGGTACCGATGGTCAACTCATGTTCCTTCACGGAAGTAGTGACACGAATACGGTTGCGCTCCATGATGGCGACGGGCTACATTTGCACTCCGGCAGTGCTTTAATCATCGGGGAGCATGACCACCTGATAATGCAGTATGAATCCGCCGGTTCCGTTTGGGAGGAAGTGGCGACCAACTTCAAATCTTTCGATACCAGTTGGGCATTCGTGTCTCCGGCAGGGTCGTCAGGAACGTACTACGTGGGCGGTTACTACATCTTCGGCGGTACGAGTTACACACCAACGGGAGGCGGTACCACGCTCGGAAGTGCGAATGCGGCTTACGGTGCTCATGCCTTTATCGTGCTCGGTGCGTCTTCGACGGACATGGTTGTGCGGGTATCTGGTACTTCGATGACGGATGAGGGTGTTCGGACGGCTTTAGACTTTGAAGACCTCGATACCAGTGGCGGGGTGCTCAATGACTATTTTGAAACGGACAAGAAGTGGATCGGACAGGTAACGATCAGTCTTCAAAGCGGCACGGGCGTTGAAATCAACGATGGCCTGTGCAAGTATTGGGACAATCAAAATAGTAAGTTTCGGCTCACGGGACTCGAAGTAACTGGCACCGCCGGTGCAAATGATTCAGCGCCGAATTTTGAACTGCTCCGACATCAGACAGTTGGTTGGACCTTTAATTCGGGAGCGCCCCCGACACCTCAAGCGGCACGGGCAGACATGCAGACTGATTACAACACGGAGTATCAATTCGTTCTAGGACAAAACTTTGCCTGGAAGCGAGTTGGTTTGAGTGAGGAGATTTTGGGCGACGTATCGGAAGGGCTTATTTGGCGTGTAACAACTACCTCGAATAAGGCCATCGAAATCGCCAACTTAACACTTTCGGTTCGACCGAGTTAACAAAGGGAGAAGAACGATGAAGAAGTGGTTTCAGAGTAAGACGGTGATTGTCAACCTGCTGACGTTGTGCGCAGGTGTTGTCGGTTATCTGGTCGGTGACGACCTCATCAAGGACAATGAGAGTTTGCTGGCGTTGCTCATCGCCGTGCAGGGCGGTGTAAACGTCATCCTTCGGTTTATCACGACTAAGCCGATCAAGTAAGCAGTGGGCACACGGGGCGGGGACGCTAAGCGACCCCGCCCCCATCTTGGGAGAGACAAATGAGCGCATCACTATTTCCAAACGGTATTTGGAACGGCATCACAGATGCTCGCCCCGACCTTGCCGTCGTCAAACCACCGACGCACAATGATTGGCGTCTCATGCTCCATGAACTGGAGGCTATCCAAAGGTACGTTTTGAATCTGGCCGACAACATTGATAAAATGCCCAATATCAATGAGGAGATCAAAGACGCAACGGCCAAGGTTGAGAAGATGCAGGCCACGCTGGAGCGAGTCTCGCCGCCGTGGCAACTTGAGGGAGCCGTTCGTGGAATCCGCGAACGATTGGACACACTACTGGAAAGCCACAGCAAGGTTAAGCGCGGCGTCAAGCGATTGTTGCTCCGCACCCGCACCGTGGAAGACCTGTACAAGAAGCTCGAAGAAGAGGTTGCCCAACAGTTTGAGGTTATCCGCAACCAAGTGCGAAACCAGTTGGCATCTCATTCCAAGGAAACCAAGGCGAGAGTCGAAGCACTTCAAAAGCAAATTGAGGAGCTACACGACGCTCTCACAGACACCGATATTTAAGGGGTGAACGATGCCACAAGCAACGCCCGATCCTAAATTCCCGACCTCTATCTGGGATGGTACTACATCCACGACAGAGGAAACTAGCATTGAGAAGAGTCCCGACATCGAGATGGGAAACCGGATGCGGGCCGAGATTCGCGGCATGGAAGCAACGCTCCAGCCCTACGTGACTGACTTATCGGTCATTCACGCCTATGGGAATCCTGCTGATGTCCTCACCGTCAATGCGGCTGGTACGGGGCTTGAGTGGGCGGCTGGCGGTGGCGGTGGTGGCGGCAGTGTGATTGAACTAACGAATGACAATGCCGGTTCGTTGGTAATCGGCAACGCCGTCTATGTCAAGTCGAACGGCAACATGGACAAGGCCCAAGCGAATGCTGCGGCAACGACTGAATTGCTAGGGCTGGTGGCCGATACGACTATCAATACGGCGACGGCGGGTGATGTGCAAGCGGACGGGTTCCTCGAAGCCACAACTGGACAATGGGACGCCGTCACTGGCGGCACTGGCGGACTGACGGCCGGAGCTATGTACTATCTCGATCCAAGCACGGCAGGTAAGTTCACTAGCACAGCACCTTCCACAGCCGGTCAATATGTCGTGCGTGTGGGACAGGCCATGAGTACCACGGTAATGAACATCCGAATTGAAGCTCCGATCCTGCTATGAGCCTTAGAAAACCCTTAGTATTGGCGAGTGGTAAGCGAGAAGCTCTCGCGCCCGGTGACTTTCTCAGTCCGGGAGTGTTCCCTGATTGGGAGACGAATACTGAGGCGTGGACGCAGGTTCGGGAAGCGTTCGCAGGGTGGGCTTCCCACCACCGAACTCAATGGACCCGGCGAGTTCAGCAACTTGGCAACTTAGTTGGGGACGCGAAATGGTATGGTGCGGTTGCGGCCTCGAACGGATATGTCTACGGCATTCCATACACAAGTGCAACCGTCCTGAAACTTGACCCCAGTGACGACACAACGAGCACATTTGGAAGTTTGGGAGCAACGGCTGGGAAATGGGCTGGCGGTGTACTAGCCTATACCGGAAACATTTACGGGGCTCCGCATAACAGCACCTCAGTTTTGAAGATCGTGCCCAGCACCGACACAGCCTCGACGTTTGGAACGGCGGGCGGAACAAATGCTTACATGGGTGGTGTTCAGGCATACAATGGCTACATTTACTTCACCCCGTATAGCGCGGCCAACGTATTCAAGCTCGATCCCAGTGATGACTCAACCTCCACATTCGGCACCATTGCGGGCGGCGGCGGTAAGTATGGCGGCGCATGTCTGGGGGTGGATGGCAGCATTTATTGCGTGCCCTACATCAATACGAATATCCTCAAGATTGATCCAAGTGACGATTCGACCTCCACGTTTGGTACCATCACGGGCGGCACCCACGTCGGCGGCGTGCTCGCACCCAACGGTTGTATTTACTCCCCGCCGTATGGCGGTACCACGATTGTCAAGATCGACACCGTGAATGATACCGTAAGTGAGTTCGGCACTTTCAGCGGTTCGGCTAAATACGCCGGAGCCGTTCTCGCACCTAACGGACGAATCTACTGTATGCCCCGCAATGAAGACACGATCTTGGAGATCAACCCTCAGACGGACGAGTATACTGAATTTGGCGACGTAGGCACGACGGGCGGTAAGGCAATGGGCTCCATCCTCGGACATAACGGCTGCGTGTACGCCATCCCGCTCGGCGTGACAACCTTTATGAAGGTTGGTCAGGCAATTGACGATGTGCAGGAAGACTACGTGCTATCTCGTCATTTCAACAAATCACTATAAGAGGCGGGCCATGCAGGTATATCAGATAACTGCCGAAGAACAAGCAATGGTTGAGGCATTCAATGAGATGCAGACCAACACTCTCCTCATCATTTGTGATCTTGAGGGGATTGGTCCTTGTGTAGTTTTGGACGACCTAAATAAACCGGATTTCAAACCGTGGCGGGATCAATTCGACGTGCAGCTACGGCCTCAAACGTGCAAACTTATGAACCGGTAGCACCATGACAGTTGTAACACCCCTCACGATTGCCGATGGCGGTTTGCAAATGCTCCAAAGTGGAGACATTGTGGATTGGGGTGATTTTCCCGCATGGGAGACGAACAGCCTTCAGTGGACCCAGACTAGGAACGCTCATAGCATCCGTGCCGACGCGGGCCGTGCTCAATGGACGCGACGTGCAGACGAACTGGGCACCCTGTCCACGAACACGGATAAGTGGAATGGTTTCGTCGTAGCTCCTAACGGCTACCTATACGGAATCCCGCACACTGAAACGAACATCCTAAAGGTAGACCCCTCCGATCATTCTACTTCGACCTTTGGCACATTAGCCGGATCAGTTAAGTGGAGCGGCGGTGTCCTCGGGTCAAACGGTATCATTTACGGCATCCCTCTGGATTCGACGACGATTTTAAGGTTGGACCCCAGTGATGATTCCACGACCACGTTCGGTAGCCTTTCGGGCTCGACCAAATGGCTCGGCGGCGTCATGGCGGCGACAGGTAACATCTACGGAATGCCGTGGACCAGCACTTCGATCCTGAAAATTGACACAAGTACCGACACGCCTTCGACGTTCGGCAATTTTATAGGCACGGCTAAATGGCAAGGTGGCGTACTGGCCCCTAATGGGTTCATTTACGGAGTTCCGGGGACCAGCGAAACTGTCCTGAAAATTGATCCCAGTGATGACTCAACCTCCACATTCGGCAGTCTCACTACCTCGACGGCAAAGTGGTGGGGCGGCGTGCTTGCCCCCAACGATTGCATTTATTGTATGCCATATAACAGCACTGCCGTTTTGAAGATTGACACCCGTGATGATACCACCGAGTTGCTCGGAAACATTGGCCTCACTGAAAAATGGTGCGGCGGTGTTCTCGGCGCAGATGGGCTCATTTATGGTATTCCATTCGACGCATCTCCCGTCCTAGTGATTGACCCGAAGACAGATGACATATCCACCTTTGGAAATTTTGGGGACGGGGACAAATGGATCGGAGGCGCGGCCGCATCTAATGGCTGCATTTACGGGTGCCCACATGATAGCGACCACCTTTTGAAAATCGGACAACCCCTCGAAGACGTGCAACTTGATAGTTGCCTGTCACGTTTCTTTAACAAGCTGTGAGTCACCATGAGCTATAGAAAACCATTAACAGTCAATAGCGGCGAGCTTGAAGCTATCGCTGATGACGACTTGGTATACAAGGGTGATTTCCCGGCGTGGGAAACTAACGCCGCCGCCGAGACGCAAATTAGGCGAGCTATCGCAGCCCGTGCTGGTTTCGGGCGTGGTCAGATGGGGGCCGGGCCGTCGAAGACGTTTGGAACTCACACGGCGAATGACCAGTCGGCCGGGTGTGTCTTGGCCCCAAACGGGAAGATTTACGGCACTCCGTTTGATCCGGAATGGCTCACTAAAGTTGACCCCAGCAATGATTCCTCCAGCAGCGTTAATACGACGTATTCGGCCGAGGCTAAATGGGTTGGAGGTGCTCTTGCCACTAACAACTGTATTTATGCCGCACCGTATAATGGGGCGACGGCCATCTGGAAGTTCGACACAGACACGGATACCGAGAACACTTTTGGAACCTACGCCGGTAGATACAAGTGGGGTCCATCAGTTTTGGGTTGTAACGGAAAAGTGTATGCAGTACCTTTCCGAGAGACGCAGGTTCTTAAAATCGACCCAAGTGATGACAGCCACGGGAAGGTTGGTTCAACCTACGCATCAGACGGCGATAAATGGTTTTCAGCCGTCTGTGCGTCAAACGGATATATTTACGGAATTCCCTTCAATGATCTTACCGTTTTGAAGATTGACCCAAGTGATGACTCCACATCGACATTTGGAAACATAAGTGGCGGTTCAAAATACCACGGAGCCGTTATGGCTGGAAACGGTTGCATCTACGCCATCCCCAACTCCGCTACGTCAGTGCTGAAGATTGATCCACGCGATGACACCATTACTACCTTTGGAAGTCTTTCAGGAACGGGTAAATGGCATGGTGGCGTACTCGGGGCCGATGGGTGCATCTACGGCATACCCTACGATAGCGACGACATTTTGAGGATTGACCCCAGTAACGACACCGCCATTCGTTTCGGCGCAGGCTTGGGATCAGGCGGAAACAAATGGTGGGGAGGTGTGTTGGCCCCGAATGGAGCAATTTACTGCGTGCCACACGATGCCGACTACATCTTGAAAATTGGAATGGGCGTTGATGACATCCCTGAAGACAGATGCCTATCACGACACTTCAATGGAACTTAGAGGCGAAACTATATGCGGCGACATTTGCGGCAAAAGCGCAGACGTGAACAGAGACGGGCCGAGAAAGTTAGGAGAGGCCAACCGGTAGCAGACGGGTCCACACATCTCTGCTATTGCGGAAAGACCATCTTCTTCGCTAATACTGACTTGTGCGAGGATTGTTGGGTGGACTACCAACTGAGATGGCACGGAAACGATCAATCGGCAAAAATCAACTGATGAGGGAGAAACATGGCTAGGTTCAGAACGTTTATCAATGCGATGCTGATTACTGCGGTGCTGGCAGCGACGGGCGTTATCGCAGCCGTATCATTCAAGGTGACGCCTGATGCGGTGAGGATTATGTCCAATCAGACGACCGTTGCTCAGGAAGTGGTGTACACCGACGATGACGGCTGTGACCCGCAGGTAGACGGGGCCAAGATTGTCATCCACGCACCGGAGACGGCTAAAGTTGGGGAGTTGGTACGGTTTGACGTGTCGGCCAGTAAGGCAAATTCGTTCAAATGGATTCTCGTGCCCGAGTCGGTGGACTTCGAGGTTTACAGCGAGGGTCGGCGGGCCGTGTTCAGTGCTCGTGAGGAAGGCGAATATATGTTCATCGTTGCCTGTGCTTACGAAGGAACGGTCGATGTAAAGACGCATACCGTGATTGTCGGTAAGCCCGGCCCCGATCCCAGTGATTATCCCAAGGTACCCCGCCCCGATTCGGAAGCGGGCGTGGTGGAGTGGATTCCGTATTGGTGCTCTTTGACGCTGCGGCCGAGAGATGAGGTTGTGCGGTTGGCCGAGAGCTTTGAAGGCGTGGCTGCCACGATTGCTGCCGGTGTTCACACAACTCCCGATGAGATTATCAAAGCCACGGGCGAAGCCAATCGTCAGGCTCTTGAAGATTCGGTGGAGGAGTGGAAACCCTTTCTGCTCAGCCTCCAAAATGAATTCAAGAAACAGGCCAATGCGGGTACGCTGGTCTCGCCAGAACAGCACGCGGAAATGTGGCGTGAGGTGGCGGCGGGGTTGAGGGCCTATGCTGATCTTTTTGAAACACTGAGCATCAATAACTAACAAGCAGGAGGCGGCGATGAATCGACGTGACGCTTTGAAGCTATTGGCAGGCACGGCTGGTGGCCTGATGGCAGGCGGATTCCCAGAACTGGCCTATGCGGCGGGAGCACCTCTGGACCTTCATGCGGATACTGAGAATCCGCTTTACGCAGGCTGGGTCAACGATACGGAAGCCCGGCGGCAATTTGTCAAGGCGCATCGCTACCCCTTCCTAAGTCAGCAGTCACAGAAGATCAAGGGTACGGGCAAAGGTAAGAAAGTCCTCCTGTACAAGCTCTTTGAGCAAGTCACGGGACGACCTCTGGTTCCCCATTACCAGACCATTGGAGATTGCGTTAGCCACGCTTACGGTTTGGGGGTGGATGTCCTTACCGCCGTCCGTATCTTGATGCACAACAAGTCCGAACGATGGGTAACTAAATCCGCCACGGAGATCATCTACGCCGGTTCGCGAGTCGAGGTCGGTGGCGGCCGAGTCAGCGGCGACGGCTCTCTCGGTGTTTGGGCGGCTGAGTTTATCCGTAAGTGGGGCGTGCTCCTCCGACAGAAGTACCTTGACGGTAAGTTTGACTACACGACCTACGATGGTTTGAAGGCTCGGAAACTCGGTCGCGGCAACATGGGTGTGCCCGATGCGTTGGAGCCGCTGTGCCGACTCCATCCGGTGCGAACTTGTGCATTCGTGCGGTCGTGGGAAGAGTGCCGCGATGCAGTGGCTAACGGTTATCCCGTTATCATGTGCAGCAACGTGGGCTTCAATACCAAGCGAGATCGGGATGGATTCCTGCGACGTGGGCGACGACCGTGGTACCATGCGATGGTAATCCTCGGCGTTGATGATGAATACAGACGGCCAGGGGCATTGGTCCAAAACAGTTGGGGCGGCGATGTTTGGGTCAGCGGGCCAAAGCGGCATGAACAACCGGATGGGAGTTTCTGGTGTGATGCGGCAACAATTGACGCCGCGATGAAACAGGGAGATAGTCTTGCGATCAGTGGGTACGTTGGATACCCTCGCGTAGACATCCCCGATTACATTATCTGGTGATGCGATGAAACAACAGTTACTACAAATCCTGGGAGTGTGCTATGTTTGCTTTGCTCTCTATATGGCGACGGGTAGTACGTCTAGTTCGTTCGACCGGCCTCGCGATATCCAAGGGGTCCAAGATTCTTTGGAGCGAGAAAATTACCGAGGCAACGGATATAGCCAACGACTACCTGGACCACAAAGGACACCCGAAGCTGAACGACAGTTCGGCTGGCGACCTGAATACCTCCCCACAGGAGAAGCCCACGCGAATACCGAGACTGCGGAGACGGAGGTCGGAGAAGCGGTGATAACTAAGTCCAACTGCTTAGTCCTATGGGCGGCAGATTGGTGCCCTGCTTGTAAGAAAATGTACCCCATTGTAAAGAAGCTCAAAGCTGAGGGATACAACGTCTACATCATGGACTACGATGAAAATCGAGAAGTTGCAAAGGAGTTGGGCATTGATAGATTACCGACGACTTTGATCTTCCGCGACGGTGCAGTTGTAGCGAGACATGTCGGCGTGACCAGCGCCGAGACGATCAAGAAGGACTTGAAGAAGAATTCCAACCCCTCCGAGAGCCGCTATGTCACTTGATAACATCATTCTGACATCCTTGGCGGTCGCAGCCGCGTCCATGACGATTTCCAAGTCGAACGCGATGTATTGGCTGCGGAACTTGGTCACAAGACTCGGAGTATGGTTTGAGGAGTTGATTCACTGCCCCTATTGTTTGAGTCACTGGTTGGCAGCGGTCAGCGTAATAGCGTGGTTCAGAGGCACGCTGGGAGAGATGATTATTACGGGCTTGGCGATGGTGACTCTTGCCAGCCTCGCATCCCTGGGGATAACACATTTCTTTTTGGCACTAGATGCCTTAGACAGGAGTGAAGAATGAACTTCGCACGAAAAGCACAGAGAGTGGCCCGGCGTCAGAAGCGGCGCGGCCTAATCACCCGAGAAGAGTACACCAAGGTCAAAGAAGCCTGCAAAGACCCGGAGACGGTCGCGAAGTGGGAAGCTGAAGTTGAACGTCAACTCGGCGCGCCTTGGAAAGTTAAGACCGGCCGGATCGACTGGAGTGCGATTTGGGACTGGTTCGTAAAGCACTGGCCGCAAATTCAGGCCATTCTGATGAAACTGCTCCCGTTGTTGATCCTGGAGCCTAACCCGTCCGAGCGGAAACCAGAAGGAGAGTAAGATGAAATTTCGTAACCCTGCACGACATTTTCCCAGCTACCTGATTCATGTCCATCTGAAGGACGGAAGTCAGCTAAACGTCCGAGGTGCTGCGGCTCCGGAGATTGAAATTCCAATGGCCGACGAAGATGTGGCCGCTCTCACCGTGAAAATTCTCAGTGCCAGCCGAGAAGTGATGGTGAAGCAACTACTGATCGACGGCGAGTGGATGGAGTATAGCGAGGAAGCCTTGAAGGCCGCCATGAAGCCCGCGCCGAAGCCCGAGCCGAAGCCCGAGCCGAAGCCCGAGCCGAAGCCCAAGGCGAAGCCCAAGGCGAAGCCCGAGCCGAAGCCCGAGCCGAAGCCCGAGCCGGGGAGCAAGCTGAAGATGAAGGCGGAAGTGGCTGTGGACAAAGACTCCAAAGACGAGTAAGTAAATGGGTGCTTTGCAGGACGCATTTTGTGAGGCCCTTGCAAGCGGCATGAAAAGCCGAACAATGACCTCAGCATCTCGATGGGCCATGAATCGGCGCATTATGGGCGGGGAATTTGCAGGCCCGTATGGATACAAAATGTACCCGTGGTGCAAAGACATCCAAGATTCACAGGCGGCTTACAATGTTGCAATGAAAGCTGCCCAAATGGGCGTCACGGAAGTCGCCATCAACCAAGCATTTTATGTTGTGGACGTATTGCGAAAGGATGTGCTGTATGTCCTCCCCACGTTGAACAATGCCAGCGACTTCGCAAAGGCTCGGTTCAATACCGCGTTACTGAATAGCCCCTACTTGGAGAGCCTTTTCACAGACACGAACACTGTTGGGTTGAAGCAGGCTGGTGGCGTTAATCTCTATATCAGAGGATCGCGAGGAGACGCCAACCTGAAATCAATCCCAGTTTCGACGTTGATCCTTGATGAAGTGAACGAGATGGACCAGAAGCAAATCTGGCTCGCTCTCGAACGGTTGTCGGGTCATATCGAGAAATCCGTGTGGGCCATTTCGACCCCGACAATCCCTAAATTCGGCGTACATAAACTGTACGAACAGGGGTCGCAAGAGCACTACATATTCAAGTGCCCACACTGCGGGCGTATGACTGAATTGGTTTGGCCGGATTGCGTCGAGATCATCGGGGAAACCGTGGCAGACCCAAGGTGCAAAGAGTCCTACCTGAAATGCAAAGAGTGTGGGCACAAGTTGGACCATGCGACAAAAGCTGAGTGGTTGAATCTGGAGAATTGTCATTGGGAGTCCACAGTAAAGTGCGATGAGGATTTTCGCAGTTTCCTTATCAACCAATTGTACAGCTTTACAGTGTCGCCAGGGGAAATCGTCACGGCGCATTTTCGTGGCCTGGGTGACGAAGCGGCGATGGTGGAGTTCCACAACTCCAAACTAGGTCAACCTTACATCCCGGCAGGTGGCTTGGTAACAGACACGGAACTCGAACATGCGGTTGCCGGATACACAAAAAATGATGCCCGGCCACAAGTTGGCGGTGAGCGTTGCATTTGCATGGGGATTGACCAAGGTAAAGCCAACAACATTGTCGTGATGGAGTATTTCTTTGACCAGTATAGCCACGACTTGAATGCCGCAGCCTTTGGAAAGCTGTTGTGGGAGGGGAAGGTTCCTGGAGACGACTTTGAGCATCTTGATAAATTGATGCGAGAGTGGCAAGTCCTAGCCTGCGTCATAGACGCCGATCCGCAGATCAACGACGCCCGACGATTCGCACGTCGGTTTCCTGGGTACGTTTACCTCTGCCGCTATCGGCGGGGAGTCACGGGTAAGGAAATGCAAATTAGCGAAGAAGATGGCGGCGCACCAATTGCCACCGTTGACCGCACGAACTGGATGGATGCTGCCTTAGGTCGATTTCATAGCGGACGAATTCAAATCCCGGCTGACACTAGCTTTGAATTCAAAGACCACATGAAAAACGTAGTCCGAACTTTCGAGAAGGACGAATTGAATAACCCAAGGGCCGTTTACATAAACACTGGCACTGACCACTTCGTACATGCCTTGACCTACGCTGAAATGGGTCTACCACTTGCAGCCGGGATTGTAACCAACAAGGACATCGGAGTTTTCTTGTGATGGAGATTCGCAATGGCTAAATTTTCGGTAATTGATACACGGCATCCGCGATACTTTCACGACACGCCTTATTGGGCAAAGTGGCGTGAAGTGTACGACGGCGGGGAGCATTACACCGATCAGTATTTGACAAAATTTACTGAGCGGGAATCGACATCGGACTTTAATGATCGCAAGGCCATTACGCCGATCCCGACGTATGCCAAGGCTGCTGTAAACGACGTGCGAAATTCCATCTTCCAAAGGATGCGAGATATTACCCGACGCGATGGTTCAACTGCTTACATGTCGGCAGTTGCGGGAGAGAAGGGTGGCGTGGACTTGCGAGGAAGTTCCATGAATGGCTTCCTGGGTATTGACTGCCTTACCGAGTTGCTAGTCATGGGTAAGGTAGGAGTTTATGTAGATATGCCCGAGTTGGAAGGGCCAACGCTGGCCGACGTTGGGACGGCCCGCCCGTATCTCTACATGTATCAAGTTGAAGACATTTTGGCGTGGTCGCTCTCGAAGCCAGAGGAGCCGGGTGAGTTCCAAGCGGTTCTTCTCCGGGACAAGGGCGTTGACTTCACGCAACACGACATGTACGATCTGAAGCTGCCGGGCGGTGAGTTTGAACGCTACCGTCTGATTTGGATCGACAAAGAAACAGGTTTCGTGAATGTGCAGTTTTATGACGCTGACTCAAATCCGATCACGCCAGATGGTGATCCCTGGTTGGGTGAGCCCATCGTGCTCGCATTGACTCGTATCCCCTTCGTCTTGCTGGACATTGGTGACAGTCTCTTGAAAGACGTATCGAATCATCAGGCGGCTTTGCTGAACCTGACTTCCAGCGATGTTGCCTACGCCCTGAAAGCAAACTTCCCGTTCTACACTGAGCAGGTGGACCGACGAGCGGTGGGCGACCATTTGAAGCACGCAGCTAATCCCGATGGGACGGCGATGGCTGGCGGTCAGCGAGCCTCTGGGCGTGAGATTTTGACAGGTACTACCCACGGTCGAACGTATGATCTGAAAGCGGAACGACCGGGCTTTATCCATCCGTCCCCTGAGCCGCTGGAAGCCTCATTGAAGCTCCAAGAGAAGCTGGAGGACGACATCAGGAAGCTCGTTAATCTTGCGGTGACAAACAAGATCGGTAAGCGAGCCACGTCCGCCGAAGCTCTGAAAATGAGCGATCAAGGGCTGGAAGCGGGTCTGTCGTATATCGGACTGGTTCTTGAGAGCAGCGAGCGAAAAGTAGCAGAGCACTGGGCTGCGTATGAGGAACGACGACTTGAACATCGTAAGATCGCTACGATCAAATATCCAGATCGCTACAGTTTGAAAACGGACAGGGACCGCATTGATGAGGCGACGAAACTGCGTGAGATGATGTTCACCGTTCCCGGCAACACGGTGAAAAAGGAATTGGCCAAGAACATCGTAACGGCTCTACTGTCGGGACGAATCAATACAGAGAAGATTGACTCGATCTTCGATGAAATTGATGAGGCTGATTACACCACAAGTGATCCAGATGTCATCATCCGATCCCAAGAGGCTGGTCTGTGCGGCGAGCAAGTTGCTTCGATGGCCTTGGGCTTCAATGAGGATGAGTATCTACAGGCCCGTGAAGATCATTTGGAGCGAGCAACCCGTATTCTTGAAGCACAGACATCGGTATCTGATGCGGAGAATCCGGCCGCAAGAGGTGTGGAAGATTTGTCGGACGAACCTGCGAGGGAGGGGAGTGAAGAACGTAAAGCGGCCACGGACACGACGCTCAATGATTCGGCAGCGAAGCCGGTTCGCGGCGAAGGTCGTGCTAAGAAGGCGGAATAAACCTCCAGGGGATTTAACATGTTGCCAGTCAAAGTATCGAAAACAACCGTTCCGGATCGAGTGTATAATGGCCACTTAGTGGTCGGGCTTACCCGTGTCCAAATCACTGAGGTCAAGGGTAATTTGACGACGGGCCTCATTATTCGAGCCCCTGGTGGCACGGACCCAGTTCCGAATACCGCGACAATTTGGGTAGGCGGCTCGAATGTCACAGCGGACAGTGATCCCACAACCGGTGGATTTCCACTTGGGCCAGGAGCCTCAATCGTCATCAATGTTGAAAGTGCTGACGACCTATACTTCATCAGCACGTCGGCCGATCAAGATTTAGCTTGGATTGGAGTTTAAGCATGTACACATACTACGGAACACTTGCTGAGGCTAACACCTACTTCTCGCACAGACTCCATGAAGAGGCGTGGACTAATGCCACGACTGACGAACGGGAGAAGGCGTTAATCTGGGCGACCAAAATCATCGACGCTCTCAACTTCAAAGGCCAAAAGGCGGCGGTCTACGACATAATGTATGACGCCGATGGTAATGAGTTGGATGTCACCGATGAAGAACTCAGGGACGCGGACTGGTCACAGGATTTGCAGTTCCCGCGAGACGAAGATGTCGATGTACCGGAAGAAATCAAAATCGCGTGCTGGGAAATTTCTTACAACCTTTTAGACGGGGTAGACCCCGATCTCGAACTTGAAAATCTGGCTGTGGTCAGTCAGGGAATCGCATCTGTCAGAACGACGTATAACCGGAACCATTCTCAGATTGAACATCTGAATAACGGGGTTCCAAGCGCCGCAGCATGGAGATACCTACGCCCATTCCTGCGTGACAGCGGTTCTGTCAAATTTAGTAGGGTAGACTAACACACGTTAGGAGAGTTACGATGTCGTATGACAAACTGTACAACTTGATCTGTTCGATGCCGACGCTGGCCTGCTACGAAGGTGATGATGCTGGTGCGGGTGGTGATGACGCTGGAGCCGGTGGTACTGGTGATGCCGTCGCCGCTGCTGAAGCCGCCGCGAAAGTCGCCGCTGATGAAGCTGCCGCAAAAGCTGAGCAAGCTCGCTTGGCCGCCGAGGAAGTCCGAAAGAACAACGAGAAGACGTTTTCACAGGCTGACGTGAATAGCTTCTTGGCCGAAGATCGTCGCAAGCATCAGGAGAAGATCAAGAAACTTGAAGACAGCTACAAGAAGATGCTGAACGACACGAACCTGCAAAAAGAGGAGCGCGGTCGGTTGGAAGCTGAGCTTCAAGACTTGCAGAAAATGTCTCGAACGAAGGAGCAGCAGGCTGAGTACGAGCGTAAGCAAGAGCGTGAACGCTTCACGCAGGAAGTGGAAGACCTCAAGACAACGGCCGAGCAGTGGGAAACCCTGTATAAGAGTTCGGTGGTTGATCGGTCGCTCCAAGATGCTGCCATTGCACAGGATGCGTTTAACCCCACACAAATCATGGGCCTGTTGCGCCCGATGACCAGAATGCAGGAACAGACTGACGACAGCGGCAATCCGCTTGGGCAGTTCTCACCTGTGATTGACTTCCCCGATATTGATGAAACGACCGGGGACCAAGTAACAACCCTCAGAACCCCTGAAGAGGCCGTGCAGCGTATGAAGGAGTTGCCCCAGTATTACGGCAACCTCTTCCGCTCAAACGTTGTTAGCGGTGTTGGATCGGGTTCCGCAACCGGCGGCGTTAAGTCGGGTGAAGGCCGTATTGATCCTACGAAACTCTCCCCGGAGCAGTATCGTAAGATTCGCAAGGAAAACCCGGAAGCCTTGGGCCTAAAGCGGCGTCCCGCTTAAAGAAAGGGGCCATGTTTGTCCCCGCTACGCAACGTAGTGTAGCGAGAACATTTGTCATGCCCTGCTAGAGGGCGAAACACTCACTTAGGAGATGTACGATGAATTTGCTTCATAGCCACCCCGTCATGGCGTGCTACGCCAACGACAACGATGCACTGATCCCGGAACTGTGGGCTCAAGAAGGTCTGGCCATTCTCGAAGAGAACATGGTCATGGCTCGACTCGTCCACCGGGATTTCAGCCAGGAAGTCGCCCAGTTTGGTGACGTTGTGAATACCCGCCGGCCCAGTTCGTTCACGGCCAAGCGGAAGACCGACGCTGATAGCGTCGTCAATCAGGACGCCGTCGCGACGAACGTGCAGGTTCCTCTGGATCAGCACGTCTACGTGACCTTCACGATCAAGGACGGTGAGGCCAGTAAGTCCTTCCAGGACTTGGTTGAACTGTACCTGACGCCTGCCGCGCAGGAAATCGCCAGTTCGGTAGACCGCATTCTGTGTGGTCAGGTCCACGAGTTCCTCAGCAACAACGTTGGTTCGTTGCTGGAACTCTCTTCGACCAACGCGAAGTCCACGCTGTTGGCCGCTCGTGAGAAGATGAACGAGAACCGGGCCTACGCCGCTGGTCGTAACATGGTTCTCTCCCCCGCCTCTGAGACTGAGCTTCTGGAAACGGAACTCTTCATCAGTGCGGAGAAGAAGGGTGATGACGGGACGGCCCTCCGTGAGGCCAGCCTGGGTCGCGTGTTTGGTTTCGATACCTACATGGACCAGAACATCCCCAGCGTCACGATTGCCAACACTGATGAAGCCGCTGGCGTCATCAACGGTGGTGAGCCTCTGGGCGAGACCACGATTGCCGTGACCATTCTGGGCTATCAGGTCCAGGACGGCGAGTATGTCTGGTTCGAGGGTGAAGGAAAGCCGCACGAAGTCGCTTCGGCCACCGACGACGGCACCAACACCTCGCAGATCGTTCTTCAGGACGGTCTGACGGCCGCCATTGCGGACACGGACATCGTGTACGCATACAAGAAGTGCGACGTGGACGGCGCGTACTCGGCTGGTTACTCGAAGGGTATCGGCCTGGACTCCGGTGACGCCGTGATGACCGCCCCGCCGCAGGTGGGTCAGTTGCTCGCGTTCGGTACTGGCGTCAATCGGCACGTCTACACGATCATCGCGATTGCTGTGGACCCCGACGATGCGACCCGCCACTTGGCGTGGCTCGATCGCCCGCTGGAAGCCAGCTTGGCGGACAACGCGGTTGCCTACCCCGGCCCCGCTGGTTCATTCAACTTCGGATTCCATCGCAACGCCCTCGCGCTCGTTTCTCGTCCGCTGGCTCTGCCGAACACCGCTCTGGGTGTCCGCTCGGCCGTTGGCGCGTACAACGACGTGACCATGCGTGTGTCGATGCAGTACGACATCAGTCAGCAAGGTACGGTTGTCACCGCTGACCTGCTCTGCGGAGTGGCGAAGCTGGACGAGAACCTGGGCTGCATCATGCTCGGCTAAACCTTAATCACGCCGGGCGGGTGGAAACCCGCCCGCCCGGTTTCTTTTGTTTAAGGGGAAGCGTAGCATGGAATCACTTTTCGCAGCGACAGGATCGGAAATGCTTACCGAGTTATTGTCCAACTTTGGGCCGCTCGTCGGCATCGTACTATTTTTCATCTGGCGCGATTGGAAACGGGAAGACGCGCTTTCCACCCGAGTAGAAAAACTTGAAGACTACCAACGAGATACCTTGGTCAACTTGGTAGAGCGTTCGACCACGGCTTTGGCTCAGAATGCAGAGTGCTTGAATTGGGTTGCTCATGTGATGGAGCGACTTTGCAATCGGTGCCCTTATATCGAGGCAAGTGACGCTCCCGAAGGAGTCAGAGATGCTTAGTGGCGTAAATAGAGGCATGAACCGTTTCATCCGTAAAACACTGTACAGCTTGAAAAGGCAGTACGGCGGCCGGGTAGATGTGTACAAACTCAACTCTACGGCTACTGATTACGAAACAGGTGCGAAGACTTATGACCGCACGATGACTTGCGTGCCGCGATGTATCGTCCTACCTGTTAAGATTCAGCGCGAGGTTGTGCAAACGATTTCTCAAATCTCGGCTAACAAAGCGTTTGTCTATGGAGGGACTTACGATGCTGGAACAAGGTTGTTCATTTTGGATACCCGCGACTTACCCGATGCTTACGAGATCGTCAACGACGACTGGTTGGTTTATGACGGCCGTCGATACGACATCAAAAGCATCACTGAGTTCGAGCAACATACAGCATGGGTGGTTGCAGGTAAGGAAGTGAAAGGCGTGCGACCAGAGCAGATTTTTCATGTGATGGTCGAGAACTCATTAAGTGTTGACCATACAGTAGGACAGTCATAATGGATACTAATCTAGCCCGCTGGGTAATGTCATCTGTTGCTGTCTACTTCAAAACTGTGGCAGACAGTTTGAGTCTTACCTACTTCGTGGAAGGGGTTGATGAGCGCGATTCCGACACGATGAACGTAGAGCACGTCGAAGTACGTGTAAACGGCCCGTTCGTCCGCGAACTAAGCCGTGGCTATTGGCGCGTTAACATTGACATCAATATTCTCCTCATGGATTATATGCAGATGTCAACTGAAAACGCCTACGACATAGCCCAATGGGGCGGGGAATTCCTCGCCGCCATGATGGAGCCCATTCCAATTTACCGGCTGGGCACCGGGGGAAACGACGATGATTCCTTAGTTGGTTGCTTGACCCAGAGGACTGGGTTCAGCGAACCAGCGCGATTGATACACTTCGGCCAGATTAGCAAGGAAGACAGGCTTAGGCAGGCTGCGGTGGACGGACGTTTTGAAATGTACCTCAGACTTTAGACCATTGAGGCACTTGACGGGGGTGTGTTCCCCATTAACTTAACAACGAAGGAGGCTAAAGATGGCCCGCATCGAACTAAGGGATGCCACTATCCTCATTAAGGACGGCCTTAGTGGCACCGCTACGATTGAAGAAGCCACGCCCGGTGCAACTGACACCGACGCGGATGTCAATACCGTGAATTTGAATACCACCGACACTCAACTGGTGCCGGTTGGAGCGCGATTTACGGTCAACACCGCTGGCAACACCACGATCTACACGGTCACGGCCAGGACGCCTACGGCTAATGGTCCGACGACGAATATCGAGTTCACCCCTGCGTGGGGTACGAATACGCCTACTGTCAGTGACGTGATTACGTTTCAGGCACAGGAACTCGAAGTGACCATCGGTGAAGGTAACTTGACTTGGACGGAAGCCAAGGAGTATGAGTACCTTCTGGATCGGGGCGATCTCGACACGGTGAAAGAAGGCGACGAGCAACCGCTTGAAGTCTCTCTGGAGTTTGTGTACGAGCATGTCACCACGGGTACCGGTGAGGCTGTAACGCCGGTCGATGCCGTGAAAGGCAGCGGTGGTGCAGATGAGTGGGTGTCTAGTTCCAGCGACTTGTGTGAACCGTATGCGGTTGACATGGTCGTCCGGCATTGTGTGCCGTGTGGAACGGACGAAGATGAAGAGATCACCTTCCCTGACTTCCGATTTGAGAGCTTGGAATACGATCTTGGCGAAGCCACGATTGCTGTTTCTGGCCGTTGTAACGTCAGTGAGGCGACCGCTGTTCGGAGTAACCATTCCGAATGTTAAGCAACTGACATCAGTGGGGCGGGAACGTCCCGCCCTACTGATTCTTTTCAACTTTAGTAGAGGGAGAATGAATCATGCGTATTGGTGGTGTAAAAGTCGAAGGCCCCAACGAAGAAATTCTTGTGCTGCCCAGACTGGGCGACGACATCGTAATCCGTGCTCGGGCTGTGTGTGACATGTCTGAATTTGAAGCACTCGTTCCCGAGCCCAAGCCGCCGGGAAAGCTGACAAAAGATGGCTGGGTTCCCACACTGAACGACGAAACCTTTCGCCAGCGTTTGCAGAAGTTTGGTGAGCAGCGTTTTGCGTACATGGTCGTCAGATCGCTGGAGCCGAGTGACATCGAATGGGAGAAGGTGGACATCAACAACCCGAAGACGTGGAAGCTCTGGGAAGAGGAACTGAAGGCAGCGGGTCTGTCGAAGGTTGAAGTGGATCGCATCTCCGTGTGTGTAATGCGGGCCAACTCCCTGGATGAAGCCAAGTTGAAGGAAGCCCGCGAGGTTTTTCTACTTGGGATGGCGGAGGCACAAAAAGAATCCTCTGGCCTGGAAACCGAACCGGAGAATACGCAGTCTGGCGAGCCTGCGAGCGATTCGGAGTCCGACCCCCAGGAGTAAAGACTGAGTGGGATAACTGTAGTGTTCAAGCGCAGGCACGGCTGCTTGCGTATGACCAGACACGTCAACATGATGAGCACGAAGAGGCTAAGGCGCTGGCGGGAGTAGGGAAGTCTTCCGCCACGCCGTCGATGGGTCGAGGCCGTAAAAGGATGCGACGTAGATGAAATTCAAAGCCCAGTTCCACACCATGACGTTAGATTTGGCCGCCTATAAGGCTGAGCTTAATTCTTACATGGAGGAGTGGTTGAAGCAAGCTGGCCGGGAATGGCTGGAGGCAACTGTGATGACTGTGATCCCAACATGGTCTAAAGCATCCAGAGCCACTTTCCAAAAGCTCGCACGGGAACTAGGCACGTCTGTCCCTTACGGCCCTCTGAAAAGTATGAAAGACCGCGAATCTCTCGGGCTTGCTGCCGGGAGTCAGAGCGGTCTTGAACTTGACCCAAGTGGTAGCCGCTGGCATTTCAAATACCACAGTAATCTTCGCTATCTGGCCTACAATGAATACAACAAGGCCGTCTTTGGACAAGGCGGCGTTTTCTCACGGTCTGGACTTCGTCATCCAACTCCCTACCATTTTCAAGAAAAAGGGCTGAAAGCGTTTGAGGATTTTGCACGCTTTTCAGAACTCCCTAATCCGTTCAAGTTCCTGAAGAAAGGTAAGGTCTAATGCCTGAAGACATTACGCAGAAACTAGGCTTCGATGCCTCAAAGGCGATTCAAGAACTGGAACGTTTGCGCGGGGAGTTGAATAACTTCAAGCAATCCCTGCAAAGCGTGTCTGGGGCTCTGCGTAAATTTCCGTCTGCGGCTACGCCTGCTATCAAGACTTTTCGGGAATTGGCAAATGCGGCGAATTCTGCCTCGACCGCTATCCAAAATGTTGCCTTGGCTGGCGGCGCAAGTCAGGCTGCGCAAGCCGTTTCACAGTCGTTTGACCAAGCTAACCGATCTTTAGAGAATGCGGGGCGTTCGGCGGCCGAAGCAGGGCGTGCGACTCAAAATGCTTCGCAGCAAATGACTCAAGGTGCTGGACAAGCTAGTGACGCACTGGATCGGGCGGGGCGATCTGGGTCCAACGCGGGCCGCGAAATCTCTCTGTCTTGGAAGACTGTTGCACGAGTCGTTCAGGCCCAGGTAATTGTCCGAGCGGTGAATACTATCATCGGGGCATTTAGAGATGCTCGCGAAGAAGCTATCCAATTCTCAGTCGCCGTCGCTGAAGCCTTCACCATCTCGGGTGGGGCTTTGGGCGGTTTGGATCAAATGCAGGAAGGGGTGCGGCAAGTTACCCTCGCTCTTGGCGAGACTGGTGAAGTCGTAGCGGAGGGCGTGTACCAAACCTTGTCGAACCAAGTTGTCGAAGCCGGGGATGCTCTGCGGTTCACTCAACAGGCTGGTGAACTTGCGATTGCAACAAACTCAGAACTGCGTGAAGCGGTCAATGCTCTATCCTCGGTTATGAATAGTTACGGGCTCGAAGCGTCTGAGGCGCGGCGGGTTTCTGATGTACTGTTCAAAACGATTGAGTTAGGTCGTTTGCGAATGGGCGAGTTTGGCGACGTGCTCGGTCGGGTGTCTCCCTTGACTGCGGCATTGGGAATTCGGTATGAGGAAATGGCGGCAGCCCTGGCCGCCCTTACTCAGAAGGGTGTTCCGGCACATACCGCCATTACTCAATTGACGCAAGTCTCTCAGAAACTCTTGCGGCCTACTAAGGCTCTGCAAGCACTCTATGATGAGTGGGGCGTGCAAACCGGTCCTGAAGCTATTGAGCGATTTGGCGGCCTGCGTGGCGTGCTGCTCAAAATGAAAGATGCGTCGGCCGGTAATGACACGGAGTTTGCTAATTTGCTTGGCCGTGTGCGAGCCATCGTCGGTGCGTTAAACTTGACTACCGGTGAGGCAGATGCGTTGACAGAAGCTCTCGACGCGATGAATAACGTGTCCGGCGAGACTGGTGACGCTCTAGATAAGATTCGTGAATCGACTGGCCGACAAGCTGTTGAGGCTTGGAATAATCTCGGTACGGAGATGTTGAAGGTTGGGGAAATCCTTGCGGAGATTACCACACCCCTCGCTAAAGGTCTTCAGCTTCTAGTCAAAGATACTCGTGCAATCGGTGCCGCAGCGGCGGTTGCCGGTGTTGGCCTCATTGCACTCTCAGCACAGGCTGCTGGGGCGGCTGTGTCTATGGCTGGTTTGACTGCGGCTCTAAGCGCAATGCTACCCATCTTGGCTTTGGCGGCGGCTGCTTGGGCGGCTGTGAAAGTTGGTGAAGCAATTGCGGAGTGGGCGAATGAAGCTGAAAGAAGTGCCGCTCGAATTAACAACTATCAAAAGGCGATGACTGCTACGCAGGAGCGCGAGAGTCAAGCCCGAATTGAAGCACGTCAAAAAGAGTTCGAGGAGCAAACTCGAAACGCTGGGAAGTTCTTCACTGAGATGTCGAAGGAATATAGAAAGGATTCGGAAGCCTTTGTACGGTCGAGTGAGACGATTGGTAAAGTCCTCGAAAGCTCCCTTGCTCGTATAATGAAGAAGCGAGCAGAGGCCGTTAATCAGATCAGGAAGGCTGTTGAAGAGGCGGACGACGCGATCAAGAAGTCGAATGATGTTGTCACCACTGCCCAAGAAAAGCTGGCTGATCTTGCGTGGAAGCGGGAGAAGCGGCGTCTCGGTGCTCGAAAGACACTCATTGCGGAATTACAAAGAGCACAAGATGCTGCGGCCAAAGCTCGACAAGCCTTTGCCGAAGCCGGTGCTAACGAAGAAGCTATTGCCGAAGCTCGAAAGCGTTCAGAGATCGCTGAGACTCTTGCGGAGGAGCAGATTGCTCATGCAAAGTCGATGGGCAATCTCCGCGCGATGGAGCAAGGTGAGAAGGCTCTTGAAAATATCTTGAAGCAACGTATTGCTGGGGAGAAGCAGTTCCAGACGGAGCGTGAGAAACTTAGGGATACCCAGCATCAGAAAGACCTCCAAAGATTGGAGGAGGCTGGTGTAGCTACTGAGGCGTTGCTAGAGAGGATGCGAGAACTGGCGTCCGTGACAACGGCTGAGGGTGCGGCCAAGACCACCGAGCAGATGAAGGCCGATGCTGAGCGTATCGCTGAACTGACTCCCGAACTTGCGAAGACTCTCCAAGAAGCCTTCGACTTCCAAATGTTCGAGAAATTGGGCCTCCCCGAGGGTCTAGAAGAACTCAAGGTCGGTGTTGGCAAGGCTTTTGATGAAGCTCGCTTTGACTATGGGCGTGCGGTCGCTGAGTTTAAGGCCGAGCTAACTGGGGAGGAATATGTTGTCCCCGCGAGGATTCAGATTGTTAATGAAGGAATCATTGACCAGTTCTTGGCAAAGTACGGTGAGTTAGATTTGCTGAAAGACCCCGGTCAGCAATCGGCGCAGATGTTGAAGATTTTACAGGACATTGTAAATCGCGTCGAGACGGCTGAAGCGAAGATGGACGATGCAATGGAGGTGGCGGTTGATCGGGCCGAAACTTTCCGCTCTCACATGGACATCACGACGCTGCTTAGTCAATTGGACAGGATGAAGAAACTTGTCGGAACTTCTCCGCTACCTGATGAATCTGTCGAAGACTACAAAAAGCGTGTTGCGGAAGCTGTCCCTGAATTAGAGAAGTGGCGGCAAGAAGCGTTGAAACTTGGTGACTCACTTGAGGATGGAGCTAAACGGGGAGTCAATGTGACGAAAGAACAGCAGGATGCTTTCAAACGGTTGATTGACAGTGCCAAGGAGATGGAGGAGCAGGGCTTGCTCAGTGGTAATACCATCCAGCAGATGCGGATTGGTATTGACCAGTTGACAGAGATGGCTTCAAAAATGCGAGAGGTGGCCAGTCTCCGAGAAAGTATCTCGGACATTGAGCCGGGCACTTATGAAGCTGCCCAAAAAAGTTTGGACGCCATTGCTAACAGGTCGCGAGATGCGGTAACTGCTGCTGAACTTCTGGGCACAAATCTCCAGGAGGGTGCCGATATTGCCGCAGGGATGGCTGAGTCCCAAGATAAAATTACGGAGAATGCGAAAGCTGGGACAGTGGCTCTCGATGCCCAGAGCAGGAAGGCTGGCGAGCTTGCTGACAATTTGAAGGCAGCTAGTGAGGTGCAACCCGCCGGTGCTCGGGGTGAAGCTGGTGAGGCGGGCGCGGCCGGTTTTGCCGGAGCCCCTGAAGAACCTACCGCTGTCTCAATCGAAGAATTGAACGCTCAAGTGGCGGCGGCTCAACAACTTCAAACAGAATTGCTAGGCGTTAATACGCAGTTTGCACAAGTTGTTACCACCGCAAATCGTCTCACTGAGACGTTGAGCGTGCCGACCGAATCAGTTCTGCAAATTCGCGATGCCTTTGCGGCGGTGGAGCAGGCTGTTAGCTTAGTGAGTGGGGCGATGCCCGGCGTTACTGAGCAATTGACGGCCTCAACTTCGACCGCAAATGCGTTGACACAGGCATTGAATCAATCGGCAACGGCCGTCCAGTCCATTGACCAGTCTACGAGAAGCCTAGCGGGCAGCATCAATGCTGCGGCAGGTGCGGGCAACTCAATGGCGGCGTCGATGAAAGCTGCGGCTGCGGCGGCGGTCAAGGCCGCTCAAGCCTGTGCGGCGGCTGCAAAGCAGTGCTCCGGCGGCAGCGTGCGTGCATCCACTGGCGGTCGGTTCTTCGCTGATGGTGGACGTGGGACTGATACTGTTCCGGCTATGCTGACGCCGGGTGAGTTTGTGGTGAACGCCAAGTCAGCAAGAAACTTTTTCCCGCAGCTACAGGCAATCAATGCGGGACAAGCCCCGGTCTATCGAGAGCAGGGTGGAAGTGTTACCAACATTGGTGATGTGAATGTAACGGTTCAGAGTGGGGAAGCTCCGAGCCAAACCGTAAGAGAGATTGCCTCCGGCCTGCGACGTGAGCTTCGCCGGAAGACAGTGAAACTTTACTAAGTAAGAATTGGAGATGTGAGATGAATGCAAGTCAAATGCTTCCACTTCGTGGCAAGTTTTTCGTTGAGCACCGGAACAAAGACGGTAAGCTGATCGGTCTGTACCGAGTTCCCAACGGGATCACCGACGAAGGTTTGAACAAGATTTTGGACGATATGTTCAACAGTGGCACTCAAAGTGCTACTTGGTATATCGGCCTGATCGACAACTCGGGGTATACCGGCGTGGCCGACTCGGATACGCTGGCTTCGCACTCGGGTTGGTCTGAGTTTGCCAGTTACTCCGGTACGCGGCAAACGTGGACAGTTGGTGCGGCTTCGAGTCGCTCCGTGACGAATAGTTCTACGGTGGACTTCACCATGACGGCTGGCGGGGCGGTTCGCGGCATCCTTGTCTGTGACGTTACCAGTGGCTCGTCTGGCAAACTTTGGGCAACTGCTCTCTTCAGTTCGTCCATTACGGTTGCCACGTCCGACGTGTTGAAGATTACCTACACGGTCAGTGGTTGAGTCTCTCCCTCGGTGAGCCTTGGCGCGGGATTTCTCGCGCCAGGGCTCTTTTTAAGACAAGGTGCTACGATGGCTCTACTGTGGATGGATGGCTTTGAAGCCTACGGCGATACCAACAATGAACGGGTGCAGTCGATTCTCGGACGACGCTACTCCGTCAATAACCTCCATGAGGTTAAGGACGATGGTCGTTGGGGTTCGGGCTGGGCAATTCAGCCGGAGTATTTCAATTGCGATTTCACAACCCCGTCTTTGACCACGGATGATACCTTGATTGTTTGTTTCGCTTTGAAGTGGCCAGGCAATGAGGTGGGGGTTGGGTACTTCTGCACGCTGATAAGTAGCGGGACGGAAGGTATGAAGCTATCCTGCTCGAATGCGGGCGAGATAATCGTGACTCGCGGCGCGACCGTGCTGGAGAGGTCGAATCTCAGCGTCATCAACTTCAAGCGGTGGCACTGGATTGAATTCAAAGTCGTGTGCGACAATACCACCGGCTCGTATGAGCTAAAGGTCGATGGCAACACGGTTTGCTCTGGCAGCGGTGTGGATACCCAAGAGAATCTGGCCTACTACGATCAAGTCATGCTGGAGGGTCTTACGATCTCCACTATCAAGACACCAAGATTTGACGATTTCATCGTCATGGATGGTAGCGGGTCTGACTACAATGACTTCATCACGCAGCGGCGGATCGTTGCTCTCAAGCCCGATGGCGATACGGCCACAGTTGATTGGACGACCAGCAGTGGTAATACGCACTACACACTGGTCGATGATCTCGACGCACCGGACGACGATACGAACTACGTTGAAGATACCGTCAGCACCAACCAAGATAGGTGGACTTACGAAGCTCTGACGACCATTGATAGTATCGACGCCCTCTGTCTCCTTACTGACGTGCGGGTGACGGACGCGAATACCTACGATTTGACAACTGTTGTCAAATCTGGCGGCACAGAGTACACTGCCAATGCAGGCACCATCAGCAGCACATCGTATCTCGTAACCGATAGACTGATGACAGTAGACCCAGACACATCTAACTCTTGGACGCAGAGTGGGGTTAATAGTGTCGAGATGGGCGTGGAGGTTGGATAATGGCCTTGCTCTTTATGGATGGGTTTGATAAGTACGGAACGACCACAGGGTCGCAAGCTGCGCCTCTGGGTATCATGCGGACTCGTTGGCAGCAGCGGCAAAATCGTGCCTTTGTCAAGACTGGGCGATGGGGCGATTATGCTATCACCGTGGCCTGGGACGCAAACGCTTGGATTCAAACGCCTCACTTGACGACGGACAGTACGTTAATTGTTGGCTTCGCCTTGAAAATTCCGTCCTCTCATGGGACGGGTGAATTTATTCAAATGCGGTCAGCGACCAACGCTCAAAATGACACGACAGGTGGCATCTGGGCGACTATTGATGCTAATGAGGCCATCCATCTGTATCGGGGTCCGACGCTGCTGGGTTCGACTGCGAACTCGATTGTCACCGAGAATGCATGGCACTACTTTGAACTCAAAGTCTACTGCCATGATTCCGCAGGAACGTATGAGATGCGGATTGACGGGGTGGACGTGCTTTCGGCCACAAGCGTTGACACAAAGTATGGCACGGATAACTACCACAGCGTAGTTCGATTCAATGGTGTTGTTAGCACTGGCGATGACTATTCGGCCCAAATTGATGATCTCTACATCTGTGACGGCACGGGTAGCGAGAACAACGATTTTATCGGGCCTAATATCCGCGTCGTCACACTGAGTCCAAACGCCGATGGCGATTCTTCGGATTGGACGACGAGCACTGGGAACACTCACTATACTCTGGTAGATGAAGATGAGCAGAATTCGGCAGAGTATGTGGAGGACACAACTACTAACAACACTGACCTCTATGAGTATGAGAGTCTGCCTGTTGTAAACATTGCTGACCCCATTGCGGTAAACGTGGTTTCCGAATTCATCACGACTGAGCCTAATAACTGGACCATTGAAACCGTCGTAAAACATAGCACCACCGAAGATGCAGACTCGGGGCAGGTTGTGGCCACCGATGATTGGGTGGCCTTGAGTCGGTTGTTGGAAGAAAACCCAGTGACAACGAATGCGTGGACGACTTCTGATGTCAACAATCTCCAAGCTGGTGTGAAGGTAGGCTAATGACACTTCGAGTTACAAGGCAATATGGCGAAGTATTAGGCACCGGTGGTGGCGAGGCGCGGCTTGCTCGTCAGTACGTGGAGGTGCTTGCTGAGACGGCCAGCGTGTTTGAGGAGTCACTCACTTCAAACATGGCTCTGACGCAAGATGGGCATGTCAACGAGCAACCGGTTTATGCTACGTCAAATATGGCTTTGACGCACAATGCTACGGGTAAGCTCAATCTGACAGAGTCGTTAAGTAGTACCATCAACTTCACCCAAGTATTGAGTCGTACACAAGAGCTTAGCCTTTCATCCAACATGTCGTTGGCAAGCCAAGGATTGGAAGTTTTAGGAATTGGCGAAAGTGCGGTACTCTCCAGTACGCTTAACTTCACACAAGAGGTAGTCACTAGCGGACTTCTGCAAGTCACCGATTCGCAGATGAACCTGACACAGACAGTGGGGGTAGTTGCCCCGCACTACCTGTTCGTCACTTCAGTAATGAATCTCAACAGTGACGCTGCGTATCCTAATTCCGAGAAGAACTTGTCGGCTTCGCACGAGATTCTATTCCAACACTGGGCGGGGCGACCTTTTGAGGAATCAGTGACCTCGAACATCACGTTCACACAAGAAGCGTACCGAAGTGAGACGCCAACTTCGACGCTCAACCTCGCACAGTCAACCAACTACGGAAAGACCCGTGGCTTGGAGGTGGGAGCGATTGATTTCCAACAGAATGTGGTGCTGGCAGCCGATTGGTCGCGGTCGATCACCCAGGATTTGGATATTGGTCATTCTTTGACCTACCATGTGGTAGACCCGTGTGGCAAGAAATCCTATACACCTTATATTGGTGAGAGTACGGCGTCGGGCAACCCTACGCCTCCAGACTCGGAAGAACCCTTCGTACAAGGCTTACCTGCGGGTGAACGCTTTCAATTTCTCTACCCAGGAATTGGCGCACCGACTGACACGGTGGAACTGCGGGCTCCAAACCTGGATAATCGTGAGAGGTTGGGATTCACTCGAATCAATCGGGAGACTCGCGGTGGTAAGCTCATCGTATTTGCCGACCCCACATGGCCGCAGGTGAATACGCTCGTCCTGAGTTTCTCCGGCTTGAAGAAGACAGAAGTGGACGATCTCCAAGACTTCCTCAAGAACTATCTTGGGAAAGAGGTTGGGTTAATCGACTGGGAAGGACGGCAGTGGGTTGGAATCATCACTACGCCCACGGAGAGTGCGGTGCAAGATAGTGGCGGGGCATGTGGCCGCAGTTGGACCATCGGCCTTGAATTTGAAGGCGTGTTGCTAGAGGAGATGCCGTCTGGATCGACTCTCAATCTGACGAGTTCGGTTGTGGCAGTGTTGGCTTGACGTTCCTTGGGAGAGCGAAATGTTTTATATCAGAGCCCCTTACCCGTCGTTGCAAATAACGGTCGAGATGCCGTCGCCCAACTGGAGCGACTCTGTCGCACTCACCTCAACGATGCAAGTGTTGCGAGCAATGAACGGTGCCCAGTACACCTACGTCCACGGACGCGATGGGCGAAAGAGATTTCAATGGGACTTTCGGCTGGCTAGAAATAAGGCCCTGGAACTTCGGGCTTTTCTCAAAGTCTACCAACGAATGCCATTGCAGATTACCGACCACAATGATGACGTATGGGTCGGCTATCTAATGAACAACCCATTTGAAATGGCAGGCAGTGGTCGAGCCGTAGGCTTCCCCGGCGGGGAAACTATGGACATCACCCTGGAATTCGAGGAGAGAGACTAATGCGAGACGTACCTGCTGACGTTCTATCTTATCTGCAAACGAGTCACGGGACCGAACCCATCCTCATTGTCGAAGTTCAATGGGTCGATGACGGGCCGATGGTGGCGTACTCCGATCAACGCATCTCTGGCGCAGATTATCCATATCCCACGATCCTCCAGGTGGGGGATTTCGATATGGCGATGCAGGTTGACGGGTCGGGCGACTCACAATCTATCAACATCACGCTGGATGATACGGACGGCCATTTGAAAACGCTGCTGGACGCGAATGACGTTCACAAGCGTCCCGTCTGGGTCTATCAAGGCTTTCAAGGTTTAACGCCCGACCACCGGTTCTTATTGTTCCGAGGTGAGGTGAGCAGCCCCGTGATTTGGAATGAGGGTGACAGAACGCTCAGCTTCGACGTGCTCACCCGCCAGGAAGATGCTGAAGTTGGCTTCTCAATGGAAGAGGGCGACTTTCTCAACATCCCTGCCGAAGCATTGGGAAAAGAATGGCCGCTCGTGTTTGGTGAGGTCTGCAACATGGAGACGGTGCAAGTGCGATCCCCTCAGCGAGGATACACAACCACTGGCACTGGTATCCACGACTTCACGCTTTGGAACCGAATCTGCCAAGCTCGCGAATTGCAATGCCCGGCAATCTACACGGGCAATGAGCTTAGAATTCACAGCATCGTCGCCGCCCCTGGCCCCGAGGCATCGGTGGTGCCAGTCTTTGCGCCAGACTATGACTGCGCCGACGAGCGTTGGGAAATCGTCTGCCAACTGGAGAATCTGCTGAAGCAGCAACTCTCTTACGAACACAGTCAGCTTGTAATTGACGGTGGGGTGAACTTCCCGCAGGGTCAGCGAATTACGTTGAATATCAACGGCGCGAAATTCACAGGTAGCTTCAGTGGTAATACTTTCAGCGTTGTTGAGAGGCTGCACCCTGAAATTGATGACATCACCCTAATCCCTTGTCGAAACATTGAAGAACGTCACCGTGGGCTTATCACCGTCAACTGGTTCACTACAGAAGATGATGTTCGCGATCAATTAGAGGGACGTGACCACTGGACACGTTCGGATGCGGGATCAGTGTACACACCTGATCCGAGGAGTCCAAATCTGGGGGCTTGTATTGAGGGCGGTACGACCGAGAGGCGGCCGGGCATGGTTGGAGGGCCGCATGAGGCGCAGGCTGCTTTTGACGCAATGCCGGAGTCTAGCTTCTTTTGGATTCCGCCGGGAACTGAGGTCTTCCTTGAGGATGAAGGGGAGATACTGCACATCGTCAGTCTTCTGCCAGGGGTCGTCAATAACGTCGCTGCCTATAAGACGCAGCCGGGTGGGCGGGAGCTTTTGCTTGAGGTTCCGTCCGACTATTACACCATCTATGAGACAAACTACGATGGCTACACTGTGATCGAAATCGGGATGGACCGAAAACTGAGTCAGCGGGACGAGACTTGGAGTGATGAACTCTACGTGTCGTTTACATCTGACATCGGCCCAAATCCGGTGGACATCATCCAGTGGCTTGTTGAGAAATATACAAGCCTCACGATTGATTCCACGTCGTTTACTTCTGTCCACACCAGTATGACGAACTACCCGACCAACTTCGCTCTAAAGACGCGGAAGAATGTGTTGGCCCTGATTCAAGACATCGCTTACCAAACTCGCTGCGCGGTGTATATCCGCAATGGCGTGATGTTCATCAAGTATCTGTCCGAGGAGCCTTCGTCAGTTCGGACTATCACCGGGAGTGACATCTTAACCCAGACCTTCCGTGTCTCGCTCACCCCTTCTGAGGATTTGATTACCAAGTCGGTGGTCAACTGGCAGGCGAGTGAGGTGCCAGTGGAGAAGGGTAACGAAGTTGAACAGACCATCATGCTGAAGTACAACATTCCGAAGTACGGGGTGCATGAGGAGACGTATGATTACTACACGCAGAACACGTATGGTACGATCTTGAAGTCGGCTACATTCTGGTTGATTCGAGATTCGCATACGTGGAAGTATGTTGAGTTTGACACGTCCATCAAACATCTGGACATTGACCTTTTCGATTGCATTACTTTGGACTTGCCCCAATTCTCAGCCAGTCCAGTGAAGTGCATCGTTACGGAAGCCCAGTTCAACAACGAAAATAACACGGTCCACTTTCAAGCCTGGACCCCGGTTAGGGCTGGTACGACGACTCCATTCCCACTGGCTTGGCCCGCAAACCAACCTGCCAATACTATCTGGCCGGTAGACGGAGAGCAGCAGTGGGCGAACCCCGGTTATGATTTCAATATCACGCCGCCGCTGGCACACATCCTGTCCGGCGGGGACGCCTCAGCCGATGAGAATTTCGTGGAGCAGTCCACTGGCGACCGTTACCCCTCCGATCTAGACGACTCCCTCCCCTCCGTCGATTGCGAGATTTCTGGCTTTGAAGAGGGGTCGATAGATGTACGTCTCGAAGCACCTGAGTTTAGAGCCTTGGAGCTTGCCCAGAGAAATCATCGCGATCTTTTGAAGCGGGGTGGTTTCACGGTAAACTGGCCAGATCAAGACGATGAGCGCGAGGCAGAAGAAGACACCAAGCCTGAGCGAGATGGCTGCGGCGGCCCGCAGACTGGTTCAGGTTGTGTATACGACGTGACTGTCACTTACACGACCCCCTCCTCCGTGACATCAGGTAAGATTCTCGGCGGGTGTGCGGGCGGTCCTTGTTGGTGTGATGAGGGTGGTGGTCCCTGTATCAGTGGACTGACGCAAAAGTGTCACTCCTTCAGCGAGATGTATGCGGCCACGTTGTTTGAGTCCCAGATGAAAGCTGAGATTCAAGGTTTGATGGATGGTTGCGGCTATTATTGCGGCCAAACCGCGCCGTACATGGTCAGCAGCCCCAAAGCCATCGCGGACCCAGAGAATCCCGATGAGACTTGCGAGTCCCCTCCAGGGACTCCAGATGTTCCCTATGTGGAATATGAGCCGAAGGATGTTTAAGGGAGAGAGAGAATGAGTAGTTTAATCTGCAAGCATCAGGAAATGATGGTTGACAACAACAGTGGGGTATCGGTGTCGGCCTGTAGAAATATCAAGGCCACCCGATGCCACAGCATTGTCAGCGAAATGATCTGCAAAGAGTGCCGTCTGCGAGAGGAGCTTGATCGGGAGGCGCAGCATCTCCATGCCCACATGCAGGAGATGCGGGGCGGTAACATTCTTGAGCAGCGTACTCTGGCAGCACAGTTGCGAATCTTGGAGACATACTGCTTCAAGTGTAAACACTGCCACTCCGAAGACAAGATTTGTCACGGGTGTCACTGCGGGGTGCGGATACCTGTTGACGATTACGTCAAGTACGCCAACCATCACTGTCCCCTGGAGCTATGGTAATGTTACAGTGTCAGAAACGACGGGCCGTAGTGCGGACAGAAATAGACGGGACAAAGCACGAGCTATTCCGCTGTGCCCACGGTGCGGCCGACACCTACAAGCAAGCGGTAGATGAATCGACGTGCGAGACATGTGTGCTCCGTCAAGTCGTTGTCGGTGTCGCCAAGTGCAGTCCCAAGCCGCCGCCTGCCCCAGTCTATAAGCAACCGACATACGGCCCTGATGCGGTGATTACATACGAGCCCGTCGAGGCTGATCCGCCGGAGTGCCCTGAAGGCTACACCCGGCAGGTGGATAATCCTTGGGCGTTCGACTCGGTGTGGTTTCCCTGCCCCTACCGGGCCTTTAATGATGACTTGAAGCCAGATGGGTCGCTGCAAGTGCGGGCCTTCTGCCTAGCCTCCAACAAGAAAGTTGATCCGGCCGGGTGTGAGCAATGCAACGGTGAAGTGGCCGAATTAGGCGGCACGCTAAAGCCGGAGATTCCAGAGACGCCAGCCCTGGCGGTTCAAGCGAAGAACTACTGGTCCGCTGTGAAGAAATGGATTGGGGCCGGGCGTCCCACTCGCACGGACGATGAGGTGCGGAAGATTCACGCAAACTACTGCCTGCGATGCGACTGGTACGATAAGCCAGCCAAACGCTGCAAGGGTTGCGGGTGTAAGGTCACGCCAGTTGGCAAAGCCCTGCTTAACAAAGCTCGCATGGCGACCGAGCACTGTCCGAGAGATTTTTGGTAGAAGGCCGTCGTTGTCGGCAAGCGGGTGCCTACTCAACCGCCGCGATAGTCGTACACCGGCCTATTCAAATAGGAGAGAGACAATGGGATGTTGCGCAGGGAAGGGTGGACGGCGGGGAAACCGCCGTACCAGAAATGTAGTCGTCAGTGGTAGCTGCCGCACCACAATATCAAAGATGCCACGGGCGGGGAAGCGAAAGGACCGCAAAGCCCAGGGGCACGCCCGTTGAAATCACCGGGCGAAAGTGTCGAGCATCGTTTTGTACAGCTTGGCTGTTGCGAGGGCATCGCACAAAGCATCGTGTGCCTTCCCGCGATCAATACCAAAGCGTTTGCACATCGCTGCGAGGCCCACATACGGGAAAGGAGTCTTCAACCCGCGATAGGTCGCAGCGTCATTGATACTCAGAGCGAACAGCATGGTGTCTCGCGGGTGGAAGTGGAAGAACTGATTGAACGATTCAATCCCCAACCAGTGTACGAGAAAGCCCCGCTCAAAAGCCCAGTTATGAGCCAGCGGGATCAGACGCCGATTAAACGGCAGGTTGAGATTTTCAAACCATTCATCAAACAGGTCCGCAATCTTCCAAGCATCCGGTGCGGAGTGCATCAAATCCGCAATGTCCAACCCATGCACAGTCGCCGCATTTGATTCACAACGCTCCGGGTATTCCGGGGCGATTTCCATATAGAAGGGGTTGATGTCTGGCACGGGCTTGATGTCGCTGGTAAGCGGGACGACTGCAATCTGAATCATCTCGTGGTATCCCGAGACTCTCCCCGTTGTCTCCACATCGACAGCCACTAGCATGTGACCATCCATGTTGATTAGGCTATTAGGTGCTGGCATCAGTCTCTCCTTCTTTTGCAGGCATAGGGCCGGGCGTCTTTAATGACCCCGTTTGGCAGGCTACCGTCCAGCCCACAGCGTCGGCGTCGGCCACGTTGAAGTTTCGTGACTCGCACCAGCGTTGTAATTGCTCGATAAGCCGGTCCTTCGGGTATGAGCCGCCCACGATAATGGGGCTATCTAAGCTGTCCAGATGGCCCACGAAATCGCACACGGCCGCTGCAATGAAACGTCGTACTGTCTCTTTGTTAGCCATCGTTCTTCACCTTCTCAGCAATTTCGGGGTTACGTTGCAAGTATTCATCGCGGTCGAATGTCTTGACAAAGTGGTCAAACGATTGACGGAACTCAGTCAAATCCTGGCACGGGCGGTCGTCCCCCTCTGGGTAGGAATCAACGTAGTGTCGCAGGAAGAGTAGATTGGCAATACAGTGGTCAAGATGATGCTCGCCCGACTCCGTATCAAAATCTTCGCCCATCCACCACCACTTGATCCAGTGACGCATGTAGCTGTCATAACACACGGACCACGCCATGCCGCGAGCCCAGTTGAAGGCTGAGTATTTCAGCAGGCCGCCCATGAATACGCGAGCCGCTCCCGCCAGCAAATGAATAGGCACCAGAGAGAAGGAAATCTTCCCTGTGTTCGCCCGTGCGCCGGTGCCACGTTCCTTACTGTTGACATCACCTACTGCAAACTCCAACTTCTCACTCATCGTAATCTCCTTCATCGGGGTACTCAATCTCATAGAAATCACCGTCGTAGTCGTCAACGATGTCATCTATGTCATCTGGAATCTCCGGTTTGTACAAGACGGCGACTTGTGTTGCCAAAACTACCGAGCCCTCACGTTCAACGCTTCGAGAGATGGTGATCTTGTACATGTCAGTCTTCCTCAACGCTCAGAAGACGACCTTTGACTTTGAATGGCCGGGCGTTCGGCTCCGGCTCCCGGTCGGTGAAGCTCATGTTTCCAATGTGAAGTTGCCCGCCAGACGCGATGCCGATTGGAAACTCATCCGGGATGTTCTGCCGGATTTTCCGCTTAGTCCAACTGGCCTTCTCGAACGGCGACAGCGTCTCGACAAAGCTCTCATAGAAGCTCTTGAACATCACCTTCTCACCAATGACCGGATAGCAATGCTCCGCGATGAACTCCTCCAACGGATTCTTGTTAGACTCAGCCGCCATGTCCTTGCCAGCCGTGTTCAAAACAGGCAGTCGCAGACGCGAGTTAGAGGCCGGAAGTGAGAGGCTAAGGGCCGTAGCCAAGAAGTGAGGTGCCTCTTCCTCCAACGCTCGGATCAGGATGGGCTTAGGAATCTCCTCGATCAGCGGGGCGACGTACATGGCGGTGATCCGCGTGTCGCCAGGGAAGATCGGGCAGTTATCGCGATAGTTGGCCGTCTGGACAAAGTGCAGACAGTTCCGCTGCTGGTAGGTCTGCTGGTACATCGGCCGGATGCTGAGATACTGGGCGGTCGTCCATTCCTTGATCTTATTGTAGACGGATGGCCCGGCGGCTGCGATATTCACTTCGTCAATCACGCCCAGCACGGCATTGGCAAGCTCACCGTTGAAGTCGCTGGAACTGGTCAACGCACGGTCGGCCCCAACCACGCCAGCCGTCATCAACAGGCTGATGGCTTCGTGGAAGATGGACTTACCCGACTCTTGCGGCCCGTACATGAACAGGTACGGGAGCGGTTCAAACGGCTCTTGGATGAGCGAGGAAATCCACGCAGTCAGATAGTCACGACCGCTGAAAATTCCCCAGTTCTTGCACCACGCAGTCTCTTTGACAACCGGGTCCAAATCCTCGCCACAGTGGTCGAGAACCCTGTCCCAGTGCGGGTGGTAAGGCTCCTCTTCGTCGTCCAAGCGGGCGGGGTCATACACCAATTGCGGAGCCCCGAGATTCCATTGCCGACCGCCAGGGTACTCCTCATGGAACGGCTTGCAGACCATCAACCACTGATTAAGGACAGCCTGCCCCATGATCTTCTGCGGCGGGATGTCGGGAGGGGCGGCTAGATTCAGCACGCTGGTCACATTCTCTCGCGGGTGTTTGATCCAGTCACCACCACGTACACAGATTCGCCAGCCAGAGTCGGCATTAGATGGAGTCCTACATGAACGGATCAACGTGTCGTAGCGGGTGTAGTCATCCTCTTCGCAGGAAGCGTCCACCATGATGTTGAACACTTTAATCCACTTGTTCTTCTTCTGACCGTCCCACCCTTCAAAGCCGGAGTCACTGTCACGTCTCTCAAGCTCCACGACCAACCGCCCGTCCTTGTTCTTGCGCAGCGTTGTGCTCCGCTCCGCATAGCTGTTACTCGGCGGTAGAATTAGCTTGGAGCCCAAGGCGTCCAGGACGGCTTTGGCATTTTCAACGTCGGTGAAACGGTAGCCCTTGTTGTTCTCCAACTCGGCCCCGCCCAGCGCGGTCGCTGCCTCAGCCAATACAGGTTGTTTGTTATAGTGGCACCACGTCCACCCCTGGCGGTCTTGCGACCACAGATCGTGTTCGACGGACCCTTGTCCAAAGCGGAATACCATGAAGGAGCCGTTGCGTTTCGGGATACAGAAACAGTTGGGCTTACCTTGATCGGTACCGGGAGAGATTGTGTCGAAGAACCCAAGCAGTGGTTCCCCAGCCTCTTGCCGCTGTTCGTAGACCTGTTTCAAAGCGCAGGTGTGGGTTTGCAGTAGCGAGTGGTCGGGAATCCAAACGCACGAGTACCCAGTCATCTCCAAGTCGGAAATGATAGCCTTGTGGTCCTTGTCCAGTGGTACCTTCGGGTGTGCCGTCGTCAATTCGGCCAACGGGTCTTGATCGTCAATCTCCTGGCCGCTGTCGTTGACCCCGACAACCCGTACCTTCGCGGTCTTCCCTCTGACTACTGCAAGATGATCCCTCCAGTTGGGTGGGATGTCGTCCGCAGTAAGAAGGCGGGCCGCCTTTTTAAGGCACTCGAATCCCTGTGTGCCGAACATTTTCTGCCCGGCGACCCACATGTTTCCGCCGCACACGTCAAGGTGACTACCAAAATCAAACTCCGCATCCGTACTCAGCTTACCAAGCATGGAGCGGGCGATAGCGGCGTGCTCAGTGTGATTCTCTGTGAGCGGCCTGTTCGCCTCATCAAACCAGATGTAGAGGTGCAAGCCCTTCCCACCTGTTGACCGCAAGACTTCCACGTAGTCCAAATCACACGCACGTTGCCGAATCTCCTCAAGCTGTAGATCGGAAACCCCGACCCCAGCAGCGTGCGAAGAAATGTCGTCAAAGTCAAAGCCGCAACCCACGGACTCCCGTGCTTGCCAGTTCCACCATGTCGTGCCCACAGCGAGCCAGTGCTTTTCCAGAAGGAAGTTCAACTCGCGGTCCTTCCAGTAAGGCTCGTTCATCGCGTTCTTTGGCCAACGGATGTTGTACCATGTCTCCGACCCGTCAGTCCATACGTTCTTCTTACCCTCCTCCGGGTAGCCGCCTTCTGGCGAGACGAGCAACTGCGTCTCCAGGTCGGCCAAGTTGTCCAACCAGCGGTTGAAAAACTCTGGGTTGTTATGGAGCGGGAGAATTTCGTTGCGGTAATAGGTGTCAAACGCTTCTAGGATCGTCGCCATGTTATTCCTTATTATATACGTCCGTCTCAGGATTCAATCGTTTGCCCATAGGGAGCCCTTCATTTGGCTCAGGCATGAAGAGGTGACGACCGCTTACCGGGAAGGGATTAACGCCCCACCAATATAATGGTCCCCAAGGCGTCGTGTGCCAGTCATTCAACTTAGCACTGTAGCCAAGAGCCTTCCCCTTATAGGTAAGGACGCCCCAGCGCCCTTCTCTGCGCCCTTTGTACGGTGTCCGTATATACGAGTAGGTCCAATCGCCAGCGGTGTAGACACCGCTTCTCTGCGTGTCGATGGCCGTTACATCGGCCTCAACCTTAACCACTATCTCCCCAGCCGTTGCTGAGCCCACTAATAGTGTCAAGGCAAGTAGAACTTTTCCCAGCAGTCTCATAGGTGCCTCCGAATCAGATGGTAAGGTAACGCTCTGCCCTTCTACTTCTATATTACGCCAAAATCGAAATCTCGGCAATGGAATCTGGAAATTTTTTCATGTATACCTCTGAGGAGGTATTCGATTGTACTACCGTTAATCAACACTTTCAGGCGTTCATCAACACTTCATCAACACCTTATCAACACACCTTTGAGGGGTGTGTAAGAGTGCTTTTTGCAATAACTCACTTACTATTGAACATTTCATCGCTCGGTTGTGATAAAGTTGTGATAAACGACTTCAGAAAAATCCCCAGAGAAAAAACTTCATGCAAAAATCCCAAGGAGAATATCTGGTCGTCATCACAGCGTTTCATCACAGATTTCCGCAAACCCCTTTATACAAAGGGTTTGCCCGCTCCTGTAGTGTACAGAAGTTGAGTTGATGAACGAAAACTCGTCAACAGTCTGCCCCCTCTATAAGGTAGTTTATGTCTACCTGCACAGAGGTAGATACCCCTCTTCTGAGGAAACTTTGGAAAATTTCCAGATTTCATTGCCGAGATTTCGATTTTGGCGTAATATAGAAGTAGAGAGGGAGAGGGACTTCAACATGAACTTGGCACACATTGATATTGATCTGATCCGGTCGCCCAAATACCTACTCCGTCCCGTGCGGACAGACAGTGTAGAGTACGCGGAGATGCTGGATTCAATTCGGGATCGAGGATTGTTTCAACCCATCCTTGTTCGACCGCTGGCCAATGGCGAGTATGAAGTCATAGAAGGTAACTGGCGATACACCTGCTGCAAGCAGTTGGGTCTGGCCACCATCGCCTGCACTATTAGAGAGGTATCCGACGACGATGTTCTCGTTGTGCAGCTTGAAACAAATGGGATTCGACCAGACACCACGCCGGTACAATTTGCAGAGCGGTTGGCACAGATTTTGCACCTTAATCCCGGCATGACCCTCACCCAACTGAGTCGGCTTGTCCACAAAAGTCCTTCATGGATAGCGGACATACTTCGGATGAACAAATTGCGGCCCGTGCATAAGAAGATGGTCAGCCGGGGCGAATTATCCGTAACAGCCGCCGCCTGCCTAGCTAAGTTACCGTTTAGCTATCAAGATCAAGTGACTGAACTGGCTAAGACGTGGGGATGTATAGAGTTCACTGGATACGTAACAGCATTACTGAAACAGATTCGGGAGGATTCACGGAATGAGTACATCGACAGTCACCGAGTCAATCAGCCGAAACCTGTCCCGTATCTCCGTAAGATGTCGGAGATTCGTGCAGAATTTAAGGAGCCGACCGCCGCCGGTCCTACATTGTTGAAGACTGAGGCGGAAACCGCTATGGATGGTTGGAACGCATGTATGGCATGGCTGCTGCACATGGACCCTGATGGTTTAGTCGATCAACAACGGATGATCGAAGATCGACACAAAATTGAAACCCGCGCAGCAGAGAGGAGACGGAAAGAGCGCCGCGCATTGCAAAAACTGAGAAAGCAAAATCAAGAAACCCTACACCCTAATCTTGGAGAAGACGAATGAGTAACGATTTGGTACCCCTGAACCTTGAATCTCTTCCTAGTACAGAACTCGTAACGGACGGCCAGCTTCAAGAGTTGTCCAAAGGTTCTGACTTTCTACAGCGTATCCAGTTGGTCACGAAGGGAAAGTACGTTGACACCGGCAAGATCAAGCCGGGCCATTACGGCATTCCTCTGACCGGCGGCGAAGAGATTGACGATCTCGGACCTGAGATCGACATCATCCCCCTGTGTGTCCGGCCCAAGGCTTTGGACATGTCGGATCGGGATGCCGTTGTTGCTGTCTATGATATGGACAGTGACGCCTTCAAAGACATCAAGGCTCGGTCGGCCACATCTGATAGTGGCTGCGTCTGGGGGCCTTCCTTCCTTGTCATTGAGCGTGCGACGGGCCAGTTCCTTGAGTTCTTTATGAGCAGCAAGTCGGCCCGAGCCGAGTCTGGCAACTTGATTAAGTTCCTTCCGGTCAGCAAGGAAAAGGCTGAACGGACTGGAACGGAGCCGCACGGACCTCTGCCCTGCACCTTGAAAGCCCGCTATGCTAAGAGCGGCTCTTGGGGCTGGCATGTGCCGGTGGTGAGCAAGTGTTCTGAACCCTTCACCAATCTCCCGGAACTCGAAGCGATTCGGGAAGAGATGGAGAAGTTTGTCGCTGTTAAGGACAACGGCGTGCAGAACGTGACTGAGGAAGAGGCCAAGGCGACGAAGCGCCGTGCCCGCTAATCTTGTAGTCTCGGGGAGGCGGGCGATGGCGACCCGCCTCCCACTTTCTTTCTTTGGAGGTTTCAGATGAAGACCTTTTACGGCGCTGTCATTGCCATCGTCCTGTCCTTCAGCGTTTTCGCATTGTTGGCGGCAAACACGATCACAGAGGAGAGGAACCGAGTCAAAGACTTGCAAGAGGAGATTGACTTTCTGATTGAGCGTGTTGAAGACTTGCAAGAAGAAGCCGACAGATTGAGCAAGGAGTAGTATATGGCTCGGTCGTCTAGTGGACTAGGACGCGGGTTTTTCAGGCCCGTCACCGGGGTTCAATTCCCCGTCGCGCTGCTAACCCTTTAGGAGAAATACGATGAAGAAACTTTTCTGTATCCTGAGCACCTATGCAATGGGCCTGGGCTGCGTGTACGGGGCCATGCTCGGTATAAATGACAGTGCCAGCGTCCTGTTCTGTATTGGCGCGGCACTTTCTTTTCTCATCGGTCTTGGGTTTGCAGCCGAATGGGCTGGATTCACGAGACCAGTAGATAAATTTGAGGAGGAAGACTGATGGACACGTCTGAATCTTACGTCCCTGATCCGATCAAACGAGTTGAAGGTGCGACCCAGCCAATGGGCTTGCTTGAAAGTTTGACCACGGAGCAAGCACTGCAAACACTCCAGATCATGGAAGCCCGTGCGAGGGCCGACGCCGCTGAATATGAGAAGCGGCTGGTAATGCAGCAATTCCGGCCGAGCAGAATGTATCCGGTAGTCGTCTACCATGATGGGATGCGATGGGTCTGCTCGTATGGTGTCGCTGGTGAAGCATACAGGGAGTACCTCCCCGACAGCGCTCTCGGACAGTCTGGCGTCGAAGCCTACGGCGAGTTCCCAGAGGAAGCGATGCAGAATTTTGACGCACTGTGGATTGGCAATCTTGCGGACGACCTTGACGAAGATGAGGCCGCTGAATGACTCCTGGCGTAGCTTTAGTGATGAAACCCAAGGTAGACCTCAACGTCCTCCTACCGCTGGCCCGGCAACTGCTGGGCTACGGTTTGGCGAAAGAGGCTGATGCGTCTTCCATCCCGCTACAAGAGCTTGCTCATCAGTTGGCGTGCATCGCGGCGTTCAAAGATGAACGAGCCCCTGCAACAGTGCGGTTCGCTCGCCCATACTTAGGTCTTTTCCAGGTGGGCTTCCTAATCGCGTCCGACGAGCGAGACATGGTTGACATCTTAGAAGCTGCGCGGGGGATTGAAAGCGTAGTGACTGAATCCCTCCAACGCGGAGTTCAGGCAGCGATCCTGTGCGGCACCCTGGCTCAGTGGCAGCGGGCGATCACACTAGCTTGTCAGACTAACACTGCCTTGACGGTCAGGCAAGCCTACAACTCGATGTACCGACTGCTACTTGAAGAGGGCCTGCGCGGGATGTTTGACGGAGTTCGCATGGCCGATCAGCCTGATAGCACCTTCCTGCTTCTGGAAGGTTGAGATATGTACTTGCTTGTTTTCCCGGATAACGTGCCGACCGTCATCGCCTCAGCCAAAGGGGTGCCAAGAGAATTCACGAAAGCCAAGAAGGCCAAGAACTTCGTCCAAGGCCGACCACGACTTCGAGACTTGCGGTATCGTCTTGTTGACGACATTACAGGAATCACAAACCGATTGAAAGTAGACTTCTGATGGCAGAGCCAGAAACGATTTACCTCATCACTGAGACGCGGGCTGGAAATTTGAAGAAGGTGCCCACCACCATTCAAACGGTGAAAGGGCGCATCGAATTCCTCAAGAGCCCGTTCGCCTTGAAGGACGATATTAAGTCGATGGCGGGTTCTCGGTGGCATGGGTACGACGATAACAACCCACGCAAAATCTGGTCTGTCAAAGATTGCACACGGAATCGGTTCCAGCTTGACTTTATGCAGGGTAGGAATCCTTACGCCCGGTGGGAAAAGCCTCTCGTGGAGCACGAGTATGAACGCCCACTCCGTCAGCATCAAAGGCTGATGTCGGACTTCGGGCTTACCTATCAGTATTGCATCCTCGCGGCCGAGATGGGTACCGGTAAAACACTGTCCGCTATTGAGATCATGGAGAAGTCGGGCCAGACGGACTGGTGGTGGGTTGGCCCCAAGTCCGGTCTGAAAGCGGTCGAGAGGGAATTTCAGAAGTGGGGTCTGACCGGCATCGACTTGAAGTTGATGACGTATGAGGCCCTCCGAACGAAGATGAAGAACTGGGTGCCCGGCGAGATGCCGCCGCACGGTGTCATCTTTGACGAGTCCAGCCGTTTGAAGAATCACCGGGCGAAGCGGTCGGAAGCGGCCCAAGCTCTTGCCGATGGAATCCGAGAGGCTTACGGCAACGACGGTTTTGTGATTGAGATGTCTGGCACGCCGTCGCCCAAGTCGCCCGTCGATTGGTGGAGTCAGTGTGAGATCGCCGCACCCGGCTTCCTAAAGGAAGGCGATATGAAGTCGTTTGAATGGCGGCTCGGCGTCTTCGTGCAGAAGGAGACTTCGCAAGGTAAGCACTGGCAGCGGGTAACATGGTTGGACGACGAAGCTAAGTGCGCCGTCTGTGGCGGGTACCCGGATGAGGAGCAGCACAACCCAGACTTGTTTGCCGACGACTACCACAAGTGGGAAGCCAGCGAGAATGAAGTCTCGTATCTGCATGAGCGTCTGGAAGGGCTCGTACTTGTACTTCATAAGAAAGACTGCCTCGACCTTCCTGAGAAGCAGTATCGCACGGTACGCTGTGAGCCTTCGCCCACAACTAATCGCGTAGCGAAGGCTCTTGTCAAGATCGCCCCGAATGCGATCACCGGCCTCACGTCCTTACGCGAACTTAGCGACGGCTTCCAATACCGCGAGGAAATCGACGGCACCGATCCCTGCCCCGTTTGTGCCGCGAGCGACACGCCCGGCAAGACGCAGATTTGGTGCGACCCGCTCGATCCAGATCGCACGTTCGAGATGATAGACATGCTGGATCAAGAGTACGTGGACACGCTGGAGAAACAGTTGGTCGATTGCCCAACCTGTGACGGCACGGCGGAAGTTCCGCACAAGGTCCGAACAGTACGTGAAGTCCCCTGCCCGAAAGACAAGGCACTGGTCGAACTGCTGGATGAGAATGAGGATCAGGGTCGGCTGGTGGTGTTCGCTGGTTTCACCGGGTCTTTGGACCGGGTGGTCAAGCTCTGTCAGAAACAGAAGTGGGCGGTCGTGCGGGTTGACGGTCGTGGCTGGAAAGTGTACGACATGAATGGCAAACCGCTGCACCAGGCTGATCCGCTGGCGTACTGGGCCGACGTACACAATAACCAACGGGTCGTGTTCGCTGCCCACCCGATGTCGGGCGGGATGGGTCTGACTCTGACTGAGAGCCGCATGGCGGTCTTCTACAGTAACGACTTCAATCCCGAATCGCGAGTTCAGGCGGAAGATCGGATTCACCGCATGGGGACAGATGAGAACTTGGGCGCGACCATCGTAGACCTGATCCACCTCCCGACAGACGAGCGGGTTCGTGATATTCTGAAAGACAATCGCCGCCTGGAACTGATGACGATGGGTGATGTCACCTCGACGCTGGGGGTCGAAGATGCCGAAGACTAAGAGGTGTTCAAAGTGTCGGGAGACAAAGCCCATCGAAGAGTTTTGGAGAAACCGCGCAGCGAAGGACGGGATCAATGGTTACTGTAAAACCTGTTGCAGAGCCTACCGTAAGGCCACTAATTTCCCTGTTAGTGTGGCGACACACAAATGCTCCCGCTGCAAACAGACTAAACCCGCCATTGAATTTCATAGAAATCGGTTAAGTACATCAGGCTTACATACTTGGTGCAAAGTCTGTTCAAATCTCCAAGCTGTAATTAGAAACTACGGGCTTTCACCTGAGGACTATCAACAGCTACGAAATGAACAAGACGACCAGTGTGCAATTTGCGGCGACTTCTTTGTAAGTACACCTCATGTGGACCATTGCCACACAACTGGTGAGGTACGCGGTTTACTGTGTCGTAGCTGCAATTCTTTGCTTGGTCACGCAAAAGACAGTCCAAACATACTGAAAAAGGCAATTCGTTACCTAACAGAAGGAGTGAAGAAATGAGTTGTGGAACTTTGTACCAGTGTATGAACTTCCTGGCCCGCCACAACGGGCGGATCAGCTTGGCCCCGCATCCCGACGACCCTTGCAAGACACGCTGCACTATCAAAGTGGACGGCGAAGACGGCGAAGTCATCGCGGCGGTCGAGTATGACTGCACGACCGAGATGGACGTTGAAGCAAAGATCATTGTCCCTGTTTGCCGAGCCCTCATGGAACAAGTGGAGCCTGAATAATGCCTGATTTCACCGAAGATGAACTGAAACTGATCGGCCGTTTGGCACAGAATTTGCTGGAGAATGCCCTGGACGCCGGGGTCGATCCGGGAATTCTCATGTCAATTTACAACAAAACGCAAGATTTTCTTGACATCACCTGATTTGTGTGGTATGATTAAGATAGAGGGTGAGAAATGGTGATCCGAGAGTTCACAGTTACCGAGACGCCAGACACTATCACCTTCCAGCTTGACCATGCGGAACTCACCCCCGAGGAGAGGGACGCCCACTTAGAAGCGTGGAGGAGCCCGTGGGGTCGGAAAGACCCTAACCTCTACATAACTGAAACCCTGGATGGAATCGAAGTACATCGGAGAAGCGAATGAGTGAACCTACTATCACGGCTGGCGGTAAGACCTTGACGGTTGAGGAACTGGTGAAGGCGGCCTTTGACAATCTGCTTGGAGACGCCTTGGCACGGAATCAGACGTTTGCTGAGATTCTCGATAAGGCTATCGTGGCCAGCCGCCACAACGCGGATTTGGCAGAGGCTTTGGAAGACGGCACGGCCTTTCGGATCGCGTTTAAGAAGCCCGGCGAGTCGGAGTGGACTCGCGTCCATTTCGAGGAAGAGGGCTTGCTGCAAAAGCTGGCTTTGGAAGAGGTCACGCTGCGGCAGGCAGGGTTGATGGACAACCTTTGCGACCTGCTCGGCGTAAACGAACTAGCAATTAACCTGGGAGAGTGACATGAGAGCTTTGTTTATCGTGGTGGCGTTGATCCTGTTGTCAATCCTGTTCCTTGGCTGTGCGGAACGGCCACAGCAGAACGAACCGACCCCTGCCCCTGTGCAGGATCGCGACGATGACGACATCCTGAGTGATCCCCTGAACCCGCTGAACCCGCTGAGCCCAATGAACCCGGCGAGCCCGTTCAAGCTGAGCCCCCTCAAGCTGATGTCGATTGACGATGCTGCGGATTCAATCTGCGGTCGCTACCATACGCGGACCCGCACGGCGAAGTTCTTCGGCAGAGGTGTGTGCTGATGGGCGTGATGGGCTGCCACCGACGCGGTTGCGAAAGCGTCATGTGCGAACGGTATTCGTCCAAGTTCGGTTACATCTGTACCGGGTGCTTTGATGAACTTCTCGCTCTCGGAATCCACGCTGATGTCGCCGCCTTCATGGACAGCGAACGTAACCAAGACGCGGAGGAGGCGGTCTTCGCCTACTTCAATGCCTTGTTCTCACTCGGAGATGACTGATGCCAAGCGTGGTTGACAGACTGACGAAGATGCAGCTTATCACGCCGCCTTCGTGGCTGGTGTCGAACGTGATGTACGAAACCGTCATGGGCTCGGTGGCCTACGGCGTGAGTACCGACATGTCGGACTTCGACACGGTTGGTTTCTGCGTCCCGCCCAAGGACATCGTGTTCCCGCACCTTGCGGGTCAGATCGAGGGCTTCGGGCGGCAGAAGCAGAAGTTCGTCTGCTACCAGAAGCACCACGTCCATGTGGAAACCGATCTGGGCGGCCGGGGTCGGACCTACGACCTGAACGTCTACAACATCGTTCACTACTTCCACCTGTGCATGGAGAACAACCCCAACATGCTGTCATCGCTGTACACGCCGCAAGAGTGCGTGCTGCACAGCACGAAGGTAGCGAACATGGTGCGAGACGCCCGGCATATCTTCCCGCACAAGGGAGCGTGGCACCGGTTCAAGGGGTACGCCTACAACCAGCTTCACAAGATGAAGACGAAGACGCCAGAGCCCGGCAGCAAGCGGGAAGCCATTGTTGCCGAGTTCGGGTACGACACGAAATTTGCTTATCACCTTATCCGCCTGTTGAGTGAGGTGGAGCAACTGTTGGAGGAAGGCGACCTTGACCTGCGCCGGAATAAGGCACAGCTTAAAGCGGTTCGTCGCGGCGAGATGTCGGCGGAAGACGTGTATCTCTGGGCCGCCGACAAAGAGCGGCACTTGGAGCGAGTCTATGCGAATTCTTCCCTGCCGTATGGTCCTGATGAGGTCGCTATCAAGCGACTGCTCTTTGAGTGCCTGGAGGAACACTACGGGTCGCTCGAAGGGGCCGTGGTGCTCGAAGAAGACGCGACCAACACCCTCAGACAGATCGCAGAGATTATTGACCGTAACCGGAGGCTGCTAGGGTGATCTGGTTTTCAGCAGATTGGCATTTCGGACACGAAGGCATCCTCACGCACCAGTTGAAGCGTGATGAGGCGTTCGGCAGCGTAGAGGCGATGGACACCGCCCTGATCGACGGGATCAATGCCGTGGTCGGGCCGGATGACACGCTCTACTTCCTGGGCGACTTTGGCTGGCGTGCGACGAAGTACGGTCACTACCGCGCCCGGCTGAATGTACGGCAACTCCACATTGTGCGCGGCAACCACGACCGAGCCAGCCTTGCCAGCTTTTGCTCGACATTCAACGATATGCTGTATCGGAAGTTTCGTATTGCGGGGCGGGAGCATCGGGTGAAGATTCACCTGTGCCACTACCCACTATTGTCGTGGGATGGCCTGCATCACGGTGGTATCCATCTGTATGGTCACTCGCACGGCGGGTATGAGAATGAGTTGAACGCCATGTTCCCCGGTCGCCGGGCGATGGACGTAGGCATCGACTACATCCACCGACTCACCGGAGAGTGGCGACCGATCAGTATGGACGAAGTGTTGGACCGCTTCGGTGGTGACACGACATCAGAGAGATTACCGGGGCCTTTTGAGGAGTAGACATGACTTGCATAGCTTGTGGCTCGCACATGCTGGAGCCGTTTTATCAACCTGAACCGCAGCCCCTTGCTGCGTTGAACCTGCCATACAGTAAATCGGCGTCGGAAGCGGCCGTGCGGTACCCGCTGAACTTCCATATCTGCCGTATGTGTGGCCACATTTTCAATGTGGATTTTGACGTGGCACGGATTCCTTACGAAGAGGATTCCAACCTGATGTTCAACAACGGTCTGGGTTGGGACGCCCATATCAAAGGCGTTGTGCAACGTCTGTGTAACGATCATTTTGTGAGTGACATGACGGTCGTGGACATCGGAGCGGGGGACGGGATGTTCCTGAAATATCTCCAAAAGGTCGATCTGCTAAACCGGTGCATCGCATTTGAGCCGGGCATTGAACACGAGTCCTGTGTCGCTGACGGGTTGGAGACATACGCCGATTACTTCATCCCCGAGCGGGACATCGCCAAGATGAAGCCCGACGTGCTTGTCTGCCGCCATGTGATGGAACACATGGAACGACCACGCGAGTTTGCCGCCGAGTTGGCTTACCATGCCCGCGAGTCACACCCACTGTTCCTGGCCGAAGTCCCGTGCATTGAAAAAGCCCTTGCCGCCGGAAGGTTTGGCGACTTCCTGTACGAGCACGTCAGCAACTTCACGTTGACGAGTTTCGTCACCATGCTGGAATCAGCCGGTTGGTTCACGGTCGATGTCTACAAGAGTTACAACGATGAGGTCATTGTTTGGACGGGTCGGCCAGATCGGCACGCCTTCGCAGATATTCCTCGGAAGTTCGACTGCACGGAAATTCGCGACATGTTGAAGTTCGTCATATCCACTCGTGAGTCAATGGCATTCTGGGGCGGTACCGGCAAGGGTGCAGCCTTCCTCAACGCCTGTGGCATCAAGGAATGTCGAGTCATTGACTCCGACCATCGTAAAGCCGGTCGCTATGTGCCCGGCACGGGGCAGTTGATCGAAGCACCTAACAACCTGTGGGGCAACCCCGTTGACACTATCGTCATCACGACCCGGTGGCGGGCCGCTGACATCTACGCTGAAATCAAACGCGATCACCCGTCGATCAAAGAAGTGTTGGTCGTGGACGGAGACGCAATCAGAGAATACGCAGAGGATGATTATGACAAGGAAAAAGCGTAAGAAGAAGACGCCGAATCGAGCCCCGTTTTCGATCAGTGAGAACCCCACTGATCTGCCGAAGACTTTCCGACGAAAGCTCTACCGCCTGTTGGATCGCGGGCAGCATACCGCGATTTGCGAAGCCATTTTGGAACTTCTGCTGTACTTCCAGCGGAACAATTTCCGGGGCCTGGACCAGACGGCACGGGATCGGATCAATGAACTGGTGAGTGCGATCTTCACCGTAGTTTCCGACCCTGATTTTACAATCCCGCTGAAGTACGCAGCGACGTTTGTGGCACGGGCGCACCTGTTTGCGAATCTCGTCGCACTATCCAGTTACGAGACGACGGATTCGGTCTTGAAGCAAGTGCTAACGCAGAAAGACAACATCGTTAAGATTTTCTTCCTGTACTCGGCCCGAAATCACACGGAGCTTGACTACGATAAGTTCTTCGAGTTGCAGCCCAACCTTGCGTCTTTGTGGTACTTCACCTTCCCACTGCCAACCATTGGCTGTGTCAAGCCGCACCACCAAGCCAACCTGCGACACCACTTTGAAAAACTGAATCCAGCCTACGTGCCAGCCGACTATCGTGTGTCGGTGCCGTACTTCTCCTGCACCTACTTCGCCGGAAAAGGGCGGAATGATCGGCCGGTGAAAGAGCAGATCAACGCCGGGTGTAAGAAGAAGCTCCAGGACGTGAACTTGCAGATCACAAACACGCCCGCCAGGGACAGTATATTGATCGTCACCTCGAAGTGGTTCGATCACAGTGCGGTCTACAAGAGTTACTTCCCCTTCCTAGACCGGTTCCGCAAGCGGTACCGCATGGACCTTCTGCATGTCGGGATGCACGAGCCAGTAGCGTTGGCGACCGATTACTTCGACAACGTGTACCGGGCGCAGCTACAGGGGCAGGATGGTGGAATCAACAACCTCAACCTCGACGCCGTAGGCGACAACGATTATCAACTCGCGTTCTTCCCCGACATCGGGATGACGGACGAATCGGTTTGGCTCAGCAACATGCGGCTGGCTCCCATCCAAGTCACTGGATATGGCCACCCCGTCAGCACCTTCGGCGGCGAGATCGACTACTTCGTCGTAGGTGAGGAGACGGAAGACCTTGCCAACCTGGACAAGAACTACTCCGAAACGCCCATCGTCCTGCCCGGCTTGGGTTGCGTCCCGACATGGCCAAGGTATGAGGCGAAGTTCCCGGAGAAGAAGACGGATAAGGTCGTCGCCAACTGTGTCTGGGGTCCAGACAAGTACAATTACACGATGCTGCGGGTGTTGAACGAGATCACGAAACAAGCTCCCGAGTTGGAGTACGCGATCTTCGCCAGCCGGGGAGTGCATCGGTACAACGCCTTCCTGCCGTTCGTCGCTGACATGTCGCGACTTCTAGGTGACTCAGGCGTCTTGCACGCGGACAAGGAGTACATGGAATACATGGAGGAAGCTGAGTACGGCGACTTCGCAATCAACTCGTATCCCTTCGGCGGTTACAACACGGTGGTAGAGGCCCTCTACCTGGGCAAGCCGGTGGTGACGTTGGAGGGCGACCGCTTCTACAACCTCGCTGCCAGTGCGTTGCTGCGGCGGGTGGGCCTGGACAACTTGATTGCGACTACGGCCCCACAATTCATCGACTTGTGCGTTAAGATGGCGACCGACCCAGACTTCTTGGCGAAGCAGAAGGCTAAGCTGGCGGCGGTCGATTTGAAAGAGGCTCTCTTCGACACGGAGGAGCCCGCACACTTCGAGAAGGCGATGGAGTACATCATCGACAATCACGAGCAACTCAAAGGCAACAAGAAACCCATTTTTGCGAGCGAACTATGAGCGACACACCTGTTGAAATCGTCCGAGTAACCCGAGTGGAGCCCCATCCGAACGCGGATAAGCTCGACATCGCCAAGGTGCTGAACACGCAGTTCATCACTCAGAAGGGAAATCTAAAGGCGAACGATCTCGTTGTGTACTTCCCGCCTGATATGCTCATCCCGGAGGATGTGGCGAAGGCGTTGGGCGTAGACACGTACCTCAAACACGCGGTCATGCCGGGCGAGTTCGTCAAGACGCAGTGCCGCATTGGTGCAATCCGCTTGCGGAGCGCAGCGTCGTTCGGCTTTGGCCTGCCGCTCGACAACGAGTACGTGGCCGAGATGCTGGGCGACCGGAAGGTTGAGGTAGGGGACGATGCCACTGATCTGTTCCAAGCCGTGAAGTACCAACCGCCTGTGCAGTTCAAGGGCGGTGGGGACACCATGCGTCAGCCTGGGGCGTTCCACAAGTATACCAGCATCCAGCACTACTATCGAAACGCCAACGCAATCCCCAACCGCCTTCCGGTGCGGATCACTGAGAAGCTGCACGGTACGAACTCGCGAGTCGGCTATGTCCGAGATAACGGGCCGGAGTTCATGTGCGGTACGCACTATCGCCGGGTGAAGGGTGAGAATTCTGTTTACTGGACTCCGCTGACGGACGACATGAAAGCGATGTTGGATTTTATCTCCATCAATGGAGCGTATGATACCATCGTGTTCGGTGAGATTTACGGCCAAGGCGTCCAGAAGATGGACTACGGCACGGTGAAGGGCAAGGGCTACCGCGTGTTTGACATTTCGGTCAACGGCGAGTACCTGGATTGGGCAGAGGTGAAATCCTACTGTGAGTTGTTCGACATCGAGACGGTGCCGGTATTGTACGAAGGTCCATTCGACCCCACCCTCTTGGAAGGGCTGACCAGCGGCCCGACGACGATGGCCGATGCCGATGACATCAACTGCAAGTTCAAAGGCCGCGAGGGTGTCGTAATCACCCCGCTGGTCGAGCGGCACAGCGACGTGCTGGGCGGCCGACTGATCCTGAAATCCGTAAGCCCCGACTACTATCAAGCAATGTGATGGCACATTTACCTATCCCATCATTAAATGGGCCGACTAAGAAACGATTTCTCGCCCGTGTTGAGAAGGGTGTAGATTGTTGGCTTTGGAAGGGTGCGCATAATAGTTGCGGCCGTGGCACAGTAACGATTCAGGATAAATCGTATGTGGCCGCTCGCGTAATGTATAAACTCCATTACGAAATAGACCCAGGACTATTGAAAGTGTGTCACACCTGCGACAACCCTTCCTGTGTCAATCCTGAGCATCTGTGGTTAGGTTCACAAGCAGATAACATGGCAGACTGTAAAAAGAAAGGCCGACAACGGCGAGTAGTTGGCGGTAAGAACCCACGGGCTCGCTTGACGCTGGAACAAGTAGCAATCATACGTGCCTCGACAGAAGGAAGCGGCAAACTTGCCAAGCAATTTAATACCACCCCAAGTCAAATTTGGAGAATACGAACTGGAAAACGTTGGAGACAAACGCAATGAGATTCGTGAGTATTGACATCGAGACGACCGGCCTGAACCCCGACCGCTGTGAGGTGCTGGAGATCGGGGCAGTCGTCTGCAACCCCGGCATCAATTTGGCCGACCTGCCGACCTTCCGGTATCGCATTCGTCGTGAGGTCTACACGGGCGAGCCCTATGCACTGAGTATGCACCGGGACTTGTTCAAGGACTTAGCAACTAAGCCTCGCAATACCAGTAGTGAAGCCCCGAGTGGGGACACGCTCCATCGGGATTGGTACGGGTTGGAGTGTGAGTTCCCGCGTAAGTTCGCCGGTTGGCTTTCGACATGGGGCATTGATCCACGGAAGTTTGTCGCATCGGGTAAGAACTTCGCCCACTTCGACGCACCCTTCCTGAAAAAGATCAGAGGGACCGAGCCGATTCAGTGGCACCACAGGATTCTTGATCCCGGCAGTATGTACGTGCGGCCCGGCGACGAATTCCTGCCCGACACGAACGAGTGTTGCAGACGTGCGGGTTTCGACCCGGCAGACATCCCCGGCGACGAACACACATCAGTCCACGACGCTCTGGTCGTGGTGGAACTTATCAGAAGAGGATTCCAACGTGTTGAGAACTGAACTCTACCAGAAGATCAGAGCCGAGATGCGGGCGTATCGACGCTCTCGACCGGAGTGGTACCGATACGACCTGAGCCAATGGCTACTCATGCTGCGTTCCGCCCAAGCGAACGCACTGCAAAACTGTAATTGGACATCACGAGAGGCGATAGAAAGTTACCTACTCCGAATGCTGGGAACAGCCGCTTTGTGTATGGAGGAACACGGAGTCGTCACTGCGGGTGGTGGTCCGCCGCTGGAGCGTATGACCCTGGCCGCTGACTCAGATTTGGACCTTGTATTTCTTACCATTGATCGAGGGTGTGAGCAGCAATTCCCCGGCAGCCCGCTGGATCGGGCTTTGCGAATTGATTGCTGCTTGCGACGGGCCTTCGACGCTCAGGAAACGCCGGGGAATACCGCCGTGGCATTAGACGCCGTGCGGGATGTGGCTAGTTTGGCCACGCTTGGACTTACTAACGAGACTCAAGGAGATTAGGATGCCGAAGCTAACGAAAGCGAAAGTGAAGAAGATCAAAACCCTCTTGGCCGAGAACCGTCTGACACAGCCAGAGATTGCGAAGAAATTCGGCATCAGCCGCTCGCTCGTCTCAAACATTGCGACCGGCCGCGCTCATAAGAAAGTTGACGGCCCCGAAGCGCCGCCTAAGACGGGCAAGGGTCAGCGTAAGAAAGTCCCGGAATTCGACCCGACCAGCGAACGGATTCTGGAGCTTGAGGCCGATGTCGCCCACTTGCGGGAGGAGCGGAATCACGCCCGCCTCCAGTTGAAGGCCGCCGCCAAGACTCGTGGCCTGTTTGAGGCGATGGCTGAGGAGTTGGAGGAAGTGGTGCGACCTTTCAAATCGTTGCCCAGGGTACGCCGCCCTTTTTCACAGGCGAAGGATGCGTCGGTTGTTGAGCATCTGGTAATGCACATTAGCGACGGCCACCACGACCAGATCGTCCTGCCCGAGTCCTGCGGCGGCTTGGAGCGGTATGACTTTGGCATTAGCTTGTGCCGTGGGGAGAAGCTGATTGACACTATCCTGAAGTGGACACAGCAGACTCTCGCCCCGCAGTTTTACTTCCCGGAGGTTACGGTGCTGGCTTACGGCGACCACACCAGCGGGGAAATTCACGGTCATACGAACCGGTCTTACTTCAAGAACCAGTTCAAGAACAGCCTTGCCATCGGCCAGTTCCACTCACTGATGTACCGCGATCTGGCTCCCTACTTTGACGTTGTGAACGTGGTGTATGTGCCCGGCAACCACGGCCGCCGCTCGAAGAAGAAGGACCACCACGGAGCCCACGACAACTGGGATTATCTCGTGGCGAAGACGGCAGAACTCCACTGCCGGGACTTGGATAACGTGCATTTCACCATCCCGGATGCGTTCAGCATTAACCTCGACATCGGTGGCCACGGTTTCTGTGTGTTCCACGGCGACGACGTTCGCTCGAATATGGGAATCCCGTGGTACGGTCTGGAGAGGCGTCAGCGGCGAATCATGGCCCTCAGCCGTGTCCAGGGCGGCCCGTCGATCCGCTACTACTGCTGCGGGCACTTCCACCGCCCCGGCAACGTGAGCGAAGTGGATGGCGAGTTGCTGATGAACGGCCCGTGGGTGGCGACTGACGCCTATGCGTACAACGCCCTCTCGGCCTATTCGGAGCCGACGCAACTGCTGCACGGCGTCAACGAGAAGCACGGCATCACTTGGCGACTGCCGATCAAGCTCAAGGACGAAGCCCGCGAGCGGAAGGGGCCGAAGCGGTACAAGATTGACCTGTTGGATGAGGTGGGATAATGAGAGCTATCCAGCAACTCTTGAACGCTTACGGTGCGTCCTTGAAAAAGACGCCTGAGCCGAACTCACTCGTGAGGTGGGAACTGCGTGCCAGAGGCGTGCCGGAGGCAGTGGTAACTTTCATCATCCCGGAATGGACACCACTCCGCTCCGTAATTGAGCGTGATTTGAAACCAGCCTTGAAACTTCTGTTGAAGGAACGCCGTAAATATGAAGGACGCTAGTACACGTAAACGGACGATTGCGAAGGCTTTCACCTGGAGGCTACTGTCAATCGTAATGACCACAATCCTAGTCTGGGCTGCTACGGGCAGCCTGGGGCTAGGGGCGGCGGTCGGAGGCATCGACTTCGCCGTGAAGTTCTTCGCCTTCTACTATCACGACCGCCTGTGGCACCAGATCAAGTGGGGAAAAGAATGCCACTGAAAACCTGTCCGAAGTGTGATAAGAAGCAAGGCACCCGCACGAAAGTTTGCAAGTGCGGCCATGCCTTCGCTACGAAAAGTAACCACCCCCTGGTTCCAGAGCCAGGGGGTTGGGTCTTGGACTCCTATAAAGGACTGCCCGAGATTGACCCGCCAGCCGAGTTGCCATCGGGTAAGCTCACGGTGCCGCAGGTGTATGAGCATGTGTCGTATGAGGGCTTGGGCTTTTGCATCTACCACCTGATCCCGGCGGCTAAGATCGAAGACCCACGTCTTCGGAAGCTCTGGAAGGATGCCCGTACCGCACTAGGAAAGATCAAGGAGTATATTGATGTACATAATTCCTGAGAAGAAGTTCGCCTTCATTGCCAACCCGCGTACTGGCAGCAAGGCGGTGCGAGACGCCCTGCTGAATCAGGCGGGGGCCACGCTCATCGGAGGGCATCACACGACGCCCGACGATCACCTCGACATTGAGATAGGCCCAGATTGGACGGTGTGTGCCACGGTGCGCAACCACTGGGATGCCCTTATCTCGTGGTGGTTCAAGATCGAGCGAACGCCGAACGCGATGACGCCGTTGGCCGAATTCCTACCCCGGTTCTGTGCCAACAATCCAAACTTCGTGCGGGCCGGTAGGTTGTGGTGGGCGGGCACGCCGCATGTCAACACCTTCCTGCGATACCAGTGGCTTGAGGCCGACCTGAATCAAGCGCTGGTCAAGGTCGGGCTGCCGCCGGTCGATCTGCCGGAAGTCATCGACTCGCACCGTGGCGGCCGACCCTATCAAATCTTTTACAAGAAGGCTACTGCCCGCTGGGTCGGCTCTTACTTTGAAGAGGAGATTAGGGAACTTGGCTACAAATTCTGAGATGCCTGACGGCGACGATGACTGGTGTGAATCCGATAGAGTGTGCCCAACATGTGGCAAACTAATGTGGCAGACTGGCTGGTGGGATGATACACCCGAAGCTGGCGGCGCGTGCATCGGCACATGGTATCAATGCGGCGACTGCGGCGATTACGAGCACGACTAATGAACTTCCAGGAACGAACAATGAAATACCCTCCACCCGATAATCGTGAGATCGACACCACCTCCTGCGAGCCGCACACGGCCGCCGATAACGTCCTGATTATGACCTACGGACTACCCCGCTCAGGGAAGTCTACGTGGGCTCGGAAGCAAGGCGTGCCCATCGTCTGCCCCGACGCCATTCGGTTTGCGAAGACCGGACAACGGTGGTGGGGTCCGATTGAGCATGAGGTGTGGGCGACCGCCCGCACGATGGTACGTGCCCTGTTCCTAGCCGGTCACAAGACCGTGATCCTGGACTCGACGTGCGGCACCCGCCAACAGAGGGATTTCTTCACCCCCTCCCCGGATGTCCCGTGGCGTCGGTACGTCAAGGAAGTCCACACATTGCCAGAGGAGTGCCGACACCGGGCGATGGAGACTTACCCCGAGTTGGTCGAGGTGATCGACTTCATGCACGAGAATTGGGAACCTATCCGCCCAGAAGAGGGGTTCATCTTCGATTGGGGTGGAAATTCCGAAAAAAGACTTGACTTCCTCACCCCGTAGTGTATACTTGTAATAGAGGAGACAATGGACCTTTCAACCGGTGTAACAGGAATCTTCTGATGATCGAAGCATTGCGAACACTGGCGAACATCACCGACTACTCGGATGACGAGCTTGCGAGCCTTGTGGATCACTTTGGCCGCGAATGCGCGCTGTACCAGCTAACCGTCCCGGTTACGGCGGTGATTGCCGCCCGCCGCGAGATGTCGCGGGTGAAAGACCCCGGTGACGCCGCTGTGTCGTCAGCGACGATTGTGGCCGC